>PDWI01000214.1_pt1 | contig 88579 bp, 79 predicted proteins | sample 1430891 | NCBI WGS metagenome assembly PDWI01 (sample SAMN01162508, study PRJNA174530) | Oral metagenome, whole genome shotgun sequencing project. | biome: Marine environment; feature: Marine mammal; material: Swab sample of the gingival sulcus; isolation source: swab sample of gingival sulcus... | reverse complement strand
AGCTTTTAATTGAGACTGTCTTATCTTATTTTTTAGTTCGATTACAAACTGTTTATACTCGTTATTAGTTTTTATTAAATCCATTTTTTTAGTCATTTTAATCTTCACCTTGATTATAATTATACCATATAAAATTATATCTAACTCTCATATTGGATTAACTCTTAAATCATATTCATCAATAGAATAAGTTTTACTTTCAAAATACATTTTTTCTACAAATGGTTTTCTATCAATATATAACCATCTCTGTATGTAACGAGGAGATATTTCAAATAATACTTCATCACTTAAATTACTATAGTTTTTATAATAACTTTCATAATTTTTCTCAAACACTTCTACAAACTTCACATTATCAAATGTCCTACCTATGTCTTTACATACACTTTCTAGTTGTATATTATCAATACAAAGAGCAATATTTGGATTAGAAAGTATCGGCTTATATTTTCTAAATTTTTTATCTGTTTGAAAATAAAACTTCTTTTGGACTGAGAAGTTCATCATCTTTATATTTCTCAATACTAAGCAAACTATCATAGGGATTGCCAGATAATTTTAGTAATTTAGCAAATGCTGGTTCTGTTTTTAAACCTTGTTTTTTCAAAGATATTATTTTATCTTTAAATTGTAATCCATAAAATTTTAGTAATCTATATTCAATTAACATATGCCTATATGCATTTTGCTTATAAATAGGTAAATCAGTTGCATAAATCTCTATCTCAAAATTATCTACGATAAAATTGCAAACTAAAACATTATTTTTCTCATAAGTAATTTTAAAATTTTTGTATTTACTAAAACTAGAGATAAGCAATTCTTCAATTTTTTTAAAATCATAAACTTCACATATGATATCTAAATCGCTATCATCTATATCTAATTCAATAGGAATAGTCCCTACTAATACAGCATTATAGTTATTCAAAATATCTATGACTTTTATCTTGTTCAAACAATTATATGCTTTTACCTGTCTTTCATTACCACATTTTAAATATGAAATGTTTTCCCACCGATTTGGCATCAATTTGTCTAACATAACCATTTAAACTCCTATCTTATAACCGTATTGTTTCAAAATAAGTTCCTAATCAATCACTTAGTTGTAAATACCATAAGTCTTAAAAACTCTATTTTTTCATATAATTTAATAGCAGGTTTGTTCGTATCTACTACAAATAATCGAAGATATTCTACATCTTGGTTTTTAGCAATTTCTCAACGATTTCTTTATACATCTTCTTAATATTATCCAAATCAGATAATATTGCAAGCCTAAATTCTATTGTAGTACTAGAGCTAATTTCAACATGCATATAGCTCACAAATTTATCTGCTAATTTATAAGCTGATAATGCTTTACTTATAATCTCTCTGTAAACAATATCCGTATTTTTAATCGCCCACTCGCGACCTTCTTGTTTATACAATATTAGTCTCTCTTTTACATATGCTAATGTTCGACACAAATTTAAAATTACATAAACAAAATTATTAGTAACGAATTCATTATTATAGTCACTTATATCTTATAAAATGCTCTTTAAATAGTATCCATAAGGAACATCTGAAAACACATCCTTAATTTCTTTACCGTATGACTTTTTACCTCTATGAAAAACCACTTTAAAATGTGCTGATAAATCTTCATCAAAACCTTTTATTTCAGAGATATATTTAATAGGTTTTTCTCTATATTCTTCTAAAGAGATGAGGAAATAGGTACATTAAATGCTAAAGACCGGCAAAGGCGCTGTGCCAAAAAATTTGCATGTTTTTTTAATGTGTAGTAGAATGTTCATATTGAGCATCAGTTAGACATTTAAAGGTTAATACGGAATATGGGAGTTTAACGTGGAAGATAAGGTTTATAGAAGAATACTCGAAGAATTGATCTCGTTGATGAAAGAGGGCGTATATATAGTAGATAAGGACGGCATAGGACTTTTCTATAACGAGGCTATGGCTATGGTTGAACAAATAGAAGTAAAAGACGTGGTAGGAAAAGAGTATCATAAAGCGTTTCCGAGCGTAAGCGTTAATGACAGTACGATGTTCCAAGCTTTAAAGAAAGGTGTTTCGACTAAAAATAAGCAACAGACGTACAAAAATCTATACGGTAGAAGCGTTACCACGATAAACAGCACGATTCCTGTGCAATCAGAGGGGAAAACCGTTGCTGCAATTGAAATAGCTACAGATGTGACACAACTTCGTTCTATGAGTGATACCATAATGGAACTCCAGGAAAAAGGGATAAATCCGAAAGAAGTGAAACCGTACATAAAAAAATACACCTTTGATGATATAGTAGGCGAAAATGAATCTTTTGTATCAGTCGTTGAGAGAGCAAAGAAAGCCGCCACGAATGACGCTTCCGTATTCATTGCAGGAGAAACCGGCACAGGAAAGGAATTATTTGCGCAAAGTATACATTTTGCAAGCGCAAGGGCGAAGGGCCCGTTTTTAGCACAAAACTGCGCTGCACTGCCGGAATCATTGCTTGAAGGTATACTATTTGGAACGAGCAAGGGAGGATTCACCGGAGCTGTCGATAGAGCAGGGCTGTTTGAGCAAGCCAGCGGAGGGACTTTACTTCTCGACGAAATAAGTGCTATGCCGTATTCAATACAAGGTAAATTGTTGAGAGTTCTTCAAGAAGATTACATAAGACGTGTAGGGGGCACGAGTGATATCCCTATAAATACGCGCATTATGGCGACGGTAAATGAACCTCCTCTTAAACTCATCAGTGAGGGTAAATTAAGAAAAGACCTATACTATAGATTAAACGTTGTTAACATTTCCATACCACCGTTAAGGGATAGAATATCCGATATTCCACTGCTCGTAGATTTATTCCTAAAGAAGAATAACAAGAGATTCAACAAAGGTAGATGCGTTGTAGACGAAAAGGCTTTGGAGCTGTTGTCGGGGTACGATTATCCCGGAAACATAAGGGAACTCGAAAATGTAATTATTCAAGCTGTATCCATGGCGGATAAGAATGGTGTTATCAACGAAAAAGTTTTACAAATGCCTATGAGGGTAGATGCTGTGGAAAGCGATGTGGCGGCATGGAAGAAAAGGGGTCCTTTGCACGAGTATATGCAGTCACTCGAAAAGGAAATTATAAGAGGTGCGCTGCTTGATAACGGCGGTAATGTTTCCAAAACGGCAGCTGCATTGATGATCAAGAGGCAAACATTACAACATAAGATGAAAAAATATGATTTGAGGGAACATTAGTGCAAATATATTTGCTTCAATAATGCAAGCTTTTTTGCACTAAGACTTAGCTCTTATAAATTTATATCTTAGAAAATGTTAAATTGCAGTCGATTTATGTGATTTATATGTCATAAATAAAATGGCACGATATTTGCTTTTAATATGCAATGTGGTGCTGAATTATATTTTGTTATATAATAGCACATAGTGTTAAATATGTTATTTTTTTAATTTACAAAAGGAGAAAATCTATGCAAAACGTAAAAGTAATTATTTGGGGCCTCGGAGCAATGGGCGGTGGAATGGCAGACATGCTACTTGCTAAAAAAGGTGTTGACATCGTAGGCGTTGTAGGAAGAGGCAAAAAAATAGGTACTTCAATGTACGATTATATTAAAACTGAAAGAGGAGATAGACCTGAAGTATTGATTCAGTCAGCAGAAGATGCTATTAAACCGGGTGCAGCTGATATCGTTTTGCTGTGCACAGACTCTTTCACAAAGAAAGCTTTTGATAAGCTAAAATTCATAATGGAACAGAAGATTAACGTAATCACTTCTGCAGAAGAAATGGCTTATCCTCAAGCTCAGGATCCTGAACTTGCAGCGGAACTCGATAAGATTGCAAAGGCTAATGGAGTTTCTTGCTTGGGAACGGGAATAAACCCTGGACACATCATGGACTTACTCGTTCTCGTAATGACAGGTTGCATGGTTGATGTTGAACATATTCTTTCAAGAAGAGTAAATTCACTTTCGCCATTTGGACCTGCAGTTATGGAAGAACAGGGAATCGGTATAAGCCCTGAAGAGTTCAAAGAAAGAAAAGCAAACGGAACAATGTCCGGTCACGTAGGATTTGCTGAATCCGTAGGAATGATTGCTGAAGGTCTTGGACTTGGCGTAGATAAATTCGCACAAGATATGGAACCTATTACTACTGACGTAGACAGAAAGAGTCCTTATGGATTCGCAGCAAAAGGTTCATGCGCAGGTGTTGCTATGACGGCAGATGCAACTCTTTCAAACGGCATGGAAGTTCGCATGGAACACCCACAGCAGATTGAACCTGAACAAGTAGGCGTACAGACAGGTGACTACGTAATAATCAAAGGAACACCGGCTGTAAATCTCTTGAACAGCCCTGAAATCGAAGGTGGACTCGGTACAATCGCTATGTGCGTAAACATGATACCTCAAGTCATCAACGCTGATGCAGGACTTCATACTATGATTACGCTTCCTGTTCCACGCGCTATCATGGGCGATTTCAGAGATAGAGTTTGCTCGGAGAAGAAAATAGTAAAGTAATTGTTTGTTGATATAAACAATAGAAAATTATTCAGCTATTGTAAATGAAGTAGAGGTGGGATTGTTCCCGCCTCTGCATATCACTAAGGAGTTAATTGACATGGCAAAGAAAGGTGAGTGGGTTAGAATCCACGCAATAGTCTTAAAAGCAAGTGAAAGAACTGCCAAAATCCCTGAGGATACACAGAAATGTGACCTTGAAATGTGGACGAAAGGCTTCCTCCTGAATGACGCTGAAATAGGCGATGAAGTCGAAGTTGAAACTGCTGTTGGACGTATAGAAAAAGGCACTCTCGTTGAGGCTGAACCATACTATACTCACGACTATGGCAAATTCGTTCCGGAAATCATAGAAATAGACAAGCAACTTAGAGAACTCATGGGAGGTGACCAATAATGGCTTTAGCAAAAGATTATAAATCCGTTATGGGCAGATCCAACGAGATTATGAAAAAAGCATTAGGGCTCGATTATAACGATTTTGAATCGGGATCGGTTGCGTTTGATTATGAAGCTCTTATGAAGTCAACCGGATATACTTTAGATGAGGTTGCGAAAATCCAGGCGCGTACTGCGGTAGGAAACACACCGCTTATAGAATTGAGAAATATTTCAGCGCTTGCAAGAAAATATGCAAAACCGGGATTCGGGGCAAGGATATTTGCGAAAGACGAAGCTGCAAATGCCTCCGGAAGTTTTAAAGCAAGAAGAGCCGCTTGTGCGGTAGCTCATGCTAAAAAGCTCGGATACAAGGGCGTAATAGCAGCGACATCAGGAAATTACGGTGCAGCAGTAGCATCACAGGCTGCTATGCAAGGCTTAAAGTGCATAATCGTTCAAGAATGTTATGATTCAAAAGCGGTTGGACAGCCTGAAATCGTTGAAAAGGCAAGAAAATGCGAAGCGTATGGAGCAGAAGTGGTACAACTTACGGTTGGACCTGAATTGTTCTATACATTCTTATCCATACTTGAGGATACGGGATATTTTAACGCGTCGCTTTATTCGCCTTTTGGTATAGCAGGTGTTGAAACTTTGGGATACGAAATAGCTACCCAGTGTAGAGAGCTTATCGGGAAAGATCCTGAAATGGTAGTATGCACGAACGCAGGCGGAGGAATGATGACAGGTACTGCCAGAGGCTTGATAAAAGCAGGCTCTGTAGACACAACCCTCGTAGCTGCATCGATAGATTTGTATGGACTTTCGATGGCTTCAGACGGAGCATTCAACAAGAAGTCTTGCACTACAGGTCATACGGGATTCGGAGTTCCTTATGCTACAGATCCTGATCACTCCGATGTTCCAAGAAGTGCTGCAAGGCCTCTCAGATACATGGATAGATATGTGACTGTTAAGCAAGGCGATGTAATGTATATTACAGAAATGCTCGCACAACTTGAAGGAATTGAAAGAGGACCTGCAGGAAATACTGCGCTTGCAGCAGCATTTGCACTTGCACAGGAACTTCCTGAAGAGGCTGTAATAGTAATAAGCGAGACTGAATACACGGGAGCCGGCAAGCATATTCAACCACAGATGGCTTTTGCTAAGGAAAACGGAATCGATATACATTTTGGAGATCCCGATGAAGAGGATAAGCCTGGTGTAAACTTGGTTCTGCCTAAAGACCCAAGCTATATCAGAGTGCAGGAAGCCGGACTTAAGAAGTTCAGACAGTCTTTAATTAAAAAGTCTTGCAATAAACATGGTGTTACAAATCCTACTGAAGCAGATCTCAAGTTCTTAGCCGAAGAAACTAAGACGGATGTTGACTTTGTAAAGGAAACACTCGGAATTTAAATCATGAATGGAGAAAAAGAATGATAAGAGAAGATGATTTTCAAGAAAGAAGAAAACATATCGCACATCTTTCTGACGAAGAGTTGTACGAAAAGTTTTGGGAGCTCACCGCACAGGTGGTAGACCCTCTGCTTGAACTCGGCAGAAATAATACGACCCCGTCGGTTGAAAGAGCTGTACTTTTGAGAATGGGAATTTCGTCGCTTGACACTCAAAAAATTGTACAAGGGTGTATGGATAACGGTCTTATGGGACACGGCGCAGGCCATGTCGTTTATAAGATTTCGAAGGCGAAGGATATTTCTATTAAAGAGGCTGGTAGCGCTCTTGCAGAAGGTAATTTCTGGGAAGATGCCGTAGCTCTCTTTAAGAAGTAAGGAGGAAAGTATGGCTGATATGGTTTTAAAACATAATGAGAAACTTGATGTTAGAGAAATAATCAAGGATCTTGATAAGTATGAACCTCGTAGAAGAGGTTGGCACTGGAGAGAAGCTGCTCCAAATTTAAAGATGGGTCCGTTTACGTATCACGATTGTTCAGTTCCTCTTAAGAACAGCGTAGGACTACCTCCTGCTAAGTTTTTTGGAAATATCGATCCTCAACCGCTTCCTGTAATTACTACTGAAATAGCTTCAGGTAGGTTTGAAGATGATATAAGAAGAATGAGAATGGCGGCGTGGCACGGTGCAGATCACATAATGGTTATACGTCACATGGGACAATCTCATATAGACGGCCTTATGGAAGGTACCCCTCAGGGAATAGGTGGAATACCTGTTACAAGAAAGCAAGTTAGGGCTCAAAGAAAAGCACTCGATGCAATTGAAGATGAAGTGGGTCGTCCTATAAACTACCACTCATACGTATCGGGTGTTGCAGGACCTGACGTTGCTGTAATGTTTGCAGAAGAAGGCATTAACGGGGCGCACCAGGATCCTCAGTACAATGTATTATATAGAGATATTAACTGCGTTAGATCTTTTGTAGACGCGTGCGAATCGAAAAAGGTCATGGCGTGGGCTGATATTTTGCAAATCGATGGAGCTCATAACGCAAACGCTACTGCAAGAGAAGCATGGAAAGTAATGCCTGAACTTATAGTACAGCATGCTATAAATTCCCTTTTCTCTGAAAAAGTAGGTATAAAGCCTGATAACATCTCACTTTCGACAGTTCCGCCAAGTGCGACGCCTGCACCTTGTATGTATTTGGATCTACCTTATGCTGTAGCGTTAAGAGATATATGCGACAGATATAAGATGAGAGCACAGCAGAATACGAAGTATATATGCTCCTCTGTAAGAGAGGCTACCGTAACACACGTAATGAATATGTTCATTTCTAAATTGACGAGAGCTGACATACAATCTACGATTACACCTGATGAAGGACGTAACGTTCCGTGGCATATATATAACATGGAAGCTTGCGATAACGCTAAACAGGCGTTAATCGGCATGGACGGCTTAATGGAAATGGTAGAGCTCAAGAAAGAAGGTCCTTTGACGGAGACCGTAAGAGATCTAAAGGAAAGAGCACTGCTATTTATGGAAGAAATCATCGAAGTTGGTGGATATTTCAACGCTGTTCAGGAGGGATTTTTCGTAGATTCCGCTAAATATCCTGAAAGAAACGGCGACGGAATAGCAAGGCAAATTGAAGGCGGAGTAGGATATGGATATATCTTCGAAAGAGAAGATGATTACATGGCACCTGTAACTGCGCACTTTGGGAACAACAATGTTGAACAGTATGGTGGAGACCCTGAAAATCCTTCAGCTTTAATAGGTGGCTGTACATTTGAAGATAGGAGTAAGATTGTATTCATAGATGAGCTCGATGAAGATGATTGCGTAGATCGTAGACTTGAGAAGGTTGAAAAATACCTTGACGGTAAAGCAATCAAACCTGAAATGGAATGGTGCGGCGACGGAGTTGTACTCATGACTATGATGGTACCTGCGAACACGAGAACATCGGAAGCCGTTGCTCTTGAGATCGGAAGAAAGTTAGGCCTTGTAAATCCTGAAGTTACGAGTAAAGAAGTAATGCATGAAGCAGAAGGTACGAGAATCGAGATGAAGGGTAGAGTTGCGTTTGATGTCGACCCTACTGGTCTTGAGATTCCGCCTGAACCTCACCATTTGCCTGATCAAATTCTTTACGATGAGTTTAAAGAACATCCGATGATCGTTGTATGCGGAACGGTTGGAAATGATGAACACTCCGTAGGACTTAGAGAGATAATCAACATTAAGCACGGAGGAATAGAAAAGTGGGGCATCAAGGTTAATTACCTCGGCACTTCGGTACCTGTAGAAAAACTTGTAGATGCTGCGGTTGAGTTAAACGCTACGGCGATACTCGCTTCAACTATCATATCTCACGATAATATTCACTACAAGAACATGAAGAGGATTGATGAACTTGCAGTTGAAAAGGGTATAAGAGATAAGATAATAATATGCGCCGGAGGTACTCAGGTAATTCCTGAAGACGCGAGAAAGACCGGAATAGATGAAGGTTTTGGAAGAGATTCTCACGGAATTGATGTAGCTACATTCTTGGCTGAGGAAGCTATGAGAAGAAGAGGAGAACTCAAAGAAGGCGAAAAGGCCGATGAAAAACAATAAATCACTTCGACGTTTCTAATAAGGGGCGGGCTTCTGCCCGTCCCAATTCATTAGTATATGTATAAGTATTCAACAAGAAAGGTAATCATGAAGAGGCAAAGTGTAAAAGTTGATGTTCTTGTGGCTGAAATAGGATCCACAACGACCGTTGTAAATGCGTTTAAAGATTTAGGAACTGACGACCCCGTATTTTGGGCTCAAGGGCAAGCTCCTACATCGGTAACGGAAGGAGATGTTAGGGTCGGACTGCGTGGAGCTGTCAAGGATTTGTGTGAAAAACAAGGAATAGAAGAGATTGAGTACGATGAAATGCTCGCGACATCTTCGGCGGCAGGTGGCTTGAAGATGACGGTTCATGGTCTTGTATACGATATGACGGCAAAGGCTGCCAAAGAAGCAGCTCTTGGAGCCGGCGGAATTATACATTTTGTAACTGCGGGAAAGCTACGAAGAACAGACGTTGCCAAAATAGAGGAAATTAAACCGAATCTTATTCTAATAGCAGGAGGAGTAGATTACGGAGAAAGAGACACCGCAATCGATAATGCTGAAAGAATAAGAGCTATGGAGCTAAAAACTCCCGTTATTTATGCAGGAAACGTTGAGAATCAAGAAGAAATGCAGTTAATCTTCGATGATAAAAGTGGGCAGCCCCTATATATCGTTGAAAACGTATATCCAAAGATAGATGAGCTTAATGTAGAGCCTTGTAGAAAAGTTATTCAAGACGCATTCGAACAGCATATAACACATGCACCGGGCATGGAACACGTAAGGGATATGGTAAGCGGTCCAATAATACCTACACCCGGGGCGGTTATGGAAGCGACAAAAGTATTATATGAATGCTTAGGAGATGTAATGGTTTTAGATGTAGGTGGTGCTACGAGTGATCTTCACTCCGTTGCGGTTGAATCCGATAAAGTGGCCCGTCTCATGATTGCTCCTGAACCTAAAGCTAAACGTACGGTTGAAGGTGACCTTGGAGTATACGTAAATAGAATGAAAGTCATCGAGTCGATAGGCGAGGAAAAGTTGCGTGAGAAGCTTCTAAAAAAAGGAATTGATTTTGAAAAAACGCTCGAAAGCTACGTCGCGATACCGAAAAACGATGATGAGATTGAACTCGTTGAAGAGCTGACGAGAGAGGCTGTTCTAAAGGCGACGGACAGGCACGCAGGAAGGTTGAGGCACATATACGGACCAAGCGGCAGAAGTACCGTTGCAGAGGGAAAGGATTTAACTCAAGTTAAATACATAGTTGGAACAGGTGGTGCTTTGACAAGATTGCCTCATAGAGTAGAGATAATGAAAGAAATAGCAGAGGCTAATGATGGCGGAATGAAGTTATTTCCGAGCGAGCATGCGAAGATACTCGTAGATAATGATTATATAATGGCATCGCTTGGAGTTTTATCTAAAAGATATAAAGAAGCTGTAATCAAGTTGATGCAGAAGAGTTTTGATTTTGAGTTTCCGAAAGAACCGTTATCAAAGAGCAGTTCCGTCGAAAGAGTCCTCGATGAAGTGGAAATGTTGGCGGCGGAACAAGAAGCCAAGGATAGGGAAAACGAAGAGCACATAAAGGCTATGGAAGAACTCGGATATGATATGAGTGAATACAAGTCAGAGCAGGAAGTGACGTCAAGCCCTGAGGATTTGGAACGTGTAAGGAAAGAAATGGAAAAGTAGGAGGAAAGCCGTGTATCCTAATATAACTATAGACTTAAATAAGTTGAGAGAGAATGTAGAAGCTATAGGCAAGATTGTGAAAAAAGAAAATGACTATACCTTTGGGGTTGTAACAAAAGGTTTGTGTGCAGATGATAAGTTTGTCGATTTAGTCTGCAATTCAGAAGTTGTTGATTTTGTCGCAGATTCAAGAATGCAAAATTTGGAGAAGTTCGCGAAAAAGGCGAGAAACGCTGATAAGAAAACACTCCTTTTGAGAATACCTATGCAATCGGAAATAGCGCAGGTGGTGGAACACGTAGATATATGTATGATTTCCGAATTTGAAACTATAAGAATGATAAACGGTGAAGCTCAAAAGGCGGGCAAGGTTCAAGATTTGCTCCTTATGATTGACTTAGGAGATCTGAGAGAAGGGATTTTCTTTAAAAACACCGACGAAATATATGCGGTTGCTGAAGAAATAGTAAATCTTGATAACATTAATCTATATGGAGTAGGAGTTAATCTTACTTGCTATGGGGCAATTATACCAAAACGCGATAATCTGTCGAAACTCGTAGAATTTGCTAAAGAGATAGAGAAAAGATTTGGGATTAAACTTGAAATGGTATCAGGTGGCAATTCAAGTTCCGTTTATCTGATGGAAAAAGATGATATGCCTACAGGGATTAATAGTTTAAGGGTAGGCGAGGCTTGCCTGAACGGTAACGATACCGCATATGGTTCAAAATTCCAAGGAACTTTTGACGATGCATTCATACTTAATGCAGAGATTATCGAACTTAAAGAGAAACCTTCCGTTCCAATTGGAGAATCCGGACTTGACGCATTTGGCAAGAAACCTGTATATGAAGATAGAGGGGTCATATACCGTGCGATAGTTGCAATTGGAAAACAAGATATAGATACGGATAGCATTGAGCCTGTAGATTCTCAAGTAGATGTACTTGGAGGAAGCAGTGACCATGTAATCTTAGATGTAACAAAATGCGACAGAAAGTATAAACTTGGAGATATAGTTTCGTTTAAAGTAGGTTACGGAAGCATGCTAAAAGCTATGACGAGTCCGTATGTAGAGAAAATATATAAGTAAACTTTAGATGTAAATAGATGTAAATTGTGAAGTTTTGGCGAAGATAAGGGAAGGAATTCGAGTTTGGTTTTGATTTCTTCCCTTTTATGATATAATAAGTTTCCTAGTACTTCTTAACTTGCATGGAGGCTATATGGCAAGGAGAAACAAGTATATATTCGCGAAGAAGCGAAAAAGTCAAAAGATAAAAGAGAGAATAGTCATCGTTTTGATAATGATAGGCATACTTGTAGTGCTTGCGTTCTTATATGTTAACTTATTTGGCACTGCATCTAAAGTGACACTTAGAGATGATCTTACGGCTGAGCTTGGAAGTGAAGCGTACGTTTCAGAGTATATAGAAGAAATATCCGGCGGAACCTTAATAGAGGATAAAAAAATAGACACATCAAAAGTTGGAGAAGTCAATTGTGATGTAGGATTAGACATAGATGGTAATGCAAGAGTATACGATTTCAATGTTACGGTAGTTGATACTACGGAACCGGCAATCGAAGGTAGCGATTCCTTTACGGTTTTAAGAGGTGTGGATTTCGATTTAAAGTCTCAATTCGTCGCAAGTGATAACTCTGACGGGCAGCTTGATTTGGGAATCAAGGGAGAATATGATTTAAACGTGGCAGGAGAGTATCCTTTGACGGTAGAAGCTGCAGATTCTTCGGGTAACGTAGGCAGTAAGGCTATAGTTCTAAAAGTTATAGATATCAGCAAACAAGAAGGAGATATTACTTTTCTTACGGGCAACGGTTTTACTGCAACGAGAGAAGCAGGATTGACCACTATAGACGGAAATGTGATAGTGAACAAAACCTTTTCCGTTCCGGAAACATACGGACCTGGTGGCATTTTAAATGATGTCTGGAATGCGTGGGGAGAAATGTCAAATGCTGCATATAATGATGGGGTGTATATCTACATATTAAGCGGGTACCGCTCGTATTACACGCAGAATAATCTTTATGAAAGTTATGTATTACAGAGTGGAAGAGATGAAGCCGATACTTACTCCGCAAGGCCGGGGCATTCGGAACACCAGATAGGGCTTGCAATTGATATAAATAGCGTAGCTGCAGATTTTGAGGAAACTGCTGAAGGCAAGTGGCTTGCAGAAAATAGCTATAAATACGGCTATATATTGCGCTATCCTGAAAATAAACAAGATGCTACAGGGTATATTTACAAACCTTATCATTTCAGATACGTTGGCAAAGATCTCGCGGAAACTTTATATAATGGGGGAGACTGGATAACGCTCGAAGAGTACTATGGTCTCACGAGTTCATATCCAAATTAGCGATATTTAGGTGTATGTTGTGAATTTTGAGATTGGTATATACTACCGTTAATAAAGCTTAAGGGATTTTAAAAACCGCTATTACCATTGATATAACAATGATTATAGCGGTTTTATCAACACTTTTTGTCCTATAACTCCCTTTTTATCATATAACCCAAACTTCTTTTAAAAATTGAGCTTACGATATTTTGTAATGTTCTTTGCACTCCACTCTTATATAAGCCTTATTCTTGAATTATTCGTTTTCATCTAAAAACGGTATGGTCTTATTGTTTCTGGAAATTGAGATTGAATAACCGTTAGCCCTTATTTCAGAAATGGCATCGTCATATGCACCTGCTTTGATGTCTGCCAAATACGTTTCTAAAAAGAGTTCCGTAATATCTGTATTACCGTCTGTAACAGTAACAGCATCAGGGTCTGCATTTATTGCAAGAAAGGTCTGCTGCATCATGTGATTATTTGCTTCTTTAGTCTTAAAATGGTCTATGGCAAGTAACGATAATACGATGAGGACTCCAATTAAGAAAATTGGCACTATATATTTTGTATATCTCTCTTTTCGCATATCTTTAGAATACATAGTAACACCTCTATTTTTTTATATCAGTTAAGCTTTTAGAAATGTAAATACATTTATACAAAACATCGGAATCGCCTCCCACATATAAGGGTTCGATAAACATTATTCATTTAATTAGTTTAACTATACTACGTTTTTAATAAATTGCAATAAATGTTATAAAATAATATATACTTTCTAAGACTTAATAGTCTATAGCGCATCGAGTATTACTATTAGAGGATTTTCGTCGTAAATCAATTCTGCAAGTACGCTTCCCCGTATAGCGTCTACTGCAGGAGCTGCCGATTCAGGGTGCATGAAACTTATTGCAGTTGTTACTATAAGCATGAATATGCTAACTATGAAGACCCCTCTAATTGCTCCGAAGGCAAACCCGCCGATACCGTTGAAGAAGTGTATAGCGTCCTTATCCTTCTTATGTGATATTATGAATACTATTACGTTTAGCGTGATGTTGAGAATTAAAAATATGGAAACGAAAGTAAATACGGTCAATATCGTTTCTCCGAGTGAGGTAGCGAGCTTATCTGCTGCAATTTGAGTATATTCCTCAAATACGCCTCTCAAATGATTAGGCATAATCTCAAAAAAACTTTCTCCGACTGAGTTTGATGTTATGGTATCGCTTATATGAGACTTTATTTTATCTGCAAAAGTAGTGTTTTCAAGTAACCAACTCTTTGCAGGAGAAGTTAATAGAACAGAAGCAACCATGCAGAATAAAAAGCCGATTAAGTTAAAAACCGAAGCGACAAGTCCGCTGCGCCAGCCTAAAATAGCTGACAGAATAATGATGAATAGAATAAATATGTCAAATATAATGCTTGATATACCCATAAAATCTCCTCCCCGATTACATACTTATATCCACTTAAACATCATAATACTAAAATAACCTCATAGGTGCAAGCTTTTTCGTATTTTTTAACATTGAATACGAAAGGCAATTGTGGTATCATCTAGAAGTGTATGGAAAAATTCATGAAAGAAGCCATTGAAGAGGCAAAAAAAGCCGCCAAACTCGGTGAAATACCAATCGGAGCAATAATCGTAAAAGACGGAGATATCATAGGTCGAGGGCATAATATGACGCAAACGAATAATGACCCTACGGCACATGCAGAAATGATTGCGATAAGAAATGCCACAAAAACCATAGGTGGGTGGAGATTGATCGGGTGTGAGATGTATGTAACGATAGAACCTTGCAGTATGTGTGCAGGCGCGTTGGTATGGTCTCGTATAAGCAAACTGTACATAGGTGCTATGGACATTAAGGCGGGAGCGTGCGGGTCGGTATTCAATATAGTCGATGATGACAGGCTTAATCATAGAATTGCAGTTGAAATTGGACTAATGGAAGACGAGTGTTCATCGCTGATTAGCGATTTTTTTAGAAAGCTTAGAGAGAACAAAATATCAAATAAGATGAATAATTTGGAGGATATAGTATGAAAAAAATCCATATAAAGATTTTTATGGTTATAGCAGTTGCAAGCTTTATATTCAGTTCGACATTATTTTCATTTGCGGACGAAAACTTCACGCTTGTAGAAAGTTACCCGGAGGACGGGCAAACGAATGCCTCTGTTGAAAATTTGGGCGTAAAATTGACTTTCAGCTCTGCATTGGGAAAAGAATCAAATCAGAGTGCTAACAATAAATGCTTTAAAATTATAGACGCCGAAGGTAACGAGCTTCAAACAGCCGTTTACTATAACCCGAAGGATCCTAACCAGGTTTTGATTTTACATACCGGCGACCAAGAAGAGGAAAAGGTACAAGGTAATAGCGAATATAAGCTCGTTATAAGCGGAGACTTAATAGACGATAACGGTAATGTACTTGGAAGTGATAAGACTATATCGTTTAAAACTATAAATCAAAAGCTTAACACAATAATATATATGGTAATGATGGGTGTGATGATGATCGGTATGATTGTGTTCACATCGATACAGACGAAGAAAAACGTGGCAGGAGCGAAAGCTAATAACGGTTCCGCACCTGCGTTTAATCCGTATAAAGAGGCTAAGAGAACCGGTAAACCGGTATCCGAGGTAATAGCTGCACACGAGAAGGAAGTTCAAAAGAAATTCCAAAAAGCAGAAAAGGCAGCGAAGAAAGAAGAAAGTTTAATAGAAACGGAGCCCGAAGAAGAAAATGGCAATTACAAAGTTAAAGGTGCCAGACCTATTGCGGCAGCAGGGGGTAAAACGATTTCAGGGCGTAAAGCTCTCGCAGAAGAACGGGCAAAGGAAGAAGAACGATTGGCTAAGAGAAGAGCGAATAGAAAGAGAAAAAAATAGTACGGTAACGACGGGTGAGCAAATTTTTGCCCACCTGTTTTACGTGTGAGGTGACTATGATAAACAGTATTTCAATTTATTCATATGCGAAGATAAATCTGTCTATAGATGTTGGAAAGAAACTTGAATCCGGATTGCATGAAGTCGATATGATTATGCAACAACTAACATTTCACGATGATGTTAAAGTAAGTTTGCACGAAGGAAGAGGGGAAATCACACTTAAAACGAACAAGTATTATCTTCCGACTGACGAAAGAAATATAGCGTATAAAGCTGCATTGCTCATGTGCGATAAGTTTAGCGAGCATGCAATAGGTCAGGATATTAAGATTGTTATTCACAAGAGAATACCTGTAGGAGCAGGACTTGCCGGGGGCAGTTCAAATGCAGCTGCTGTTGTTCATGCACTAAATACAATGTGGCGACTCAATTTGTCTCTGGGTGAGATAATGGAGATATGTTCAGAGCTTGGTTCCGACGTTCCGTTCTGTGCGGCAGGACAGGCAAGGGGAAACGGGATATTACCGTATAAGGTAAGACGTGATAAAATGGCATATGCCTGTGCAAGAGCATCGGGGACCGGAACTGAAATAACACCGTTAAACGGAATAAGATGTTACTGTGTGATAGCTAAGCCGCCAATAAGCATATCGACTGCAGAGGTGTATAGTAATATAGATGATTGTGAAATAATTGAGAGACCTGATAATGATTCTTTGGCAGAATCACTTGAATGTAATATGCTAAGCGAGGCAATAGATGGAATGGTAAATGTCCTCGAGTACTATACTGTAGCACATAAGCCGAAAGTCAAGAAGCTTAAGCAAGATGTGATAAGAGAGTGTCCAAACGCACTAAAGGTTATGATGAGCGGTAGCGGACCCACCATTTTTGCCCTGTTTGACTCCAAGCAAGAAGCCGTAAACGCATCTGAAGGCATGCGTGAACTCGGGTATGAGTCGTATTGGTCAAAGACATTAAAATGATATATAAAACGGTAAACGATAAGAAAAGGCATAGTTATATTATTTAAGCAGGCTATGGATTTATAGTTAAAAATATGCGATGAAATTACGCATGTGTTCAAAAAAAATATAGATATATGGTAAAATATCTATATTAAATCTTTACACAAAGGTAGGGAAAAGGAATGAAACGAATCGGCGTGATATTCGGAGGACAATCTTCTGAACATAAAATTTCACTCATGTCAGCTACGACGGTAATTAGTGCAATAGAACGAAGCGAATTAAACCAAGAATTTGAGGCTGTAAGAATTGGTATTACGCTTAATGGAAAATGGCTTAAGTTTGATGGCGATGTTGCAGATATCGAAAATGGAACATGGGAGAAACAATCAAAAGAAATAGACCCTTGGGAACTTAAAGAAATTGTCGATTTTGTATTTCCCGTTCTGCATGGCAGAGGTGGTGAAGACGGAACTGTTCAAGGTATGCTCGAACTGATTGGGCTACCTTATGCAGGGTGTGGTGTATTGGCCTCGTCATTATGCATGGATAAAGCAATGGCGAAAGATATATTCATGCAAAACGGGATTCCCACGTGTAAGTATAAGCTTGTGACTGCTGATGATATAAACAATGAAATTGATTCAGTTGTGGACAAGTTGAAAGCGACTTTTCCGGGAGAAATATTTGTAAAACCTGTAAATATGGGTTCGAGCATAGGTACATCGAAAGCGAAAAGCACACAGGAACTCAAGGAGGCGCTCATATATGCAGCCAAATATGATAGGCGCATAATGGTAGAGGAATCCGTTAGCGGACGTGAGATAGAAGTGTCCGTAATAGGAAATGAAAAAGTTGAAGTAAGTTCAATCGGAGAAATAGTACCTACATCGGATTATTATGACTATGATGCTAAGTATCAGGAAAATTCAGGGACAGAACTTAAAATACCGGTGAATCTTGACGACGAGACTATAAATGAGATAAAAAGACTGGCGGTTGCCGCGTATAAAGCGACGGACTGTGCAGGATTTGCGAGAATAGACTTTTTCGTAAATAAAAGTGATTCGCAGGTTTTAATAAATGAAATCAACACTATCCCGGGTATGACAAAGTTCAGTATGTTTCCGCTGGTATGGAGACACGCCGGAATAGATTTTATGAAATTGATTGAGAGGATAATAGATTATGGATATGAACGATATAATGATAAAAATAAAGGGTAGTCGATTTGTGGGAGATTCGCTTGAAGAAGAAATGGAATTTGTTAGCGACGGAACGACGTTCTGCAAGGACGGGGACAGATATTTCTTGTATGATGAAAGCGAGTTTTCAGGCTTTAGCGGCTGTAAGACAAGTCTAAAAATAAGCGACGGGAAAATACGTATGAGGAGGCTATGCTCATCGGAAGGAGACTTCAAGGCGGATCTCGTATTTGAGCAGGGAAAGCGTTTTGTAAGCAAGTATATGACGCCTTTTGGAGAACTCGATATGGAAGTATTGACTTCATCTATAGAAAATAACATTTCGCCGGAAGGCTTAGGAACGATTACGCTTGACTATGACGTTAGTTTACACGGGTTAAGCGAAGGAAGAAATCGTCTGGATATCGAAGTTACAAAGCAAAGTTAAATGCTAATATTGTAATAGTAAGATTTGATCGGTTGTGCTCGGAATTTGGGTGTTTGTTGGAGGAACGATGAAAAACATAGGTTTTGATGCAGATAAGTACTTGGAAGAACAGGAGCGTTATATTTCAAGGAGAATAGAAGAAGGAGAAGGTGAACGTCTATACCTTGAGTTTGGAGGCAAGCTTGTTCATGATAAGCATGCTATGAGGGTATTGCCGGGATTTGATGAAAATGCCAAGATAAAACTTCTTCACAGAATGAAAGAAAAAGTCGAAATCATAATATGTATATATGCCGGCGATATTACTACGAGCAAGACAAGACACGATTTTGGAATAACGTATGATCTTGAAGTAATGAGATTGATAGATACTTTTAGAAAGTATGACCTTAAAATAAACAGTGTAGTTGTAACGAGATACGAAGACGTGCCTGCTGTTAATACGTTTATTAAAAAACTCGAAATACGAGGAGTTAAAACGTATAAGCATCTTTTTACAAAGGGATATCCGGTAGATGTAGATACTATAGTTAGCGAAAACGGCTACGGAGCAAATCCGTATATAGAAGTAAGCAGCCCGCTCGTAGTTGTAACGGGTCCGGGTGGTGGAAGTGGCAAACTCGCGACGTGCTTGTCACAGCTGTATCACGATTATATAAGGGGGCATAGAGTCAGATACGCAAAATTTGAAACTTTTCCTGTCTGGAATTTGCCGCTCAAGCACCCTGTTAACTTAGCTTATGAAGCTGCGACAGTAGATCTGAATGATGTTAACATGATAGATTCGTTTCATCTCGATGCGTACGGTGAAAAAGCCGTAAACTACAATAGAGATATAGAAGTATTTCCAATCGTTAAGCGAATCATAGAAAAAATAACCAACAAGGAAGCGGAATATAAATCGCCTACTGATATGGGCGTGAATAGAGTCGGATTTTGCATAACGGACGATGAAGTTTGCAGAGAGGCAGCGCATCAAGAGATTATTAGAAGATACCTCATAGCAGAGGTCGATTACAAAAAAGGCAAGATAAGTTCTGAAAATCTTGAACACGCAAAGCTCATAATGAAGGAAGTCGGGCGGGATATCAGCGATAGGATCGTCGTAGAAAAAGCACGAGATTACGCGGAATTTAAACGAAGTCTTGATGATAAATACTTGAATACTGTAGCTATGGCTATAGAATTGTGTGACGGAAGTATAATCACAGGCAGAAGCTCACGTAGAATGGTTGCGGCAGGAGCAATGATTTTAAATGCGATTAAGCATCTGTCAGAGATAGATGACAGCGAGCTTATAATCACTCCGGAAGTGTTTGAAACAATACAAAAACTTAAGGCGGAAGAGTTCAGATACGATAGAACAAGCTTGAACTCAGAAGAAGTTTTAATGGCGCTTGCAATATCGGGAACAACTAATGAAATCGCAAAAAAAGCCGCTTCAAGTTTAGCAAAACTTTCCGGTTGTAAGGCTCATTGTACCGCTATATTATCTGATAGAGATGAACAGACTCTATCTGCACTTGGTATAGATGTTACGTGTGATCCCGATTACGTAACTACTAATTTATACGGCAATTGATTGTCATGATTTGTTATGGTCAAACGAAAATTTAAAAGCTTTGAAAACAGAAATTATGTACTACCGATATGGGGACTTTTGGTTGGCACCGCATGCGGATTTGTCGTGTCACTCTTTAGATTTGCGTTGCAATACGGTAACGATATGCGGGGTACAATTATTGAGCTGGCTAAAGAGCAAACATCGTGGGTGGCTATAGGGATTTTGATTTTTAGTTTTCTGTTTGTTATGGCTGTCTTGGCTGTCAAGACGGTACCGCTGAGTTCCGGATCGGGCGTTCCACAGGTAAAGGGCGAGCTCGCAGGAGACATAGAGCAGGTTTGGTGGAAGATAATAATTAGTAAGTTTATAGGTTGCTTTGCTACGATTAGCGCAGGGCTGGCCGTGGGGAAAGAAGGAGCAAGCACGCAGCTTGGGGCGATGACCGGAAAGGGAATAGCTTGTGCCTTTAATCGTTCAGATGACGAAAAAAAGATGATGATAACTTGTGGTGCTGCTGCGGGACTTGCAGGAGCATTCTGTGCTCCGATTGCAGGAACTGTCTTTGCGCTTGAGGAACTTCACAAAAAATTTTCAACAAGCGTGATGATATCAGCTATGGCCTCATCTATAGCAGCTGATTTTATAGCGAAGAATATATTCGGTTTAGAGCCGATTTTTTCCCTTCAATTTGATGAACATTTACCAATGGGAGACTATTGGCAGATATTATTGCTTGGAGTATGCGTAGGAATATTTGGCGTTATATATAATTGGTCTATAGCTATTGCTAAAAAACTCTTTTCTAAAGTGAATATTAAAAACGGCAATAAAGATTTTTCATTATGGTTTAGATTCTCAATTCCTTTTGCAATTACCCTTGTGGTGATAAAAGTATATCCGTACGTTTTAGGGAGTGGAGAGGCAATCGTGCAAGATATGAGTAGCGGAAACTATACAATAGTATTTTTAACGTTGCTTTTAATAACCAAATTACTTTTTTCTGCAGTAAGTTATGGAAGTGGCGTTGCAGGGGGGATATTTTTGTCACCGTTTGTAATGGGGGCAATAGCAGGGAGCCTATATATTCAGGTGCTAAACGCTATAGGCATCAGCGAAGGGTATACAGAGTTTTTCGTAGTGCTTGGAATGGCAGGTTGTTTTGCGGCAATAGTAAGATCTCCGGTAACAGGAGTTATAATTCTTGCAGAGATGACGGGAACCCTGACTAATGTAATACCGCTTGCATTCGTTGCTTTAATTGCATTTACAACGGCAGGTCTTTTAAAAGGCGAGCCGATTTATGATGAACTTTTGGAGAATTTATTATCCGCAAATTCAAAAAAACACATAAGGGAATAAAGTAAGAACTGCTCTCGTTTAAAATTAAAATGAGAAATATTATAATTGGCTTAAGTCCAACTCTCGATATTTTTCGAGTAAAGGCTTGAGTTTTTTTAGGATTAAATCACATACGCCCTTTGAATTTGATTCTAAATTTAAAGGCATAACAGGATCGTGGAGAGATTTGCGAAGCAAGAACCAACCTCTTTTATTTGACTCGATATAATTTACTCTGATACCTTCGTAATTTGGCAGTTCCAAAGTCAAATTTTCAACTTTACCGGCTGAAATTAAACGTGTCAAATCATCTATTACATCGCTTGCTGTCTCGCTAAAATTGTGGGCAGTAATAGGAATTCTAAACTCTATGGACTCTTCAGGTTCTTTTAAATTTGAAATCATAGAAGACACGGATTTTCCTTCTCGCTTTAGAGTGGCGACCTTAGTCACTATTTTAGCTGCAAGGTATGCTCCGTCGTCCAAAAAATAGTTATCGCTATATGCGGCGTGTCCGCTCGTTTCAATTGCAAGAAAACTATTCGTGCCGGATTCGTTTAATTCTATAGATTTATTTATTACGTTTCGATATCCACGCTTAAATCTCAGGTGCTTTAAACCGAGAGAATCTTCAAGAAAGCGAGTAAGCTCGCATGAGGTTATACTGTCGGTAACTACGGTTGAACCTTTAGCTTCTTTTGGCAATAAGCTTGCTGCAAGCGCGACTATTGAGTTTCTATTTATCTGCTTTCCATGTTCGTCTACGGCGGAGACTCTATCCACATCAGTATCGAATATTAAGCCGAGATCTGATTGGGATTCTTTAACCCTCTCACATATGGAATACATTGCTTTTTTGTCTTCCGGGTTTGGTGTGTGGTTTGGAAAGTTACCGTCGGGTTCAAGAAATTGTGAACTTGAAATATCAGCGCCAAGTGGTGCAAGAACGTCATGTGCAAAAAAACCTCCGGCACCGTTTCCCGCGTCGACGGTAATAGATAAGTCTTTAAGAGGTCTGTCTGAATTGCCGAGTTCAGATGAGATGATATCGCGCAGATGAGCCGAATAATCGTCCATTAGGCACATGTGTGAAATCGAGCCTTTTTTTGAATTTAAACGTGCCAGTATTGAATTCGATTCGGCGAAAGTTATTATATCGGTTATATCGTTTTTTTCTGTGCCACCCTTTGCGGTGAAAAATTTCATACCGTTTCTATTCTTTGGAAGATGACTTGCGGTAACCATAATAGCGCCGTCACAAGTATAGTTTAAAAACACCGTAGACATGAACATTGCAGGGGTAGAGGCAAGTCCGACTGAAATCACTTTAACGCCACAGCAGGAAAGTGCATTGGCTATAGAATTTGAAAGCGACTTTCCCGAAAGCCTGGAATCATGCCCTACGGAGATTCTAAGTTCTGATGAATCTTTGTCGGTTTTTATGGTGAGAAGATACGCAAATCCCTTTGCCAAGCGCTCAACCGCCTGCGAATCCAAGTTTACGCTTTCTCCTTCGACGATATCAAGTGCCACCCCGCGTATGTCACTTCCATTTTGTAGACTTTCATAGTTGTATAACATATAACCCTCGAATCTTGAACATGAATTACGGTAAAACAGGAATATATTACTTTATTGAGCCGTCTGCGTTAAAGAGCGGGAGCTCCTTGAGAAAGGTTATATCCCCTCTTGAGATTGCTTCGCCTTCTGCAAGAACTGTCATGCGTCCGACGATTTCCCCGCCGACCTTTCCTATGAGTTCTTCCATGGATTTTATTGAGCCTCCTGTACTTATAACATCGTCTACAATGAGGACTCTTTTTCCTTTGATAAAGTCTGCATCGTCGCTGCCTAAACACAGCGTTTGGATACCGTCGGTGGTAATCGAATCTACGCTTGTAGACACCACATTGCGCATGTACAACTTAGGTGCTTTGCGAAGCACTATGTACTTTAATCCTCCTGATTGCTTAGCCATTTCATACGCGAGAGGAATACCTTTTGATTCGGCTGTTACTATTACATCAAAGTCAGGTGCTTGCTCAAGAAGTGCTTTGGCACAGGCTTCGGTAATTTCGACATCTCCAAACATTACGAATGCTGCTATATACAATTCGTTGTTAATGGGGCAAAGCGGTAAGTTTCTTTTTAACCCTGCGATTTCAATTTCATAATTCATTATCATTTACTCCTTGCAAAATGCGTTATCATTACACTATCGATATAGGGTGAATAAGAGTTATCAATCTGAATACAAACAGTACAGCGGCAATCCACATTACGACAGGAATTGATTTTGCTTTTCCTGTTATAACTTTTAATATTGCCCATGACAATATTCCGAACATTATTCCGTTTGCGATGGAATAAGTGAAAGGCATGAATATTAGAGTTATAAATCCACCTAAGACATCTGCGATATCTCCGTCGAATTTCATCTTTTTAACGGATCCCATCATTAAAAGTCCTACCCATACGAGAGCCGGGGTAGTCGCAAAACTTGGAATTGCGAGGAATATAGGAGCGAGAAAAAGCGCTACGAGGAATAATATTGAAGTCGTAAGGGCTGTAAGTCCGGTTCTGCCTCCTTCGGCGACTCCTGCGCTCGATTCTACGTAGCTCGTTACGGTAGACGTGCCAAGACACGCACCTGCTACTGTTCCAAGTGCATCTGCAAGCAATGCGCCCTTTGCATTTGGAAGTTTTCCGTTCTCGTCGGTAAGTGCGCCTTTTTCGGATATACCTATGAGCGTTCCGACTGTATCGAATATGTCTACGAACAGGAATGAAAAAACTATTACAGCAAACTCAAATATATGATTTGCAATCCAGTTAAAATCAAATGAAAATAGCTCAGGCATGGTAGGAATGAATCCGGTTGCCGAAAAATCGGGATACAGAGAGAAATTGCCAATCTCATAGTCTACAGCATACCAGCCTATAGCTTGAGCGATCATTCCAAGGCCCCAAGTGAGAACTATCGCTATCAAAATATATCCTTTTATATTGAAGTGATAAAGTATTGCTATGATTAGAAGACCAATGAGCGCAAGAGCAGCCTGTGGCGATGCGAGGCTCCCTAAATCTACGAGCGTAGCCGGGCTTGCTATTACGATTCCTGCGCCTTTAAGCCCTATGATGGTTATGAACAGTCCTATACCTGATGTTATCGCGTACTTTATATTCTCCGGAGTATCATCAACCAGCTTTTCTCTAAAGTTTGTAAAGGACAAGATTATGAATATTATACCTTCAAGCAGTACAGCGACAAGTGCTATCTTCCATGGATCGTTTATCCCCTGCTCAGCCATAGGTACACAAACGGAGAATGCGAAGTAAGCATTAAGTCCCATGCCGGAAGCTAAAGCTATCGGATAGTTTGCAAAAAAAGCCATGCACAGAGTTGCAAAAAATGCTGAAATGGCCGTTGCGGTGAATACAGCAGCGCCGTCCATACCTGCAGCTGCCAATATGTTTGGGTTTACTGCGAGTATGTATACCATGGATAAAAATGTGGTCACTCCTGCTATGATTTCTGTGCGCACGTTTGTGCCGTTTTCCTTTAACTTGAATAATTTTTCCATTAAATAAACTCTCCTTTAATTTAGAATATGATATATGATAATTGCTTTTTATTTAATTTATGTAAGTTTTTTAGGTGATTTATTTTTCTCCGGTAACTGTGCAGTTATTACCGCTATAAATATTATCGCGCTTCCTATAAGCTCATATGAAGTCATTCGCTCGCTTAAAATAAGTGCTCCGAACAACAGTGCAAATACAGACTCAAGCGATAAAATTAGAGATGCTATTTCCGGCGCCGTATGTTTTTGACCGATTATTTGAAGTGTGTATCCTATGCCGGCGGAAAAAACTCCCGCATACAGTATAGGGAACCAAACCGAGAGTATTTCCGATAAGTTTGGCGATTCGAATATGAACATACACGTTATGCCGAGAATGCCGGCGACAAAAAACTGTATACAGCTCATTTTTATCGGGTCACATTTTTTTGTAAAGTGATCTATTACCAGAATATGAACGGAGAACATAAAGGCACAAGCGAGAATAAGAAGCTCCCCTTTGCCTATCGTAAATCCGGAATTTTTTCCTGCCATAGTTAGGAAGTAAAAGCCTACTCCGCCTAAGAAGATACAACCCCATACGAGAGGACGAATTCTCTTTCTCAGGATTAACCCTATAAGCGGAACTATTACTATATAAAGAGTAGTTATGAATCCCGCCTTTCCGGCATCAGTATCGAAGAACAATCCGGCTTGTTGCAGTGTAGATGCAAGGAAGAGTACGAATCCACAAGCGAGTCCTCCTTTGATAAGATTCATACGTTCTGATTTTTTTATGCTCTCTGTTGCGGTATCTGTATTGGCATCGGTTTTTGAGGGTTTTGAAAATATAAATATTACAGGTATAAGTGCTATTCCTCCTATCAGAGTTCTGATCCCGTTATAAGTGAAAGGCTCAAGTACGGTTCCTGCCTTTTGTGCTACAAAAGCCGAGCCCCATATTATAGATGCTAATAGCAATAATAAATTGTTAATGATTTTTTTATTCATGGATTAAAACCTCCGGATATAATTATATTATCAGATAGTGAATGATTCAAGAAAGAGATTCTTTTTTTAGGTAATAAAATATGATAAGATATTACAGAAAATACGTAAATAAATAAGCGTTCCGGCGTTTAAAAATAAAAGCTGATATGACATAAGGAGTGTGTAAAATATGAGTTTGCTTTTAAAAAAAATTGACGAAAGCGAATTGAATGAATTATTGAAGTCGATTAGACCCCTTGACGATAAAGCTATGGCTGAGGCGAAGGAAAGACAAGATTACAGACTGAAAGTACCGGAGAGTTTAGGAGCGTTGGAAGACATCAGCATAAGGCTCGCAGGCGTTACAGGCAGACCGTACGGGAACATGACGGACAATCAAGCGGTAATATTGATGTGTGCTGATAACGGAGTGGTGGAAGAAGGTGTAGCTTCTGCTCCTCAGACTGTTACGCTTATGCAGACGGTAAATTTCCCAAAGTATATTACAGGAGTAGGCTCTCAAGCAAAGTATTTCGGGATAGATATATTGGATATAGATGTTGGAGTTAAGTTACCAATTCAAGAGGAACTCCTTAGCGATTATATTATCGACGGTGACTCTGAATTGAGTAAGAAGATAGTAAACAGGCGAATTCGAAACGGTACAAATAATTTTGTCAAAGAACCTGCCATGTCGCGTGAAGATGCTTTCTGCGCAATCGGTGTCGGTATAGAAGCCGTTAAAGCCACGGTAGATGCAGGTAAAAATATAATAGGTATAGGTGAAATGGGTATTGGCAACACGACTACTTCAGCTGCTATAATATGCAGATTGACAGGCATATCGCCGGAAGATGCCGTAGGGCGAGGTGGAGGCTTGGATGATGAAGGTCTTAAAAAGAAGACTCAAGTCGTTGCTAAAGCACTTGAACTTTACGGCGATAAAGACCCTATTGACTATGCGATTTGTGCAGGAGGGCTTGATATTTTAGCGATGACAGGAGCCTACATAGGAGCTGCGATATATCGAATTCCTGTAGTAATAGATGGTATCATCTCAATAGCTGCGGCACTTCTCGCCGCAGAAATAGCACCCGGAGTTAAGGATTTTATGTTCGCTTCGCATAGGTCGAAAGAGAAAGGCTATATCGCCGCAGTTGAGAAGCTCGGATTAGAACCGATGTTTGATTTGAGAATGAAGTTGGGAGAGGGAAGCGGTTGTCCGATAGCTTTCAAAATAATGGAAGCGTCATGCGCAGTAATAAACGAAATGAAAAGCCTCGATGAAGGGCAAATAGATTCGGCTTACCTGGATTCGCTTCGGGAAGAACATCTATTCTAAGGTATGAACGTATTCGTAAGCGGGGGAGCAAAAAACGGCAAATCCGGGTATGCTCAGGATTTAGCGGTAAAAATGGCAAAAGGGGGACGCCCTCTATATTATATTGCAACTATGATTGCCACGGATTCCGAAGATGAGCTAAGAATAGAACGCCATATAGAAGATCGCAAGGGTCTTGGTTTTAATACCATTGAACGTGGCAGAAACATAAGAGGCTTATTTGACGATGTGAGCTTGAAAACCAACGATGCGATAAGTACAAATGGTGTCTTTTTGGTAGATAGCGTTACGGCATTGCTTGCGAATGAAATGTTTAATACTGAGATAGACGAAGAAGCACCGATTCGCGTTGCTCGTGATTTAGTGTTATTCGCTAATACGACAGGAAATACTATATTTGTATCGGACTATATATATTCGTACGCAAGGCACTTTGATAAATATACAGAGGCTTATATAAGTGGGCTCGCTTATGTGGATCGCGAACTTGCAAGGGTTTGTGACAGCGTAGTTGAACTTTCGTTTTTGCATATAACTCATCACAAGGGTAACAAAATATGAAAAAACTTTTTGTAGCGTTAAGCATGGCTTGGGGTAATTTTTTAAGCATACCGTGTCCGTGGAAAGCGTGGGATTCAAAACTCAAAAATACTATGCTTGCTCTTCTACCGATAATAGGTACCATAGCGGGGATACTCTGGGTGTTAATTGTAGTAGGCTCAATGACGGTTTTTGAAAGTGCAATCCCTACCGCCTTTGTATTGACTTTTTCACTTTATGCTATATCCGGGTTTATGCATATGGACGGATTTATGGACGTCAATGATGCGGTTTTGTCACAAAGGGAATTATCTAAGATGCAAGCGATATTGAAAGATTCCAAGGTAGGAGCTTTTGCAGTAGTAACTACGATATTTTTAGTTCTTGGAACTTTTTCGTTTTCCATGGTTATAATTCAATCAGCCGAAACTAAGATGGATATTTTGCCATTATTTTTCATTCCGGTAGTATCCAGGGCAACGGCAGGTTTTGGAGTTTTGTCATTCAAACCGCTCGACGTGAGCCAATATAGCAAAACGCATGAACTCAATTTAAAGAAAAATATACTGCTTATAGTTGTATTGACTTTTGTAACTATAGGGGCAAGTCTATTGGTAATTCAAAATATAAAATGGAATGCTTTGCAACCGTTTACAAATGAAAATTTAAAAGAATGTATAGTAGCAATAGTTGCTACGTTTATCGGCACTATGAGTGCTTGCGTGTATGGACGATATAAGCTGAAGGGAATAAATGGCGATATAGGTGGGTACGCTATATGTATTGGGGAACTCGTAGGTATTGCTGCACTTTCTGCCATTTAGTCGGAGGAGATATATGATTTTAGTTTTTGGTGGGGCATATCAAGGAAAACTTGATTTCGTATTACAAAAGTTTAATCTCGAAGAGTCGGACGTGTTCTTTGCTGATGAATGTAGTGCCTTTGATATTGAGAAAATAAGTGTAAATAATAACAGGGTAATATATGGATTTGAAAATCTCGTATTTAGTGCGATAAAGCAAAAAAAAGATGTGGATTCTTGGTGTGATGAAATTGTTGACACGTTGGCTGATAAGATTGTAATATGCCGAGACATTTCGCAGGGGATTGTTCCTTTAGATAAAGACGAACGCGCTTGGAGAGAAGCCGTGGGGCGCTGTACAGTTAAATTGGCATTAAAATCCGATAGAGTGTATCGCATATTTTGTGGAATCCCACAACTTATAAAGGGCGATGAGCATACGACGGAGATAAGTAGAGACGCTAAACTTTCAAAGGTGGTAGTTATAAGGCATGGTATTACAGAAGGTAATATCAAGAGATGGTTTTACGGATCGACAGATCTTCCGCTGTTACAGGAAGGAATAGAAGAGTTAAACAGCTCAAAAGAAAAAGGTTTATATCCCAAGCTTATTGAACCGACGAAGTTTTTTACTACGGGGTTACTCAGAACGGAGCAAACTCTTGATGTAATATATGGGAAAGTCGATAGAAAGATAATTCCAGAACTTGCGGAAATGAAGTTCGGCAGGTGTGAATGTAAAAGTTTCAACGAGTTAAAAGGCGATGATGAGTTTGAAGCATGGTTATCAGATGAAACCGGGAATGCCGGCTTTTCCGGAGGGGAAAGCAGAAACGAATTCACAAATCGAGTTGATTTAGGTATTGAGCGTCTTATAAAAGAACACTTGGAAAACAATAAAGGGGAAACGGTTTCACTTGTAATTTGCCATGGTGGTGTTATATCATATATGTTAGATTCGTTTTTTCCCGGAGAAAAGGATTCCATATGGGAGTGGATGCCTGAACCGGGATACGGATATGAAATTTTATTTGAAGACGAGCACCCGGTGACTGCTAAGGAATTAGCATTTTAAACTTAAGAGAAGAGAGGATTTCAAATGGGAAATAAGGGGACAAAAGAGAAGAAGAAGGCAGGCGTTCGCGACTGGATATATCGGATTATAATTTTAATACTTATAGTTGTTATATGCATAAGCGGATATAAGATAATAAGTATACAGATGGAGTACCATAAGGGAACTAAAGCGTATGACGATTTAGCAGATATAGCAGTTTCGGCGAGAGCCGGTTCGACAAGCGATTCCGATCAGGAACCTGAGAGATTAGAAATAGATTGGGATAAATTGATTGAACAAAAGGGAACGAGAGAGACCATAAACTATTGGGGATGGATACGGCTTAGAAATACGGTTATAAACTATCCGATGATACAAGGCGAAGATAATGAGAGGTATTTGAAGCATCTTTTGACGGGAGAGTATAGCAGCAAGGGATCTATATTCATAGACAGCAGAAACGCAGAGCCTTTTAAGGACTTTAATACTTTTGTCTATGGTCACAATATGAATGACGACAGTATGTTTAATTGTTTGCTAGACTATATAAACGATGATAACTTCTATGATAAGCATAAAATAATACAGATATACACTATGGAGCAGGATTATGATTTATATATCTTTGGTGCGGCAAAGGTAAGCGCTTACGATGAATTGGTATATAACATAGAACTTAACTCTGGCTCCCCGGAGGCAAAAGCCGAATACATAAACTGGATTGTAAATAATAATCAAATTAGAGGATATGATGATTCCGTTGAAGTTGGAGCGGAGGATTTAATCGTATCTCTAAGTACGTGTACCAATGAGAACATAGATGACCGAGTGGTCGTATGGGGTAAGTTGGTTCCCGTCACTGATGATAATTAAAGGTGAATAGCATCAAATAATAAAGAGTATTAAGTAGGGTTCTGAATTTCAGATTCGAGAAAGACTTGTCCGCTTCTAACGGTGTGCATTTCTCTCATGTTGAGCCCTTCCATATATTCTATAACAAGTCCGCCCGTGTCATCTATATCGATAGCGCGGGCTTTTATATTGCGGGTTGACCCGAGGGGGCGGAAGTATATTTCTTTACCCAGTATAAAGCAACGTCTGCGATATTCAGGCATGAAAGATTTCGTTCTAAAATTTAAAATCAGCGTAGACATATTATTTATGACTGTTGCTACCAGTAGACTTTTCGAGAAAGTCTGCTCTTGCTCTTTAAAATTTTTTATGCTCATGGTAATGATGAAGCTGTCTATCTTTCCTGTCTCTATGTTGGTCTTTGCATAACTGTTAGTAGAACATATTTGTTCGTTATCGTAGAAGATTGCGTTTACCCATTTTATCTTTGGATTCATATTGTAAGTTGAATATATCGCATTACATATGGATACTGCGCTTCCCATAGATAGTAGAGGTGCTTCGGCAAGAGTGAATGAGGGCACGAATGAAAGCGAAATTGTTAGCTTATCGCCATCGAGAGTTGATATGACGGATACGTCAAGGTTCTCTGATTCTTTATTATGCATGCGTGATTTATAAATATTAGCGTCTAAATGATCGTTAAAAACGGTAACTTTGCACGATGTTTTAAGATGTGAAGATATTGAATCGGCTGTCAGTATATCGGATTTTTCCAACAACATATACCCTTGACTGCGCCGGCTCAATATTTTATAGCCGGACGCTTTCAGGGATTTGGCGGCCTTATTGATTGCCGCTCTCGATATTCCCATTTCAGAAGCTATGGTTTGCCCGGAAACGAATTGACCACATCTCTCGTCAAGCAGTTGTAAAAGTTTTGCCTTAGTCGACATAGGTTCTATCTCCAAATTAGTATCAATAAACAGTGCATGATTGCATAACGAAGTATATTTAATTATACATGTAATCTCAACATTTACAAGCGTATTTGTAAACTTTTAGTTAGTTGTAAACTAACGGTGAGCTAATATAGCCAATTTTCCCGTATTGCATAGCCTTTTATTTACAATATAAATATGATAGAATGAGATTGATATTGTAAGTAAACAAGTAGATGACAAAGGAGAAATAAACGATGGAAGGTCACAGTATCGTGCCGTCAGTAATATGGATTGCAGTCCTGATAGTTCTTTCAGGGTTCTTTTCGGCAACAGAGACGGCATTTACTTCATTGAACAGGATAAGGATAAAGAATAAGGCTGACTCGGGAGATAAGAAAGCCAAGAGAGTATTGGTATTGGAAAACAACTACGATACGCTTTTGTCTACTATCCTCGTAGGCAATAATTTGGTTAACATAGCTATGACAGCCGTATCGACAGTTCTGTTTATCCGATTGTACCATTCGTACGGACCTACCATATCTACAATAGTAACGACGGTTTTAGTTCTCATATTCGGAGAAATCACACCTAAGAGTTTAGCCAAGGAAAATCCCGAGAAATTCGCAATGTTTGCAGCACCGCTTGTAAATTCCCTTAGAGTGATTTTAACTCCTATAAATTGGATATTTAGCCAGTGGAAGCGTTTGATTTCCATAATCTTTAAAACTTCAAGAGACCGCACTATAAGTGAAGACGAGCTTGTTACGATAGTTGATGAGGCTTTTGTTACAGGGGGAATAGGTGAGCAGGAAAACCGCTTGATACAAAATGCGATCGGTTTTGCAGAACTTGAGGCGCAGGATATTTTGACGCCTCGCGTTGACATAGAGGCAATAGAAATAGATACGCCTATAGAAGAAGTATCACAACTTTTCCAAGAGAGCGGATTTTCAAGACTTCCCGTATATGAAGATGATCTGGATAAGATAGTAGGGATCATAGCTCAAAAGGATTTTTATAATCACGTATATTATGGAGATAAAGACGTTGCTGCCATAGTTAGACCGATTATTTATGTAGCCGGCTCCATGCGAGCTGCCGATTTACTTCGCAAGCTTCAGGACAACAAGTGCCTGATGGCTATAATAGTTGATGAATACGGAGGCACTGCGGGATTGGTAACCGTCGAGGATATAGTTGAGGAGTTAGTCGGTGAGATATACGACGAATCAGATTCTTTTGAGGATATGGAGATGACTCTCGTTCAAGATGGAAGTTATAGAATACTCGGTTCTGCGAATGTCGAAAAAATGTTTGATTTCTTCGGCGAAGAACCTGAAATAGATGCAACAACTGTAAATGGATGGGCTGCGATACAACTCGATAAATTGCCGTCCATAGGCGATAAATTTGAATATGAAATTGGCAGTAAGCGCTTTAAAGCTGTCGTCACGAAAGCGGACGGTCGCAAAGCGGTCGAACTCAACGTAATAGTTGAATATTTAGGAAATGCCAACGAGGAAGAGGTATAAAAAACATGAGCTTTTTAAGTAAGATAATTGGAGATTTCAGCAGTAGAGAACTTAAAAAAATTGAAAAGATTGTGGATAAAGTCGAGAGCTATGATCTCAAGATGCAAAGCTTAAGCGACGAAGAACTTAAGGGCAAAACACAAGAATTCAAGAACAGATTATCCGCAGGTGAAACGTTGGACGACTTACTACCTGAAGCATTTGCCGTTTGCAGGGAAGCTTCCGTGAGAAGCCTGGGAATGAAACCGTTTAGGGTTCAGCTTGTAGGAGGAGTTGCCATACATCAAGGGCGCATAGCGGAGATGAAAACAGGAGAAGGTAAAACTCTCGTTGCTACGTTGCCGGCATACCTAAATGCGCTTGAAGGTAAGGGAGTGCATCTGGTAACCGTCAATGATTATTTGGCAAAACGCGATGCCGAGTGGATGGGGAAACTGTACTCTTTTCTTGGTCTCAGCGTGGGTTGTGTCATACACGGAGTTAACGGGATAAAGAGAAGAGAAGCTTATTTGGCAGATATAACATATGGAACTAATAATGAGTTCGGATTTGATTATTTGCGTGACAACATGGTTGTGTATCGCGAAAAGCTCGTTCAACGTGACCTTAATTTCGCCATTATCGACGAAGTGGACTCGATCTTGATAGATGAGGCGAGAACACCACTCATAATATCGGGCAAAGGTGATACGTCGACGGATTTATATGCAAAAGCTGATAAGTTTGTAAGAACGCTCAAGAAGTCAAGTCCTTTAGAAGATAAAAACGATATTCCCGACGGCGATTTTACGGTCGAAGAAAAGGATAAGCAGATTGCCCTTACGGACTCGGGCGTTGAGAAGGCCGAAGGCTTTTTCGGTGTTGAGAATTTTGGTGACCCGGAAAATATGGAAATTAACCATCACGTTCTTCAGGCGTTAAAAGCTAACAACATGATGGAAAGGGACGTAGACTATATAGTCAAAGACGGCGAAATAGTGATTGTCGATGAATTTACAGGACGACTGATGTTCGGACGAAGATTCAACAACGGATTACATCAAGCTATAGAAGCAAAAGAAAAGGTTTCCGTCCGAGAGGAATCTAAGACGCTTGCCACTATAACCTTGCAAAATTACTTTAGAATGTACTCTAAATTGGCAGGTATGACAGGTACTGCAAAGACGGAAGAAGAAGAATTTCGTGAAATATACAATATGGACGTAGTCGTTATCCCGACCAATAAACCTATCATTAGAGACGATATGTCCGATTCCATATATAATACTGAAAATGCTAAGTTTAGGGCGCTTGCCGATAAAATAGAAGCCGTCAATAAGACGGGGCAACCTATTCTTGTAGGTACAATCACAATAGAAAAATCCGAAAAACTTTCAGATATGCTTAAAAAACGAGGGATAAAGCATAACGTTTTAAATGCTAAACAGCACGAGAAAGAGGCTGAAATCATTGCAGAGGCAGGACGCCTTAATCAAGTTACGATCGCCACGAATATGGCAGGAAGAGGTACCGATATAATCCTTGGGGGCAATCCTGAGTTTGAAGCCAAAAAGCAGATGGAAAAACTCGGATATACGGCTGAGCAGATAGCTTTTGCTACGGGATTTGAAAAAAGCGATGAACAGGCTTTAAACGATTCAAGGGAGAAGTTTAATCAAATTCGTGATGATTTTAAAAGAGATAGAGACAGCGAGCATGATGCCGTCGTATCGTTGGGAGGACTTTACATACTCGGTAGTGAACGGCATGAATCCAGAAGAATAGATAATCAGCTTAGAGGACGTGCCGGAAGACAAGGGGATCCGGGAGCTACGCAATTTTTCCTATCTCTTGAAGATGACTTGATGCGATTATTTGGTGGAGAGAGAACACAAAATATCATGGCAAAGGTGGGCGTTGATGATGATGTTCCTATTGAAACTGGAATACTAACACGCATGATAGAAGGAGCACAAAAAAAAGTTGAAGGCAGAAACTTTGGAATAAGGAAGTACGTTCTGCAGTATGATAACGTAATGAATAAGCAACGTGAAATAATATATGCTGAGCGTCGCAAAGTTCTATTTGGTGAGAACGTAAAAGATGACATAATGCATATGAAAGATGTTCTTGTTGATTCAATGGTTGAGTCTACCGTAGCGGATAGTCGTTTTGCTGAAGAGTGGGACATAGAGGGGCTTCACGCAGAAGTGAAGAATTTCATACCGACCTACAGTATACCTGAGATGAAAGAAGATGATGAGCTTAGGAGCCTAACGGCAGAGTCGCTGGCAACAGATATAAAGTCGCGCCTTGAAAAGCTTTATAAAGAAAAAGAGGAAGAAATCGGCGCGGAGAGAATGCGTGAACTTGAACGCGTGATACTTCTTAGAGTTGTAGATAATCTCTGGATGGAACATATAGATGCTATGGATCAGATGAAGTCAGGGATAGGGCTCAGAGCATTAGGGCAACAAGATCCTGCGGCAGAGTATGCTAAAGAGGGTTTTGACATGTTTGAGCAGCTTGAAGGTGCAATTCAAGAAGATACCGTTAAATTTTGTTATGCTGTCAGAGTTGAAACTCATACCGAGCGAAAAGAAGTTGCGTCGAGCAGTAAAGCGTCCAAGTCTGAATTTAGGGACGAACTAAAAACAAAGAAGGCGAAAATGCAAGGCGGACCTAAACAAAGAAAGAATGATGCAAATCGCCCTCACAAGCAGGAAACGGTTAGACGTGAACTTCCTAAAATCGGTCGCAATGATGCTTGCCATTGCGGAAGCGGTAAAAAATACAAGAATTGCTGTATGAGAGCCGATATGGAAAAGGCAAACGAAGGTAATAGTCAAGAGTAAGGTTAGAGGAGATTTAAAATGCTAAAATTAGAACCACTTAAATCATCTATTCCGACTGTTATTGCTAAATTGAAGGAAGCAGGAGGGTCTCTTTGACTTAGATTCTTTAAGACAAGAACTTGAAGAGATGAATGCTGTTATCGAGGGAGTTGACTTCTGGGAAGATCAGAATAAAGCACAATCCATATTGAAACGGAAAAAGCAACTTGATTCTACGATTTTAGAGTATGATCGCATGATGAAAGAACTCGTTGAAATGAGCGAACTTATTGAAATTGCAGACGAACTCGACGATGATGATGGTGCCGATTCCATATTAAAAACATTTGAATCTCTTGAAGAGGAAGTAGAGGCGTTTAGAATCAAAGCTCTTCTCGACGGAAAATATGATCATAACAGTGCAATAGTCAACGTACACGCCGGTACAGGAGGCGTAGATGCTATGGACTGGGCGAAGATGTTGATGAGAATGTACATGAGGTGGGCTGAAGCTAAAAGCTATAGCGTCGATGTAGTTGACCTGCAAGACGATACGGAAGCCGGAATAAAAAGTGTTACTTTCATGGTTAGAGGCGATAACGCATACGGCTACCTCAAAGGTGAAAACGGCGTTCACCGATTAGTCAGAATATCCCCTTTTAATTCTGCCGGCAAAAGACAGACTTCATTTGCTTCGGTGGAAGTGATGCCCGAAATTGAAGACGATATCGATATAGAAGTGAATACTGCGGATTTAAAAATAGATACGTATAGAGCAACCGGAGCCGGTGGTCAGCACGTAAATACAACGGATTCAGCAGTTAGAATTACGCATTTGCCGACAAACATAGTTGTGACTTGTCAGAATGAGAGAAGTCAAAGGCAAAACCGAGAAGTTGCTATGAAGCTGCTTTACTCAAAATTGGTAGAATTGGCAGAACGTGAGAAAAAAGAAAATTTAGAGGAACTCAAAGGCGATTTTTCGCAAATAACTTGGGGTTCGCAGATAAGGTCTTACGTTTTCCACCCTTACACGATGGTTAAGGATCACAGAACAGATGCCGAAACCGGCAACGTATCTGCAGTTATGGACGGCGATATAGATTATTTTATAAATGAAAAACTGAAAGCAAAGTGTTAAAACGTATGAAGATATATTTTAAAGGTAAGTTTAACGGAGATCCGAAAAGCTTACCAACCGATAGACAAGTTCAAGGAGCAGTCAAGTTTAATGAAATCGAGGATATAAAACAGCTTTCGAAAATCCTGACTCCTATTTCAATAATCATGCTCGTTGTAATGGTGGTAATATTTTTGCTGAGGGCAAGAGAATACGCATTCAATTCGATTTGGAATATATTTGGTTTAATGTTGCCGGCTCTTGCTATAATACCGCACGAGTTTTTACATGCGCTGTGTTTTAAGGAAGAAGCGTACATATACTCAAATATAAGTCAGGGAATGATGTTTGTAGTAGGTAAAGAGGATATGAGTAAGGCGAGATTTATATTTATGTCCTTGCTACCTAACCTTGTTTTTGGAGTTATTCCTTTTATGATTTTTTTAATCAATCCTAAACTGACCATTTTGGGTTTGTTCGGTGCGATTTCAATACCTATGGGAGTAGGTGATTATTACAACGTTTTTAATGCCTTTACACAGATGCCCAAAGGGGCTCTGACATATCTAAATGGAATAAATTCATTTTGGTATATGCCAAAGGATAAAGAGTAGGAGGAAATATGAAAGATATCAAAGACATATTGGCAATAAACCCGGGGTCAACATCTACCAAGATTGCTGTGTATACTAACGATAACAGAGAGGTGAAACTAAAGACCAATATAGTTCATGACGAGGGGAAAATACTCGATTTTCCATCTGTAGTTGCTCAAAAAAAATATAGAAGCAAGATGATACTGGACTTTCTTAAATCTGAAAATTATGATGTAGAGAATTTATCGTGTATAGTGGGCAGAGGCGGTATGTTGAAAGAACTTGAAGTCGGCGGTTATCTCGTGACGGAGACTTTAACGGAACGCTTGAAAGACCCTAAACTGCCGCAACATGCTTCTACGCTTGGGGCGTTCATAGCTTTTGAAATAGCACAGAAGTTAGGCGTAAACGCCTACATATACGATGCTCCTTTAAGTTGTAAGCTTCAAGATGTCGCAAAGATTACAGGAATGAAGGAGATTGAACGATATGGCGCTGCTCACGTTCTTAATCAGCGTGCAATGGCTATGGAGTATGCGAATGAAATTGGCAAAAAATATGAAGATTTAAATCTAATAGTTTGCCACATGGGAGGTGGAATAACGGTCAGTGCACAGAGTAATGCCGATATAATCGACACTGTAAGCTATGATGACGGCCCTATGTCACCTGAAAGAAGTGGCGGCGTACCTCTTTTACTCTTGTCAGACTTAATATTCAACAATGGTTTAACTAAAGAAGAGGTCAACAGCCATATAATCGGAAAAGGTGGATTGTATTCTCATTTAGGGACTAAGAATTGTATCGAAGTTGAGGAGCGTATAAACAAAGGAGATGAATACGCAAAACTTGTGTATGAAGCTATGGCATATCAAGTTGCCAAAGGGATTGCAATGATGACTGTCCCTCTCAAGGGGAAAATCGATGCAATTATTGTAACCGGCGGAATCGCTCATTCTAAGATGCTGACACAGATGATATCCGAATACTGTGGACATCTGGGCAAGATAGTCATTAAGGCAGGAGAAAACGAAATGGAAGCACTTGCGAACGGCGCTTATAGAATGGAGAGCGGAACCGAAATTGCAAAAGAATACGTAGCAAAATAGCAGTTCGTTTTATGAAATAGAGGGGCAATGTGAATGATATTTTATAGCTTGATGCGGGGTATCGATATAGCTTCATAATGTATATAATTATTTTGTATAAATGATTTGCCTCGTATAAATATGATTTTGCAACTAAATTTAACCATATGTATTTTGTAATTGCCAGCACGTCTGACTTCTTGAAGGGCGTGCTCTTTTATGATAAAATGCAAACATTATATAATTATAGTAATCATAGACATATGAATTAACTTATAAAGGGCTTCACCTTACAGGAGGGAAAAATGAATCAGGAGGGAAAAATGAATATTTTTGATAAATTGGCTATGCGTTTAAAGGAAGACAGAAAAACGATAGTATTGCCGGACGGGCCTGACCCAAGAGTTGTAGAAGCTGCATCAAGGCTAAGCCAAGAGGATATATTAAACGTAGTTCTCATAGGAACCGAAGAAGAGTTTGAAAAGGCATCAAAGGAGACGGGATTTGATTTGAGCAAGTGCGAGATAATAGATCCTCTAAAGTATGACGAAATGAGCAATATGGTTGATAAAATGGTCGAGCTCAGAAAAGGGAAGGTAGATGCGCAGAAAGCCGAGCAGATGTTGAAGCAAGGAAATTATTTTGGTACTATGCTCGTTAAAATGGGCAAAGCGGAATGTCTATTGGGCGGAGCTACTTATTCTACCGCCGATACGGTAAGACCTGCATTACAGCTGATAAAAACTAAACCGGGATCGAAGCTGGTAAGCTCATGCTTTATTTTGATGAGAGACGAAGAGAAGTTGGCAATGGGAGACTGCGCTATAAATATAGATTATCAAGATACCGTCGATAAAGAGGGCAACGTCGTATATACGGCGGCACAGAAACTTGCGGAAGTCGCAGTTGAAACGGCAAGGACGGCAAAAATCTTTGAAATCGATCCAAAGGTAGCTATGCTAAGTTTCTCTACAAAAGGCTCCGGAAAGGGTGCGACGGTAGAACTTTCAAGAGAAGCGACTGAAAGAGCAAAAGAAATGGATTCTTCGCTTAAAATAGACGGAGAATTACAATTTGACGCAGCTGTTAGCCCGGAAGTCGCAAAGACAAAATGCGAAGGCTCAAATGTTGCAGGAAGCGCCAACACGTTTATATTCCCTTGCATAGAAGCCGGGAATATAGGATATAAGATTGCACAGAGGTTAGGTGGATTTGACGCATATGGACCAATCCTACAAGGCTTAAACGCTCCTATCAATGATTTGTCGAGAGGCTGCAATGCCGATGAAATATATACTATGGCAATCATAACGGCTGCTCTTGCATAAGTTGAATCCAATAGTAACGAAGATAAGTGCATCAATTTTAATCTGAAAATCATTGATGCGACGATAACTAGAAAAGGAGAATTGAAAAATGAAACCTATCAGCGTAAAAACACTCTTTAGAAGTGCAGAATCATATGCTGACAAAAAAATTACCGTTAGCGGGTGGATAAGGAATAATAGAAACTCGAATGCTTTTGGCTTTATCGAACTTAACGACGGTACATTTTTCAAACCCGTACAAGTGGTATACGAGGCTGACGCTTTGTCGAATTTTGTAGAAATTTCCAAAGCGAGAATAGCTTGTGCAATATCGGTAAAAGGTACGCTCGTCCTTACTCCTGATGCGAAACAACCGTTTGAAATAAAGGCGGATTCAGTATCGATAGAGGCAGATAGCGACCCCGACTACCCGCTTCAAAATAAGAGGCATTCAATGGAATTTTTAAGGGGGATATCGTATTTAAGACCTCGGAGCAATACGTTTAACGCGGTATTTAGAGTGAGGTCGCTTCTTTCGTATGCAATACATAAATTTTTCCAAGAGAGAGGTTTTGTATATACTCATACTCCTATAATCACCGGAAGCGATGCCGAAGGTGCAGGAGAAATGTTCCAAATCACGACGCTTGATTTGACAGATTTACCAAAAACGGACGATGGCGATATAGATTACAAGGAAGATTTCTTTGGAAAGAGAATGAGTCTTACGGTAACGGGACAACTTGAGGGTGAAGCGTTTGCGATGGCATATAGAAATATATATACCTTTGGCCCTACATTTCGTGCTGAAAACTCCAACACGACCAGGCATGCGTCCGAGTTTTGGATGATAGAACCGGAAATTGCATTTGCTGATATCGAGGATAATATGGATCTCGCGGAAGATATGATAAAGTACATAATAAATTATGTGCGTGATGAGGCCCCTGAAGAAATGGAATTTTTCGGGAAGTTTATAGATAAGGGATTAAAGGATAGACTGGATAACGTCGTATCCAATAAGTTCGAGAGAATAACGTATACAAAAGCGATAGAGATATTGCAAGAGGCAGGCAAAGATTTCGAATACAAGGTTGAGTGGGGTTCAGACCTTCAAACCGAACACGAGAGGTATATAACGGAAGAAGTTTTCAAGAAACCTGTATTCGTTACGGATTATCCTAAGGATATAAAAGCGTTCTATATGCGCCTCAATGATGACGGTAAAACCGTAGCAGGTTGTGATTTACTTGTTCCGGGAATTGGAGAAATAGTTGGAGGCAGTCAGAGAGAAGAACGATTAAACGTTTTGAAATCACGTATAGCAGACCTTGGATTAGTAGAAGAGGATTATGAGTGGTATATTAACCTTCGTAGATTCGGTGGCTGTAAACATGCGGGATACGGTCTTGGATTTGAAAGAATGTTGATGTACATAACGGGAATGGGTAACATAAGAGATGTTTTACCGTTTCCTAGAACTCCAAAGAACGCAGCGCTATAATAAACATGAGAGCAATCCCCGAATATGTATGAGTTTCATCTAATTCGAAAGGGGATTGCTCAAAAAATTTTAGTTCCTCTTTTATTTTAATTTGCATTTTCGCCTCTATAGTATATAATTAGATTATATTTTAATACATTTTATAATTTCTAAATAGTTTATGTGTAGTAGTGCACACGATCAAACAAATTTCATATTCCGTTTAATAGCTTAAAAAGAAAGGAAAAGGCGAATAATCGCCAGTTTTTTATTCATGCCAAGAACTAAAAAAGAAGGAAAAGCCAAGGAAGTAGAGTTCCTAAACGAAGCGAATGATATTGCTAATGATGAAGATACAGAGGAGCCTGTAAAGAAAAGACGCGGTCGCCCGAGAAAGATAAAAACGGAAGATGACCAAGCGACACAACCGAAAAAGCGTGGACGCCCGAGGAAAGTGAAAAGCGAGGAAGATAAAGAAGGTTTGTCTGAACGCGATGAGAACGCTTCTGAAAGCGCCGTGGCGGAAGCCTCAAATGAGGTGAAAAGTAAGAAACGCGGTCGTCCGAAAAAAAATAAAGATGAAAGCGACGACACCAAAACGTCGGAAGTTGATTCTATAGACAAAACGTCGGACACTAAAGATACTGATGCAGAAGAAGATATAAATACGAGTGACGATAATGATGCTACAAAGGCAAAGACCTCAAGAGATTCAAGACCTCGACCTGAAGTCTGCGGAATACTTGATATCGCTGATGAAGGCTTCGGGTTTTTAAGATTTAATAATTTCTTGACCAGCGATAAGGATATATACGTTTCGCCGGTACAAATTAGAAGATTTAACCTTAAAACAGGAGATTTAATAAACGGAATATCGAGATTGCCGAATCAAGGGGAACGCTTTGGTGCTTTGTTGTACGTTAATACCGTAAATGGAGAAGAACCGGGGAGCGCAATACGAAGACCGGATATAGAAAATTTAACGCCGATATTCCCTAATGAAAGACTTTCGCTTGAGACTAGCCCTAAAGAACTCTCGATGAGGTTGATAGACTTGATATCTCCTATCGGCAAAGGGCAAAGGGGACTTATAGTTGCACCGCCAAAAGCAGGTAAAACTACGCTACTTAAGAGGATTGCAAACAGTATAGAAACTAACCACCCTGATGTTGAGCTTATAGTTTTCCTTGTAGATGAAAGACCTGAAGAAGTTACCGATATGAAGCGTTCGCTTCGCAAGGGAGAAGTTATATATTCCACTTTTGATGAAAGACCGCAACATCACGTTAAGGTTGCTGAGATGGTGCTTGCAAGGGCGCAACGTTTGGCGGAATACAAAAAAGATGTAATAATACTTTTAGATAGTATTACGAGATTGGCAAGAGCATATAACTTGGTTGAACCGCCTTCGGGCAGGACGCTATCCGGAGGACTTGACCCGAGTGCGCTGTATAAGCCTAAAAAATTCTTCGGAGCTGCAAGGAATCTCGAAGAGGGCGGTAGCATAACTATTATGGCAACAGCTCTCGTAGAAACGGGATCGAGAATGGACGATGTTATATATGAAGAATTCAAGGGTACAGGTAATATGGAACTGCACTTGGATAGACGGTTATCCGAGAAGAGAATATTCCCGGCTATTGAGCTGACAAAGTCCGGTACGAGAAGAGAAGATCTTTTGATGAATCAAGACGAAATGGAAGCCATATGGGCGATGCGTCGTGCCATGTCAAATATGAATCCTCAGGAAGTAACGGAGATGATAATAGAAAATCTTGCTTATACTTCAAGCAATAAGAACTTTATACAGGTAATTAAAAAAGTTCTAATGAATCAATAAAAGAGACATACGCAAGGGGAGTTAATGGACTTTAAAAAAATATTTTTAAAAGATGCCTGCCCGACTTCTATGGGCGGTCAAGCTGTCATGGATGGCATAATGATGCGGGGCAAAGACCGATATGCCGTAGCGATTAGGCTTGATGACGGCAGAATACACATAAAGACGGAGATGATTAAGCCTTCCGGAAAAGCTGCAAAAGTGCCTATCATAAGAGGTATGGTAGCGTTTGTGAATTCGCTTGTAATTGGAATGAAGACTTTGCTATATTCAGCAGATGTTGTGGAAGAGTACGGTAAAGAGAGCGACGAAGAACAAAACGCAGAGAAATCTTCCGATAGTGCAACTGTGAAAAGGCAATCATTTATTGAGCGTAAGTTCGGCGCAAAAGCGGCGTGGAAGGTATCGATATTTATCGCGGTGCTAATCTCAATAGGATTTACCATAGGCTTCTTTATATTGCTTCCAACTGTGGCTGTAAATCTACTTTCTGACATAATCAATAGTTCGTTTTTATTGAATGCCGTTGAAGGCATTTTGAGACTTGCCATATTCATAGGATATATAGCTGCGATAAGGCATTTGAAAGATATTAAAACTACGTTCCAATATCATGGAGCGGAGCATAAGTCGATTCATTGTTTTGAAAATGGACTTGAATTGACGCCTCAAAACGCACAGCAGTTTTACACGCTACACCCGAGATGTGGAACCAGCTTTTTAATGTTCGTGATGATAATAAGCTTAGTGCTGTTTTCCCTCTTAGGGTGGCCTAACCTTTGGATGAGATTATTATCGAGAATCGTTTTAATTCCAATCGTTGCCGGATTATCATATGAACTGTTAAAGTGGGCAGGGCGAAGCGATAATTGGGTAGTTAAGATTCTAAGCCTGCCCGGCTTATTACTTCAAAAATTAACTACGGCGCCACCTTCTGATGACCAGCTTGAGGTTGCAATCGCTTCCATAAAAGCTGTTTTAGTGTCGCCTGAGACTGATTGCTATGAAGGAATTTGTGGCCTTGACGGTAAACTTATAGAGAAACGGATAATCGGAGGCGGAGACGAAGATGAGTCTATTGGTGAGTGAACTTATTTCACTCGGGGAAAAACGACTTATAGAAAGCGGAGTAATTGACGCTAAACTCGATAGTAAAGCGCTATTTTGCTATATGCTTGAAATCCCACAATCGAGACTTGTGTTGGAATATCAAAATATCATGCAGGACAGATTGTGTGAAAGGTATTTTGACTTGATAGACCGAAGGGGTACGGGAGAACCCTTACAGTATATAGTAGGCAGCGTAGAGTTCATGGGGCTCAAATTTGAAGTTGACAAAAGCGTTTTGATTCCGAGACAGGACACCGAAACCTTAGTAGAAGATGCTATTGATATTATTTCAAAAGGCAGCATAAGAGGCTCTGAAATATCTAAAGAAAGAAAAAAGTGGGCAGTTTTAGATTTGTGCACGGGCAGTGGTGCGATAGGGATATCCATCTCTAAGCTTTGCGATAATGTAAAGGTTAGTTGCTCTGATATAAGCTCGAAGGCTGTTGAGGTGTGTAAGAAAAATGCTGAAAATAACGGTTTGTCAAAGCGAATCTCATTTAACGTAGGAAATTTGTTGGAACCCTTTGTGGGACGATTTGGAGTTACTAAATTCGATATGATAATTTCCAATCCCCCATACATACCTACGGCAACTATTCCGACTTTGATGAGGGAAGTGAAAGACAACGAACCCATATCTGCGCTTGACGGCGGAACCGACGGTCTTGATTTTTATAGAGAGATAATAGAAAATGCACATAGACACCTGAATAAGCGAGGCGTACTGATGCTTGAAATAGGGCATGACCAAAAATCATCTGTTGAAAGTTTGCTGAAAGATAACGGAAGTTACGATAATATTCGGTGCTATAAAGATTTGCCGGGCAATGACCGCATAATGTTTGCCGAAAAAAGTCTTGATATATAAATACTTGACACAATTTGAAAAGGTTTGATACAATTTGGGATACGTATGAAGTCATTTAAGTATATAGCATATTCAAAGTGCTTCTTAGTTTTATAATATGATATGGTATAAAAGGATTATATGAGTAGGGATATCTATTGTAAAAGAAATAATGGGGAAATAATGACTATTTTAGAAAGAGTTTCGCTAAATGCAAGAACAAATCCGGACAGATGTGCATATATTTATAATGCAATAAAAAATGATAAATTATATCAAGAAAGTTTAACGTGGAGAGAATTAAATGACTTTTCGGATATTCTTGCGTACTATATTAAGGAAAATGCAAATAGTAATAATCCGGTAATTGTATATGGGCACAAGAGCAGATACATGCCTATATGTTTTTTGGCGAGTGTCAAAACTGGTAGGGCTTATGTTCCTATAGATGATTCAATGCCTATTGGCAGAGTTAAAGATATAATAGATTCGGTAAGACCTGAATTTATATTATCGACCGAAGATATTGATTTAGAAGACAACAGAATTATTAAATTAAGCGATATTAAAAATATTATCAATAATACGGGCAATAAAATCACACGTGATACATGGATAGCCAAGGAAGATGTATATTATATTTACATCGGGAAGTACTGGTACTCCCAAAGGAGTACAGATAACCACTGGATGCCTTGATAATTTTATTAGTTGGGCAATTACTTTAGGGGATAGAATTGATTTGACTGATTCAAAAAAATATGTTTTTTTAAATCAAGCCCCGTTTTCTTTTGATTTATCAGTTTTTGATTTATATCTTGCTTTCTATACTGGGGGCACGCTATATTCCTTAAGTAGAGAGGTGCAAAATAATCTGAATTATTTATATGCAGCTTTTGAAGCATCTGATATAAATGTTTGGGTATCTACTCCTTCTTTTGCAGATGTTGCCTTGTCTGATAAAAAATTTAGTGAAGAAATTTTAAAGAAATTAAAGCTATTTTTGTTTTGTGGAGAAACGCTAAATAATAGAACGGTAAAAAGGCTATTAAGGGCTTTTCCAAATACAGATATTATAAATACCTATGGACCCACAGAATCTACAGTTGCGGTTACAAGTATATCAATAACGGAAGAAGTGAATAATGAATATGTTCCTCTACCTGTTGGCAAGGCTAAGCCAGGGACTAAAATTATTATAATGGACGAAAGGGGTAATAGCCTTCCTGATGGTGAAAGTGGAGAAATAGTTATTGTTGGTGACACAGTAAGTATTGGATATTGGAGAAATGAATTAAAAACACAAGAAGCTTTTTCGGTATATAAATCAGAAGGGAAGGAATATAGACTATATCATACACATGATAAAGGCCATATTAATAGTGGATTATTATATTATGAAGGAAGACTTGATTTACAGATAAAATTACGTGGTTATAGAATAGAAATTGCAGATATAGAAAATAATATGATGAAGTTAGATGAAGTGCAAAAAGGCGTAGTAGTTCCTAATTATAGAAACAATGAAGTAAAAAGCCTTACAGCGTATATAGTTTCTAATGAGTCATATGAAGATGAATTTAAAGCTAAACAATGCGTTAAACTTAAGTTGAGAGAATTTCTACCTGATTACATGATACCTAAAAAAATTATTTTCGTTGAATCAATTCCTATGACCAATAATGGAAAAGTTGACAGAAAAATGCTTGGAGGTCTTAAATAATGGAGTTTTTTTCAGGATATATGTTTTTTATTTATCTAATTTTATTATTGATACCTGCTGTTATAATGGGTATCAAGCAGATAAACTTGAGATTTTATAGGATTTTTTTGTCATTATTTTTCATATATTTAATATTTAAAAATACTCCTATACAACTTACGTATCTTATAGTTTATATTGCATTAGCATCTTACTTAGTACAAGTTTATTTATATTTAAGGAAAAAATATGGCAGGAATAGAGCGATTTATTTGCATGCATTATTTTTTGCAGTTTTACCATTAATTGTATATAAGTTATCGATAACACAAGGTATGAATATTTTTGGCTTTTTAGGTATATCATATATATGTTTTAGAGTATTACAGACTATTATAGAAATATACGATGGTATAATTACAGAAATCAATGTACTTACTTTTCTTGAGTTTTTAGTATTTTTCCCATCTTTGAGTTCAGGACCTATAGATAGAAGTAGGAGGTTTTTTGAAGATGATTCTAAAAAATACGCAAAAGAAGAATATCTGGAATTGTTATCATCTGGCATATATAGAATAGTACAGGGCTTGTTCTACAAGATAGTATGTTCCGGAATCTTATATAAATTATTAAATGATGTATTTATCGATAGGTATAAACCGATTTACATATTAGGATACGCATATGTTTATGGGTTATATATGTTTTTTGATTTTGCAGGATATTCTTCTACTGCTATAGGTACCAGTTACATATTAGGCATAAAATTGCCTGAGAATTTTAATAAACCTTTTATGAGTGTTGATATAAAAGATTTTTGGAATAGATGGCATATAACTTTATCACACTGGTTTAGAGATTTTGTTTTCACGAGAATATTATTAAACTTTGTAAGAAATAAATCGTTTAAACAAAGAATCAATGCGGCAGCAGTCACCCTAATCCTAAATATGACAATTATGGGTATTTGGCATGGATTGGAATCACATTATATAGCTTATGGAGTCTATCATGGATGCCTTTTAGCTATAACAGAGGTTTATCAAAAAAAGTCAACGTTTTATAAAAAATATAAAAATAATAAAGTGTATATTTTTTGTTCATGGTTTATAACCATAAATGCCGTAATGTTTGGTTTCTTAATATTTTCAGGGCATATGGCAGATATATGGAATGCTTTAAAATATAAAATATAATAATAGGAGAGATTTTGATGAAAAACGAAGTTTTAGAATTAGAAGTGTTGGAATTATTGTCGGAGATCTGTGAAGATGAAATCGTGAAAACAAATGTAAATATTGAATTATTTGATACGGATTTATTGGATTCACTTGCTTTTGCAGAACTTTTATTTGAGATAGAGGAGCGTTTTGGAGTTATAATAGCACCTTCTGAAATTTCGAGAGAAGATATAAATACACCAATAAAAATAGTAGAGATAGTAAGGAATAAATTATGAAAAAATTAAAAAGTTTAATTATTTCATTTGTAATATTTTTGGTATTTTCTTTTTCGTTATATATGTACTACGTTGATATCGTAAAGCAAGCAAAGAATGGATTGATGTATTATAATGTAGATGAGAGGAATTCCTGTTATGAGGCAATGAATGTTCTCTTAGAAGATGATACCGCATTGATTTTAGGCTCATCTGAACTTTCCAGTGTTACTGAATTAGAAGAAATAGCATTTCCTCCTGTTTTATTTCAAGTTGGCAACTCTGATTTTAACATGATATTAGATGGGCGTGGATATATGCAGAGTATTAGCCATGCAATAAATGTAGGAGCTTTATCTAATGGTGCCATTAAAAATGATAAAGTTGTTATAATTCTATCTCCGCAATGGTTTTCAAAAGAGCATATTAATTCGGACATATATGCCAGCAGATTTTCAGAAAGAATGTATCTTGAGTTTTTAGAGAATGACGATATATCGTTAGAAAATAAAATAGAGGTAGCCAATAGAATAGAGAGTCTTCTCACCTCAGACCCTAAAGAGTTAGAAGTGGTTAAAAAATATAGAGAAATATATATTGATAAAAGTATGAACTTAGCACTCATTATAGAAATGAAGCTATATAGTTACTTTAACAAAATGAAAGGTCTCTATGATTTAGTTGATAATATAAGTGAACATAATCTAATTAAGACGTTTGATGAAACTAATCAAGTGAAAATTGATAGTATAGATTGGAACGAGTTGATGATAACCGCAGAGATAAATGGGGATAAAAACTGTACAACGAATGAATTTGGGGTATATGATAGCTATTTTACGCAATACATTAAGGACAGTTTAGTCGAAAGGAAGGATTCATCCATAAATGGATCTTATTCTGACTCAATCGAGTACTCGGATTTTTGCCTGTTTTTAGATATTTGTAAAGATGTAGAGATAGAACCTCTGGTCATAATGGTACCGGTCAATGGATATTGGTATGATTATATAGGATTTCCCAAAGAAGGAAGAGATGGATATTATGATAAAATAAGAGAAATATGTTCGAATTACAACGTGGAACTTGCAGATTTTTCTAACAAAGAATATGAGAAGTATTTTCTTAGAGATATAATGCATTTAGGATGGAAAGGTTGGGTGTATTTGGATGAAGCGATTTATAAATTTTATAAAAAATAATATATATATTATAGGTATTAAGATGTTTGTTATGCTTGTGGCAATACTGTTTTATTTGCTAAACACTGATTTATCATCAGCGCCTGAATTTATATATAGTCAATTTTAGAGGTAAGATTCATATTGTTTTAGTGGTATCTGGGATATAAGCCTTACAAAGGCAATCAATTTAAAATAAAGATTTTTTCAAGATGCCGCATAATGTTTGCTGAAAAAAGTCTTGTATAGTTAGGTTTGCTGTGATATAGTAGTTAAGCTGATTTATGTCAGATAATATAATTTGCACGGGTAGTCCGAGCAGGAAAGAGGTGAAAGCATGAAGGAAGGAATCCATCCTGAATACGTGGAATGTAAAGTAACTTGCGCATGCGGAAACGAGTTCGTAACGAAGTCAAACAAGCCTGAAATAAGACTTGATGTTTGCTCGGCGTGCCATCCGTTCTTTACAGGTCAACAGAAATTTATCAACCGCGGTGGACGTGTTGAGAAGTTTAAGAATAAATATAACATGGACTAGACCACAAAAGATGAGCGACTCGGAAATCAGAGTCGCTTTTTGTATAGAAGAAAACCCCGTGTTGCACACGGGGATAATTTTTTGTCCTATAAGCCTATTATGTTCTATAATCAAAATCTGAGAACTTTAAGAATTATTTAATTCGCCCAATTGCCTGTCGCCCATGAACCGTTTATAAGAAAAACACAGTAATAAGGCTCTCCGTCTGCGTAGAACTCAAGGACAACGCGAGTAAACTTGCTGCTAATAGAATCTGCTTTAGCTTGTAAGATTTCTATAGTGTCAGGGGTTATTTGTTCTTCTGTATAGATTTGAAATATTACTGCGTCTCTGACTAAAGATTTTAAGCATTCAGCTTCTCCGTTAGTTTCTGAAGACAATTCGTACATTATAGACTCGCATTCATCTGACTCACATTGTCTGCACGTCAGCTCGTAAGTTGTATTTTCGTAGGTGAGTTCATTTTGCCCGTCAAAGTAGTTTTGCAGAATCAATGTATCTTCCACATAAAGATTAAGCAGTACAGCTTTCGGAGTATTCTCCATTCTCCACAGGTCATAAGTAGTCGGCGCGAGCTCGTCGAGCTCACCGTTAAGCAAATAGTTAGTCGAATACGAACGTATCGAATTTATCTGTGCTGACGAAACATCGTCAGCGAACACTACTGTAAAATTAGCTGTTTCTCCGTCAAAAGAAAGCTCTTGGCTCAAAAGAGAAGGCGTTCCATATGCCTCTCTAAATATTGAATCCATTTCTGAACTGGTTTCGTCATGCGCTTGATTTAATTGAATGTTTAATGGTTTCATTTGGGAATCCGCATAATCATCGTAAAATTCATAGTTAGTGGGACTGCCACATGATACGAGAGGGATAGAGAGTATGAGCACTAACGACACTAATAGAAGTTTAAGTTTCATATTTTCTCCTTTCTTTTTTACAACAAAAGCGATAACTCTTAAAATAAACGTTTTATGCTTTTTATGCAGAAAGAATATCTTTACTTAAGTAAAGCATACACCGAAACTATTTAATGTCAACAAAAAAATAACAACAATGAAGAAGTTTAATTATAATCAAGAAACTAATAGGTGATTATAATGTGTGCTTTTTGCAAATTTACACAATATATATTCTATGATAAAATATGTAGTTAGAATAAAACAGTAGAGGAAATGAATAATGTTTGATAAACTCGATTTTATAACGGAAAAATATCAGGAATTGTCGGGGAAGGTATCCGACCCCGAAGTCATCTCAAATCAACCCGTTTGGCAAAAATATATTAAAGAAATGGGAGAAATGGAGCCCATAGTTAAAAAGTATGAAGAATACCGAAAAGCTAAGGACGCTCTCGTTTATGCGAAGTCAATCGTAGAGAACGAAACCGATGAGGAACTTCGTGATTTAGCTAAAATGGAAATAAGTGAATCGGAAGAAAGTATAGAAACGCTTACGGAAGAATTGAGGATTCTATTGATTCCTAAAGACCCTAACGATGAAAAAAATGTAATTCTCGAAATACGTGCAGGAACAGGCGGAGAAGAGGCTGCGCTGTTTGGGCAAGACTTATTGCGTATGTATATGAGATATGCAGAACGTCATCGTTGGAAGACGGAAGCCATAGATGTAAACGATACGGGAATGGGAGGAATCAAAGAAGCGGTTGTTCTCATAAAAGGTAAAGGTGCGTATTCGAGATTAAAATATGAAAGCGGCGTACATAGAGTTCAAAGGGTACCTGAAACGGAGTCGTCCGGCAGAATACATACTTCTGCAGCTACGGTGGCTGTTTTACCGGAAGTAGATGATGTTGAAGTTGCAATAGATCCTAACGAAGTTAGGGTTGACGTATATAGAGCTTCGGGAAATGGCGGGCAATGCGTAAACACGACGGATTCCGCAGTAAGATTGACTCACGTACCTACAGGGCTTGTAGTAACTTGTCAAGATGAAAAATCTCAAATCAAGAACAAGGACAAGGCTTTCAAAGTTTTGAAAGCGCGTTTGTATGATCTAAAATTGCAAGAACAACAGAGTGAAATCGCAGCTGAAAGAAAAAGTCAGATAGGCTCAGGTGATAGATCTGAGAGAATAAGAACGTATAATTTCCCGCAAGGTAGATGTACAGAGCATAGAATAGGAATGACGCTTTATAAGCTGGACTCAATTCTTGACGGAGACATAGACGAGATAATAGACGGATTGATTACGAACGATCAGGCAGAAAAGATGAAAGCGTTTTAATGTTTTATGCCGTGAAAAGTTAGTTTATTAGGTAAGCAGAGGTAAGCAAATGGATACATTGCTATTAGGCGATACAACTGAAGATATAAAGCTTGCCGCAGATATAATAAAAAAGGGAGGCCTCGTTGCGTTCCCTACGGAAACTGTTTACGGACTTGGGGCTAATGCTCTTAACCGCGATGCGGTGAGAAAAATTTATGAAGCAAAAGGAAGACCCTCAGATAACCCTATGATAGTGCACCTTTCAAGCGCAAACGATATCTTAACGGTCACCCGGAACGTAACGGAAGATATGAAAAAACTAATGGATAACTTTTGGCCGGGGCCTATGACTATGGTAGTACCTCGCTTAAAGAGCGTACCTGATGTTACAACCGGAGGCTTGGACACTGTAGGGATAAGAGTGCCTTCAAATGAAACCGCTTGTAAGCTTATACTCTTTTCAGGTTGCCCAATAGCGGCTCCAAGCGCTAATTTGTCCGGTAAACCGAGCCCTACGCGATTTGAACACGTAAAGCAGGATATGATGGGCAGAGTCGATGCTATTATAAAAGGAACAGACAGCGATATAGGAATCGAATCTTCCGTAATAGATATGACTTCCGATAATCCTGTTATATTAAGACCGGGGAAGATAACGAAAAGTATGTTTGAAAGCGTATTGGGTAAAGAGGTTTTCCTTGATTCCTCTCTATTAAGTGCTAATTTTAAGGAAAAGCCTAAGGCACCCGGAATGAAGTACAGGCATTATGCTCCGAACGCAAAGATGTATATATACGACGGTGAAAGAGATAAGGTTGAAACGGCTATTGAGCTTGAAAAATCAAGGCTGGAGAGTTTAGGCAAGAAAGTCTGTGTAATGATTTTTGAAGATAGGGAAGAAAGCGCTTCTGAAGTGGCTAAGCAGCTGTTTTCGAAGCTCAGGGAAGCTGATGATAATTCATGCGATGTTATACTGGCATCAGCAATACCGACAAAGGAACTTGGGTTTTCGGTGATGAATAGAATGCTGAAAGCCGCAGGTAACAATGTGATAAAAATTGTATAAAAATGACAGGAGGCACAAATGATAATTGCACTTGCCGCCGACCATGGCGGATTTGAACTTAAAAATAAAATACGAGAGTATCTCGGCAAACATTCGGATTTCAAGGTTGTAGATTTGGGTACGGACAGTCCTGAATCCGTTGACTATCCGATTTATGGAAAAGCATGTGCAGAGGCGGTAGCGTCCGGGAAAGCGTCTCTTGGCATAGTTTGTTGTGGATCTGGAATAGGTATTTCCATCGCCGCAAATAAAGTTAAGGGAATAAGATGTGCGCTTTGCACGACGGTAGAACATGCGGAACTCTCAAAAAAACATAACAATGCGAATATTTTAGCGTTGGGAGGAAGAATAACCGACGAAAAACTTGCGTTAGAAATAGTAGACAAGTGGCTTTATACCGAGTTTGAGGGTGGTCGCCACAAAAGAAGAACGGATATGCTCGATGAAATGGCTTGCGTATAAAACTTGCATATAACAGGCAGTCTTTAATGTAGTAAATAACAAGTTCAAAAGTATTTTTTAATAGTTTTAAAGTGAAAATAGAAGTAAAGTATACATCTAAACAGGAGGTAAGTTATGAAAGGTAAAATATACGTATTTGATCATCCGCTAATTCAGCATAAGGTGGCTATGATGAGAGATAAGAACACACCGGTAAAGGATTTCAGATCTTTAGCGAAGGAAATAGCTATTTTGATGGGGTTTGAGGCAACGAGAAATTTACCTCTTGAGGACGTTGAGATTGAAACACCTATCTGCAAGACTAAAGTGAGAATGTTAAAGGGCGAGGATATAGCCATTGTTCCAATACTTCGTGCAGGTTTAGGCTTTGTTGACGGAATGCTTGAACTCGTTCCAAATGCAAAGGTAGGACATGTCGGCTTATATCGAGATCCTATAACTCATGATCCTGTTGAATATTACTGCAAGATTCCTACAGATATAGAAAAACGTAGAATTTTTGTACTTGACCCTATGCTTGCGACAGGAGGAAGTGCCGTAGCGGCGATAGACTTCATAAAGAGACGTGGAGGTAAGGATATAACGTTTATGTGCTTAATAGCCGCACCTGAAGGCATCGAAGTTCTACAAAATGCTCATCCTGATATTGATATATATATTGCAGCAAAGGACGAGAAGCTTAATGAGCATGCATATATAGTGCCGGGACTCGGCGATGCAGGCGATAGGTTGTATGGAACGAAATAAGAAGTTAAGGGTTAATTAAAATAAATAATACAGAATAAACAATATATAACATAGAATATAGAATATAGAATATAGAGTGTGAACGTAAGGGAGTGTATCGGAGATGAAAAATTTCATACCGGATAGCGTAAGTGAATTTGACAATGTTTTTGATGTTTTAAAGGAACGTGGATTTATCGAGCAGATGACTGCTGATGAGGAAATGATTAGAGAACTTTTAGGACGTGAAAAAATAAAGTTTTATATAGGATTTGATCCTACTGCAGATTGCCTACACGTAGGCCATTTTATGCAGGTCATCGTTATGATGTATATGCAAAAGTACGGTCACACTCCTGTCGTATTGCTCGGAGGCGGAACCGGCATGGTTGGTGATCCAACGGGAAGAACCGATATGCGTAACGTAATGGGAGTTGAAGATATTGACCACAACTGCATGCAATTTAAAAAGTTGTTCGACAAGTATTTAGATTTTGATGATGAGTGGAAATACGAAGGCGACGGTGGGGTATTTGATTTGGGGCGAGAAAATAAAGCTCCTAGAAAAGGTTGTGCTGTATCCTTAAACAATGCACAGTGGTTGAGAAAACTCAATTTCTGTGAATTTGTGAGGACGGTCGGCGCCCACTTTAACGTAAATACAATGCTTCGTTCCGAGGCATTTAAGCAACGTATGCAGAGGGAAGGCGGACTGACATTTTTTGAATTCAGCTATATGTTGATGCAAAGTTATGACTTTACGGTTATGGCACGTGATTTCGATGTCAAAATGCAGTTTGGTGGAAATGATCAATGGTCAAACATCATAGGTGGAGTTGACTTGACACGAAAAATGCTTGGAAAAGAAGTGTACGGTATGACATTTGCTCTTTTGACTACGAGTGATGGCAAGAAGATGGGAAAGACTCAAAAAGGTGCGTTGTGGCTCGATGCGAACAGAACATCGCCTTACGATTTTTTTCAATATTGGCGTAACGTTTCTGATGCAGATGTGAATAAATGCTTGCGTATGCTCACATTTTTGCCTATGAAAGAAGTTGAGCGTCTATCGTCTCTTGAGGGCGCGAAGATAAATGAAGCTAAGGAAATACTTGCTTTTGAGGTTACAAAGTTGGTTCATGGCGAACAAGAAGCTAAAAAAGCACTCGAAGGGGCTCGCGCCGCATTCGGAAAAGGGGTTTCGCTTGACAATATACCTGAAAAAGTACTCGACACATCTATATTCGAAGGTGACGGGAAAGGACTCGTGTCACTTATAAAGGAACTTGGACTTGTCCCTAACAATAGCGAGGGCTTTAGAATCATAGAGCAGGGAGGACTTTCGTTAAACGGCAAGAAAGTTCAAAATGCAAAGATGAATGTTACCTTAGAGCATTTTGAAGATGGAGTTTTGCTCATACAAAAAGGAAAGAAGAAGTTTTTAAAGGTGACTTTAAAATAATATAGATGTTGGGGTATATCGAGCATATGAGTAATACGTGAGTTGTAGCATAATGGTTATAATACAGAAGTGCTAGTCATAGAGCCCTATGACTTAAAATAGAGTTATAGGACAAAAAGTGTGGATAAAAACCGCCATAATCATTGTTAAATCAATGAAAATGGCGGTTTTAAGTTCCTTGGATAACTATAAAGGTGTCTCGCAACATAATTATTTTGGACAAGTAATCTCAGCTATATTTTCAATAATTTCATGCAAAGCTCCTGCAAGCTCCGTATCCGACGCGCGATAATATGCTTCTTTTCCCTCGCGGCGAGATACTATCAGGTTTGCGTCCTTAAGCAACTTTAAGTGATGATATACAGCAGGACTGCTCATGTCCATAAGGGCTGCGATATTTATTACGCATTCTTCACAGTGGCATAAAATCCAAAATATCCTAAGTCGAACGGGGTCTCCGAGCTGGCGCATGGCATCTGCAACGGACTGTATTTGATTGTTACCCGGTAGGCTCTTTAAAAGAACATTGGCGCAAGTGCCGTGACTATGTGGCAGTTTATTCATTGTTGTAACTCCTTAAGCTTTTTATACTGATTCTCACTAATATTTAAACAGCGTACATAAAAAAGGTCAAGTTTTTATTTTTTTCTGTTAGTCAAAGCTATTTGGTGGTATAGTATAGATAACGATTAAATAAATACTTAATTGTTAGAACTAAGACACTGTAATAAATGGAGGTAGATATGAAAAAAACATACAAGATAGAAGTAGATTGTGCAAACTGCGCATCGCTAATGGAAGAAGCTGCAAATAAAACAGAAGGCGTAAAAGGCGCAACTGTCAACTTTATGATGCTCAAGATGAATGTAGAATTCGACGAAGGGGCAGATGTTAAGAAGACGATGGAAAAAGTAAGAGATAATTGTAAGAAAGTCGAAGATGATTGCGAAGTATTTATATAGTGATTATATAGAGTATTACATACTTTATTGTACTTAGAGGTTTTAATCTGAGTTTAAACTCATAATTAAACCTAAACTTGAATTTTTAGCAATCATTATTATATGAGAAGCTTATAGAAGCTTAGATGTAGATTTAGATATGAATAAAAAACAGAAAAAGAATTTAATTAAGATACTCGTCGCAGCAGCACTGCTTATATTGCTTCATTTTATAGAGCTTAGCGGTTTTATAAATCTATTCGCATACATGGTTCCGTATGTAATAGTTGGAAGCGAGATTCTTATAAAGGCTGCAAAGGGAATAAAGAACAAAAGACCTCTTGATGAGAACTTATTGATGGCGATAGCGACGATTGGAGCAATCGCACTTGGTATTTATGACGAAATAAAGCATGGTAACGGAGTATATACAGAAGCCGTTGCGGTAATGCTTTTTTATCAAGTGGGCGAGTGGTTTCAAAGCTATGCCGTCGGGAAAAGCCGTAGGAATATAACGGAGCTAATGGATATCCGCCCCGATTATGCAAATGTTGAAAGAGAAGGGACGCTGATACAAGTAAATCCTGATGAAGTTGAAGTAGGAACTATGATAATAGTGCAGCCCGGAGAAAAAATACCTATAGACGGGATTGTTGAAGACGGCAATTCGACGCTCAATACGGCAGCCTTGACCGGAGAAAGCATGCCACGCAACGTTGAAGTTGGCGATGAGGTAATCAGCGGCTGTATCAACATCAATGGACTGTTGAAAATAAGAACGACAAGGGAGTTCGGGGAGTCTACAGTATCGAAGATATTGGAACTCGTAGAAAATGCGAGTTCGAGAAAGTCAAAATCGGAAAACTTTATTTCAAAATTTGCTCGTGTATACACGCCTGCAGTCGTAATTACGGCAGTAGCAATGGCGATATTGGGACCGGCAATCAGGGCTTTTGCGCTTGATGTAAATCCGGAGTATAGCGTTTGGATATATAGGGCGCTTACCTTTCTCGTAGCAAGTTGCCCGTGTGCATTGGTAATAAGTATACCGTTGACATTCTTTGCCGGGTTGGGCGGAGCCAGTAATCAGGGAGTTTTGATTAAAGGTTCAAACTATATGGAGCAGTTGTCAAAGGTTAATACGGTTGTCTTTGATAAGACGGGAACCTTAACTAAAGGATCGTTCGAAGTGACGAGTTTGCATGATAACGTGCTTCCAAAGTCTAAACTCTTAGAGTATACGGCTATCGCCGAAAGTGCATCTAATCACCCCATCAGCAAAAGTCTTTTATCCGCATATGGTAAAAAAATAGATAGAACGCGTGTTAAGGAATTTGAGGAACTAAGCGGATACGGTGTAATTGCACAGGTGGACGATAAGAAAATCGTTGCCGGTAATGTAAAACTCATGAATAAAATGGGGATAGAGTACACCGAGTGTTCAGAACGCGGCACTATTATTCACGTCGCTATAGATGATGAGTATGCCGGACATATTCACATTACAGATCTCTTAAAAGAGACATCTGTCGATGCTATAAAGGCGCTAAAAAAAGATCGCATATTTAAATTGACGATGCTGACCGGAGATTCTGAGCAAGTTGCAAAGAATATAGCCTCACAGCTTGGGATAGACAATGTATATAGCGAACTTCTACCTGCGGGTAAAGTTGATGTTTTGGAAAAACTTTTAGCAGTTAAAAAGGATAAAGAGGCATTGGCATTTGTTGGCGACGGAATAAATGATGCACCTGTATTATCGCGTGCCGATATAGGAATTGCAATGGGGGCAATGGGCTCTGACGCCGCTATCGAAGCTGCTGATGTTGTCTTAATGGATGATGACCCTCTAAGAATTTCAAAGGCTATACGTATTTCAAAGAAATGTATGCGAATAGTCTACGAAAATATTTGGCTGGCAATAGGTATAAAATTACTTGCTTTGGTATTGGTTGCATTGGGTATGGCTGGAATGTGGTTTGCAATCTTTGCAGATGTAGGGGTTATGGTTCTTGCGATATTGAATGCCATACGAGCCTTATTTGTGAAACGAACATAGCATCGCGTATGAATTAGACCAGAAATTTGTGCTCAATTCGCTTGAATTTAGTTTTAATTTAGTTATAGCATAGACCTATAACTAACGATAGTGTTCCCGTATTATCGCTATATGTATAAATGTGGTATTATTTCCTCATTGAAAATTTAGGAGGAAATCAAATGGGGAATACTATCAAAAGAAAAAATAATGAAATACTGAAAAAAATCAAAGTGCTTTTGATCATAGGTGCGTTGTTGGTTGTAGCCGTTCTTTCGTCGTCGTGTGGCGAGGAGAAATTGACGATTGCTATTCCAAACGACACTACAAATGAGGCGAGAGCACTTCTTTTATTGGCTGATAACGGCTACATAACACTTAGGGAAGGAGCCGGAATAACCGCCACTATAAATGACATTGAAAACGATAACGGCATAGAGTTCAAGGAAATAGAGGCGGCTCAGATTCCGAATACATTGCAAGACGTTGATTTTGCTGTAATAAATTCAAATTACGCGATAGACGCAGGTTTAAATCCTATTGAGGATTCTCTCATAATGGAAGGGAGTTCAGCCGTATATGCAAATATTATAGCTGTAAAAGAGGGAAACGAAGAAAGCGATAAGATTAAGGCTCTTGTGGCGGCTGTCGAAAGCGATCGCGTGGCGAGCTTCATACATGAAGAATACGGCGGAGCGGTTGTAAGTGTAGTTCAGGAGACTACCGACGGATTCGACAGTTCGGTAAATTACGAGGCATTAAGCGGGGAGACGATAACGGTTGCGGCTTCGCCTACACCACATGCAGATATACTTAAAATAGCACAAGAAATTTTGGCAGAAAAGAACGTTACGTTAGAAATCATAGAGTTTACCGATTATGTACAACCAAACAATGTAGTGGACAGCGGTGAAGTAGATGCGAACTATTTTCAGCACGTACCATATTTAGACGACTTCAACAGTCAGAATGGAACGAAAGTAGTGTCCGTTGCAGCTATTCATAATGAACCTATGGGACTTTATGGAGGAAAGACAGAAACCTTAGAAGCTGTCGATAAACTTTAGATAGAGGAAAAGATGATACAGATTAGCAATTTATCTAAGTCGTTTAATGTTGACAGGCGAGATGTCAAAGCCTTAGACGATGTTACAATCGAAATCGAAGACGGGGATATTTACGGTGTTATAGGCATGAGCGGCGCGGGTAAGAGCACCCTCGTACGCTGTATAAATATGCTTGAAAAGCCGACAAGCGGTACGGTCATAGTCGACGGTGTTGATTTGGCAAAATTATCAATTAAGGAGCTTAGAACTGAAAGGCGTGAAATATCAATGATATTTCAAAATTTCAACTTGCTGATGCAACAAACTTGTATAGAGAATGTATGCTTTCCTATGCATTTGATAGGATATAAAAAAGACGAGATGAAAGCTCGCGCGCATGAGCTGCTAAAATTAGTCGGTATAGATGATAAGGCGAGTGCTTATCCCTCGCAGTTGTCGGGAGGGCAAAGGCAGAGAGTGGCGATAGCAAGGGCGCTTGCCACGAATCCTAAAGTGCTGCTGTGCGATGAAGCTACGAGCGCATTAGATCCTAAGACCACGAATCAAATACTTGAGCTAATAAAAGACATCCATGAGCAAATGGGTATTACGGTCATATTTATTACGCACGAAATGGCTGTTGTAGAAAAGATATGTAAAAAAGTTGCCATATTGGACGGGGGAAAAGTAGTAGAAAAAGGATACGTTTCCGAGATATTTGCAAATCCGAAATCTCAAGCAGCAAAGAGACTCGTATTTCCGGATAGAGCAGAACAAGCGGCTACGGCTATGAAAGACGGGTATAAAATAATATCTGTTGCATTTAACGATGCAGAGGCTACGGATTCACCTCTTATCGCGAAGCTTGCTTTGGAAAAAGATGTGGAAGCGAGTATCATATATGCCGCGACGCGTTCGATAGACGGTAAGATGTTCGGAAAGATGCTCTTGAGCATTCAAGATAAAGATGATAATGTCGATAAGACTCTTGCATTCTTTGGAGAAGTAAATGGAATAATAGCAAGCGTTGAAGAAGAGTCTTCGTTGCAGAGGGAGGTGGTATAGCATGAGTGCGTTTTTTGAAAGCGAGAGTATGCAAGAAGCGATAGATATACTTGTGAATGAAATCCCCTTAGCGACGTGGGAAACCGTATACGTAACCATATTAGCGACTGCTTTTTCAATATTGCTCGGATTGCCCCTTGGAGTTATCTTAGTGGTGGGAGAAGGAAATGGAATAATGCCGCTTCCGGTGTGGCTGATGAAAATACTCGACGGAATGATAAATATATTGAGAAGTATACCGTTTTTAATCTTAATGATTTTAGTATTGCCGCTCACGAGATTTATAGTAGGTACAGTCGTGGGCACTGCCGCATCTATAGTCCCTCTTGTAATCGCTGCGTTTCCATTCGTTGCAAGGCTGGTTGAAAGTAGCATAAGGGAAGTGGATAAAAACGTAATTGAGGCTGTGGTATCTATGGGAGCGACCCCATTTCAAACTATAAAGCGTGTTATGATTCCGGAAAGTCTGCCGTCGCTGATATCGAACTTCACTATCGCCATAACTACTATACTGGGCTACTCCGCAATGAGTGGCATACTCGGCGGAGGTGGACTTGGTAAAATAGCGATAAATTACGGTTATTACAGGTATAAGTATTTGATAATGGTCATAGCTGTAATACTGCTTATAATACTTGTGCAAGGATTACAAATGGTAGGTACAAAAATGGCAAAGCGCATAGATAAGCGAAATATAAATTAGCGTTACGATTGTGATGTTAGCGTCATGATTGTGATTAAGCGTAAATAATAGTTAAAGAAAGGAAATCATAGGACACAAAGTAGATATAGGGAAAAAGTGGTGAATATTACTCACCACTTTTTAATGCTTCGACCATATCGATGTGTTTGTTCTTAGCCGCTACGAGCAGTCCCACAACTAATGAAACTCCAAAGGTTATAAGTATGCTTACCGAATACGTCAATATTCCAAGATCGGATTTCATTTCATATTCGCTGCTCAACTTCAGTATCAAGTATTCAAGAGCATATATTCCACCGAAGAATCCAATCACCATTCCGATGAGGGTGAGCCACATATTTTGCATTATGAGAAGCTTTCCAATGTGTTTATCCTTAAACCCTAAGACCTTTAAGGTGGCAAGTTCGCGGTATCTTTCAACGTAACTCATAACTCCTAAATTGTAAAGCACTACAGCGCCGAGAATCATGGATGTTATTACGAGAATTATGACCATGGTATTCATTATATCCGTGAACGATTCGTACGAATCTATGATTGATTTTTTAGACTGTACGTTTTCTATAAAGTCAGATTCGGATATGGAATCAATATCTTCATCTGTAAATATCGTAGATATTTGGTATGGAATATTATTATCTTTTGCATATTCCTCAGTTATTACTACGCTTTTCGAAAATGATGACCTGAAAAATCCTGCGACTTTTACTTCTCTCGGCTCGTCTTCTCCATATATCGAAAATTCAAGATTATCCCCTATTTTATAATCATCTGCAAGTCTTAGGCATAAGTACACTCCATCAGAAGATATGTCTATAGGATTATTATCTTCGTCTACGAAACGTATTTTATTTCCTGATATATCGTATACTTCAAGAACCGCATTTTCGTCTCCGACCTCAATACCGGCCATGCTCAACCAGTCGCCGTCTACATCATCTACAATGGAAAGCGCTTCTTCGTTGGTAATATCCTCAGTAAGCGTAATTTTAGTTTTATAGTTGCTTGTATCTTCGTCTAAAACATTCAGAAAACTAGTCATCGTATCCTTCATTCCAAGGCCGGAAATCAATAACATCATACAGCCGATAACTCCGACTAACGTCATAAGTGAACGCGATTTGTGCCTTAATATATCTCTTGCGTTCCACTTGATGGCAAATGATAAGTGTTTCCAAAGAGGTGTACGCTCAAGAAGTAAGTTTTTAACGTGTTTTGGGGTATAAGGCATCAGCGACTCCGCAGCATTTCCTCTCATCATTCTTCTAATTGAAAGTACGCTGATAGCCGTTAATGCAAAGATGATGAATGCCAAAAGAGGGATTGAAAAATCAGGCATCGTGAATGTCCAAGCAGGGATATCGAAGAAGATAGATAGAGCGCTTCCGGGGTGTATTATGCTGTATGCGAGAAGATATCCCAGCCCTATGCCTAATGACGTGCCTATAATGGAAATCATAAGACCGTATGACATATAGTGCATTGTTATAGTTCTGTCTTTGAATCCGAGAGCTTTCAAAGTTCCTATCTGTGTCTTCTCGTTTGATGCAATTCTGTGCATGGTCGTAATCATAGTTAGAAGTGCAATCGATAAGAATAGTACAGGAAGGACTGATGCCATCGTTTTTCCTTCTTCGACTTCGCCTTCAACATTTGCATATACAATGTGATCTTCTTTTGATGACACTAAAGTACTCACAGCTAAAGCATCTTCAATATCGTCTTGTAATTCTTGCTCAGGACGTGATGAGATTATATTTATTTGTGGATAGAAGGGGAATCCGCTCATGGCATCGGACAATTCGTCCGGCGTTATATAACCGAAGCCGAATGAACTTGCGTCAGGCATCAATTGAGTGGAGCCGGAAGTGCATACGACATACTCGCCGCTCTTTGCAAGCCCTAAAACCTCAAACTCTATATCGTTTCCGAGATAGGCTATGGAAATTGAATCACCGACTTTTATATCGTGGGCTTCTGCGAATCTATCTGAAAGCCATATACCGCTCAATGAATCGTCGTATTCCTTACCCTCGACTATGTGCATGGTGGAAACGTTATAATCTTCAGATACGGTTAGAGCGATGCTAGATTCGGAATCCACCAAGTTGGCATTTACGCTAAAAAATCTCGTCGCACTATCGACACCTTCGATACTGCGAATTGACTCTATATCTTCATCGCTAAATCCCTCATTTGAGTATATCCTATAATCGGCATAGTTTGTTTCTTCCATAAAGGGAAGTATATTTTCTTCTATGCTGTTCCACTCTACGTTGAATCCGAGGAAGACTCCTACACCAAGCGCTATCATTATTATCATGGAAGAGAATTGGATTTTATACTTCCATGCTGTTCTAACTAATTTTTTAAAAAGCATGTTACCACTCCACTTCATCGGCACTCATAGGATTATCCTGAACCTGTTCAGAAATAATTTGGCCGTTTTTCACTCTTATTATTACGTCTGCAATTTTCGCTATATTTTGATTGTGCGTAACTACAACGATTGTTTTTCCATAGTTTTTCGCCATATCGATAAGTATTTTAAGAATGAGAACACCGGTATCCGAGTCAAGTGCTCCCGTAGGCTCATCACAGAGCAATACTTGAGGATTTTTTGCCAGCGCCCTTGCAATGGAAACTCTTTGCTGTTCTCCTCCTGACAGCTCATAAGGGAACTTGTGCATATGATCTTTAAGTCCTACTTCTTCAAGGATTTTCTTGGCAGGTATCGCGTCTTTGGAAATCTCTTTAACCAATGCTACGTTTTCATATGCGGTTAGAGTTGGAATTAAGTTGTAAAATTGGAATACGAACCCTACAGATGATGCTCTGTATTCGGCAAGTGAATTTGGTGAAAGTGTTGAGATATCTTTCCCTGAAACGGTTATACTTCCCGAAGTCGGGCTGTCAAGTCCACCTAAGAGGTTAAGCATTGTGCTTTTACCGGCACCGCTTGGTCCAAGTATTACTATGAACTTTCCTTCATGTAATTCCAAGTTTATATTGTCCAGAGCTTTTTGCTCGTAATCGCCAACCTTGTAAATGCGAGTAACGTCTTTAAATTGAACTATTGCCATAGAGTAACTCCTTTATAAATCTTAACATATAGAATACAATAATATATTAGCATGTACTAACCATAATAGAAGATTATACCACTGTGTAGCGAGATGAAACAGGATATTACGGAAAATAGTATATTTTATTGACTATGCTTAACCAGTCATTTGCTTTATAATATATATCAAAGGAAGAAAAAGGTGCTAACTATGAAAAAAGTAATGAAACCGGGAACTTTATTATCTCCCGTTCCGGCTGTTCTCGTAACGTCAGCAGATGAATCAAAAGACAACATTATAACTATAGCGTGGACAGGGATAATAAATTCTAAACCGCCTATGACATACGTATCTGTAACAAAGGAGCGATATTCACATCATATAATAGAATCTTCTCGGGAATTTGCAATAAATTTAGTTTCAGAGGACATGGTGAAAGCCGCTGACTTTTGTGGAGTTCGTTCAGGGCGTAAATTCGACAAATTCAAAGAATGCGGGCTTACACGCGAAAAGGGAAAGCATATTTCGGCGCCTATAATCGCAGAATCACCGCTTAGTTTAGAGTGTAAAGTAAAAGATATTATAGAACTCGGTTCGCACGATATGTTCGTGGCGGAAATTGTAGCGGTTCAAGCGGATGAGAGTCTTTTTGATGAAAAAGGGCGTTTGTGTCTCGATAAAGCAAACTTGATAGCATATAGTCATGGCGAGTATTTCGAACTTAAACGACATCCGATATATAAATTCGGCTATTCGGTTATGAAGCGTAAGACTAAGAAGCGTATCAATAAAGAATTGAACGCCAGAAAGCGAGAAAAGAAAGGCTTTGATAAGTAGCTGTAATCAACTTGAGCCAACTTATATCACAACCCCCTGGAAAAGTTTCAGGGGGTTGTGGCGATTTTAAACGTTTTACAATTATGACATCCAGCTTCGTTGAGGTTTATAAACATTTTATAAATCTTTTAGAAACATTTTTCGAGCATATCTCTATCAGGAGCTGCTTTTGACATGGAGCCGACAAGGAAATAAACGATTCCCCCTACGATAAGTGCTAAAACGATTTCGTGAACGCCAAAAGGTAGCACCTTGAATTGATTGAAGAATATAAACACTGCAAGGCTGACAATCGTTGAAGAAAGTGCAGCGGCGCTATTTCCCTTTTTCCAGTAAAGCCCGCCTATCAGTGGCCAGAAGAACGTAGCCTCAAGACCGCCAAGCGCGAATAAGTTTATCCATACGATTATACTTGGTGGATTTAAGGCGAATATAAACACTACCCCGCCTATTAAAAGTGTTAACAGGAAACTATATAGACTGAGTCGAGGGTGTTTATCCTCATGTAATGCTTTAGTATTAGCGCTTTCGTTGTCGTTGCCGCTAACTTTTTCCTTAGCAAAGTAATTCAGGTATAAATCCTTGATAATAGTTGCCGACGCAAGAATCAGAAGCGAGTCAACCGTAGACATTATAGCGGCAAGGGGAGCCGCCAGAAATATTCCGGCTGCCCACGTAGGCATATAGTTGAGAACTATATAAGGGATTACCCTGTCTGTACTTTCCACACCACCTTCGGGCAAAAGTGGAGCACTGATAACTCCTACAAAGTGAACGCCTATCATTATGATTCCTACGGTGACGGTTCCATATAACATGGCTCTGTGTAGTGACTTTGTATCTTTAAATGAGAGCCCTCTTACAGCAGTTTGAGGTAATGCGAGGATAGCTATTCCTACGAGAACCCAGTATGACATGAGAAAGCCCGGAGTAAGAGCTCTTATGCCCTCGCCAAATTCTCCTTTACCCATTACGTCCCAACCTGGATTGATTGAATCCAACTGAGTTACGAGATTTTCCATGCCGCCCCCTGCACTTATGACGAAAAATATCATAAGGAAAGTTCCAAGCAACATTATAAATCCTTGAATAGTATCCGTTATTACGACGGCTTTAAACCCACCTATAGCCGTATATGCCACGACTACAACTGCAAATATCAAAAGCCCTACCTGATAAGGAAGTCCGGTAACGGCTTCCAGTAAAGTTGCACCGCCCATAAATTGAGCTACCATTTGAGTCATAAAGAATATGATTAGCGCAACGCTTGAAAGAATGACTACAGCTTTCGAATTGTATCTTGCGCGCAAGTAATCCGATATTGAAACTGCATGTATTCTTCGACCTATAACACCTAATTTTTTACCTACGATACCCAACGTCAAAAATGCTGTGCCGATTTGAATTGCGGCGACCCAAACTTGAGTAAGACCGAAAGATGCGCATAAGCCGGGCCCTCCAAGAAATGAGCTCGCACTGGTATACGTCGCTATCAACGTCATTGCCAAAACAACGCCGCCTACCGAGCGGCCGCCTATGAAATAGTTTTGTAAAAATCCCTTTGATGCGTTAAGTTTTGATGATTTTCTGCTTAATAATATTCCGATTACGAGGTTGATGACCATATATGATATGAGTATGAATAAAATCGTATTTCTACTGCTCATCGCATGACACCTCCCTTGAAATGGATTCTTCTTCATCGTTTAAGTTAAAGTTCACAAATACTTTGGTAAGCAGAATTACTACTCCTATTACTGCAACGACTAAGACTCCGGGCGTGCTAACTATCCACCAGAGTGGAAGTCCTGCAATTCTTAAATCTGAAATAGCTGACAGGCCAAAGCCGAAGCCCACATGCCATATTACACAGATAAAAAATAAGATTAAAGTGGCTTTAGCCTCTTTCCTTATCTGTGTTTCTTTTTCTTCACGAGTTACCGGTTTTTTCAATTTTTGATATCTCCTTTCATAAAAAACACCCATTGCATTTTATTTTGCATGGGCGGATAGAATTCTCGAAAATCGAATCAAAGTAATTTATTTTCATATGAAACGGCTTAATAAAAGCGTGAAACATCAAACATAACTTGCCGATAGCGCAAACTATAATTTAGCTTTGCTTTAAGGTTCTGTTCTCTTGATACAGACCGTGGTCAGAAAATGGCAATTAAATGTTATAAATGCTTTAGCAGTTACCGGCGAATTATCGCATAGCTTGCCAAATAGTCGAAATATATGAATGACTTGTGATTGCGATGGTAAAGTTTCATGAGAATACCGTCCACCGAGAAGAATATATCACTGTCGAGATGATTTGTAAAGGCATTGAGTGATAAAGGGATAAAAAAATGAAAAAGTAAAAAGTCAAGTGTGATATAATTATTAAAGGAGAAAAATTTATGGAAAATATAATTTTAAAAAGGTATAAAACTAAAACCGTTCAGGAAACATAGATATTTCCTGCTTCTGCAGATACTGTACGTATATTGGATGATAGGAGGAAGAAATGATTGAAAATACAATATTCCAAAACGAAAACAAGTTTTCAGAAGAAAGAAAGGATTATTTGAGAAAAATTGATGCTTACTGGCGTGCGACGAATTATTTAAGTGCGGCACAACTTTATCTGCTCGACAATCCCCTCTTGCAAGAGCCTCTCAGAGAAGAACATATTAAGAAAAAAATAGTAGGTCACTGGGGGACGGTGCCGGGGCAGAATTTTGTCTATGCTCATCTGAACAGGATAATAAAAAAATATGATCAAAATATGATTCTGATATCAGGCCCGGGGCATGGTGGTAACTTTTTCATAGCGAACACTTATTTAGAAGGTAGCTACAGCGAAGTATATCCTGATATAAGTCAAGATACTTTTGGAATGCAAAAATTGTTTAAGCAGTTTTCTTTCCCTGGTGGAGTATCGAGCCACGTTGCTCCTGAAACGCCGGGATCAATTAACGAAGGTGGAGAACTTGGGTATTCTTTGTCACACGCATTTGGCGCAGTATTTGACAATCCTGATTTAATCGCTGCGTGTATAGTGGGGGACGGTGAAGCTGAAACGGGTCCTTTAGCTACATCGTGGCATGGTAATAAATTTATAAATCCTGCGAGTGACGGTGCGGTTTTACCGATACTACACTTAAACGGATATAAGATAAGCAATCCTACTATTTTAGCTAGGATATCGCACGAGGAACTCGAATCGTTTATGATAGGCTGCGGTTGGAAGCCGTACTTTGTCGAGGGCAGAGATCCTGATTATATGCATCAAAAAATGGCGGAGACGCTCGACATTGTCATAGATGAAATCAAAAAAATACAGAAAGATGCAAGAAACAGCGATATGAAAGGTAAGCGCCCGATATGGCCTATGATAGTATTGCGTACACCAAAAGGTTGGACTTGCCCAAAAATTGTCGATGAGAAAGAAATAGAAGGCACTTTTAGAGCGCATCAAGTACCTGTAATGATGGATAAACCGGAACATCTTTCGATACTCGAAAAATGGCTCAGAAGCTACAGACCGCAAGAACTATTTGATGAAAACGGTAAATTGATAGATGAACTAAAAGAATTGATTCCGAGTGGAAATAGACGAATGGGTGCAAATCCTCATGCCAATGGCGGCAAACTTCTTCAAGAACTCAGGCTGCCTGATTTTAGGGATTACGGAATCGCTGTTGAAAAACACGGTGATGTTGAAGGTCAAGATATGCTGGAACTCGGCGGTTTTGTGAGAGATATTTTCTACATGAACAGCGAAGCTAAAAACTTTAGGATATTCGGTCCTGATGAAACGATGTCAAATAGATTATCTAAAGTTTTTGAGGCAACTGATCGTGACTGGAACGGAACGGTAATCGAAAAGGACGAGTTTTTATCATTTGACGGCAGGGTTGTAGACTCGATGCTTTCAGAGCATATGTGTGAAGGTATGCTTGAAGGATATCTTCTCACGGGTAGGCACGGATTTTTCTCCAGCTACGAAGCATTCATAAGGATAGTTGATTCAATGTGTGCACAACATGCGAAGTGGCTTAAAGTTTGTAACCAATTGAATTGGAGAGAGTCTATAGCTTCATTGAACTTGATACTTTCGTCGAATGTATGGCAACAGGATCACAACGGGTTCACGCATCAAGATCCCGGCTTTTTAGACCATATTGCAAACAAGAAAGCAGATGTCGTAAGAATTTACCTACCGCCTGATGCGAATTGCCTACTGTCCTGTTTCGATCATTGTATTAGAAGCAAAGATTACGTAAATGTACTCGTAACCTCGAAACATCCAAGACCGCAATGGCTGTCTATGGACGAGGCGGTTAAACACTGCACACAGGGAATCGGTATATGGAGATGGGCGAGCAACGATGCGGGAGAAGAACCTGATGTAGTCATGGCATGCTGCGGAGATACACCGACTCTTGAAACGCTTGCTGCCGTGTCTATACTTAGAAAGGAACTCCCTGAGCTTAAAATAAGAGTGGTAAATGTAGTAGACCTCATGAAATTACAGCCTCAAGCTATGCATCCTCATGGACTTTCGGAGACTGACTACGATGCGATATTTACAAAAGATAAACCTATAGTGTTTGCTTTCCACGGTTATCATACGTTGATTCATGAGTTCACATATACCAGAACGAATCAGAACATACATGTATTCGGATACAAGGAGGAAGGCACTATAACCACACCTTTCGATATGAGAGTTCAAAATGAAATAGACAGATTCAGCCTCGTTAAAAATGTAATAGCTAATCTACCGCAACTTGGCAATAGAGGTTCGCATTTGATGCAGAGAATGAGCGATAAACTCGTAGAACATAAACAGTATATAGACGAATATGGTTTAGATTTACCTGAAATAAGAAATTGGAAGTGGGAATTGTAAGCGATAAATTGCTTTTCAATCTTTGCTATTTGACACTTGTAAAAAAGTTAACCGGCTATATTACACTTAATGTGGCCGGATATATATCCGTTTAAGATAGCGGTTATATAGCCGATAATTTAGAAAGTGTGGATACAATTATGCGTATCAAAAGAGTAGTAACTGCATATTTCAGCCCGACCGGAACAACAGCCGGCGTATGTAAAAGACTTGCTGATGATATTGCTGTCGCTTTAGGCGTTACGGTTGTATACATAGATTTTACATTGCCTAAAAACAGACTCAAAACATATAGTTTCAATAAAGATGAAATCGTAGTATTTGGCGTTCCGACGTATGCGGGAAGAGTGCCAAATAAGATATTGCAATACATACAAGAATCGTTTATAGGCGATAGGACTTTAGCGGTACCTATAGTAACTTTTGGGAATAGAAGTTTTGACTCATCTCTTGCGGAACTCAAAAAAGAGCTTTGCAAAAATAGTTTTTCGCCTATGGCGAGCTGTGCGGTATGTGCAAGACATGCGTTTACGGATAAAATCGGAACGGGAAGACCTGACTCGTCGGATTTTAAAAAGATAGATGACTTTACAACGCAAGTGATAAATAGGCTAAACGATATAACTGATGAAATAAGGCTCGCCAATATTCAATCGGGGCTTGCAGAAAAAATAGCTGATTACTATAAACCGCTCGATGAAAATGGGAACGTTGCAAAATTTTTGCGCGCTATTCCAAAGACGGACGGCAATAAGTGCACATCTTGCGGTAAATGTGCAGAAGTTTGCCCTATGGGTTCGATTGATTTCGTAGATTTTTCCAAAGTAACCGGAATATGTATCAAATGCTATGCTTGTATCAGGGGATGTCCTGAATCTGCAAAGTATTTTGATGACGCGGCTTTTCTTTCGCATGTAAGAATGCTCGAACGGGATTTTAGGAGAAGAGCGGAATCGCAGTTTTATATAGACACTTTATAATCTAAAAGCTGAATTATAGCGAATTATAATCATATTAAAAGATTCGAGGGAAGAACCAATGGAAAAATACAGTGAACTTAAGAAAAGATTTGCAGAAAACAAAAGCGATGAACAAGCTAAGCAGATGGCTAAGTACATGAGAAATCAGTTTGCGTTTTATGGCTTAAAAACTCCAGTCAGAAGATCTGTATATAGAGACTTTTTGAAGGCTGAAAAGCGTAAGGCGAGGATTGATTGGGATTTTTTAGATATGTGCTATGAAGATGGATACAGGGAATTTCAATATTTAGTGTATGATTATTTGCTCGCTTTAAACGAATACGTATCCTATGAGGATATTTTTAAAATTAAAAAATACATAGTAAATAAGTCTTGGTGGGATACGGTCGACTCTTTAGATAAGGTAATTGGCAATGTGAGCGTTAGAGATGACAGAGTCAAGAACTTGATGGAAGAATGGTCTAAAAGCGATAATATTTGGGTTAGGAGAACGGCTATACAGCATCAGCTAACCTTGAAGGACAAGACGGACGTAGGATTGTTAGAAACGATAATAGTCAATTGTCTGGGAACAGATGAGTTTTTTGTCAATAAAGCTATCGGTTGGGCTTTAAGGGAATATTCAAAGACAAATCCGGACTGGGTTAGAAATTTTATCGAGAATCATAAAGATGATATGAGTAAATTAAGTATTAGGGAAGGCAGTAAGTACATATAAAGACATGAAAAGAGCCTAAAAATGGGTAAAAGTATCGATAAAATATAAATTTAATCATAAAAAAACGGGAAAATCGTTATTAAGTGTTGAAAGAAAGGTGAGGTTGTATTATTATAGTTGTATTGTTTAGGTAGATGAGGAGATGTAAAATGAAATTATTAAAATTATCTATAGAGGGGCTAATGCTTTTTAAAGAAAAGACTGAGATTGATTTTTTTGCTGAACAAAATGTCATGTCTGATAACAAAGAGATGCTCTCTAATATATTCGGGAAAATATATACAAATAATGTTATATCGATTGTAGGCATTAATGCTTCCGGAAAGACGTCTTTATTAAAAGTAATAGCTTTTTCTCTAAACTTACTGAATGGTGAATCAATAAATAATATTAGAACAAAAGACATATTGACAGGGTGTGAAAATGCAAGTTTTGAGATGGTATTCTATGATGATAATAATAGTATATATAAACTTAATACAAAAGTCTTAATAGAAAAAGAAAGTGATCTGGAAGAACGTTATGTGATTGGTGAAGAGACTTTGTATAAAAAGAAAATATCGCAAATAAGAGCAAAAAAAGATATGTTTATTTTTGACAAATCCAGCCCAATGGTACGTGATAAATCGGCAGCATTTCTTAAAGAGGATGTTAGTATTGCTATTTCTATAAATAAGAACAATGGGTTTAAAATAAGGGATCTTATTAAATTAAATGATCGCAATTTGTTGGGGAGAAAAGTTCATTACCCACGAGAATTAATACAGTTTTTAGATTCGAGTATAGATAATATCGACTTTAATCGAGAAACTGAGGAAATCAGATTAAAATTTTACGATAGAGAAGTTATTACGGTAAATAGTGCGTTACAATTAGAAAAATACCTATCCTCAGGGACGATCAAAGGGATAAATATTTTTTTACATGCAATGTTTTTATTCGAGAAAAGTGGTTATTTAATTGTAGATGAATTGGAAAACCACTTTAATAGAGAAATTGTGGCTACGTTAGTGAGGATTTTTATGGATAAAGATATCAACAAAAAAGGTGCAACGTTAATTTTTTCGACTCATTACTCGGAACTATTAGATGAATTCGATCGAAATGATAATATTTATATTATAAGAAATAGAGGAGGGATTGAAGCTCAAAAACTGTATAAAGTTTTAAGAAGGAATGATATAAAAAAAAGTGAAGCGTTTAAAAGTGACTTTTTAGAAGGTACAGTTCCGTCTTATGAATCCTATATGAAGCTAACAGAAGCCATAATCAATGGAGCGATATGGGAGGGATAGAAAACGTGAAAAATCGTAGGCTCGTTGCATGTATTGTTGAAGGAACTGCTGAAAAGGTAATAATAACAAAATTATTAGAGGCAGGTAAATTAGTTTTTTCAAAAGAAGAATTATTGGAAGGGAAATTATTAAAAAGTAGGTCTGGAAGAGAGTTTGAGAGCAGACATTTAAGGAAGAGCTTTAACTCAAAGATTACCGTTTATAGAATATTAGATTCTAGAAATGAGCAATTTAACTTGAGCAAGTTATATCAAAGAAAAATAGATGTAATTAATGTTATTACGGCTCCTGAAATTGAAATTCTGGTAATAATTAAAGAGGGAAAACTCGATGATTTCTACAAATATAAAAGCAAAATAAAGCCAAGTACGTATTGCAAGGAAAAATTAAATAAACCTAAAGTGAAATCAGAGGATTTTGTGGAGAAATATTTTTCTGATGTAGAAGAGTTGGAAGATATAATAAGAGAGTATAAGAGTAAGTATAAAAAGAGTAAGCATAAACCTTCAAAGGAGTTATTTTTGGCGGATATTCTTAAACAGAAAAACTAGAAATAAACGCGGAGAATAATTTTTTGACAGCGTAAGAACATGAAGAGTGGAGAAGGTAAAGATGAATACCGGCAAGGATTTAAAGATTTTTTTTGCGATAAGTTTCGGGCTCCCATATTTAATGATGATTCCGTTGTATTATGCAAGGCATATTGCTGTAAAGGATATTGACACCGGTATTTATCCTATATTTCAGATGTTAACACCGGCTCTTGCGGTCATAATAATTACATTAAGGAATAAGAAGAAAGAGGAAATTCCGTATACCTTTTTTATCACTTATATAATATCGTGTGTAGTAATGTTCGTTTTGTGCATAATATCTATATTTTTAAAGCAAGAAATCATGAATATTACGTATCAGGTAGTGGCAGTTTTGTTTTCCATACTTTCTTTAATTTTTATAATTCGTGCAGGTAAAGAAAAGAGAGCAAATGTTGGCTTATCGGCAATCAAAGTCAAGCAGTCACTTGTATATTCCTTTATTTTAATAGGGTTAATATTCATAGCGAGCGTTTTATCGGAATTCTTATTTGGACAGCCTTTAACGACGTTGACAAACTTACAGATTACGTCACCTTTAATATTTATAGCATTGTTTGTAATGTCCCCACTATCACTTATATTATTTTTTGGTGAAGAGTACGGTTGGAGATACTATTTGCAAAATATACTGCAAACCAAGTTTGGCAAATTAAAAGGCGTATTTATACTTGGTGTTATTTGGGGAATATGGCATCTGCCGTTAAATTTGTTCTACTATTCGATACCCGGATCGGAGTTAAAAAGTTTAGCAGTACAACTTATTTATTGCGTAGGAATAAGCATTTTCTTTGCATATGTATATGCGAAAACAAAATCGATATGGGCTGTAGCGATTTTACATTATATGAATAATAATTCCACATTTATTTTAAGTCCACAAGCAAGCTCATTAAATGATATTGCTAATAGAGCATATACGTATCAAGATATTATATTTGCTTTGCTTTTGTGCGTAGCATATTTGATAATCTTTGGTTTTAGAAAAGAATTTAAAGATAAATAACTTTTCTCGCGGTTTTTCACTTTATTTTCTGCTGGGTATTTTTATCAAGTAGAAATCGAATAGCAAGTTTTGCAATCCCAAGCGGTTAATCTTCTGAATTTCAATGTTACAAACCAATAAATATGTGTATAAGATACAAACAATAGTTAGTTAATACTAATTTAAATTTGTGATACAATTCGCTTTTGCCATGTAAGCGAATTTATCGTTGATGTTAAATTATGTAAGCTTGGGTGCTAGGAGGCAGTTATGAAAAAGAAAAGGCAGTCAGTTTTCAGTAAATTGAATCCGTATATGGGAAATAAAAAGGTGTTTATTCCTTTGGCTGTAGTGCTATCGGGAATAACGGCGGTTATCAATATGATTCCTTTCTACTATATATGGAGGATAAGCAGAGAAATATTTAATGACAGTGGAACAGTTTCAGTTGATAAGATAACACATTACGCTGTTTTGATACTTGTGTTTGCTATTACAGGCATAGTGATGTACTTCTTCTCGTTGATGCTTTCCCACCTCGCTGCCTTTGAAGTTGAGCTCGGCATTAAGAAAGAGGGATTTAAAAAAGCTATGTACATGCCACTTGGATTTTTCAATACCCAGTCAAGCGGGAAGATGAGAAAGATAATCAGTGACGGTGCGGCGCAAACACATACTTTTTTAGCACACCAATTGCCTGATTTGGCAGGGTCTATAATAACTCCGCTCATGGTCGTTATCGTATTCCTCGTGTTCGACTGGAGACTGGGACTTGCTGCACTCGTTCCGATAGCATCTTCCTTTGTAATGATGAGCATGATGATGAGTGAAAGTGGAAAACTGTTTCAAAGCAAATATTTGACTGCACTGGAAGAGATGAGTTCTGAGTCGGTTGAGTACGTAAGAGCGATACCGGTAGTAAAGACGTTTGGGCAGAGCGTAAAATCATTTACGAAGTTTTACAACAGCATAAATAATTATAAAGAACTGGTTATGATGTATACAAAAATGTGGGCAAAACCTTACTCGGGATATGTCGTGTTCGTTGAATCTACAGCATTTTTCCTGGTTCCTATAGCGATATTACTCATAGGTAATGAAGCGAGCTTTGGTGAAATACTTAGCGACTTTATACTTTACATAATCGTTGCTCCGTTGATTGGGCTTACGATGATGAGAAGCGCTTACTTTTCACAGCAGAAAAATATAGCGGAACAGGCTATAGACAGATTTAATGAGTTGTTTGAATATAATAAGCTTGAGTATCCGGAAAAAGGAGTGGAGTTTAAAGGGCAAGATATTGAGTTCAAGAACGTATCATTCTCATATGACGGGGAGAAAAATGTCTTGGATAATATCAACTTTAGAGTGGCGAAAGGAGAAACACTTGCACTCGTTGGGGCTTCCGGAGGAGGAAAGACTACGATAGCAAGGCTTGCTGCAAGATTCTGGGATACGAAAGAGGGCGAAGTCATAATAGGCGGTCACAATATCAAAGAATATACCAAGAAAGAGCTCATGGAGAATATTTCCTTTGTATTCCAAAATAATCAGCTGTTCAAGACTACTTTAAGAGAGAATATAACCTTTGGGCGAGATGATATAACAGAGGAAGATATAGAAAGTGCACTTCAAAAATCCAGGGCAAAAGAAATAATAGATAATTTGAGCGAAGGACTTGATACGATGATAGGAAAAAAGGGAACGTACTTGTCCGGAGGCGAGCAACAGAGAATCGCGCTTGCAAGAGCGTTTATAAAAGACGCGCCTATAATATTATTGGACGAAGCCACAGCATTTGCCGATCCTGAAAATGAACACTTGATTCAATCTGCATTAAAGGAACTCAGCAAAGGCAAAACGACGATTATGATAGCGCATAGAATGAACACCGTTAAAGGTGCAGATCACATTGCGGTTATAGACCAGGGTAAAGTATCCGAATATGGAACGCATGACGAATTGATGAAACTGGATGGAATGTATAAATCGATGTGGGATGAGTATAAAACCTCTATATCGTGGAATATAAAGAAAGGGGTAGAGTAATGAAAGAATATATTAAGAAAAAATATGCCCTTACGGATACGGGAACAAAAGATGTAATCAAATCCATATTGAGCAGTACACTTTTGAATTTGTCGATAATCCTTCCTATGGTGGTTTCGTTTATGTTCTTAAGACAATATAGCGACCGTCTGTTTGGCAATGAGCCTATAACTAATCTGGGATTACTCCACTTCATAGGTATCATAGTCGTTTCAGCTGTAATTATGTATATATTTGCGCTTAACGATTACGATAAATGTTATGTAAAGGTCTACGAGGAAAGTGCCCGTACGAGGATAAGCGTGGCAGAAAAGCTTAAGAAGCTGCCTCTTTCGTATTTCAGCAAGAAAGATATTGCCGATTTGAGCGCGACTATAATGAGTGATGAAACGGTATTTGAACATCTATTCTCACATTCCGTTCCCAAGATTTACGGTAGCCTTATAAGCACGGGGATACTGACTGTGCTGATATTCATATTTGACTACAGATTGGCGCTTTCACTTTTTTGGGTTGTACCTATAGCGTATATTGTCTTTAGGCTTGCGCGAAACAGAAATAAAAAAATATTAAAAGAAGGATTTGATATCAACAGAGAGATAATAGATGATTTTCAAGAAGGACTTAATTTAGTCCAGGAGATTAAAGCGTATAACAGAGAGGAATATTTCATACAGGCTATATACGATAAGTATGAAAGAGATAAGAAAAACAAGGTCAAGTCTGAAGTTTTCGGAGGTACGGTAGTAAACGGAGCTCAAGTCATACTTAAACTCGGCGTTGCTTCCGTTGCGATTTACGGAGCACATTTACTAAGTGCGGGAAAGGTAGATCTGTTCACGTACTTGTCGTTTGTAATAATTTCAGGCGTGGTGTTTAATCCTATCCTCAATGCTCTAATAAACCTTGCGGAGATAATGTTTTTGGATTCAATAGCAGAAAGGATTAGAGAGATAAACTCAATGCCGTCGCAAGAGGGGGTTAAGGCCTTCAATCCGGACGGATATGACATAGCTTTTGAGAATGTAAATTTCTCATACGAAGACGGAGTTGAAGTGTTGAAGGACGTATCCTTTACTGCTAAACAAGGTGAAGTTACCGCGTTGGTAGGACCTTCAGGTAGCGGAAAAACGACTGCCACGAAACTGTCTGCAAGATTTTGGGATATTGACGGGGGAGCCGTTAAAATTGGAGGAGTTGATATATCCAAGATAGATCCGGAAACGCTGCTTAAAACATTTTCAATTGTATTCCAGGACGTATCGCTGTTTAACGATACGATAATGGAGAATATAAGGCTTGGAAGAAAAGGCGCAAGTGACGAAGAAGTAATGCGTGTTGCCAAGATAGCGAGGTGTGAGGAGTTCATAAAAGAACTTCAGGACGGATATAAAACGATGATAGGAGAAAACGGCGAAAAACTTTCAGGCGGAGAAAGACAGAGGATTTCAATAGCCAGAGCTCTTTTAAAAGACGCACCGATAATATTGCTTGATGAATCTACGGCTTCTCTTGATGCTGAAAACGAGAGCAAAATTCAAGAAGGAATTTCAGAACTCATAAAGGATAAGACTGTAATCATTATCGCGCATAGAATGAGAACCGTAATAGATGCGGATAATATAGTCGTTCTTAAAGAGGGTAAGGTTGCCGAAATTGGTGAATCTAAGGATTTAATAGAAAGAGGAGGCATATTTGCAAATATGTATCACTCGCAGTTGAGTAACGGTTAGATAATGTATGAGGTATTTGAATGAATGAAAACAGCCAACAGGCTAAAATGATTTTGAATGACAATCTGTGGAAAGTTATGATTAAATTGACTTTACCCGCTGTCATTGCAATGGTACTACATGGGTTAAACTTAATATTTGATGCTATTTTCGTCGGAAATTTTGTAGGCGAGATAGCGTTAAGTGGTGTGTCCGTAGCTTATCCGTTAACGCAAATCGCCACGGGATTTGGAGTTATGATAGGCGGTGGAGCAGGTGCATATTTGAGTATAGTAATCGGCGAAGGAGATAGAGATACCCAAAACAAGATTCTTGGAAACACGAACTTCATGGCAATGGTTACTACGGTTTTCCTTATGCTTCTATTATTTGTAACTGCAAGACCGCTGATGATCTTCATGGGTGGCGAAGGCGAAGTACTCGAAATAGGACTGTCATATTTCAGAATTACCATAATCGGAACGGTGTTCTGGGTATTCTCCCTGTCGTATAACTTCATTATCCGTGCAGAGGGGAAAATGGGCAGGGCCGCCTTTATCATGGGAACCGGTCTAATTATAAATATAGTTGCCAACTATATCCTTATGGGAGTTCTTCACTTTGGCGTAAAGGGAGCCGCATGGGGAACGAATTTGGGTATGGTTGTCTATACACTTTTAGCTGTGGTCTACTTTAGAGGTGGCAAAGCTTCGTTCGATGCAAATGTATTTTCTTTGAGAAGAGATAAGCAGATAGTTAGCAAAATCATATCTTTAGGAATGCCGTCTTTAATAATGAGCATCATGGGACTTATACAAGGGGTTGTCGTTTTTAACGCCATAGGTGCAGTTGGAACGGATTACGATTTGGCGTTCTACGGCGTATCTTTCAGGGTTATGATGTTTATTATGACTCCGCTGTTTGCGCTTATGCGTGCTTTGCAACCTGCTGTTGGAATGAACTTTGGCGCGAGACAATACGACAGAGTTATAAGCGCTACCAAAATATATATAGTAGGCTCGTTGATTATACTCGTCCCTATATATTTATTAGTGGTGATAGAACCACAAGCGATACTTGGTCTTATGCTGGAAGGAGAAGTATCAGCCGACAATTTGTTTAATTTCAGAATTATACTATCTGTAATACCTCTGCTCGCAATTACGATGAACGGTATGTCGTACTTCCCTTCGATAGGCGATGGAAAGATTGCCGGAGTTATAGCCATGTTACGTCAAGTGATATTGTATATTCCTGCAATGATATTCCTCCCTCGTATTTTCGGCGTCGGACTCGTGTATATAGGTTCATTTGCAATCGATACGGGATTGACGATAATTTTGGGACTGTTGATGTTGAAATCGTTCAGCAGGCTTAAGAAAATGCAAACCGCCCCGGAAGCCACAGCTTAGGGCAGTGATATAGGCTTGGAGTATTGTTAGTTTTATAATTGAAATAGAGAGTTGCCTAACCGTTTTGGTCTAAGGCAACTCCCTTGTTTATCGTATGTAATTCTAAATTATAGATTGCATTGTGCGACGAAGAAGTATTCTCCCGGCAAAGCAGGCAAATCTTTTGGCTTCTCAAAAGACCACGATAATCTGTGAGAAATCATAGAATGCATGACGCTTATGAAGTTGAACATAACAATTCCAAAATTCAATCTCGTGTCGAGTTCACCTGTAAGTTCGTCTTTTATGCCTAAGAGAGTAACCGAATTACCGGATAGCAATATTCTGTAAGGTTGACGATTCATAAATGATTGTGCAAAGCTGACTGAAAGAAGCGCTTCTTCAAGTTCTTCATATAGCATACCGTCGGGAACGGGATTACCAAGATGTTCGTATGAAACGAGTTCGTCCAAACTGATTTTAGGTGCTGCCAAGTTTTTGCGTGAAGTCATCTTGACGTTGGAAGGACTCTTTATATCGAGGCGAACCGATTTTTTTTCTTTATTTTTATATCCTAAGGCTATCAGAACAACCGGTGTCATATCTAAATCAGGTTCTAAACTGTTTTTTATTGCTGCCGGATCGTCTATTGTAATCCAACAAGTATCGAGTTCAAGTTCTGTAATTTTCAACGTCAAATCTTGAGCTACGAAGGCTGCATTCTCAAGATAATGCTCCTTTTGTTCAGAAAACAACATTAAATATTTAGGTGCGTGAATGAAAAATCCGTTGTATCCGGCATTGTGACCTATTTTTTCGGAAATGCCCTCGTTATAGAATTTGCATTCCAGCTTTATGTCGGGGAATAACCTTTCAGCGTTTGTGAAATAATTTTGTACTTCATGTAATAGAAACGTATCAGGTGTTTCACTTGTAAAGTCACGACATGATTCCCTCTTTAAGATGGTTTCGTAGTAATTCATGTTATTCATCGCGCACTTCCTTTCCGATTCAATGCAATAAAAATTCGCTGTATATGAAATATTATATATAAAAAAGAGGTAGAAGGCAAAAAAAGAATGTTTGTTTGTTTTGTGTTTCAAAGCGTAAATCGCTGTGGTATAATTACAAGGAAACTTGTTAGAAAAACTAAGTGAACTTGGTTAAGGATATTAAATAAGTGTGTTGCAAACACACGAAAGTCAATGAAAGGTGCGCGATGGACTTTAAAATTCGTTCGGATTTTAAACCGACCGGAGATCAACCGCAGGCGATAGATGCGATAGTAAAAAGTTTTAATGAGGGCAATCAAGCGGCCACATTGCTCGGCGTTACAGGTTCGGGCAAGACGTTTACGATGGCAAACGTAATAGAGCGGCTAAACAGACCTACATTGGTTATAAGTCACAATAAGACTTTGGCGGCGCAACTTCACGGAGAGTTTAAAGAAATGTTTCCGGAAAATGCCGTCGAATATTTTGTTTCATATTATGATTATTATCAACCCGAGGCTTACGTTCCTTCTACAGATACGTATATAGAAAAAGATTCAGCGATAAATGATGAAATAGACAAGCTTAGGCATAGTGCGACAGCGGCGCTTTTGGAAAGAAGAGATGTAATAATAGTGGCGTCCGTTTCCTGCATATACGGAATAGGAAGTCCGGAAGAATACGCAAATCAGTTACTTTCTCTAAGGCCGTCCATGGAAAAATCGAGAAATGATATAGTACGTGCGTTAGTGGATATACAGTATAATCGAAACGATATAGAGTTCGAGCGCGGTACATTTCGCGTGCGTGGAGATATAATAGATATTTTTCCTGCCGGAGAGGACAAAGCTGTCCGAATCGAAATGTTTGGAGATGAGATAGAAACGATTAAAGAAATAAATCCTGTTACTGGTGAAATTCTGGGATTGAGAAATCACGTGGCGATATATCCGGCATCTCATTACGTTACATCAAAAGAAAAAATGGAAAAAGCCGTAGAGAGCATAGGTGCTGAACTTGAATCTCAAATAAAGTGGTTCAAGGATAGAGGTAAACTTTTGGAAGCGCAAAGAATAGAACAGCGTACGAGATACGATATGGAAATGATGCGAGAAATTGGCATGTGCAAAGGGATAGAAAATTATTCGAGGCATATTAACGGTTTTGAAGAGGGCGCAAGACCGTACACGCTTATAGATTTTTTCCCCGATGATTTTTTAACCATAATAGATGAATCACACGTGATGCTTCCGCAACTTCACGCCATGTACGCAGGTGACAGATCTCGTAAGACTTCACTTGTTGAATATGGATTCAGGCTACCGTCGGCATTAGATAACAGACCGTTACAGTTTGAGGAGTGGGAAGCTGTTAAGGGGCAGACATTGTTTTGCAGTGCGACGCCGGCGTCCTATGAGAAAGAACAGTCAAACGGTATCACGGCGGAACAAGTCATACGTCCTACAGGGCTGTTAGACCCTCCGATTGAGGTCAAAAAAACTGAAAACCAAGTCGATGATCTCATAGAAGAACTTAACAAAACGGTATCATCGGAAGGGCGAGCATTTGTAACGACTTTGACGAAGAAAATGGCTGAGAATTTAACGGACTATCTCAAAAAAGCGGGATTAAAAGTCAGATATCTTCATTCTGATATCGATACTTTAGAACGCCTTGAGATAATAAGAGAGTTAAGGCTCGGAAAATTTGATGTTTTGGTCGGAATAAATCTACTGCGTGAAGGACTTGATATACCGGAAGTTAAACTCGTTGCAATTTTAGATGCAGATAAACAGGGATTTTTAAGAACTGAAACTTCATTGATACAGACTATAGGTCGCGCTGCGAGAAACGTTGAGGGAAAAGTAATCATGTATGCCGATTTCATAAGCAAAGCTATGAGAGTAGCCATAGATGAAACATCTCGGAGGAGAACGATTCAACGTGCATATAATGAAAAATATGGAATTACGCCAAGAAGTGTTCAAAAATCGATACGTGATGTAATTGAAGCGACGAAAGCTGCGGAGGAAGGAACTCATAGAGGCAAATCGCCGCTTGAAATGACGAAAAAGGAACTAAAATCTTACGTTAAAAAACTTGAAGCTGAGATGAAACAGGCATCGATAGATTTACAGTTTGAGCGTGCAGCTGAGCTTAGAGATATGATTTTCGAGTATAAGTCGAGGATATAATATATATTAGATATATAAATTAAATAGTAAAATAAATATTGCAAAAGATTGCAGGAAATATATTTAATATATTTAAAGAATATGTTTGAAGATTCGCAGTGTGAAATATATCGAATGTGACAATGTGAGTTTTCTGTTTTGGTGAGTGTAGTAAGTTCGTGAAAACGTACTGAATATAAGGAGTTTAGAGTGACGATATGCCGAATGAAATATATGTAAAAGGTGCTTGTGAAAATAATCTTAAGAACTTGAGCGTACGAATACCGCGAGACAAATTAGTCGTATTGACGGGCCTTTCAGGCTCCGGTAAATCGTCGCTTGCATTTGATACTATATATGCGGAAGGACAGAGAAGATACGTCGAAAGTCTGTCATCGTATGCCAGGCAATTTTTAGGCCAAATGGATAAACCTGATGTTGAGATGATAGAGGGGCTTTCTCCTGCTATTTCTATAGATCAAAAAACGACGAGTAAGAACCCAAGATCTACAGTTGGAACGGTTACTGAGATTCACGATTATCTCAGGCTTTTGTTTGCGAGAGTCGGCATTCCTCATTGCCCCATTTGTGGAAAGGTTATAAGCAGTCAAAGCGTAGACAGCATAGTAGATTCCATAATGGAGTACGACGAAGGAACGAAGATAATGATTCTCGCACCTGTGATTAAGCAACGCAAGGGCGAGCACGTAAAAATAATAGACAGAATACGCAGAGACGGATATACGAGAGTTCGTGTAGACGGAGAAATATTCGACATAAACGAGGAAGAAATAAACCTTCAAAAAAATAATAAACACACGATTGAGATAGTCATAGACAGAGTGGTTATAAAGGAAGGTCAGCAGAGCAGAATATCCGAATCCGTTGAACTTGCTATGAAAGAGGGAGACGGAAACGTAGTTGTGCACACCCTTTTAAAAAATAACAATGATAATATAAGTGGTGCAGCTATAAACGACAGTATGCTGATTCAAGATAGAACGTTTTCGACGAAGCTTGCATGTAGTGAACATGGAATTAGCGTTGAGGAGCTTGAGCCGAGAATGTTTTCGTTTAACAGTCCGTTTGGAGCGTGCCCCAAGTGCAATGGACTTGGATTCATCGAAACGATAGATACCGAGGCTATGATAAAACAAGATGAGAGTATACCTGAAGGAGCTATAAGTGCTGTGTTTGCGACTTTGCAGTATTCGGGCTTTTATTGGCAAGTTATAGATCAGCTGGCAAAAGAGCATAATGTTGACTTGAGCAAGCCGTATCGTGAGCTGTCCGAAGGGTTCAAAAAAGAGTTGCTTTATGGAACGGGTGATAGGAAGCTAAAGTATAGCGTTACGAGCGGTAGAGGGAAAGTTCAAAATAGAAATCATGCTTTTGAGGGGATAATTGCCCCTATGGAAAGAAGATACCGTGAGACAAATTCCGATATGATGAAGGATTGGCTGTCGAAGTTCATGAAAAAACACCATTGTGATGCGTGTAATGCAAATAGGTTGCGGCCGGAGATTCTTGCGGTTACCGTAGGTGGTAAGTCTATAGCCGAAGTCTCAGATCTTTCAGTAAAAAAATCTCATGAATTTATAAGTAATTTAAAGTTGGGTGAAAAAGAAGCGGTAATAGCAAAGCAAATAGTCAAAGAAATTCAATCCAGGCTCGCTTTTCTTGTGAATGTTGGACTTGATTATTTAACTCTATCGAGAACCGCAGGCACGCTTTCCGGTGGGGAGTCGCAACGAATAAGATTAGCTACACAGATAGGAAGTTCTTTGGCAGGAGTGCTTTATATACTCGACGAACCGAGCATAGGACTTCATCAACGCGACAATCAGAGGCTTCTTGGCACGCTCAGACATCTGACCGATATAGGGAACACTTTAATCGTGGTAGAACACGATGAAGAAACCATGTATGCAGCAGACCATATAGTTGATATAGGGCCGGGAGCAGGTATATACGGCGGAGAACTGATAGCCGAAGGAAGCGTTGAAGATATTATAAAATGCGATAAATCGGAAACTGGAAAATATTTGTCAGGCAAGAAGAAAATCAATATTCCGGCTACACGAAGAATGGGAAATGGCAAAACTATTTCGATTAGAGGTGCCAGAGAAAACAATCTCAAAAATGTAGATGTCGATATACCTCTTGGAAAGTTCGTATGTGTAACAGGCGTTTCCGGCTCAGGCAAAAGTACGCTTATAAATGAAATACTTAATAAAGGTGTGCTATCAAAACTCGGCTCGCACGTATCCGAAATGGGAGAACATGACGATATACTGGGACTTGAAAATATAGATAAGATTATCGACATAGATCAAAACCCAATAGGAAGAACGCCGCGTTCCAATCCTGCAACTTATACGGGTATGTTTACGAAAATCAGAGATTTATTTGCAGAACTACCTGAAGCCAAAACGCGAGGTTTCAAGAAAGGAAGGTTCAGCTTTAACGTAAAAGGCGGAAGGTGTGAAGCCTGCAGAGGTGACGGGATAATAAAAATAGAAATGCACTTTTTATCAGATGTCTACGTGCCTTGTGAAGTATGCAGAGGTAAAAGGTATAATAGGGAAACGTTGGAAGTCAAATATAAAGGTAAGAATATATTCGATATACTCGATATGAGCGTGGAAGAAGGGCTTGATTTTTTCAAGAACATGCCGAGTATACATAGACACCTCAAGACATTGAGTGAAGTGGGATTGGGATATATCAAAATAGGTCAGCCCTCGACGCAACTCTCGGGAGGAGAGGCCCAAAGGGTTAAACTTGCTACAGAACTTTCAAAACGAAATACGGGAAGCACTTTGTATATTCTCGATGAACCTACGACCGGACTTCATTTTGCAGATGTCGATAAGCTCGTGTCCGTACTGCAGCGATTGGCTGATTCAGGCAATACGCTTATAGTCATAGAGCACAATCTCGATGTTATAAAGTGCGCCGATCATATAATAGACTTAGGTCCGGAAGGCGGAGACCACGGTGGAGAAGTAATTGCCGAAGGCACCCCTGAACAAATCGCACAAAATAAAAAGAGCTATACTGGAAAGTACTTAAAGGACTTGCTAAAGTGATATTTTAAGTAAGTGCACTTGATGACTATAGTTTTTGGTGATATAGTGGATTTACATTGAAGATGATTATGATGAAAAGGAATGTAAAAGATGTTTAAAGAAGATAATTTAACTATGCTGACGGATTTTTATGAAATTACCATGGCAAACGGGTACCTCGAAGCGGGTAAGGCTGAAGAAATCGCTTGCTTCGATCTGTTTTTTAGAAAAGTGCCGGACGGTGGTGGATTTGCAATCATGGCAGGGGTAGAACACATTATAGAATACCTCAAGAATTTGCGTTTTACGGAAGAAGATGTTGAATATCTAAGGGCAAAAGGAATATTTTGCGAAGCATTTTTGAAACGACTTCCCGAATTTGAATTTGCATGTGATGTATGGGCTGTGCCTGAGGGTACACCGGTATTTCCATATGAACCTATAGTAACCGTGCGTGGCCCTGTTATGCAAGCTCAATTCATAGAAACGATGTTGCTTCTCATAGTAAATCATCAGAGCTTGATAGCGACGAAAGCAAATAGAATAGTAAGGTCCGCAAAGGGAAGACCTGTATTGGAATTCGGCACGAGGAGAGCTCATGGGAACAGCGCTGCCGTATATGGAGCGAGAGCGGCATACATAGGAGGTTGTTCAGGAACTGCTTGCACTATAGCTGAAAGGGAGTATGGAATCCCTGCGACAGGTACTATGGCGCACAGTTGGGTACAGATGTTTGAAAGTGAATATGAAGCTTTTAGCAAGTATGCCGAGATTTACCCCGATAATTGCGTTTTGCTTGTAGATACGTACAATGTAGTAAAATCGGGAGTTCCCAATGCAATAAAAGCATTTAAGGAAAAGAAGCCTAAAAAAATGGGAATAAGAATAGATAGTGGCGATATAACGTATTTAACGAAGAAAGCAAGACATTTACTAAATGAAGCCGGATTGGAAGATTGTAAGATAATAATATCCAACTCACTCGATGAATACATAATAAGAGATGTTATTTTAGAAGGTGCTGAAGTTGATGCTTTCGGGGTCGGAGAGAGGTTGATTACTGCCAAATCTGAACCTGTATTTGGTGGGGTGTACAAGTTATCCGCGATAGAGGTAGAAGGTGAGCTGTTTCCTAAGATAAAAATTTCGGAAAATGTTGAAAAGATTACGAATCCAGGCTTTAAGAGCTTGTACAGGCTTTTTGATAAGACGAATCACAAGGCGCTTGCAGATGTAATAACGCTACATGGTGAAACGATTCCGGAAGAGGACGGATATGAAATCTTCGATCCAAATGCTATATGGAAGCGAAAAAAATTGTGTAATTTTGAGGCTAAAGAATTACGCGTTCAGATTTTTGACAAAGGTAAATGCGTCTATGAATCTCCAAGTATAGATGAGATTAAGCGTTATTGCGAGGAGCAAGTAGGAACGCTTTGGGACGAAATGTTAAGGTTTGAGAACCCGCAGACATATTATGTAGATTTGTCACAGGACTTGTATGATGTAAAGCAAAAGTTGATAAAAGAGCATCAACAGGTGTAAGTAGAAGTATAATAGAGCTCAAATTATCCACAATAGATAAAAGACAGAATGTGCGATACATCTGTCTTTTATGTTTTTAGAGGTATGGGACAAAAAGTGTTGCTACAAATCGCTGTAGCCCTTGTTAATTTAGTGATAATAGCGGTTTTGAGTTTGTTAAAAGAAAATAAAAAAAGGGGGATAGAATGTATATGTAAAATCGCTTTTATTGTTTGTAGTTCTTCAAGCTACAAGAACTAATATATTGGTTATTTTAAAAAATTCTAAAAAATGTAAATAATGTACGTTTGTAAATGATGTGAGACAAAAAAGATTAAATAAAAAGCTCCTGTATGTTAGTATCATTAGCAGCGGATTAATCCGCTGCTAATAGCAC
>PDWI01000212.1_pt1 | contig 88913 bp, 78 predicted proteins | sample 1430891 | NCBI WGS metagenome assembly PDWI01 (sample SAMN01162508, study PRJNA174530) | Oral metagenome, whole genome shotgun sequencing project. | biome: Marine environment; feature: Marine mammal; material: Swab sample of the gingival sulcus; isolation source: swab sample of gingival sulcus... | reverse complement strand
GGGGCAACAACCGCCGCTTTAACCACCTTGACTGTTCTTGTTTTTACTGCACTATTGCCCGCTGCATCCGTAGCTTTATAGGTAATGGTGTAGGTTCCTACCTTACTGGTATCAACTGCACCTGATACCGTTACTGTAACCGTGCCATCTACATCATCTACGGCCGTTGCACCTGCATCTGTATAACTACCACCTACGGTTAAGGTTACTGTGGCAGCACCACTTAGGGTAATCACTGGCGCTATAGTATCACTGCTTCCCTGGCCTTTCTCAATGGTAATATTCCCCGTGGAAATATTAAAGAAAGGTTGATTGCTACAAGCAACCATGATTCTTGCACCCGACATGGTCGGTGTCTTTTCTGGAATGGTTAATTGTTGGCTGCCATCATTTTTTGTTTGTGCAAGCAACATATTTTTTGTGCCATTTTCACGTAATAACTGGATATCAACATTGGCACAATTAATCGGCACTGTGTTAGTACCGGCAGTATTCCATATAACCTTGATACGCTGACCTGTTAATAGTGTTTCATTTGTTGCCTGTGAAACAACAGAGAAAGTGCTATGCGTATCGGTGACATTCATTTTTACTTCATCGCTAGCGACACCACCATTGCCATCACGCACAACATACGCAAAATTTAATGCACGGGTGGTTTGCGGTAACTTTTCACCAATTGTCTTTGTGCCGTTAAATAAATCACTTAAGCGCGGTATATAGCGGTCTTGCTCCGAGCTGGGTAGCAGGCTGCGGATAATGGCATTATCACCGGTATCAACATCAACAGCAGAAGCACTGCCTGTATCGATTTGATCCCAGGTATAGCTACTACCACCAGTTGCCGAACCATCCAGCATGAAAGGGGTCTTTGCCGGGATTTTTGCATCTAAGCCAGCACTTGCAGTGGGTTTTTGGTTGCCTGTTGCTGTGTCAGTGCCACAGGTATTTCCATACCCGTTTCGAGTGTATTCATTTATCTGTTCAATACTGGCAAAGTGGAAATAGGCTTCTGCATGGTATTGCAGGTTATCGGTACCACATAAGCCACTGTAAGACATCACGGTGCTGCCACTGCCTGGCTCTACTGCTGTATCAGCAGTACGGTTTCCGCCGCAGCCACCCCCAGTACCGTTAAAAGTATGATTTGCACCTAATTGGTGCCCCACTTCGTGCGCCACATATTCAACGCTGAATATCTCACCCTGAGGATCTTCAATACCGGTAGTACCGCCTGCCTTTATGCCACTGGCAGACCCAGACGGGGTATTTGCTGAATCAAGACATGCAACACCAAGATACGCCAGCCCGCCGAATCCGCCCTGAGTGAAAACATGCCCTAAATCAAACTTGGACAGACCAACAGAGGCAGTCATATTCGCCATATTATCAGAGATAAGTGTTGAAGGATTGCCACTGGTGTAAGGATCAGTCGCAGCATCGGTATAAAGTAACTCTTCACCATTCACTAATTCAAGGCGAATGCCCAAATCCCGCTGATAGATTTGATTAACACGATTTACAGTCGTCACCATAGACGCATAAGCAGAGCGCGAGGTACCACCCTGACTAGCAGTATATTCACCTGTTCCGGCAACTGCGAAACGATAGGTTTTTAGATTCTTTGCCGGCACCTGTGCTAGTGTCAGGTCTTTTTTTGATGGATTTTTTTTGGTCACCTCATCTACTATTTCGCCGTGCTTATGTAACTGACAGTTGAAATCATTATGAAAGTGACTTTTGTTTGCCCTTTTACTCAACGCACTATATACATTTCCACCTAGGTTTTTTTCAGGGTCAATATAGATGGTATCGCCATCTGCTAATACCAGCATACCATGAAAGCCTTTGCTGGTAAAATCAATACGCCCTGTAATCGCGGGGTTATTAACACCAACCACACGCCAGGTGTTTATATCCGGGTATTTTTCTGCAAGTTCAGCCGAAAGAATAGGTGATTCACTGGCATAAACCTTTACAAAGCGGCCATCGGTCAATGGCAGGTCAATTTCCTGTTTGTTTGCGCTGCGGGCTTGTGCCGTAGATTTTAATACGGACGTGAGTTTGTTTTTAAGTGCCGTTTCATCCAGCAACAAAGTATGCTTTTTAATCGTATTTTTTGCAGAAGGCTGACTTAATTCTTTTAAAGTCACACCCGAATATGGTTGCCAATAGGGTGATTCGTTGGTTTGTGCAGTAGCGACAGTCGCCACGCTTAGAAGACTCAGAGCCAGTACAAGTTTTTTCATAGGATTATTTTTATTTTCAGTAGCCCCGATGAAAAATGCCACTATTGACGCAACAAATACAATGTATGCCTAAAGCAAACGCTTAAAATAGCGCTCAGCCACGATAATCGCTGTTATTTTTCACAAGGTGTTACTTGTTAATCAAAGGGAGTTTGATTATCACAGAAGAAAGCTGAACGGCAGCTAAATGAGTGCTGCCGTTCATCTGTTTAGGAAGGTTTTATAATGGGTAGCCTAGCGGCAATGGCGAACCATTTTTCTATTAAATTCTCTGGCATACTTTTCCAGTGCCGTTCTGTATTTAAGATGGTTTGGGCCATAAATGACATCACCCATACCCTCCAGCTCCAACACACGACACTTGGATTGGGCAGACTGTGCCTCAAGTAAACCCGGAATCACTCTGGCTCTACTCCGACCCAAATGATAAGCAAGCAAATAAACATTGTTGTTATTCAGTGCTTTATTAACTTCCACAGCCGGATTCATGCGTTTTAAGTCAGCATATTTTTGGGCAAACTCTGCCTCTTTTCTCTTTTTGATATTTTTCGTAGAGAAACGCTTGCTACGCTCTAACATCGAAGTCGAAGCCGTATTGCTGGCAGTGTTGTTAACACTCTCATTTGGCACACTCACACAAGCCTGTGTCATAAGGCCAAAGGACAAAACAAATACCCACTTTTTCATGACAAGTTCTCCCTGCTGTCGCCTGATAAGATCTGCTTTAACCGCTTACGCATATAAAGCGGAATCATTAATAATGTCAGATATCCCCACGAGCCAGAACCACTGCCGCCACGTATGGTTAGCTCACCGGTTGAGACACTAAAGAATCGATTAGCCTTGCAAGAAACAATAAATCTGGCATTACTTAATGCGGATATGTCATTCGGGATGGTAATCTTTTGTGAACCATCATTCGGGGTAGTTATAATATCAATGCCTTTGCCATCAAGTGTAATCAGACCAATATCAACCGTTCGACAGGAAATAGGGGAAGCATCCGTACCTGCAACATCCCAGGTTATTGTTGTTTTATCTCCTCTGTTAAAGGTCTCACTGTCACTATGCGATGTCACCTGAAAAGACGAACCAGTATCATATACATTCATTACAACATCATCAGCTTCTACGCCCCCTTTACCATCTCTGACAGTAACCATCATATTCAGCTTTCTGTTAGTTACCGGGAGGTACTCTCCATTTGACGCCTGCCCTTTAAAAACATCACTAAGTTGCGGTATAAAGCGCATATTAGACGATGTCAACGCCCTGCTTCTGAACAAAGCACCATCACCATTATCAACATTCAAAGAACCTGCTCTGCCTGAATCTATTTGTTCCCACGAGTAGGTTAAGGCATCACCATCGATATCCGAAGCCTCAGCAATCAGCACGATTGGTGTTCTGGCAGGTACTGTAAAATCTTCTCCAGCACTTACGATCGGGTTTTCGTTCGTCACCGGCGTACGTACGCCACAACTGCTGCCGTCGCCTGAACGTGTGTTTGCCATAATCTCCAATATACTAACCACATGGAACTGTGCATCCACCTTGTCCTGGAGGTCATCACTCCCACATAGTCCCGCATACGACATAATGGTTGAACCACTGCCTGGCTCAACTGCAGTACCTTCACCACGCCTACCACACCATTGACTGTTAAAGGTATGTTGCGCGCCCAGTTGATGGCCCATTTCATGCGCCACATAATCAACCGCAAAAGCATCGCCGATGGGACTGTCTGACGCTGTTGTGCCACCCGCTTTTACACCATAAACGGTCTCTCCATTTTCATCCTCTGCCGAATCAACACAGGCAACACCAAGGTAAGCCAGCCCACCAAAATCTCCGCGAGAGAAAACATGCCCTATATCAAAATTAGCCAAACCAATGGTTGTCGCCATATTCGACATATTGGCTTCAATCAACTTGAGTGCTTCGGAAGATGTGTAAGGGTCGGTGTCGGCATTGGTATATATAACCTTGCTCTGCTCTGGTATTAACTGAAGGGTAATGCTCAAGTCTCTTTCGTAGATTTCATTAACACGGTTGATGATTGTTGTTACTGCACTTAAGGCAGATGATTTGGTACCACCGTGATATTTCGTGTATTCCCCTGTTGTCGCTACGGCAAGACGATAAGTGATATGCTTAAGTGCTGGCTTTAAGGCAGGTCCTTTAGCAAGTGCTGGAGAAACGTGCTTTAAAATATTGGACTGATGCTCATCTACCCCACATGAAAAATGGTTCTGAAAATGATCGTGATTTGCATGTTTACTGAAGCTTATATACCTTGACGCATCAGACAGTGTTCTTGCAGCAGTCTTATTATCGTCAGGCTCAATAAACACAGTATCGCCATTAGGCAGACTCAACATGCCATGAAAGCCCAGCTCGGTAAAATCAATACGCCCCGTTAGATTCTGATCAACACCCGCCACTCGCCATGTTTTTATATCAGGGAATTGAAGTGCCAATTCAGGAGAAAGTACAGAGGTTTCTGTTGCAATCACCTCAACCTCTGTTCCATCTGGAAGAGGTAAAAAGAGCTTATTAACAACATTAACCTCACCTTCTTCATTATTCGCAGGTTTAAGAGACACGTTCTGTTTTAACAACGTTTTCCAAGCAAACTCATCCAGCTCAAGACTCCTATATTTTAGAGGCTCGACCGCTTTATTTCCTGGTTTCGCTGCTTTGCTTTGATTGGCTCGCTCAACAGATTCAGAAACAAAGTTTGAATCCTTCCAAGGGGATGAAAATACAGACGTGCTTAATAGTAACGACGATATAACGGCGACAACTAAGCTTGATTTGAAAAAATACTGAAATACTATCTTCATATGAATACTATCCTTTTTTTTAAAAGCTTCTTTAAAGCTTAAAATTATTTTCTAGCGGTGATAGTAATGTAGCTAAAACACCCTATACCATCCGTTTTATATTCCTAGAGAACTTTGTGCAAAGAGCATTAAGTAAGGAGAAAAAGTAAAAACAACCCATTTTTACTCACCATTTCTCTCGTACAAAAGTCGCTGACTAACTTATATCACTATACTAAATACTAAGAGGTAGAAAAGTAAACCAATACTCCACTACTGTTTAACAACAAACCACTCTCTTGTTACTTATTCTCTTCAAGAGAATAATACCTTAAAAAAAACCCTTGTAAGTAGGGGGGTGGCTTTTAATAAATCAACAAGATTCACGAACAAATTCGACAACATTATAATGATAAGTTCAGTCATCTTCTTACTATTATTAACTGTCTTCTCGTCAATAATGTAAAATCTGTGAGCATCAACCAATAAATCGCCTTTGCAACTCATGCCACCCCACCACTTTGAAGGCATTTTTACTGAAGTTGCTCCAGTGTGAGTTCTTCTTTTCCCAGCATGCTATCCAACCTTCTCTGTTGAATAACGATATCAAGCAGATACTCTCCTTTTGCCGAGATTTCTTCACTAATCACGGCATCATCTTCATACAGCTGGGCACGTAAACGAGCCAATGCAGGATGCAGCCTTAGTCTACCTTTGAAAGTATTTTTAGCAAATATTGAGGCAATCGTTTCACCTAACACATCTAAACCTTCTCCTGTCAGTGATGACAGCCAAACACGCGCCGGTAGAGCATTATGCCCTTCATCAACATGTGCCTCTTGTTCGGTAAGGTCAATTTTATTCATGACCTCAATCTGCTGCACATCTTCAGCACCTAACTCATGAATAACATTATTCACTTGCTCACGGAAGAAGTCTCGATTCTCATCACTGCTGTCTATTACATGCAATATCAAATCAGCATCAATTGTTTCTTGTAAAGTTGCACGAAAGGCTGCAACCAGATCATGAGGAAGGTCACGAATAAAACCAACCGTATCAGCCAAGATAATGGATTGTTGATCTGGCAAGTTTACTCGGCGCAATGTCGGATCCAATGTCGCAAATAATTGATCTGCTGCGTAAACCTCAGAACCTGTTATTTTATTAAATAAGGTTGATTTTCCCGCATTGGTATAACCCACCAAAGAAACGGTAGGAATTTCAGTTTTCTGTCGGAGTTGCCTGCCCTGCTCGCGTTGTTTATTTACTTTTTCCAGACGCTTATTGATCTGCTTAATACGAATACTCAATAAACGGCGGTCAGTTTCTAGCTGTGTTTCACCAGGGCCGCGCATACCGATACCCCCTTTTTGTCTTTCAAGGTGAGTCCAACCACGAACCAGACGTGTTGACATATGTTTTAGCTGTGCCAATTCAACCTGTAATTTACCTTCATGCGATTGAGCACGTTGTGCAAAAATATCTAAAATTAGTGCCGTACGATCAAGTACACGGCATTCGAATAAACGCTCTAAATTACGTTCTTGTGCGGGAGAAAGCGAATGATCAAAAATAACCACATCCGCATTATACTGAATAACTGCCGTTTTAATTTCGTCTGCTTTACCTGTGCCCACAAAATAACGTGAATCAGGTGAAGCACGTGAACCAGTAATTAATGTGGAGGTATTTGCTCCGGCAGAGCGAACCAACTCTTTGAATTCATGCTCATCTTGAGTGGTTGTTTGTGAGCGATTATTTGCCCCAAAGTTTATCTGTACCAGTATGGCACTCTCAATCAGGGCTTCGCCCTGACTGAGTTTATCAAATAATTCCAACGTATTGCCTCCCTATGAAGTTAGAGAAACAAAGTCGTATACTTTTATTCTTCGTCTTCAACCGTCAACTTAATAGGTCTTGAAGGCACAATCGTAGAAACAGCATGCTTATACACAAGCTGACTTACTGTACTGCCGAGCAATATCACAAATTGATCAAATGACTCTACGTGACCTTGTAATTTAATTCCATTTACAAGATAGATCGCAACGGGGATACGTTCTTTTCTTAAAGCATTTAGGAAGGGTTCTTGTAGCATATGCCCTTTTGACATGGGTAACTCCTGATTTCTTATTTAGTTATGTTATTAGAGACCTTTGTACAACAGGTAGAAATAATGAATAAAAACAAGCAAAAATTCAGACTTTTCCTAAAAACTGAATCAGTGCATATTTTTTATGCTCATTATTTTTTACTCACATCCAAAATTCTCTACTAATCTTTTATTGTTTGTTGTTTTATTCATACCTTTTTATTTAGTTTACTCTCTTTTAAATACCTGAAACTATTATTGTCAAGATTGGGGAAAACAACACTCTGCATCCTTACAGATTCGGGGATAATAGCAGGTTTAAGAAAAAAGTAAAAAATCAATGTCTTTTTTTGAACACTTAACGACAAAAGGCTCATAGGAAAACATTATTGTATAGAAAGTTCATCTAAAGCCTTCAAATTCTTTATTTGCCAAGATAATTAACCTGCTCAATAAAAAATATTCATTTTTTGATTGAACTTAAAGCTATAAACTATATACTATAGGGTTCAGCAATTTTTTATGCCACATCTAGTTAGTGGCTATTTTTTTAATTAAGGTAACTTAGAAATGTACAAACAAAACATACTTTCCGGTTCAATTGCACTTGCTCTAGTAGGGGCAGTAACAACAGCTCAAGCTGAACCTTTAATCACGGACTACAAAGAAGCAACTTCTGCTTATGAAGATGCCTACCTTTCAGGTTCTTTTAACTTAAACAGTGGCAATCAAGATCAAACAAGCTACAACCTTGACTTGCAGACTGATTATGAAAAAGTCTTCAGTTCACCTGATCGTAATACCAAAATTGACTTTCTGGGTACAGGCTCCATAAGAAAAGGTGGAAATTCTGGTGATGAGAAAGAAGATACTTACCAAGCGTTAGGCTCTGTTACATCAGATAAATACTTCCACTCTGGTAGTAAAGGTGCATTCTGGTACGGCAAAGGCGCTATTGGTCTTAAGAAAGGTCAGGAAGACCCGTTCACCAAAGTAACTGCTGGTCTTGGTTACGGCAGAGTTGTCAATGTCACACCAATGGCAAAAGCAATTCGTGTTGTGCAAGAGTTACGTGAAAAAGGTAGCTTAAAAAGTGATCCATCTAACGCTACTTACCAGACTATTGCAGAAATCATCTCAAAGGAAAATGAGTATCGCGCCAAGTATGGTTTTGAAGATTACGAACAAAACTGGATAGGTGATATTGAGAGTGCGTTGGCTGCTTCTGGAACTATTACAGCTGGAGACAAACTGAGTGCTAAAGGTATTCTGAAGTCTTACGATGTATTGACCAATGAAAGAATTTCTACACGTAAGGCTGGCTGGTTAGTACGTGCCGGCGTTGGTGCAGTTATTACAGACTATGATGGAGAAAAAGGCAAGCCAGCAGTTGAAGTTGGTGCTGAATATCACCACCCAATCAGCAACCAGACTCAGTTCTCTAACGAAGCGATTGCTACTGCAACTTTAGATGATGATAACGACGGATATGTTTTCAACAATGCAATGTCATTGACACATGAATTGACTGACCGTGTTGACTGGGAAAATAAGTGGCTTCTAAACCACAGTTCCTTTGATGAGTCTAATGACATCACAAAAAACACTGTTAGCTCTACTTTCCTCTACAGCATCAGCAATCAACTAGACTTTTCAGTTGAAGCAAAGTTGACAGATACAGAGGATGATATTGACAACAACGGTAATGACGATCTTGATAAAAGCTTGAATATGGGTATCAAATACCGTTTGAAATAATCAAGTGAGTAAACCTCGAAAGTAGAGCTTATTTTGTTAGATTATGCTCTATGGTTTATATTAAATCTAACAATGAGAGGGGCTTTTAGCCCCTCTTTTTATTACTTAGTCAACCCTGAAAGGGCATGTCCTAGTTTTTTGTTTCAACATCAGTAATGAAAGAAAAAATGAGTAAGTTAGCTCTTATTTTCCCGCTAGAATTCAGCGAACAAACGAGCAATAAAATACTTTTTATCCATTTTTTTAAAAGCCACCCCCCACCTTTTAGGCAGTTTTTAAGAGGTAATAACTTACCAATACACTCTGACTGCTTTAGAACTAAAACTGATATCTACTTACCTTTCAGTACCATTAAGCATACATCGACGACACAGATTTATTCAACAGTAACTGATTTAGCCAAATTACGTGGCTTATCGACATCTGTCCCTTTGAATACAGCAACATGGTACGAAAGTAGCTGCAACGGAATAGTATAGATAATTGGGGCAATACTTTCCGGTACTTCATCCATCTCTATTACGTGAATATTATCTTGCGATGTGATTCCTGCTGTCTTATCTGCAAATAAATACAACACTCCACCACGCGATCTAACTTCCTCAAGATTGGATTTTAGCTTTTCTAATAAGCTTGTATTTGGCGCTACAGCAACAATCGGCATTTCACTATCTACTAATGCCAGAGGACCATGTTTAAGTTCTCCTGCTGGATAAGCTTCAGCATGTATATAAGAAATTTCTTTTAGTTTTAAGGCACCTTCCATTGCGACTGGATACTGATCTCCTCTACCGAGAAATAATGCATTGTGTTTCTCGATAAAGAGCTCTGCCATAGTTTCTATGGCTTTATCATGCTCAAGTGCCTGCTCAATCAGGATAGGAAGCTTTTTCAGATCTGCCACTAATGCTGCTACAGCATTGGTATCCCCACCTTTAGCTTGCATGAGCAAACCAATAAGAATTTTCAAGGTAACCAGTTGCGTTGTGAAGGCTTTGGTTGAAGCTACTCCAATTTCTGGGCCTGCTATAGTCATTAAAGAAAAGTCGGACTCTCTTTGCAATGAACTTTCAGCAACATTACAAATACTCAAACTAGCAAGACAACCATCTTTTTTAGCCTTTTCTAGAGCCGCCAAAGTATCCGCTGTTTCTCCTGATTGTGAAATAGTCACAAAAAGCATATTTTTTCTGGGAACCTGACGCCTATAACGGTATTCACTCGCGATTTCAACCTGACAGGGGATATTGGTCAGACTTTCCATCCAATACTTTGCAATTAAGCCCGCATGATAACTGGTACCACACGCTATGATTTGTACTTCTTCCACTTGTTGGAGTACTTCTGCAACATTGTCGCCCATGATACATTGCTTAATGCTATTAACATCCAAACGATCTTCCAGTGTTTTTTGTACTGCTTGAGGCTGCTCATAGATTTCTTTAAGCATAAAATGGCGATAGTCGCCCAGCTCTGATTCTAAAGAACAAGCATTGGATTGCCTTACTTCTCGTTTGACGTTATTTCCTGCTTCATCTTCGATAATTACATCTTTTAGTGTTAATGTTGCTATATCACCATTTTCCAAATAGATAAAGCGACTAGTTACAGGTAGTAATGCTTGTACATCAGAGCTAATAAAGTGCTCACCAAAACCCACTCCTATCAACAATGGACTACCTTCACGAGCGCATATTAATTCATTAGAATTATCGCTACTAATAACACCTAGTGCATACGCACCTGTCAGTTGACTGATAGACTTTTTAACAGCCTCAAGTAAAGTAGTGCTTTCAACTAAGTTTGATTCGATCAGGTGAACAATGACTTCAGTATCAGTCTCTGACTCAAACTCATACCCCTGTGCTTTTAAATCTGCACGAAGTTCCTCATAGTTTTCGATGATTCCATTATGAACAACCGCTAAACGGTCTTTACTCATATGAGGGTGAGCATTCCTCTCTGCTGGCTCTCCATGCGTAGCCCAACGGGTATGAGATATACCAATATTTCCACTTTGAGGAAACTCAATAAGTTTTTTCTCAAGCTCTGCTACTTTACCCAACGATCTGACACGCTGAATTTGACCATCGCTATCCAGAAGCGCAACTCCTGCTGAGTCATAGCCTCTATATTCAAGCCTTTTAAGACCTTCTATTAAAATTTCAGTTACTGGGCGTTGAGCAATTGCTCCGATAATTCCACACATTATATTTTTTCCTGTTTATTTTTTGTCGGCCGCTGCCAGCCTTCTAAAGTAATCTGTTTAGCGCGAGATAATGTTAATTCATCTGCCGGGGCGTTTTCGGTGATTGTTGATCCTGCTCCAATGGTTGAACCATTAGCAATGGTTACGGGAGCTATTAACTGGGTATCTGAACCAATAAACACATCATCTCCGATAGTTGTCTGAAATTTATTAACACCATCATAATTACAGGTAATCGTTCCTGCACCTATATTGACGTTTTCACCCATCAGCGTATCACCAATATAACTCAAGTGACTTATTTTACTTCCCTTTCCAATCATTGACTTTTTAATCTCTACGAAATTACCAACCTTGGCATCATCGGAAAGCACAGTATTGGGCCTAACTCTCGCAAATGGCCCCACTGAACAGTTACTTCCAATTGAGGCAGACTCAATGACTGAATTAGCGTGAATTTCAGTATTATTGGCAATTGAGGAATTTTCAATTACACAACCTGAATGAATCGTGACATTGTCCCCTATTTCATTGTCACCTATAAAAATATTATTGATATCAATAGCCACATCTTTTCCAACCGTTAGCGTACCTCGAACATCAATTCTTGATGGATCAGCCAATGTAACACCTTTTAGCATAAGTTGCTGAGCCTGTTCAGCCTGATAGGCTCTTTCAAGTTGTGCTTGCTGCATTCTATTATTAACACCCTGCACTTCAACATGATTATTACAGATAACTGCTTCAACTTGCCCCCCTTCTGCAATGGCCAGTGAAACACAATCTGTAAGATAATATTCTTCCTGCTTATTATTTGGCTTAATTTGATTTAACCAACGCTTAAGATTTTTACCTTTAGCGGCTATAAAGCCCGTATTAACTTCATTAATTTTTTTTTGATTCTCATCAGCATCTTTCTCTTCCACAATTGCGCAAATATTACCGTTATCATCTCTGATTATTCGACCGTAACCAATGGGATTATCTAATTCGGTAGTAAGCACTGTCAGTGCAACACGAGAAAGCTTGGAAACGAGTAAATTTAATGTGTCACTTTTGATTAATGGTACATCCCCATAGGCGATAACCACGATAGTATCATCTGGAATAAAGTCCTGTGCTTGCAGTACTGCATGACCTGTACCTTTTTGCTCAGCTTGTAGAGCCCAGTCTATATCCGATCCTGTTATTTTCTCTCTAACCACATCACCACCGTGGCCATATATTATGACCAGTCTCTCATAATCAAGCAGACGACAGCTATCAATTACATGTTGTAGCATTGATTTACCTCCAATCGGATGTAAAACCTTCGGGAGAGACGAATTCATTCTGGAACCTTGCCCAGCCGCCAAAATAATTGGGAGTAATTTCATATAAACTTCTATCACTTAATTAAGAGCGGTTAAATTATAACCAAAAAATAACCTATTACGCATTGTTTATACGATAGAAGAAATAGCCGTCAAGATAACTGTTTCTTCAAATTAGAACGAACTGATAAAACAAGACCTTTATACGAAGAGTATGGACAGAGAAAAATGAGGGTAATTTTCCAGATTTTTATAAAAGATGTGTAATAGATAGTAAGGCTATCGACCACATTATTAGGGAAAAGCGGGGAAATTTAAGCCACTTTTACCCATCATATCGCTTCGTGCAAAGACCTCAAAACTAATAAGTTTTACAGCTTGGCTTATAAGGTTTTGTCTGCACACCCCATCTGTACTCTAAAGGAGCATGTGGATCAGATATTACTTTTCCTGCAGATAAATTCTGACGCAAGTCCCTAAGTGGTATGAAGTAATCTTCACCTAAGCTCATTTGTACCTTACAAAATTTATTTAACTCCTCTAATTCAGACTTTCTTGGTGTTTCTGGAGAAAAGAGTGTTTTTGCCCAACGCTGAGGTTGTGTCCAATGCTTGTATTTTTTATTTTTCTCGTAATGGTTTTTTACAGCAGTAAAAAAAGCTTTTAAACGTCTATCCCTAGAAGGTGTAGAGTAGTTATTATATTCCGTACGCGTCATACACCTACGTCCACTTTTACGAATTTTCTGCAAATGCCAAAGAGCATCATAAACATAAATACTCCGATCATTCGCATACATACACATAGCAATGAGGAGTCTCAGTGTTTTTTCATCAGGCTCTTCCACTCGAGAACCTAATGCACTTGAAATAATATCTGTAAATTTCACGTAATCCTGCTTCACAGCCTGTGCTATATCAAACTGTTCAATATTATATCCAGGCTGTCTCTTAGCTGACTTCCAAATATTTTGAGGCTGCTTGAAACGTCTATATCCATCACTTTTATTTTTATAATCTTCGGGCACATAAAAAGGAAATGAGGGTATTCTGTCCAAGTACCTAGGTGCTTTCGGAGTGGTTGATGACATAACTTCTGCTATACCAGTCTCCGTAATATTAACTATTTGATAAGAATGAACATCAGGAGCTACATAGATATCACCAGGCTTTATATCATCAAGAGCAATTGGGTAAGTATCATTTGCCAATGAGCGAGTACTTGTCATATCAGCAACATAATCCATAAACTTTCTTACACGCTTTGCCTCTGAAAGCCTATCCCATCGAGTCATGCCATTGCTGATAGTACGTCCACGCTTACTTGGATTATTCACTACGAATGGCAACTTATACTCATATGCAAAAACTAAACGCATAGCATAAACGGCATCTGCACAATCATGAGAATACTTATAATAAATAGGCTTCTTCTCATCCATAAAAAATTCTTCAGTCCAATTATTTTTTACCCAGTGCTGATAACGTTTTTCCCATACCGCATCCCAAGTATTTTCAGACTTCCAAACCATAGCGAAAGATGAGTTAGTAAACCCAAGCACTATTATTAAGCTCAACCCTTTAATTAATTTTTTGATATTCAATTCCTTTAAGACCACCTTAGCATTTCCCAACTTTAATGATCACTTATTCACTGATAAGTTCCCTTCAAACCTTAAGTAATCAATACGATTAGAACATAAAAAGTTTTCAAAAAAAATGGGACTAAGAATTCCTCCCTAGTCCCATTTTAATCCCTGACAGGTCAGAGATAAACTATTAATTCAATAGCTTAGCGTTTCATGAAACGCTGAAGTGCACTACGAGTACTTGGACCAACGATACCGTCGATTGGACCTCTGTAGTAACCTTTAGCTTTCAATTTACGTTGTAGTGCGTAAACATCAACTGGTGGTGGAGTTGCTTTCTTAACTACACGTCTCTGCTGCTGACAAGCATAGCGGTGACGATGGTTACGATTTGTGTATTTATGCGCATGACTCTTAGTCTTTGCACACGCTGGAGCTTCTGGGTGATGATGGAACCAACGATTAGCTGGAGGCTGAGGCTTCACTGGAGGCTGAGGCTTCACTGGAGGCTGAGGCTTCACTGGAGGCTGAGGCTCTGCTGGAGCCGTAACAACTGCTGGTGCTTCAACTTGTTGTTGAGAAGCTGAAACTTGTGAGCCACCATCAATTTGCTGTTGTGAACCACTCGCTACCTGTGACCCACCAGAAACTTCTTGCTGTGAACAACCTGTTACAAAAACGCCTGCTATTAATAATGTTGCTAATGAAAGCTGATATTTAATCTTCATGTTTGTACATCCTTACTACTTGTTAGTTATAAAATCTGAAACGACCATTTAGAACAAACGATCAATGATCAATGTTTATCCGCACTCGAAGTATAGACTTAATTCTAAGTACATTCAAAAAAAATGGTAAAAAAACAACATTTTTTTTTATTTACCACAAAATACTGACTACAACCAACCAAATACCAATATATTCAATCAGTCCATACTTATGATAGGGAACTTATACCTCTTTATCTTAATGTTTTACCTATGCGATGAATCATTTCAATTTGGGCTTTAGCAGCATCTAATTCCGCCTGAATAGCCTCATAATCTAAATCTTCAGGATCTTTGCCTTGAAGCGCATCTTCTGCTCTTTTCCTAGCATCTTCTGCGGCTTTCTCATCAAGATCTTCAGCACGAACAACTGTATCTGCCAAAACAGTTACAATTGAGGGTTGAACCTCTAGGATTCCACCAGCAACAAACAACAAAGACTCTCCGTCTTTTGTTTTGTACTTTAACTCACCAGCTTTCAATGTTGAAACCAGCTGGGCGTGACCCGGCAATATACCTAAATCACCCATAGTGCCTGGCGCTAATAACTCTTGAACCATGCCAGAGAATATTGATTCCTCAGCACTTACAACATCCAAATGCATTGTCATAGCCATATTCTATCTTTCCTGTATTACGAAATAAGTTATGAGACCAACAAAAACTAAGCGTCTTTATTTCCCTTCTCAACAGCTTCTTCAATTCCGCCAACCATATAGAAAGCCTGCTCAGGCAAATGATCATACTCACCAGCAAGAATACCCTTAAACCCTGAAAGAGTATCAGCAAGAGAAACATACTTACCTGGCGCACCAGTAAATACTTCAGCAACATGGAATGGTTGAGATAAGAAACGCTGAATACGACGAGCGCGAGCAACTGTTTGCTTATCTTCTTCAGACAACTCATCCATACCTAATATAGCAATAATATCCTGTAATTCTTTATAACGCTGCAATACACCCTGAACACTACGAGCTATACTATAATGCTCTTCACCAATAACCAAAGGATCAAGCTGGCGAGAAGATGAATCCAAAGGATCAACAGCAGGATAAATACCAAGCTCGGCAATATTACGTGAAAGTACCAATGTAGCATCTAAGTGGGCAAAGGTAGTAGCAGGAGATGGATCCGTTAAGTCATCCGCGGGTACATATACCGCCTGAAATGATGTAATCGAACCCTTCTTAGTAGAAGTAATACGCTCTTGAAGTGCACCCATTTCCTCAGCAAGTGTTGGCTGATAACCAACCGCTGATGGCATACGTCCTAGAAGTGCTGACACCTCAGTACCTGCAAGTGTGTAACGATAGATATTATCAATAAACATTAATACGTCACGACCCTCATCACGGAAGTACTCAGCCATTGTCAACCCGGTCAAAGCAACACGCAATCTACTTCCCGGAGGCTCATTCATCTGACCGTAGACTAACGCCACTTTATCAAGCACTCCACCTTCTTCCATTTCATAGTAGAAGTCATTTCCTTCACGAGTACGCTCACCAACACCAGCAAATACTGATAAACCACTATGTGCTTTCGCAATATTATTAATTAGCTCCATCAATGTCACTGTTTTACCAACACCAGCACCACCAAACAAACCAATTTTTCCGCCTTTAGCAATCGGCATAACCAAATCGATTACTTTCACACCGGTCTCAAGTATATCAAGAGTAGAAGATAATTCTTCATAACTAGGTGGCTCACGATGAATAGGCATACGCTTATCAACCTTAACGTCACCAGCCATATCCACAGGATCACCCAGAACGTTCATTATACGTCCTAATGTACCTTCACCAACTGGAACCATAATAGGCTCACCCGTATTAACTGTCTCCATGCCACGCTTAAGACCTTCGGCCTCGCCCATTGCAATCGTACGAACGACCCCATCACCTAACTGACCTTGAACCTCTAAAGTCAGACCATTGTGATCTGGAACGGTTAATGCACTATAAACGGATGGAACTGCATCTCGCGGAAATTCCACGTCAACGACAGGACCAATAACTTGAACAATACTTCCAGTACTCATTGTGTTAGTACCTCTACCTTAAAATGTTAAATTTTTTTAATAAACTGCTCGGATATGACTTTGCACGTAGACTACTCTACTGCTGCTGCACCTGATACAATTTCTGAAATTTCTTGTGTAATTGACGCCTGTCTAGCCTTATTATAAACCAATTTAAGCTTATCGATCATATCTCCAGCATTATCAGAGGCACTTTTCATTGCAATCATTCGTGCTGACATCTCACAAGCAATATTTTCAACAACACCTTGATAAACAAGTGATTCAATATAACGCGTCATAAGAACATCAACCACTTCTTTTGACTCAGGCTCATACAAGTAATCCCAACGATATTTAATTTCTTCCATATCAGCGGCAACTATTGGAATCATCTGTGTTATGCGAGGAGTTTGCGTCATACTATTAACAAACTGATTCTCAACTAAGAATAAGCGATCTATTCGCCCTTCCTCATATGCATCTAGCATAACTTTTGTTGTACCCAACAAATCATTTGTACTAGGCATATCACCCAGCCCCGTAGATTCTGCTACAACACCAAAACGCCTAAAAATTGATAATGCCTTACTACCAAAAACGGCAATATCAACTTCCACATCCTTCTCTTTCCATGCAGCAATGTCTTGGAATGCCTTTTTGAAAAGATTTGTATTTAAACCACCGCACAAACCACGATCAGAAGAAATAATAATATAACCAACGCGTTTTACAGTCTCGCGCTCTTTAATAAAAGCATGCTGATATTCAAGCTGACCCAAAGCCATATGACTAACAACTTGTCGCATCTTTTCTGCGTATGGACGCGAAGCATCCATACGTTCTTTCGCCTTACGCATTTTTGAAGCAGCAACCATCTCCATGGCTTTGGTAATTTTCTTCGTATTCTGAATACTACCAATCTGCGAGCGTATTTCTTTAAGACCTGCCATTACTGAGCTCCTTGATTTTCTGGCACTTGTTTACCAAGCATCTTTCTACCAGGCACCCTTCGATTTAAAGCTTTCTAGCGCACTCTTCATTTCAGAAGCAATATCATCATTAAAGTCGCCAGACTTATTTAAACCATCAAGGAAATCGGCTTTTTCAGTTCTCATATAAGACAACATTGCTGACTCAAAGTCACTAATCTTGCTTACATCAATATCATCCAAAAAGCCTTCGTTAGCCGCAAACAATGAAAATGCTAACTCGCCTGTTTTAAGCGGAGAGTACTGAGCCTGCGTCATTAATGCGGTCACGCGAGCACCACGCTCAAGCTGCTTTCTAGTCCCTTCATCTAAATCAGATGCAAACTGAGAAAATGCCGCCAATTCACGATACTGAGCTAGGTCAAGACGAATACCGCCACCGAGCTTTTTAATAATTTTAGTTTGTGCCGCACCACCCACTCGAGATACAGACAAACCAGCATCAATCGCAGGACGATTACCCGAATTAAACAAATCTGTATCCAAGAATATCTGACCATCAGTAATTGAAATTACATTAGTTGGTACAAATGCTGACACATCACCCTCTTGAGTCTCGATAATTGGGTAAGCTGTCAGCGACCCTGTCTTACCTTTTACTCTGCCTTCCGTATATCGCTCAACATACTCAGCATTAACACGCGCAGCACGCTCAAGAAGACGTGAATGCAAGAAGAAAACATCACCCGGGTATGCTTCACGACCCGGGGGACGACGAAGTAATAGTGATACTTGACGATATGCCCAAGCTTGCTTAGTCAAATCATCATAAATAATTAGAGCATCTTCACCATTATCACGAAAGTATTCACCCATTGCACAACCAGCATAAGGGGCAAGATACTGCATAGACGCTGGATCAGAAGCATTTGCAGCAACAACAATAGTGTATTCCATTGCGCCAAACTCTTCGAGTTTACGAACAACACCTGCAACAGAAGAAGCTTTCTGACCTACAGCAACATAGATACATTTAACTCCCTTACCTTTTTGGTTGATGATTGCATCAACCGCAACAGCTGTTTTACCCGTTTGACGATCACCGATAATTAATTCACGCTGACCACGCCCAACAGGCACCATTGAATCCAGAGCCTTAATACCAGTTTCCATTGGCTCATCAACAGACTTACGCTCGATTACACCAGGAGCCTGACGCTCAATTGGGTTCATAGACGTGGTATTGACGGGACCTTTTCCATCAATCGGTGCACCCAATGAGTTAACAACACGTCCCATTAGCTCAGGACCCACTGGAACATCTAAAATACGACCAGTACACTTAGCAGTGTCACCTTCCGTCATATCTTTATAGTCACCAAGTACTACCGCACCTACTGAGTCACGTTCCAAGTTCAAAGCCAGACCGTAAGTTCCGCTAGAGAATTCAATCATTTCACCAGACATTACATCTGATAAACCGTGTATACGCACAATACCATCCATGATAGATACGATTGTACCTTCTGTACGTGCTTCAGCATCTGTATCAAAGCCTTCAATACGCTTTTTAATCAGATCACTAATTTCTGTCGGGTTAAGTTGCATTTACCTATACCTTTCTCTTAATTTTGTGGTTTAGTTAGCCATCACAGACGTCATCTTACTTAAACGTCCTTTCAACGTACCATCTATTACCAAATCGCCAGCCTGAATGATCGCACCACCAAGCAGTGTCTCATCTACGCTAACCTTTATTTTTACATCACGTCCCAAGCGTTTTTTGAGAGCATCAGAGATAGACATCTCTTCAGACTCAGTCAGTGCTTTTGCCGATGTTACTAGTGCCTCAATAGAACCTTCTGCCTCATCTTTAAGCACTTCGTAAATCTCACTTATTTCAGGAAGAAGCGAAAGACGGTCATTTTCAGCAAGCATGTTTACTAGATTTTTCGCCTGATCATTCAATTTCCCATCACAAATCTGCAAAAAAGCTTTAGCACCAGCCTGCTTAGCCATTTTAGGTGTTGCCAACAACACACTTACTTCTTTGTCGCCAGCTACAGACCCCATAAAACTAAGCATTTCAGACCACTCACCTAAACTACCTGTTGACTCGGCCATTTCAAAAACAGCGCGAGCATAGGGACGAGCTACTGTAGTCAATTCAGACATATTCGTATTTCCTATATCTGCTCAATTAGCTCTTTCAAAGCAGCCTTGTGCGCATTTGCATCGACTTCTTTACCAAGGATTTTACTCGCACCTGCAACTGCCAAACTTGACACCTGAGTACGCAAAGAGTCCTTAGCACGATTAACTTCCTGATCAATTTCAGCCTGAGCGCCAGCTATAACACGATCAGCTTCTTCAACTGCCTTGCTTTTAGCTTCCTCGATCATTTGCGTGTCGCGAGCCTTAGCTTGAGCAATGATTTCTGCCGCTTCCTGCTTGGCCTCTTTAATCGCTTGCTTAGCGCTTTCTATTGCTAGCTCCTGATCCTTCATACCCTTTTCAGATGCAGCCAAACCGTCAGCAATGCGTTTTTTTCGATCCTCCAATGTGTTGATAACCGGCTCCCAAAGCACTGCCTTGACAAACCAGATCAGAATTGAAAAAACAATCAACTGACCAATTAATGTTGCTGTTACATTCATTATCTTTCTCCGAATACTATTTCAATTAAGTCGAATTAGAGCTCGAAAAAATTAACCACCAATTGCAGCTGAGGCAGCACCAATAAATGGATTAGCAAAGATGAACCACATTGAAATACCTAAAACAATCATTGGGAATGCTTCCATCAAGCCGCCAGTAAATAACATTTGACCTGTTAATTGTGCACGCATTTCAGGCTGACGGGCAATCCCTTCAATAAATTTCGAACAAATCAAGCCCCAACCTAGAGCAGAACCCAACCCAGCAGCCGCCAGAATAATACCTACACCAATTGCAGTGGCAGACATGATTTCAGATACAATTGCAGCATCCATAGTAAATCTCCTAAATATTAAAAATTAAAAAAGTAAAATCAAATTAAACGAACACTTAGTGCTCGTCATTACCCTGACTCGCCAAACCAAGATAGACGATAGTCAACAGCATAAAAATAAATGCTTGTAACAAAATAACCAGAATATGGAAAATAGACCATAGCACACCCAATGCGACTTGACCTGGCATAGCCCAATAAGAGAAAGCAAGAAGAGCAATCAACAAGAACAGCAACTCACCCGCAAACATATTACCGAACAACCTTAAACCAAGACTTACTGGCTTCGCCACTTCCTCAATTGCAGTCATAACCACATTAATAGGGAATAACAAAACCTTAACAACAGGATTACTTGCACTAAAAGGATGTGTAGCAAAAACCTTCATATAACCAAACAAACCTTTATGCTTAATGTTATAGAAGATAATCAAACCAAATACTAACAACGCCAATGCAAACGTTGTATCAAGGTTCGTTGTAGGGACCGCCTTCCAATACACATGATGTGGATCATAACCAAACACACCCGCCACACCGCTAACTAGAGATGGTATCAAATCAACAGGAATAATATCCATAGTATTCATTAAGGCAACCCATACAAATATAGTAATTGCCAACGGACCTATCCATTTATCAGCCGTAGGAAAAATATCAGTCACTTGCTGATTAACAAACTCTACAATTGTCTCAAGAACATTCTGCATACCCGTAGGTTTATCAGGATCTAGGTTTTTACCCACTTTCCAAGCCACGAATGCAAACGCCAACGCTAAAATCAAACTCATAACAAATGTATCAACAAAAAATACACTAAAATCAACTAGATTAGCAGGCCGCTCACCATTATGAGTCATATTTCCCAAGTGATGCTGAATATACTCAACAGGATTCGATATAGCCGGCGCATTAGACTCGCTCACGATTCTCAGTCTCCAAAATAAATTACTTACTACTGCTATCTGAAGTGTCTTTCACGGCATCAGCAACCTTTTCGGAAGCTAACTTCGTTTGCTTAGAGCCGAATAACATAAAAGCCAACTGAGCAATAGCAAAAGTTCCTAGCATAGGAGGTGGTAATAACTTCAAAACACCCATGCCAACACCAAACATAACAAGCACAAAAACAAATCTTTGAATCACCCCTAGATAAAGCGTCAAAACACCACCCTCAGGGTTTTCCTTAGCCATTTCACCCGCAGAATCAAGGCGACGTGACAATAAAATTGTATTAGCTATCGCAACGGCACCACCATAAGCAGCAGGCAATATCCCTTCGTCAGCTAAATAAAAAAAAGAAACAGCTACTCCAAGCAGAACCAATATGGCCTGTATAACTAATAAACTTCTCATTTATTCATTCACTATTTCATTCTTATTTTGAGTGAATCTATAACTCACCCAGACAACCTCAATAGAACTTAATTACTCAAGCCATTTTATCAAGACGCCGGAATACTAGCATTACGCTTTCCTTCACTCAACTAAACTTACTTAAATAATTAGTTTTTCTTTAACTTTTAATACTAATTATCTGAAGATTTTGTTCTATCAAAAAATACAATTAGTGATTTAACTATGTAATACAACAAGATACCTGCAAGATCAGCGAATATATCGGCAATTGAAAAAGTTCGGCATTCTGTAAAGTACTGAAGTACCTCTATACCAATACCATAAAGTAATAAGGGCAAGCCTTTCCATAACCAAAATGGCTTGCGTGAAGTCGCCAAATCCATCAATAAAGCAAAACCAAAGAAAACTACAGCATGGATAATTTTATCATTCACTGACACACTGGGAGGAAACTCCAACTTCATCGTCGCAACCCACGCCCCTAAAATCATCAAAATGAAAATTACTGCTCTAGTACTAACTTCGAAAGCGGCAATTCGCCGTAAATGGCGCACTAGTATTATTAAATTATGCATATGGCATTCAACACTTAACACTGTGATATTGAAAAGAGCACAAATAGTATCCACATTAATTACAAATTCCTACCTCTAATCCGCTACAATTCACTTACCTATTTTAATTACAGAGCCTCTAATGGACGTATCACACATACTTGGTGATCTGAATAAGCCGCAACGCGAAGCCGTATCAGCATCTAATAACCCATTACTGATATTAGCTGGCGCAGGCAGTGGAAAAACGCGGGTGTTGGTACATCGGATTGCATGGCTAATACAAGTAGAACAAGTTTCACCCTTTGCCATACTAGCGGTCACCTTCACCAATAAGGCTGCTGCTGAAATGCGTGGTCGTATTGAAGGCTTACTCAATTCCCCTGTAGGAGGAATGTGGGTAGGTACCTTTCATGGCCTATCACATCGTTTACTAAGAAGACACTGGGAAGAAGCCAAATTACCGCAAAACTTTCAAATACTTGACTCAGATGACCAGCTGCGTTTAATCAAACGTGTACATAGAGGCTTACAGCTTGATGAAAAACTCTGGCCAGCTAAACAATCCATGTGGTACATCAATAAGCGCAAAGATGAAGGTATTCGATCAGAATACATTGAAGACCGAGGAGATCCTAGCATTCGCCAACTAGTCGAAGTATACAAACAATATGAAGAAGCCTGCCAACGAGCTGGTGTCGTTGACTTTGCTGAGCTCCTACTGCGCTCACTAGAACTGCTAAGAGACAATCCAGAAACTCTCAACCACTATCAAAAACGTTTTCAACATATTTTAGTTGATGAGTTTCAAGACACCAATACACTACAGTACGCATGGATACGCTTAATTGCAGGAGAAAGTATTCCCCCATTTGTTGTGGGTGACGATGATCAGTCCATATACGGCTGGCGTGGAGCAAAGATAGAACACATACAAAATTTTTCACGGGATTTCTCACAAACAAAAACCATTAAACTTGAACAAAACTATCGCTCTAGCGGTAACATTTTGAATGCAGCAAATGCCGTCATAGGCAACAATGAAGGACGACTTGGTAAAAATCTTTGGACCGATGGTGGTGATGGCGAACCAATACACTTATATGCTGCCTATAATGAAATTGAAGAAGGAACTTATGTTGCCTCACGTATTCAGCAATGGGTTAGTCACGGCAACTCATACAATGACATTGCAATACTTTATCGTTCTAATGCGCAATCACGTGTCTTTGAAAGTATTCTCAATGAAAATTCTATTGCCTACCGCGTCTATGGTGGTCAACGATTTTTTGAACGTGCCGAAATTAAAGACGCTCTTGCCTACCTGAAACTTTGTGCCAATCGTCAGGACGACCCATCATTCGAACGTGTCGTCAACCAACCTACCCGAGGCATTGGCGATAAAACTGTCGGAATCATTCGCGAACATGCGCGCAATACCAGTAGCAGTATGTGGCAATCAGCCGTTGCACTCTTGGCAACACCTACTTTTACTACACGCGCTGCAAGTGCATTAAATAGTTTCATAGAACTCATCGACAAAATGGCAACCGATATCAGCGGACTACCACTGGATGAGCAAGTTGAGCACGTCATTGAAACATCAAAACTTAAAGACCATTATCTGAAAAAAGAAAAAGGGGACGCCGGTCAAGCTCGTATAGAAAACCTCAATGAATTGATCTCAGCCGCACAAGGCTTCACCTACAAACCTGATGATGAACACGCCGATATGGACTTTCTTACTGCATTTCTCGCACATGCCTCACTAGAAGCTGGCGAAGGACAAAGTCAAGCAGGTGATGATTGCGTACAACTCATGACACTGCATTCAGCAAAAGGTCTTGAGTTTCCATTGGTATTCCTTGTAGGACTTGAAGAAGGACTATTCCCTCACCAAATGTCCGTTGAAGAAGAAGGGCGACTCGAAGAAGAGCGTCGCCTATGCTATGTCGGTATTACCCGCGCTGAAACCCAATTAGTGATAAGTTATGCCGAACAACGTCGACTTTACGGTAATACACTCTATGGCGCACCATCACGCTTCTTAAAAGAAATACCCGATACACTGATCGAAGAAATTCGCCCTAAGGTCAATACTTATAGCAATAGTAACTGGCAATCAGACTATCAACACAAAACTAATTCACGCCCTGCCGTTCGCACTAATGAAACAGGTATGTCAATTGGTCAACGAGTCTCACATGCTAAATTTGGGGAAGGTATTATTACTGACGTAGAGGGCGCTGGCAGTCATGCCAGAGTACAAGTAAATTTTGACTACGAAGGAAGCAAGTGGCTAGTATTAAGTTATGCAAATTTGACATTGCTTTGAGAATCCCACCTATGAAACCTTTAAAAAGTAACCGAAAGTACGGAGGTGACTTCAATTAGGGTTAAATATTGGATATCCTAATTAGTCACCCCTGAAACATCTTTAACAAATCACTCAAACAAGCCATTAAGCTTTTAGCTCAAATTAAAAAACTGCCCCAAAGGTGGGGGGTCTATAATAATCTTTATTTTTCAGGTTAAAATAAGCTCACTTGGCTTTATTAAAAGGCTTTGATAAACCTACCAAGCGTGTCAATTTCACGGCACACAGAAAGTGGAGCTTATACGAGGTAAATGAGTATTTCGAGCACCGCGCAACGCAAAAATTGGCTCGCACAGGTGGTTTTGCAAAGCCTTCTATTACGCTTACCTGAACCTATTTTTTGATATGATTTATTATTAACTAAACCGATCACCATGAACGAAGATTATCAGTACAAACAAAGAAAAGTTGAAAAAGACCCTAGCAAAGAGTTTCGCTTTGGAGAGGGAAGAATCAGCGGGGTTTTATCCTTAACTCTAGGCATATTAAGTCTGCTCGCGGTGTTTGCTTATTTGTACCCGTCGTATCTAACCACTACCGATTTACGCAAAACCTACGATGCTGAACAACTACAAACTGTACTGAAATATGGCATGTATTTTTCGCTATTATTTGGTGTACTTACGCTTATTTTAAATAAAGCTAGATACAAGTATTTTGGCTTTGCAGGTATCGCACTAACCTTGATTGGTTTTGCTTTAGGTGGTTATAAAATACCTGTGGGTGCGGTTGAACCTAAAGAATTATCCTTGGGTGTAGATTGGCTTATTCTTGCATTCTTAGGTTCTACCATTATTTTCATGGTACTGGAAAAACTCTTTCCCAAATATCCTGACCAGTTAATCATGCGACCGGAATGGGATGTTGATTTATTCTATTTTTGCTTTAATCACTTAGCTATTTCAGCCATTTTAATTTTTGGTAACTACCACGCAAGTCATTTTGAGTGGGCGCTGAGTCCATCACTGCAAGAAACGATTCAATCCATTCCTATCACCTTGCAGGTAATTCTCATTATGTTAAGCGCTGATTTTGTCTTGTATTGGGAACATCGGGCGTATCACGAGATAACATTTTTGTGGCCCATTCATGCTGTACATCATTCAATTGAAAATATCGATTGGTTAGCGGGTTCGCGTGGGCATTTTATTCAGGTGTTTTCAGAACGCGCGATGGTAATGATTCCGTTGTATTTATTAGGGGCGAATGAAACGGCGTTGAATGCTTATGTGGTATTTGCGGCACTACAAGCCATTCTTATCCATACTAATTTATCGATTCCCTTTGGGCCGTTGAAATACGTGTTTGTAACGCCGCAGTTTCATCACTGGCATCACAGCTCTGAGAAGCCAGCAATCGATACCAATTACTCGGCGCATACGGTTATTTTCGACCGACTGTTTGGCACTTACCATTTGCCCGGTAAGCATTGGCCAGCAGAATATGGCACCACAAAACTCATCCCAAGAACGGTTATAGGACAAACGCTTTATCCGTTTTTTCCTAATAAGGGAACTTCAGAAAAAGATAACGAATCAAAAAGCTTATAATTTATAAACATCCTGAAAGTGTGGGGGTGCCAATAAATTAAACCCAAAAATAAAACAGGTTAAATATGTTATTTGCTCGCTCTGTCAGATCACTCAATTAGAGCTGAGCTGTTATCAAATTAAGTCTAAATGATGAGAGAATTTTATATGTGGATTGATTGTTCAAAGCCTTCTCCTCTATCATGCCCTCAATAAACAAATTTTATAGGACACAGCATGATTATAGTAAGACCTAGCAATGAACGCGGGCCAGCAGATTTAGGTTGGCTCGAGAGTCGTCATACTTTCTCATTTGGTAGCTATCACGACTCTAGGTATATGGGTGTTTCTGATTTGCGCGTAATTAACGATGATGTTGTTATCCCGGGCAAAGGCTTTGGTACACATTCACATCAAGATATGGAAATACTCAGCTATGTAAAAAAAGGCACAATTGCACACAAAGACAGCATGGGCAATGTTGAAAAATTACCACCTGGTGAATTTCAATTAATGAGTGCCGGAACAGGGGTAACGCATAGTGAGTTTAATCCATCTGATACTGAAACTCTGGAGTTTTTACAGATTTGGATTGTGCCAAATCAAAAAGGGATTAAGCCACAATACCAGCAAAAGAAGTTTCCTGAGCATGAAGGTTTACAATTAATATTATCACCCAATGGTCGTGATGGTTCGTTGACTGTACATCAGGATATGACTTTGTATCAATTGCGGACAAAACAAAAGCAACAAATCGAATATAATCCTGATGTAAACAGAACACTCTATATACATGTAATTGCAGGTGAAATTGAAGTATTAGATACTTCATTGACAGAAGGTGACGGTGCAACGATTAAATTAGATAAGGGTCAAACTAATCTAACATTTAACGCATCGGAAAATGCCGAAGCACTACTATTTGACCTTACTGATTGATGTCGGCAATTAACTACAATAAAGTAATAAACACCCATATAAAAGGATAAAGTTTTGACAATAAAAATACTATTTTTAGCTGGCAGTTCAAGAAAGAAATCAAGCAATAAATTTGTCGCACAAAAAGCTCAACAAATTGCCGCAAAAGATAATGGCGTTGATGCAACATTTATCGACTTAAAAGACTTTGAAATGCCATTGTACAACGGTGATCTTGAGGCAGCATCTGGCTTGCCAGAAAATGCGCTAAAGCTCAAAAAGTTATTTATCGAACACGATGCAATTTTCATCTCATCCCCAGAATACAACAGCGGTTACACACCTTTACTGAAGAATTCATTGGACTGGATTTCGCGACCAAGCGAAGAAAACGAAATACCATTAAGTGCATTTAGGAATAAATCAGCAGCGCTCGTCGCCATCTCAACTGGTGGATTGGGTGGCATGCGTGGCTTAGTACAATTACGCATGATGTTGGGTAATATGATGGTCACGGTAATCCCACAGCAATTAGCTATCCCGTTTTCAGCAAAAGTTTTAGATGATGAAGGTAATTTCATTGATGAACAAAAAGAAAAGGCACTAGCTGGTATTGTAGAAGCTTTAATTGCTCACACTAAAAAACAAGCAAAGTAGTCAACTTGTATTTATAGAGCTTAATCAGAGGGGTGGGGGAAGACAGTCATAATTATAAAAAGTAACTCAAACAAATCATTGAGCCTTTAGCCCAAGCGAAAAAACGCTTATAAGTGTGGGGGTGGTGTGTAGTGTAAGTGTCAATATACAAAAAATACCTCAGCTCACGCAATCATAAGCGACGGTGAGATAAATGCGATAACAGCCCATAGAATAAGTATTTTTTAAAAGAGACCTTTGTACGAAAAGACCTCAACTTGAGAGGCTTTAAAATACATTGCCATCAACACCAAATAATCGGGCATATTCTTTAGTGGCGTACCGGTCGGTCATACCCGCAACATAATCAGCAATAACACGAGCTTGACCAGCCAATCCTTCATCAACTAAGGCATTACGCGCTAACATCAAATGACGAGGAGGAAGTAATCTTAAATCTTCCATAAAAATATCAAAAAGTGCTTCAATAACTTGGTGTGCTTTTCGTGTCATACGATACACTTTATGATGAAAATATAAGTTTTCACGTAAATACTTTTTTAATTCCTGATTATGCTGCTTCATTTCATCACTAAAGCAAATGAGTTGCTCAGAATATTTTCTCACATCATCAATAGATTCTGGATTGACTTCGGCTATCCTTGTGCTCGTGGTTTCAACAAGATCTACAACCTGCTCACCAATCATGCGCCGTATAATTTCGTGAACTCTCCGATTACCTTTTAATTCGGGGTGTTTCCACATGACTTTGTCATATTGAGTACTAAACAATTGTACCTGTCGCATTTGCTCAATATTGATTAACCCTGATCGTATTCCATCATCGATATCGTGATTATTATAAGCGATTTGATCTGCAATATTAGTCAGTTGGGCTTCCAATGAGGGTTGCTCTTTTTTTAGAAAACGTTCTCCCACATCGCCTAATTTTGCAGCATTTTTTAAAGAGCAATGTTTTAAAACCCCTTCTCTTGTTTCATAACATAGGTTTAATCCATCAAAATCAGCATAATTTTTTTCTAATACGTCGATAATCCGTAGTGATTGTAGATTATGTTCGAAACCACCATAATCTTTCATACAGGCATTGAGTGCGTCTTGTCCGGCGTGCCCAAAGGGAGTGTGCCCTATATCATGCGCTAATGAAATGGCCTCTGTTAAATCTTCGTCCAGTCTCAAGGTGCGCGCAATAGAACGTGCTATTTGAGCAACTTCTAAAGAATGAGTCAGCCTTGTTCGATATAAATCGCCTTCATGGTTAACGAAAACCTGAGTTTTATATTCAAGTCTTCTGAATCCCGTTGAATGAATAATGCGATCTCGGTCTCGTTGAAACTCTGAACGATACGTTGGCGAAGGCTCAGCAAACTTTCTACCTTTGCTTTGCTCTGGATTGGCTGCATAAGGTGCTTTCATTAACATACCTTTTATTGACATATTTTAGGAGGATACACCAAGTACACGAAGCAGTGCCTGCTTATCAAAATCACTACAAATAAAACTATCGCCTAGAGATTTCATTAAGACTAAATGCAATACGCCATCTTGTACTTTTTTATCAATGGACATTAATTCATTAAAACGCTCTGATGAAATTTCTGCAGGAGGCTCAACGGGTAAGTTGGCCTTTCTCAGTAGTGCTTTCATGCTTTCTACATCATCTTCAGAAAGCCATCCGTGTTCCTTTGAAAGCTGGGCGGCCATTACCATTCCCGCTGAAACGGCCTCACCATGCAACCAATTACCATACCCCATGCCTGTTTCAATTGCATGACCAAAGGTATGCCCAAGATTTAACAATGCTCTTTGACCTGTTTCTTTTTCATCAGCAGCAACAATTTTTGCCTTGTATTCACAGGATTTAAAAATAGCATAGGCTAAGGCTTCTTTATCCCGATTAAGCAGCTTTTCCATATTTTCATCAAGCCATTCAATAAAGCCTAAGTCATTGATATAACCATATTTAATAACTTCTGCAATGCCTGCACTTAACTCCCTATCCTCTAATGTATTTAGGGTGTCTGTGTCAATAATGACACATTGAGGCTGATGAAAAGCACCAATCATGTTTTTACCCAAAAAGTGATTTACTCCTGTTTTTCCACCCACAGAAGAGTCCACCATCGATAATAAGGTTGTCGGTACTTGAATAAAGTTAATGCCACGTTGATAAGTTGCGGCCGCAAAACCTGACACATCTCCTACGACGCCACCACCTAGAGCTACGAGCGTTGTCTTTCGATCACAGCGTGCTTGTAACATTTCTGTATGAATCTGGCCCAGTGTTTCCATGGTTTTGTACTTCTCACCATCAGGTAGAATTACATCAATACTGGATAGATTTTTGGTGTGCTCATGTACTTTCTCTAAATATAATGGAGCCACGGTGGTATTTGAAACAATAGCGACTGACTGACCTTTAATATAAGGCGCTATTAACTCTGACTGATTTAATAAGCCCGCACCAATAAAAATAGGGTAACTACGATCTCCAAGATCAACATTGAGTATTTTCATTTTTTGATAGGGTTCTCTATTGCCTGTTTAACACGCTTTACTATAACAGTAGCCTTTTGCTTACCCGTCATAATAATAGTATCTGCAACCTCTTTATAGAATGGCTCTCTTTCATTTAGTAGGTTTTTCAATGTATTAAATGGACTTTTAGTCTGCATTAGTGGGCGAGATTTATCATAACGAATCCTTGAGTATAGCAACTCAGGTGTTGTACAAAGATAAACAACATACCCGCTCTTCTTCATATTTTTGCGGTTTTCTTCACGCAAGATACTCCCCCCACCTGTGGCTAAAACAATATCCTTTTGTTTGCACAACTCTTTAATCACTTGCTCTTCCCTATTTCTGAAACCTTGCTCTCCCTCAATTTCAAAAATTGTTGCTATATCCACTCCTGTTTTTTCTTCAATAACTCGATCAGTATCAAAAAATTCTTTACCCAATAGTTTGGCCAGATGCCTGCCAATAGTTGACTTTCCTGCACCCATTAGCCCCACTAAAATTATATTTTTATCCATGGAATGTTTATGCCAGTTGCTTACTCAGGAATCAAGTGATAACTCTTTTCAATGAGCAAAAAAAACGCCAGGATAACCTGACGTTTTTTTTCTTGAGTAGATTAATTACTTCATAATTTTAGGTGTAACAAAAATAAGTAATTCTCGTTTCTCATCTTGATCTACATCAGTCCTAAACAAACGACCTAGCACTGGTACATCGCCTAAAACGGGAACTTTATCTACCTTACTAGAGTTTACTTCCTCATGAACACCACCTAATACAACGGTCTGACCATTGCCCACAAGCACCTGAGTATTAACCTCTCTCGTATTGATACTAGGAACTCCGGCAAAAATCTCGCCCACTGTATCCTGATTAACTTTTAAGTCCATAATAACGTGCTCATCTGGAGTAATCTGTGGCGTTACTTCCAAGCTTAGTACAGCCTTTTTAAATGAAACCGTAGCTGCACCACTTGAACTTGCTTCCAAGTATGGTATTTCAACACCTTGTTCTATCAAAGCCTTCTTCTTATCAGCGGTGACTACACGAGGGGTAGATATAACCTCACCCTTATTTTCAGCCTGAAGTGCTGATAACTCCAGATCCAATAAATAATCTCCACTTAACAAAGAAAAGGCAATTTTTCCTGCAGCCCCAATTGATGGCATATTAACGTTCAACCTATCGTTAAGACTTGGAACTTTTACAGTGCCACTGCCATCAACAAGATCATTGACCATCGAGTTAGTACCTGCTGAACTTCCTGATGTACTCAACTTATCACCAAATGCCGTGGTTCCAAATCTTGCTCCCAACTCTTTACCAAACTCGTCGGTAGCAATCACGATTCTTGATTCAACCGATACTTGCTGTACAGGAACATCTAAACTTCGAATAAGGTTTTTAATATCAGCAACACGAGAAGCGGTTTCTCTAACGATTATTGTATTGGTTCTTTCATCGCCAGAGACATAGCCACGCGCAGAGATAGCCGAATGTTCAGAGCCAGCATCACTTTGAATCATTGCCAACATATCAGCAGCTTTTGCATAATTGACAGGAATATACTCTGTTATTAGCGGTTCAAGTGCCTGTTTACGCTTATGTGCTTGTAATTCACGCTGTTCTTTCGCTTCTAGTTCTGTTGCTTGTGCAACCCAAATTACATTGCCATTACTGCGCATAGCCAAGCCTTTAGATTCAAGCACTATATCTAGCGCCTGATCCCATGGAACATCCTTGAGCCTAAGGGTAATATTGCCTTTCACACTATCGCTAACCACAATATTTTTATCAGTAAAATCAGCTAGCAACTGGAGTACCGAACGTACTTCAATATCCTGAAAGTTCAGGGAAAGTTTTTTGCCTTTATAGTGTTTTTTCTTTTTCACTAAAGGATTGGTTTTAGCCTTTTGTTTAACCTTCTTCAGATTAACAATATAATTTGCTCCATTCCTCGATGTATCAAAATCGAAAGCAGAATTTGCCATAATCTTTATTTGTGCATCACGACCACTTCTCACAATATCAATGTATGAGGCGGGGGTTGCAAAATCTAAGACATCTATTCTTTTCTTAAGCTGTTTCGTAGCAACATTTTTGATAGTTAATACAATTGTGTTTCCTAATTTTCGAGAATCAACTACTGTTGCTGCACTTGGAAGTTTGATAATAGCACGCCCACCTGCATTAGCCGTCCTGTGGAAATCTACCTGACCTAAGGTATTATTTCTATATTGCGGACTACGATGTGTTACTTGACGTTGTGTAGGCTTGTATTTTGCTTGAGCCACTTTAGGGCGAGCCACATAGTTACTTGCAACGGCTTGATGCTTAACGCTTTTTGCTTGAACAACTGGCCCGGGTCTTTTGTTCTGATCTTTAGACCTATATGCCGCAAGTCTTCTCGCTTCAGCAGCTTTTCTTGCATTATTTCTTTGTACTGCTATTTGACGTGCTTTCACTTGTGCTTGATTTGACTGAGTACGGCTATCATCAAAAGTCAGAACAACATCATTCCCCTGCAAGCTTGTGGTGTACTTTGTGAGTTTATTTAAGGAAACCATAACTCTTAACTTGCCGCCTGTTCCTGCTAACTTTACTCCTTTTACAGATCTAGAGTTCAGCTGTTGGCTTCGCTTACCCATTCCTCGTTCAGCATCTGTAAAATCAAGAACAATACCTGCTGGCTGCTTCATTATAAAGCTTTTAGGTAATCCTACCTTACTATCAAAGTGTAAACGTAAACTTGATTTACCAGATGACTGAATTGCTGAATCCACACTTTGCAAACGAGCTGTAGCATAACTACTACCAGTTGCTAATAACAATGCCGGTAAACTCAATCCCAATAAGGTACGTGTAATAATTTTCATTTTAAATAACCCACTTGTTTAATTTTGTTTTTATTTTTATTTTTCAGTTCCAACTGATAATCAAGTTATTCTTGATTCAAAGTAATGGATATATCTCTTTCCTTATAGCCACCCAAACCGTTAGATACCGTCTCAGTTATGTCCATTTTCACTTCTGATATTTTTATAATTTTTCCGTAATTTTGGCCTAAATAATTACCAGATTTGACTGTTTGAACTGCGCCATCAGGTATTTTAACCAAGGCCCACAAAGTATTATCCTTCTCCACTGTTCCGACCATTCTTAGACTATCCAAAGGAAACCCTTCTAGAAATTCCGGCACACGTGTTGTATCAATATTGATACCATTATCGATAATCTCTTCTCTAACTGTATTTGGTGCAAGCATTGCTTCATCAAAAGGGTCTTTTTCATGCTCCGGATAGGTATACCTTAAATAAGGTTTAACCTCTGGAATAGGAGCAATCGGTGCTGCAGGTTTTCCACGTTGCTCAGTAAAATACTCATCTAAATCAGCTTTACTTGCGTTACATCCAGATAGCATTAGAAAAGATATAGATAAAGGTAAGATTGTTGCTTTTGTCGTTAAGAAATAACGTTTTAATTTATTATTTTTATAAATCATCATCCTTAGCCTTCCTCTGTCCCATCCACATCTTCTTCACTCAAGTAGCGATATGTCTTAATAGTCGCTTTAAGTGATAAACGTGAAATTATTGGTTTATTTTTATTCTTTTTATTAGCATCTTTGGCTTTCTTTTCTTCAGCCCGTTTCAACTGAATATTATTAATTGTTACAATTCGAGGTAGTGCAGAGAGATCACTAACAAATCCAGCTAATTCCGCATAGGTTCCTTTCGCTTCAATTTTAATTGGTTTCTCTGCAAAAAACTCTTTATGTATTTCGTTCTCAGGTTTAAATAATTCAATTTCTAAGCCATTACTTAAGCCTTTTTCAGAAATATCCAATATCAGACCAGGAATTTCAGTATCACTGGGTAATTGATCTTTCAATGCACCAAATGAAACCTGCATCTCTTCTAACTGTGCTTTATAAGCAGGCAGCTGATTAGCGCGTGCCTGTTTTTTCTCATACACTTTACGCTTCTCTTGTTCTTGAGCCTGTACTGTTTTAAGAGAAGCTAATTGATCAACAATTACCAACTTATAGCCAATAAATAATGATAGACCGAATACGATAGCAACTGCGCCAATTTTTATCGGTAATGAGACGTTCGCCGGATCACTTAACAGATTATTAATTTCTTGAGTATCAATTGCCATTTTCGCTCTCCTTATCCCCAGCTTGGGTGAGTAATTGATTTACATTTAGCTTAAAAGATCTTAAACGGCTTTTGTCATCTTTAGGATCAACCTTAATCGTATTCAAGTCTGATGAACTCAACCAAGGTGAGGCATTCAATCTGTTCATATAGCTAGATACTCGAGCACTCGACTCAGCCTTACCTTCTAATTTAATTTTATTATTCTCTTGTACAAGCTGAGTTAAATACAATCCTTTAGGTAACGCATTCACCATTTCATCAAATAAATGAACAATACCCGGTCTTGTTGACTGTAATTTTTCTATTACTGCAATACGATCCAATAGTGCTTTTTTATTTGCGTCTAGCGTTTTAATATCTTCCAGGACTTTATCAAGTCGTTTAATTTCAGCCTGAATATAAGCATTTCTACTTTCTTGGTAAGAAATTCTTCCTTCTACGTAGGTATAACCTGCTCCGACAGAAAGCACCCCCAGCGCGACCGCACCGACAATAGACATAACAAACTGCTGTTGACTTTTCTTCCGGGCTGCTTCTCGCCATGGTAATAAATTTATTCCAGCCATTACTCAAACCCCCTTAAAGCTAGTCCTGCGGGAACCAACATGGCAGGAATATCACTGGTAAAACGTGCTGGGTTTACTTTCGAATGTAGCACGACATTAGCAAATGGGTTAGCTAGTGCTGTTGGTATCCCTATTTGCTCTTGAATTTGCTCATCGATACCTGCAATACTTGCGCATCCACCCGATAAAAGTACTTTGTCTACTTTCTCATTTTGTGTAGAAGCATAATAGAACTGTAGGAATCGCTGTACTTGTCTCACCATGTTCTCTCTGAACGGATCAAGCACTTCAGGAATATAACCTTCAGGTAAATTCCCATTTTTCTTGGCTAAACCAGCCTCAGCATAAGAAAGACCGTATCTTTGAGAGATTTCTTCTGTTAATTGTCTACCACCGAAAACCTGCTCTCTAGAGAAAACAACTTTTCCTTTCTCAAAGACATTGATACCGGTCATTGATGCACCGAAGTCTACGGCTGCGACAACATCATGTTTATCCAATTCGTTAATCATTGTTTTGAACAATAATTCAACTGCATTAGACTCAAGATCAACTATCTCGACATGCAAGCCTGCCATCTCAGCAGCGGCCAATCTAACTTCAACATTTTCTGTTCTAGTCCCTGCAATCAAAACATCCATCATCTCTGATGATGTTTCCGATGGACCAAGTACTTCAAAATCAAAATTGACTTCATCCATTGGGTAAGGGATATATTGTTCAGCCTCTAAAGATATTTGAGCTTCCAATTCCCCTGCCGGGATTGATGCTGGAATAGTAATTATTTTATTGATAGCCATTGAAGAAGGAATGCCTAGCGCGCATCGTCTACTTTTAGTACGACTATTCTTAACAGCCAACTTAATAGCTTCACCAACTTTCTCGGCTTCGTTGATATCTCTTTCACTTGTTACACCCTCAGGTAAACCTGATACAGCGTAACTATCCACACGATAATCAGACCCTTTTCGAGAGAGTTCTAAAAGCTTTACAGCCGATGAACTTATATCAATGCCTAAGAGGTTACCGCTTTTCTTTGAGAAGGAAAACACAGATTAGATCCTTTTATTGTTATTATTCGTAGAAACCCTTGAAGGGTATTTCTTATTAGTTGTGTCACAATACTAGCGCCGATTAATAAAATAGTCTACCCTCTTACCTCTTTACGGTACATACTTTGGACGGACGGTAGGATGCTACAATTTACACTTGTAAGAGACTATTAATTCATAAAAAGCTGATCCGCTTATTAAAAATAGATATAACAAACACCTATAAAAACAAATTTAATTAACTCAAATGCTTCTATTTAAAATATTACTTCGCTACGTTATTTCTCCCATTATTTTTGTTAGCATACTGGGTATCATCGCAACAACTTTAATTTATCTTTACTATTCTTCACAAACACCGTCAGTGAGTGAATTAAAAAACACCCAACTTAATTTACCTTTGAGGGTATACAGTAGTGATGATCAGTTAATAGCTGAATTTGGCGAACATCGTAGACGCCCAGTAAAGTACGATCAGATTCCAGACAATTTAAAGAAAGCCTTTATTTCAATAGAAGACTCTCGTTTTTATCAACACAAGGGAGTGGACTTTAAGGGTATTGCACGCGCTCTTCTCTCTGCAGTAAAAAATGGCAAAGTGAGTCAAGGCGCAAGTACTATCACCATGCAAGTTGCCAGAAATTTCTATTTAACCAACGAGAAAACCCTTGATAGAAAATTGCGAGAAGCACTTCTTGCATTAAAAATCGAAGATGAGTTGAGTAAAAAAGAAATATTAGAACTCTACCTAAATAAGATTTTTTTGGGTAAGCGTTCTTATGGCGTAGGTTCCGCTGCTGAAATTTACTATGGGAAAAAAGTAGAGGAATTAACACTGGCCCAAAGTGCAATGATTGCTGGTTTGCCTAAAGCACCTTCAAGATACAACCCTATAACAAATCCCAAAAGAGCAAAATTAAGAAGAGATTATATTCTTAAACGCATGCTTGAATTGGGCTACATCAGTGAAACAGATTATCAAACTGCGTTAACCGAAGAACTAACTGCAAAAATTCATAATGTAGAAAATGAAACCTATGCTCCTTATATGGCAGAGATGGCAAGAGCAGATGCAATCAGACGCTACGGTGAAGAAAACATTTATAAATTAGGCCTGAAAATTTATACCACCCTAGATAGTGAAGAACAAGACAATGCCATTAAAACACTGCGTAAAAATCTTCTAAGCTACACCAAGCGACATGGCTATAGAGGAGCAGAAGATAAAATTGACCTAAGCACGTTAAAAACAACAAAAGACAAGCAAGACAAACTAAAGAAATATAAAGTATTTGCAGACCTTTATCCTGCTTTAGTACTGAGTAGCGATGCCAAGAAAGCTATTTTAGCGGTTTATAAGGAGAGCAAACCTGTAACAATCACCTTAAAACAAATGTCATGGGCAAGAAAATACATTAATGAGAATAAAAGAGGGAAAAAACCCAAGTCAGTGAAGGCTGTATTAGCCCCGGGTGATGTGATTAGAGTAAAAAAAGATAATAAAGGTCTCTGGAATCTTTCCCAAGTGCCAAAGGTAACGGGGGCACTGGTTGCCATGAACCCTAAAAATGGCGCAATTGAAGCAATAGCAGGGGGATTTGATTTTACTTACAGTAAATTTAATCGGGCCATACAGGCCAAACGTCAACCAGGCTCTAGTTTCAAACCTTTTGTCTACGCTGCTGCACTTGCAAAAGGCTACTCCCCTGCAACCACAGTAGAAGACGAACCACTTGAGCTAAAAAACAGCACATGGAATCCTCAAAACTATGGTCACGACTTTGGAGGACCTACTCGATTACGTGTTGCTTTGGCAAAATCAAAAAATCTGGTTTCTATTCGACTGTTACAACAAATCGGCCTTCAATACACAATAGATTACGCAAAACGGTTTGGCTTTAAAAAAAGAACCCTACCAGAAGACCTTACACTCGCCCTAGGTACTGGGTCAGCAACCCCTTTAGAGATGGCAACCGCTTATTCAAGTTTTGCTAATGGGGGATTTAAAGTAGAAAGCTATTTTATCCGCAAAATTGTTGATAGAACCAACACAACCATATTTGAGGCTAACCCATACACAGCCTGCGAAGATTGCTCCTCAGGCAATAGTAAGCAATCCAATATAAATCCTGCGAAACGTATTATGAAACCTACGGTTCACTATCAAATTACCAGTATGCTTCAAAGTGTTGCTCAATCAGGCACAGGGTCACGATCAAACAGGCTTGGACGAAGGGACTTAGCAGGAAAAACAGGCACAACCGATGATCAAAAAGATGCTTGGTTCTGTGGTTTCTCACCCACAAAAGTAACCACTGTCTGGGTGGGCTTTGATCGTATTGCACCACTTGGAAGAAAAGAAACAGCTGCTGGCGCTGCACTACCTATTTGGATAGATTTTATGAAAACAGCACTGAAAGGAAAAAAGGATATTGGCTGGAAAGTTCCAAGAGGATTAATCAACGTTCAACTTGATGCCGAAACAGGTATGCCTCCGAATGAATACACCATAGAAACAATCAATGAAGCATTAACTCCTGATCAAATTCCAACAGAGGAAGAAATTTTGGCCTATATGGCCGCACATCGTGAAGATATGCTTGAACAACAAGAAATAAGAAATCTGGAAAATATGCAAAATATGGATGAGGTCACCAGAGCAAGACACATGGAGCGCATTAGAAGAGAAGCTGCCCAGAGGCAAGAAAACCAAAGAAGACGAGAACTAGCCCGCCAAAGGGAGATAGACAGATTACGCAGCCTAGGTATCGAACCACCAGAATCTTTAATGCAGCAACAGCTTCCATCAAATAATAATCAACAGTACATGGATCAAACGCAAAGAATAAATAGTGAGAGAATAGAAATGCCTGAACAGTTGTTTTAAGCTTTCAATTACGGCTAAAACCCACCCCCCTACTTATAGGCATTTTTTCTCTAAAAGAATATGGTGACTGCCAAATAAAAGCTACAAGTGGATTTACTTCAAGAAGGCTATTCTTCTTCCGTATAAAAAAAGCTACCGACAACAAGAATAATGGCTCCTATATTAATCGCAATATCAGCCACATTGAACGTAGCAAAGTGAGAAAACCCATCAGCCCATTTAGAAAGGAAAAAGACCTCCCAATCTGCGTATACATCAATAAAATCAATCACACGACCATGCAATACACGATCAATCAAATTATTTCCAATGGCACCGCCTAAAACGAGTGCAAGCCCAATCGCTGTCCACTTTTGATTTTCTTTTAGTTTTTTTAGCCAAACTAAAATAACAATACTAATAACAAGTGTTAGCCCTATAAAAAACCAACGTTGCCACCCTCCTTGCTCACCAAGAAAACTAAAGGCCGCACCGTAATTGTATGCCAATGTAAAATTTAAATGGGGCATCACAGGATAGCTTGCCCCACCTAATTCAAGGCTACTTTCAGCCGTCCACTTGGTTATTTGATCAATAAAAACAACAACAAAACTTACCCATAACCATTTTAATGAGGTATTTGATAACATATTGCCATCAACAGATAAGTCTGAAACCTGCTTATTCGACTTAGGCATACAAACGAGCCTCACCATCACCAGCAACATTTTCTACACAACGATCACACAATTCAGGGTGTTCAGGATTGATACCAACATCTTCCCTCTGATGCCAGCAACGAACACATTTCTCGAATGTTGAGGCATTCACCGATAACCAAACTCCCTCCACATTCTCACCTTCAGCTACAAAACTTGCTTCAGGTTGTTGCTGAGCTTCCTCTACTTTGGCATCAGAAGTAATCAACACAAAACGTAATTCATCTTTTAATTTAGCTAATGCAGAATAAGTGTCGCCTGATGCATATACCGTTACTTCAGCATTGAGAGACGAACCAATTGATCCATCTTTTCGTAACTGCTCCAATTGCTTACTTACAGCAACACGAACAGCAAAGACTTTATCCCATTCTTGCTCAGTAAGTGCTTCATTCTCTCCCAAATCAAACAGTGCGTCATACCATTGAGTCAATAACACATAATCCACTGGCTTCTTACCCTGTACCGCTTCATTTTGATACATCGAATCCCATATTTCCTCTGAAGTAAAACTAAGAATGGGATACATCCAACGAACCAATGCATGCAAAATATGATAAGCCGCTGTTTGTGCAGAACGACGCGCCAACGAATTAGCTGGCATGGTGTATTGTCTGTCTTTAGTAATATCCAAATACAAACTTCCCATTTCTACCGAACAAAATTTAAGTATTTCCTGATAGACTAAATGAAACTGCATCTTTTCATAAGCATCAACAATAATCGCTTGTGATTTATGCGCTTTCGCCATTGCCCAGCGATCTAGTGCCAACATATCTTCAGGTGCAACAGTGTCTGTGTCAGGATTGAAGTCATTAGTATTGGAGAGAAGGTATCTAGCAGTATTACGAATACGGCGATACGCATCGGCAGAGCGTTTGAGTATTTCATCCGATACAGTAATTTCACGAGAGTAATCCGAGGAAGATACCCAAAGACGCAAAATATCTGCGCCAAGGTTCTTCATTACTTTATCGGGGTAAATAACATTACCGACCGATTTGGACATCTTTTTACCTTCCGCATCTGTCACAAAACCATGCGTCAGGACATTTTTATAAGGTGGTTTTCCACGCATTGCCACCGAGGTTAACAATGAAGAATGGAACCAGCCACGATGTTGATCAGAGCCTTCTAAATACATATCAGCTGGTGCATTTCTTAAACGCTCATCTCCATCAAGCACAGAGAAATGAGTTGTTCCAGAATCAAACCAAACGTCCAAAGTATCCGTTGTTTTATCGTAGTCACCTGCATCACTTCCAATTAGCTCCTCAGCAGATACCCTGTGCCAATATTCAATACCTTCTCGCTCCATGCCTTGAGCCACTTTTTCCATAATCTCAAGCGTATTTGGGTGAAGCTCTTGTGTGTCTTTATGTACAAACAACGTAATCGGAACGCCCCAGAATCTCTGGCGAGAAATACACCAGTCTGGACGACCTTCAATCATATTGTAAATTCGGCTTTTACCCCAATCAGGAATCCATTGAACGTCATCAATGCCTTTTAATGCATCTTGACGTAAATTCTGCTTTTCCATACTGATAAACCATTGCGGTGTAGCACGGAAAATAATAGGTGTTTTATGCCTCCAACAATGAGGGTAGCTATGACGAATCTTTTCTTTATTCAATAGACTACCGTTAGACTCAATCTCCGCCAGAACGGTTTTATTTCCGCCGTAAACAAACTGCCCACCCACTAATTCAGTATCAGCCAAGAAATGCCCGTCATTACCTAATGGGTTAATAATTTCTAGATTGTATTTTCTTGCAACCACATAGTCATCAGCACCATGAGCCGCTGCGGTATGTACTGCACCCGTACCCCCTTCTGCTGTAACATGCTCACCAAGAATAATGGGGATTTCTCTATCATAAAAAGGATGCTGTAAAATTAAACCTTCAAGATCAGCACCTTTACACCGACCTAAGATACCTTTATTTTCAAGCTCATATCGTACCAATGCGGCTTCATGCAATGTTTCTTCGAGTATGAGATTACCCTTATCCGTGGCAACCAATACATACTCAAAATTCGTATTGAGAGTCACTGCCATACTGGCAGGTAATGTCCACGGTGTTGTTGTCCAGATAACCACACTAATATCTGTAGTATTCGGAGCCCCAAATTTCTCCGCAAAAGCGGCTTGGTTAATGGCTTGATATTTAACATCTATCGAGTCCGAGGTTTTATCCTCATACTCAACTTCTGCTTCTGCAAGTGATGAACCACAATCCAGACACCAGTTCACTGGCTTTTGTCCTTTCTCTAAATGGCCTTTATCAATAATCTTCGCCAATGAACGAACGATATCGGCTTCTGTCTGAAAATTCATTGTTAGATAAGGCTTATCCCAATCACCTAGAACGCCCATACGAATAAAATCTGCTTTCTGACCTTCTATCTGCTTGGTTGCATATTCACGACACAGCTTCCTAAACTCTGTAGCATCAACCTTTTGGCCAACTTTACCCACTTTTTTCTCAACTTGGGCTTCAATCGGAAGTCCATGACAATCCCAGCCTGGCACATAAGGTGTATCAAATCCTGCCAGAGTCTTACTTTTCAGGATCATGTCTTTTAGAATTTTATTGACGGCGTGACCAATATGAAGATCACCATTGGCGTAAGGAGGGCCATCATGCAATATGTAAGTCGGCCTTCCCTCCGCATGCTTACGAAGTTGTGAATACAAATCAGCTTCAATCCACTCTTTCAGCATCGCAGGCTCACGATTTGCGAGATTTCCCTTCATTGGAAAATTTGTTTTGGGTAGATTTAATGTCTTTTTATAATCGATTGGATTATTTGTGTCGTTTGAATTGTCGCTCACGTTACTTCCTGAGGTTAAGAATCGTTAAAGCGCGTAAGAATAGCAATAAATGGGGCGAAAACCGATAGTTTAAATGTTATTTTTCTTCTATTTCAGCAATATGCCGAGGTAAGAGACCTCTATTTTTTCTATAAATCCAAAAGATCACAGCATGAGGCCTTTGAACATAAAGAGCAAAGACCTCAGCTTATCTTTTTTAATATTCTTTCAACAAGGCACTAGCAATATTATAGCGACAGATAATCCGCAACAAAATCTACGTCCTTATCACCACGCCCTGATAGATTAACTAAAATTGTTTTATCCTTTGGCATGTCTTTCGCTACTTTCATCGCGTAAGCAACAGCATGTGCACTCTCTAATGCAGGAATAATACCTTCTAGGCGAGACAAATCCATGAAAGCATCCAAGCACTCCTTATCATCTGCTGCAACATACTCTACACGCTTAATATCTTTTAAATAGCAATGCTGAGGACCTACTCCAGGATAATCCAACCCTGATGCAATGGAATAGACAGGCAAAGGATTACCCTCTTCATCCTGCAAATTATAACATTCAAACCCATGCAACTGACCTTTGGTTCCTAACGACAATGTCGCTGCATGATCAGGTGTATTTAAACCTTTACCCGCAGGTTCTACGCCTATCATGCTCACCTCATCATCTTCCAGAAATGCAGTAAATAAGCCTATTGCATTTGAGCCACCCCCAACACAAGCAACCAAGGTATCAGGCAATTTATTCATTCTTGCCAAGAACTGCTCACGAGCCTCATACCCAACGATACTTTGAAAATCACGAACCATTTTAGGGAAAGGATGAGGCCCAACAACTGAACCAATGGCATAAAAGTAATTTTCAGGGTCTTTTAAATACTCTTCAAATGCACTATCAACCGCATCTTTTAATGTTTTCGTACCACGACTAACAGGCACCAATTTACAACCTAAAATCTTCATCTTGGTGACGTTAGGGTGTTCTTTAGCAATATCAATTTCACCCATATGGATTTCACATTCCATACCCAATAATGCACATGCAGTAGCTAATGCGACACCGTGCTGACCTGCTCCAGTCTCTGCCAATACTTTAGTTTTACCCATATGTTTAGCAAGCAGAGCCTCGCCAATACAGTGGTTTATTTTATGCGCACCAGTATGATTTAAATCTTCTCGCTTCAAATAGATTTGCGCACCACCCGCAGCTTCAGTTAAACGTTTTGCATGGTAAATAGGGCTTGGACGACCAACATAATTAATTTGAAGATCATATAACTCATCTTTAAATGCCTTAGTACTTCTGACTTTTTCGTAGGCATCATTAATTTCATTCATAATCGCGACAAGTTCTGGCGGGATAATTTGTCCACCATATTCACCAAAGTAACCTTTGTCGTCTGGCATTTCTAAGAACTCTTGTGTCATATATATTTCCTCAAATTACTTGGTTTTAATTATTTACGTTAATATTTGCGACAAATATTAACGATGCTGTTTTATATAATAATAGAATCCCAATTAACAGATATAAATTAAGTTCTATTCAAACATCCAAAGCCACACCCCCCTACTTTGAAGCAGTTTTTTCTAATAGAAGGAAGTATATTTCTACCAAATAAACTTGAATTACTCATCAAATACCTTCTTTATAAGATGGGCATTACCACTTGCTACCAACAAAGTATCCCACACTATAATCTACCGAAAGTCAGCATTTACAAAACTAAAAAAAGCCCCATAAGTAGGGGGGTGCACTTAATATGCTATCAGTGTGCTATTGACTAATAGATTTTTTTCAAGACACTGTAGGAATAAATAGTAAAACTTAAATATATATTAAAAATATTCTTGCAAAAAAACTATTTTCATCCGTTAATACTCCTGAAAAATTATCACCAATTCTAACCAAGGAAGATTCACATGAAAAAAATTTACTTAATATTAACTGCTTGCCTATTTATAGCTGCTTGTGGAGGCGGAAGTAACAGTAGCGACAGTAACGACAGTAGTAACAGTAGTAACATCAGTGCTGACAATGCTAATACCACTACAGCAACATCAAATGCACGTGATGCCATTCAGGGAGACTGGATCACCTCCTGCCTAACATCAACTGATGGCAAATCAGCCTATCTCTCCAGTTCTTTTTCTACCAAAGATGGAAATAATATATTTATCCGTGCTATAGCCTCGTATTATACTAGCAATTGTTCTGGTCAAGCCAAGGTATTAGCTCTTGGTGGTCCAATCACATATAAGGGGGAACGAGCTACTTCGATTTGCACTGCTGAAAAAATAGATCAAGAAGTTATCATAATCACCGATGGTGAAACAAAAATAGTAGGCGATGATGCACAAGACTTTTTGAGAAACGAAGGATTTTCCCCCATTACCTATGACCTAGCATGTCAATTAAATAATCAATTGTTTTTAGGACTAAAAACAGAAACATATACTACTAGCGAAAGCACAAGAAGGCCTATTGAAATGAATACATCAATTCCTTATCACATCTGGGATAGATCATCATCTGCAAAGGGCAATAAGAGTTTATCTTTAACTGAAAAAATGACGCGTATATCAAATGATATAAAAAACCTTACAAAGTAGCTCATCGTCTTTCATAATAGATAAAGAGCAGTCTCAATATCATTAAAAAGCCCTTATCATTAGATATGGGCTTTTTTATGGGTAATCACTCATTTATCTGAGCTTATTAATACACACCACTTTAATAAAAAAAATGGCTATAAATAGGGGGTTGTTTTAAATAATGGTTTACTATAATCAGCGACAATAATAATAAAACTTCTCTCTAACAGAGATACAGGGAATCACTCAGCAACTCATTGCAATGATGTTTCACTTTCTCCATATGCACCACGAGTTATAAGTATATGAAATTATTAGCGACAGCATTATTCTATAACTTCTCATTATCTGTCTAAATGTTTCAAAAAAAGGAGCATAAAATGTATAAAAGCCAGATATTATTTTTGATTTGTATCTTTCTTATATCCTGTAGCACTAAGAATAAAACGGCTGTTGTTAATGTCGATGCCTCAATACCCTCACTTAATAAAAATGAATGTAAAAAAATACTAACAAACGCACCAAATGCAAGAGTATCGCTCCGCAAATTCTGCAAAAATATACTTGAAAAATAAAGACAAGAGAACACGCCTAAATCCATATTAACCCATAAACCCTTTAAACTAGCGTATGGTGAGAGAAAATGAGCGTAAGTTTCCCGCTTATTATAAAGGATAGGTAACAAGCTTATTGACCGATTTTTTAGGGGAAATTTGGGATATTCAAGCTATTTTCATCCGCCATATTTCTTCGTGGAGAAAGCTCTTAATTCGCGCAAAGGTCTTTTGATGAGCGAGTTACTTGCTTTGACCCTTGGAAAAAATATTATTTTTGTTTCATTTTTGTTCTCTTTTCTGACTAATTCTGTAATAATAGAGCCATTTTATTATCAACGTGTTAATACATCATCATGCTTTCACACATCTATTTAAAAGATTTTGCCATTATAGAAAAGCTAGATTTAGAGCTAAAGTCTGGAATGACAGCGCTTACTGGTGAAACGGGGGCGGGGAAGTCTATTCTGGTGGATGCAATTGGTTTGGTATTGGGTGATCGTGCGGATAGCGGTGTGGTTCGGCATGGTGCTGACAAAGCGGAAATTACTTTGAGTGTTGATCTTGACGATACGCCAACAGCTTTGGAGTGGCTACAAGAACAAGAACTTGCGAATGAAGCAGGTGAAGAAAATCAGTGCATATTGCGTCGTGTTATTTCCTCTAACGGTAAATCACGCGCATGGATTAATGGCTCACCGTGTAACTTAACACTATTACGACAGCTGGGAGAGCAATTGGTTGATATACATGGTCAGCATGAACATCAATCTTTAATGAAAAAAGAGATGCAGCGAGCCATGGTAGATGATTACGCTGATAATGAGTCTTTAAGAAAAGTGGTCGCTAAAAAATATCAAGACTGGAAATCCATAAAAACCAAGCTAGAGAATCTACAAGGTGCAAATAGCGACCATCAGGCAAGGCTTGATCTACTGCGCTTTCAAACTCAGGAGCTTGACGAGCTACAGCTCAGAGAAAATGAAGCACAACAACTTGATGATGAGCATGCTAAATTATCGAATGCAGGTCAGTTACTTGAGGCAAGTTCACAGAGTATTATGCAACTCTACGATGACGATGATAAATCCATCTATTCAGCAATTAGTGGTGTTACACATCAATTAGAATCATTAACTCAGCTGGATAGTGCATTATCAGAACCCCTAGAATTGTTACAGAATGCACAAATACAAATTCAAGAAGCCACCGATTTATTACGACGTTATAACGAAACAATTGGTTTGGATCCTGAGCGTTTGCATTGGGTGAATCAACGCCTTTCAACACTCCATGATTTATCCCGAAAACACCAGACTGCCCCTGAAGAATTATTTGCTAAATGGCAACGTCTACATGCTGAATTACAATCGCTAGATAGTGATGAATTTGATATTGATGCTCTACAGGAAAAACTCAATCAGGCTGAAGCCGCTTATTTAGAGGCAGCTAACAAATTGAGTGATAGCCGTAAAAAATCAGGTAAAAAACTCGCCGAGGGCGTTACCAACGCAATGCAGGAGCTAGGCATGGAAGGCGGTATATTTGCCATTGCGGTCAATAACGCCGAAAGCTTTAATGCCTATGGGAATGATCATATTGAATTTCAGGTTAGTGGCAATCCTGGTCAACCGCTAAAGCCTCTAATCAAGGTGGCTTCAGGCGGTGAGTTATCCAGAATATCATTGGCTATTCAAATGATAGCTGCCCAGCGCATTACACTTCCCGCACTTATTTTTGATGAAGTAGATAGTGGTATCGGTGGGGGTATTGCAGAAGTGGTAGGACAGCAACTTAGAAATTTGGGACACAACAGACAAGTACTCTGTGTGACACATTTACCTCAAGTTGCCTCTCAGGCACATAACCATTACCAAGTAAGCAAAGTAAAAGGTAATAACACGACCTCCACCGGCATGTTGGTATTAAATGGTGAGCAGCGTGTGAAAGAGGTTGCTCGCATGATGGGTGGTTTAGAAATTACCGAATCAACACTTAATCTGGCAAAAGAGATGTTAGCCACTGCATAATTCCCCCCTTCTCTTTTTTGGCTGGTGGTGTTTCTTTATCTAGCACAACTTTTTTAGGCTTGAGGGCCTGCTTTTTTGAATCCAGTGCTGCATTTTTAGTTTGCTCATTGGTTTCGCTGGTAGCAGTATCACTAGTAACATTATCTGTGCTGTTATCCGTAATCACACGGTTAGCTGGTTTATCCAGACTGCCATTTAATACCGCACTCTCAATAGCCTGTTTTGCACTATCATTATTTTCTTCTGGTGCTGGTGCTAAAGGCAAAGACTCCATATTCCCATCAAAAAGTACGACGACTTCTGGTTCATCGGGCAATTTTTCTTTAGTAGCAATTTTGGGCGCTTTATTTTTAACACCATCATTTTTATCCAGATAATCGAGAATGCCATCTCCATCACTGTCTTTTGTTCCACCCTCAACTTTTGTTAAACGGCTATCACCATCATCATTGGCATCCAAATAATTAGGCACACCATCCTGATCGGTATCATCGTTAATTGCTGTTCCATCTTTGTTGATGTCTTCAAACTGGGTCAACACGCCGTCATTGTCATCGTCATTGTCTAGCGCATCAATTATACCGTCACGGTCAGAGTCTTGTGGTGACTTAATGTCCATTCCCACTTCAATCGCATCAGAGACTTTATCTCCATCCGAGTCACGCTTCATAATATCAGTACCTAGAATACGCTCTTGAGAATCCAAGAGACCGTCGTTATCTGTATCTGTGTAACGATTGACATTGCTTTTTTGGGGTTTTGCCTGTTTTTCCTTCTTTGTCTTTTTTACCTTCTCCGTCAATGTAGAAGGTGCAGCAGTTTCTGCTTTTTTCTTGATGCTACTTTCAATGCGAGATAAAGGCTTGGTTTCAGACAGCATTGGTGAAGGACTCTTTTTTAAGCTATCTTTTTGTTCTGGATTCTTTGCTATGTTTTTTTTTGCCAAAACCACGTCATTACTTTGAGAAGCATTTTCTGTATTATCTATTTTTTTAGTCTGATCAGTGTGATTAGCCTGTGTCTTGGTTTCAACCGCGCTGGAAGCGAGTGTCTCTGTTTTTTTAAACGTTGCATCCAGATAGTCAGCAATACCGTCGTTATTATGGTCGGGAAGCTTGAAGTTGTCGTTAATTCCATCCCCATTTTCATCCGCTTTACCTGATCCAGATGCATCAAAGGCATCATCAATTCCATCATTGTTGTTATCTTGGTTTAAAAAACCTGCTTCTGCACCATCTGACAAACCATCATTATCAGAGTCTGTATCCAGATAATCTTTGAGACCGTCTTTATCTGTATCATTTTTACTTTCTAAGAATGTGGGCAAACCATCATTATCATCATCGTAATCCAGTGCATCGATACGTTTATCATTATCGCTATCGAGGGGCTTTTTGATGTTTTTACCAACTTCCACCCCGTCTTTGATGCCATCGCCATCCGTATCCGAGAGGTAAGCTTCGAGCCCCAACATGGCTTCAACCTGGTCTGAAAGACCATCGCCGTCACTGTCTTTGCTCTCACCGTTTGCACTAAATGCCTGAGGCGCACTAATCAAAAGTAATACCAATAGCATTACTCTATTTAGCAATGAAAAAATAGATTTCTCCCTGAGAGAGACGGCGCATAGACGCACAAATGATTGTTTCACGATTATCCCCTAACAACTCATGCCATGGGCTGAGTTCACTTATTGTAATTATGAGGGCAATGTTACATAAAAGGCTGATTTATTCAATAAATTTCAGAGAAGTGGCTATGGGAAAATAACGAATATAAACAGTCCTGCGGTAGAACAGAATAACCTTTTAGGCCGTTACACGAAGCGTATAGTGAGAGAAAAAAGTGCGTAATTTTCCAGATTTTTTATGAAGAATGCGTATTTTTAGAAAAAAGCTGGGATATTCAAGCCATTTTTATCCATCATGTCCTTTCATGAAAAAATCTCTTTTAACAAAAAAATGCCTATAAGTGGGGGGGTGGCTTTTGAGGTGATTGCTTCTTATCAGGCTCAGGCACGGGGTCATACCCCCCTTCGTTCCAAGGGTGGCATTTACCGATGCGTTTTAGCCCTAGCCATGTGCCTTTTATAGCGCCATGTTTACTAATTGCTTGATAGGTATAGCTGGAACAGGTGGGTTCAAAACGGCAACTACTACCCAACACTGGGCTTAAAAATAATTGATAAACACGAATGAGCTTGAGCAGTAACCACTTCATCCATCGCACCCAAAGCGTGTGAGACCCTGATTCATCTACTTTTTATAAAGTTCTTCAGGGTCAATCAATGGATCAGAATCAATGTTAAGCTCACCCTTTTCTGTCACTACTTGATAGAAGCATGTTCTGCGGCCGGTGTGACATGCTGGGCCTGTTTGATCGACAAGTAATAACAAGGTGTCAGCATCACAATCTACCCTAAATTCTTTAAGTAATTGGATTTGCCCTGAGCTTTCACCTTTACGCCAGAATGCCTGACGTGAACGTGACCAGTAGCATACTCGGCCTGTTTCTAATGATTCTTCTATTGAGGCTTTATTCATCCATGCCATCATCAATACTTCATTGGTATCGTATTGTTGTGCAATAGCGGGGATTAAACCGTCATCATTGAATGTTAACTTGTTGATAAATTCCATAATAAAGTAATCACTTTTGTATGAGATGCGTATTATTTAGTGGAGGGGTAATGCAATTATATTGAGCAACAAAGACAATACACCGTGTAGATTATAGAAGACTTTACAAACCACCTGCACGAGATAACTTCTGTGTTGCACTGTGCTCAAAATACGCATTTACTCTGTGTAAACTCTGCTTTTTGTGCACCGTGCACCCTGAACTTGACACGCTCGGTGGGTTTATCAAAGCCTTCTATTAAATAAGCTGCTCAGTGTCTTTACGCACATAATTTTCAGCATCACATCGCGCTAAATAATCAGCCCAATATTCTTCGTAATTATCACCTAATTCACGTAATAATCCCCAGTCGTACAGACCACTATCATGGCCATCATCAAAGACAAGCTTTACGGCGTAATGCCCAACAGGTGCAATTTCTTTGATATTGACGTTCTCTTTACCTAACTGCAATACTTCCTGACCTGGGCCATGACCACGCACTTCTGCCGAAGGCGAGTAAACACGTAAATATTCACACGATAGGTTCTGAACCACGCCATCTGGCCATGTCAGTTCCAGAATACGTGATTTTTGGTGCAATGCTATATTTGTTGGCGTCATGCTAAATCCTGTATTAAATACTTCGGTAAAGCTTGGGCTTGATCTCATTATGCCCAACAGATTGGATTAAATCGCAACCATGCTATGACTCTATTACTAATAGGTCATTACTTATCTCTGATAAATTAGAGAATATATCTGCTTAAATCTTCATCTTCGATCAGCTCACCCAGTACTTCATCAACCATTTTGGCATCTACCGTCACGGTTTCGGTGCAATCAGGTGCACAGAATAAGACATCTTCAAGTAACTTTTCTACGATGGTATGCAAGCGTCTTGCCCCAATATTTTCTGTTTGTGCATTCACCCGAAAGGCAGTTTCTGCAATACGTTGAATACCATCATCGGTAAAGTTTACTTCTACGCCTTCTGTCTGTAAAAGCCCTTGATATTGTTCTGTTAGCGATGAATCTGGTTCGGTCAGTATGCGTTTGAAGTCATCTGCCGTTAATGCACCCAGCTCAACACGAATGGGTAAGCGACCTTGTAATTCAGGAATTAAATCAGAGGGCTTCGCCAAGTGGAAAGCACCTGATGCTATAAATAGAATATGGTCTGTTTTGACAATGCCATGTTTGGTTGTTACCGTGCTGCCTTCAATTAGTGGCAATAAGTCACGTTGTACGCCTTCACGAGAAACGCCTGCACCCCCCATTTCTCCTTTTTGAATTACTTTGTCGATTTCATCAAGAAATACGATGCCGTTCTGCTCGACATTTTCAAGTGCTTTAAGCTTTAGGTCTTCATTATTCACCATTTTATTGGCTTCTTCTTCTGCCAACTCTTTTAGTGCATCTTTAATTTTTAGTTTGCGTTTCTTTTTATTGCTACTACCCATGTTCTGGAACATGCCTTGTAATTGGCTGGCCATATCTTCCATACCTGGGGGCGTTACTATCTCAACACCTAATGGGTTGGATGAAACCTCAATTTCTATTTCTTTATCATCAAGATCACCTTCGCGTAGCTTCTTACGGAATTTCTGGCGTGTCGAGCTATCTTCCACTGGTGGCTTGGTTTCGTTTCCTTCACTATCCATGCCGAACCAGTTAGCCCCTTCTTCTGCCTTAGGTCGTGGAATAAGAATATCCAGAACACGGTCTTCTGCAGCATCTTCTGCACGGTTTTTAACGCGCTCAATCTCCTGCTCTCTCACAACTTTAATAGCCACATCAGCAAGATCACGGATGATCGAATCCACTTCTTTACCGACATAACCCACTTCAGTAAATTTGGTCGCTTCAACCTTAATAAAAGGGGCATTTGCCAACTTTGCTAAACGACGAGCAATCTCGGTTTTACCTACCCCCGTTGGGCCAATCATTAGAATATTTTTGGGTGTAACTTCTTGGCGTAAATCTGTATCAAGTTGTTGTCTACGCCAGCGATTACGCAAGGCAATGGCAACTGCACGCTTGGCATCATGTTGACCGACAACATGTTTATCTAATTCTTGAACAATTTCTCTCGGTGTCATTGACATAATAATTCTCATTTCTTTAACTATTGTGTATGTGTCTTTTTAAAACACACCCCCCTACTTTGAGGGAGTTTTTTTATTCTGTTATTGCCAAACCATCGAATGGCTTGTATTACAATTCTTCTATGGTTCTATTTTGATTAGTGTAAATACAAATATCACCTGCAATACCTAAACCTTTCTCAACGATTTCACGTGCTGATAAGTCTGTATTATCCAGTAGCGCACGCGCTGCGGATTGGGCAAATGGCCCACCAGAACCTATCGCAATCAGGTTATCTTCGGGGTCTATTACATCACCATTACCTGTAATGACTAACGATGTTTCTTTGTCAGCAACGGCAAGCAATGCTTCTAGCTGACGCATACCTCTATCGGTACGCCAGTCTTTTGCAAGTTCGATTGCAGCACGTGTTAGGTTACCATTATGCTCATGTAGTTTTGCTTCGAACTTCTCAAATAAGGTAAAAGCATCTGCTGTTCCACCCGCAAAACCAGCAATTACTTTGTCATTATAAAGTCGGCGTACTTTTCGTGCATTACCTTTCATAATGGTATTGCCTAAAGAAACCTGACCATCTCCACCAATAACTACTTTTCCGTCACGACGAACAGAGAGTATGGTTGTACCTCGATATTGTTCCATTTTTAGTCCAGTTTTTATTAATTTTAAATTTAAAGCCACCCCCCTACTTTGAGGGATTTTTTTGAGTAAGCTTTATATTGAGTATATTGAGCTATTCCTAGGATGATTGGGTTAAATGAGACTAATTTCAACAAATAGTTGTTAATTTATTAATCAGATCACCAAGCAAATTATGGCAGATACAAAAAAGACACCTTTAAGGTGCCTTTTTTATTCTGACTTAGTTTGTAACTACATATTAATTATTGTGACTGACTCACCATATAATCAACAGCTAATTTAACCACAGAGTCGCCAAGTGATACATTACCGCCTTTGGCTGGCATTCCTGCTTTACCACTAATGGCTGATTTATATAGAGTATCCATTCCTTGAGCAATTCTTGGTTTCCACGCTTCTTTATCACCCAGTATTGGTGAACCAGCAACACCTGTTGCATGGCAGATAAAACAAGCAGTATCGTATACTTTCTTGCCCTCGGTGTGATCTTTAGCGGCAGGGGCAGCGACTACTGCTTCTTCCACAACCGCTACCTTTTCTTCTGTAACAGCAGCTTTTTCCGTTGTAACAACATCTTTTGCTACAGCCGTTTCTTTTACTTTATCAACAACAGGAGTAACGGATTGAGGCGCTTCTTTTTTAACGTCTACTGTTTCCGATTTTTTTGCCTGTTCTTTTTTTACAGGTGCTTCTTCAACAGCCTTAGCTGTTTCCTCTACCTTGGCTGTTTCCTCTACCTTGGCTGTTTCCTCTACCTTGGCTGTTTCCTCTGCCTTGGCTGTTTCTTCTGCTTTGACTGTTTCTTCTGCTTTGGCTGTTTCCTCTGCTTTAGCTGCTTTCTCTACCTTTTCTTCTTTTGGTGCTTCTTTTGCTCCACCAAGATCCAAGCCTGCTTCCTTTGTCATATAAATAACAACAGCCTCAAGCTCAGTTGCTGTAATTGAAGGATCACCACCTTTGGCTGGCATCGCGCCCTTACCGCCAGTTGCTGACTTCAATAAGCCTGCAAGTCCATCACCTGCACGTGCTTCCCATGCTGCTTTGTCACCAAACTTAGGAGCATCCAGCACACCTGTCGCATGACAAGCTGAACAAACTGCATTATAAATTTCTTTCGGTGGACGTCCTGCTGCATTTGCAACAACGGCACCTGCTGCGACAGCATGACCAATCGGCTTGATATTATTTTCTGCCTTTAGAACTAGCTGCGTGTTATCCACTTCACCTTTTAGTGAGTTTCTCTGGTACGTGTTTATTAGGCTTGAAATTAACACATAAACTACTGCTAGAATCGCTAGCGTACTAAGTATAAACAATAACTTAGCTATATTGTCCACCTTGGGTGCTTGACTTGCCATGCTCTCTCCAACTTCAATCTGGTATTAAAATAGTGGCAGAATTATATTCAAAAGCACTAATATGCACTACTTTTTTATGTCATTGATTTTTTAATCATTGCAATAATTGACGTGGGTCATAAAAAGTAAGCCTCTAAGGCATTATTTATGACCGTATTTAGATAAAGACCTTTGCACGAAGAGATATGATGAATAAAAATGGCTTAAATTTTCTAGCTTTTCCCTAAAAAGGCCATCAATAGCCTTACTATTTATCCGTCCTTTATAAAAGTGCTGGAAAATTATGCTCATTTTTCTCTCGCCATACGCTTCGCACAAAGGCCTCAGATAAAAATAAAACATTACCAACCTTAGCAGTGTTAATAATAACACTGCTATTCACCTACAACCGCTCCATAAGAGCTAACCACTCATCTAAAAAAAAGCGATCATCAGAGAATATTTAATTTAGATAATATTCATCTTTTTCGCATAATCACGAAGCTCACCACGAAAATCAGGGTGTGCAATCGAAATTAAAGCTAACGCACGCTCTCGAACACATTTGCCTCGTAGTTTTGCAACACCATATTCAGTCACCACATGATCCACATCATTTTTACTGGTGGTAACTACTGCACCCTGTTTAAGCATAGGCACAATACGTGAGATTGTTCCCCCTTTCGCAGTAGACGGCATGGTTACAAAACCTTTACCCCCTTTTGATATATTCGCTCCTCGGAAGAAGTCAACCTGCCCACCGGTACCACTCCACTGTTTGGGACCCATTGACTCTGAACAACATTGTCCGAATAAATCAATCTCAATTGTAGAGTTAATCGCAACCATATTGTCATGTCGGCCGATATTGTATGGATCATTCGTATAATCAACAGGATGCATTTCAATCATTGGATTATTATGCATAAATTTATAAAGGTGTTTCGATCCCCACGCAAATGTGCCAATCAACTTACCTTTATTCCATGTTTTTTTGGAATTGTTGACAGCTCCACTTTCGACCAGCTCCATGATGCCCTCTGTCACCATCTCGGTGTGAACACCCAGGTCTTTTTTGATTTTAAGTGCTTCACACACTGCATTTGGCACACCGCCAAAACCAATCTGCAATGTAGAGCCGTCTTCAATCAACTCTGCAACATAGCCACCAATCGTGGTATCCAATTCTGTCAAAGGTGCACACGCTAATTCTGGAATTGGGTTAGAGCATTCAACAATATGAGTAACCTGCGAGATATGCACCTGACAAGTACCGTAGCAACGTGGCGCATCTTGATTCACTTCAAGAATAACTTTTTTGGCTTTTTGCAGCGCTTCCCACGTATAGTCCACACCTAAACCCATACTAAAATAACCATGCTCATCCATAGGCGAGACAACGGCACTAACTACATCAGCAGGCCAATATTCTCGAATCAATCGAGGTATTTCATGAAAGTGGCTAGGTGTAAAATCTGCCCAACCCTCATGTACTGCTTCGCGTGATGCCCCACTAACAAAAAGAGAGTCATGTCGAATGTGTGCCGACGATTCTTTATCAAAATAGCCAGGCTTTGCAGGTAAAATTTGATGAGTAACCACATCTTTAAGGGTGTGCTTACGATCTATTAATGCCTTTAGAAAAACATCAGGCTCTCCCGCGCCAACGGGAAACCAAATATGATCTCCCGAATCGATAGCTGCTGCGGCCTCATCCGCAGTGACGAGTTTGTCTTCATAGTGTTGTTGCCAATTGCTCATAATCGTCTAGTCCTCTAATAATAAAATGGGTCGATATATCTAGGTTAGTTTTTACCATCTCAGGCTTTCACGTCGCAACATTTAATCACAAAATATACCCTTTTGGACAGTAGCGACTGATTCGATGAATTTTATTGCCAACGTTATATCTATGACTACTGTTATATGTTTATTTTTAAGAAAATTCTGACATATCTTATTACGTTCTAGTTAGCACAATTGTTAATTTCAAAAGCTTACAAACCGCAAATATTCTTAAGTTTCTTTGAATAAATACACGCTTGAAATTACTTAACACTCTCCATTTCTTTAATTATTCTCTCAACCTCACTGAGAATTCCATGAGTGGATTTAACTTGTTCAGCATCATTACTCTCAAGCTCAGATAGCAAATGCTCATAGCGTTTATCCGTGAGTGTTCTCATAAAAGCAACCAACGCATCAACTTCACTATCTTTCAGTGCGGAAGCATGAAATTCTTTCTCTTCCAGTGCAAGATTCTTATTAACTTCAGGAGCTTGCCAAGGCTTACCCGTTTCTGGATTAATTTTTCGTGAACTATTGTTAAATTTGTCATAAAACAGCACCACAGTACGCAAATCCTTAAATATCCCGTTGTGCATATAGGGCCCAGTAACAGCAATATTTCGCAAGGTGGATACCTTAAACTTACCGTCTTGCTTTGAATTATCAACCTGAGGATTATCCAATAAACCATGATCAATAAAGCGATCACCCTTACCATTAGCTTCACGTAAAAACTTATTCACCGGAACACCAAGATTGTGATATTCATAATTACTAAATGTTTCTTTGGAGCTACCCGGAAATGCCCTTAATTGATGGCAACGATTGCAGTTAGTAAATTGCTGAGAGAAGAACAAAGACTCACCCAATGACTCTTGATCAGTAAGCTCTACTTCACCTCTAAGATAACGATCATATTTTGAGTCAAACGGAGAAAAGAAATCCGTTTTTTCAAACTCCCCAATACTTTCTGCCATCGCAGCATAGGCTTTATCCGTCTGCTCAAATATATCCTGACCAAATAATTGCTGAAATGCTTTTAGGTAAAACTCATTACTTTTTAAACGCGACACAACCGTTGCTTTGTCTGGCATTCCCATTTCAATAGGGTTAAGAGGAGGTCCACCTGCCTGACCGGCCAAGTCTTTCTCGCGACCATCAAGAAACTGACCTCCTATGTAATCGCCTGCTTTATTCTGATGAAAAATTGGGGAAAAACGTGCATAAGAAGCGGTAGGCGCATTACGGTCACCCAAGGATTTACCGTCATCGCCTAGAGAAACCATTTTGCCTACCTTTGTTTCCCTGTCATCCACAAAGCCATAAGCAGGGTTGTGGCAGGTTGAACAGGATTCTGTATGGTTTTTAGATAAGTTGACATCAAAGAATAACATTCGCCCTAAATCTGCTTTAGTTATCGATGACTTATTATCCGCAGCCAACGCAAGATGGACACTAATAACAACAGAAAATACCGCTAATAAAAGAACCTTCACTCTGTGTCTCACAATTTCCCTCACGATCAAATACGTATCTTACCCTACTAAGACTCTCATTTTAGTCTTGGGTACAGTTTCATTGCACTGACAGACATCAATAAAAGAAGACTTTGATAAACCTACCGAGCGTGTCAATTTCAAGGCGCACAGAACGCGGACTTTACACCGAGTAAATGAGCATTTCGAGCAACACAGAAATTGGCTGACTAAATTATAAGACCACTTAAGAAAGGTTTCTCGGTGTTTCGTCCTCCACACCCATCCAACGATAGTCTTCAACAATAAAAAAGGAGGCGATGAAGAACAGCGTAGCACCAATCATTTCTACACCTTCTTCAAAGAAAATATCGTAGATACCTGTGAATAATCCGTTTTCAAAAAACTCATTAAGAACGAGGTAACAGAGTATCCCAATAAATAAAATAAGGGTGGTTGGCTTGGATAGTATGTGGCTTCTATTGCGCCAGAAGTACGGTATCTTGTAAAACAGATAGACTAACAGTAACAGGGTAGGAACAATTAAAATATAACGGTTACTACTTAAAAAGAAGGTATGCACAAAATCGGGGACATTCAGGCCAGCGGTTTCTACCTCTCTATGCATCATACTGAGTGATAATAAACTTAAAAAAATGGTCAGCACTCGATTCATTGCCGAAGTTTTTAGCGACTGCACTGCAAAGCTTATACCTGCCATTAACAAAAAGAGGGCTTGATAGATTTCCATCATGCCATTTTCATCAACCATATTCGCATCTTTCTGTATAAAAAAAGCATACGCGGCAAAAAGCAGGCAACATAGACACGCAAGAGCAGCAATCAATACTGGTTTTTTCTTAAACATCAGATTTAACTCATAGGACAGACGTATTTGCCAATTGATAAAAGCAATCTACGGATAGAAATGGCGCGCCTGGCTGGATTCGAACCAGCTACCCCGACCTTCGGAGGGTCGTACTCTATCCAAGTGAGCTACAGGCGCAGAATGTGCATTCTAACGAATTTAACGGTTATCTTCAGTATTATTTTTTTTCAATAATTTACTGTCATCCAATATAGAAATGACTACTTCAAACCTAGAAGCCTAGGCACAATAATAAACACCCTCCATTCTTATACAGGGTATATACAAACATGATATTATTGCCACACATTTTATACATAATAACTAGCTGATTGATATCATGAAAGAAAATTTGGATGATGTATTACCAGCATCGGAAGAAGGGCTTTACCCCATTAGAACTGTTTCTGAGGTGACTGGTGTAAATGCGATAACGCTTCGTGCATGGGAAAGACGCTACGGCTTATTTAAGCCACAGCGCACCCCAAAAGGGCATCGTCTATATAGCCAGCAAGATATTTTACGCATTCAACAGGTTTTACAGTTACTGGAAAAAGGTGTTGCTATTGGGCAGGTTTCTAATGCATTAAAAAAAGAGACTAAACTAGAAGAACTTGCCGATATGACAATGCAAAGCGATGCTAACAACGTCTTAAATAACAACGCAAATAAAAACAAGAATGACACTCCTTTTGCGCAAGAACAACTCAAACAGCCCCCTTCTGAAAACCAATGGAAAATCTACAGTAAAAAACTTATGGGGGCGGTTAATGCCTACGATATAGAACAGCTTGAAAGATTACACCATGAAATATTTTCACTTTATCCACTGGAAATTATCAGCCACCGTTTATTACGACCGACCTTAACCAAGTTGCACAATCAGGCGAAGCAATTACAGTCACTGTCTGGCACTTATCATTTTTACTGGCAGTTTTTGCAACAGCGTATTGGGGGCTTATTTTTAAAGAGCACCTTGCAAAATCGTGGCAAGAAAATTCTGCTCATGGCATCGGGTGATTCCAAGGCGAATGTTGAATTACTGTTATTTGGGCTACCGCTACTGACTCACGGTTATCGTGTAGTGGTTCTGGGGAGTGACATTCCATTCGATGCAATACCGATGACCTTATCGCGAGCGAATAGTGATGCTCTGATTATTTATTCTGCAAGCTCTATTTCGCATGAGACATTTGCCACTGATGCGTTTGATTCTGACCCAGCTACGGATATGATTATTTCCATTAAAACACTGGCTGATAGCCTCAAAATTCCTGTATTTATTGCGGGGGAATACAGCACTGTTCAGGCTAGCGAATTGGCTAAATATCAGCTTGTACCACTGAAAGAAAACGCTATTGAGCAATTAAAAATAATCGATGCGACTTTAGCCAAAGAAGCGAAAAACTAACGGATTCAAGCGACTTTCAGTGATGGCTATTTCTAGTGTCAGGAGAAAGTTATTACAATAAAACTGCTACGGTAAAAACTATTACGATAAAAAACAGGCTATAAGTAGGGGGGTGGCTTTCTGTTTAATTGCCATTATCTATGTCATGCCTTACATCATTATTATCCACTTTATTTGATTTCTGCATACCTATCCAGTGCACGTATTCTCGTGGCTTTTAAATCAACCATTGCCTCTGGGTAATCACATTGTTTCGCCTGTTCCGCCGCAGGTTGATGGATGGATTTATCATCCAGTTGACTTAGTTCAGGAATCCAGCGACGAATATAGGCGGCTTTGGCATCAAATTTATTGCTTTGCAGTACAGGATTAAAGATTCGATAATACGGTGCAGCATCCGCGCCACTCCCCGCAATCCATTGCCAGCCCATGGTGTTATTGGCAATATCTGCATCGACTAAAGTATCACGAAACCATGCCTCACCACAGCGCCAGTGAATCAATAAATTTTTGCTTAAAAAAGAAGCTGTAATCATCCTAACGCGATTGTGCATATACCCTGTTTGCCATAATTCTCGCATACCCGCATCAATAATTGGAAACCCTGTATTGCCTTGTTGCCAACGTTTTAAACTAACCTCATCATTACGCCATTCGAAGGCTTTATATTTGTCAAGCAAAGGTTCGGTTGTGGTTTGTGGAAAGTGATAAAGCAAGGCATAAGCAAACTCGCGCCATACAATTTGTCGTAATAGCTGACTAACCCCGTAATCATGCTGTGGGTTTTGTGCTTTATGTATATTGCTGTAATGAAACACCTGTAATGGGCTAATTTCCCCAAAGTGTAAATGCGGCGAAAGCAATGAAGTGCCGCCAATTGCAGGGAAGTCTCGTTGTTCTTTGTAGTTTTGCACAGCATCTTCCAAAAAATCATGCAGTCTATCGTGCGCGGCATCTTCTCCCGTTTTCCAGTGTGACATCATGGCAATATCCCACCTTGGAATGGAAGACTGAGGAAGCAGGTTCAGCTGATCAAGTGCTAGTGAAACAGGCCATTTTTCCGTTGGTTTGAAATCCAGTGGTATCTCATAAGGCGCTGTTAGCATCAATTTTTGCATCAAGGCCTTGTAGTAAGGGGTAAATACTCGATACGGGGTTTCGTCTTGCTTTAACACTTCCCACGGTTCTAGCAGCATATTGCCTTTAAAGCTCTTGACATTTATTTGCTTGCCTAGCATTGCTTTGATTGCTGCATCACGCTTGCGCACGCCAGGTTCGTAACAACGATTCCAATATAAGTGTGTTGCGTTAGTTTCTTGAATCAGTGCAGTTAAAACATCAAGTGAATTCCCTTGTCTTAGGATGAGTGTTGACTGCTGAGCATGTAAATCTGAAGACAAACTTTCGAGACTAGAGTGTAGCCAAGCGCGACTGGCACTACCTGTACGGCTAATGCTTTCAGTCAATGGATCATCTATAAAGACAGGAATAACCACATCACATTCATTACAGGCACGGAATAAGGCGGTATTATCTGATAGTCGCAAATCCTGTCTAAACCAAACGATACCAATCATTGACATTTTCCTTTTAGTTATATCATTGTACTTTCAATAGAAGAGTCAATAGACTTTCTTAATAGAAACTGTACAAAGCAGAGGTATTTTAAACTATTGTACAAGTTATGCATAACTATATAAACTGTATAAAAAATAATCTGCATCAGGAACTAAAAATGCTCAGTAACAATCATTTTCCAAAGCTAAAACTAGGTATTAGTAGCTGTCTTCTGGGCAATGAGGTTCGCTATGATGGGGGACACAAAAATAATCAATATATTCAACATACCCTTACCCGTTTTTTAGACTTCCAAACATTCTGCCCTGAAGTTGCTATTGGCATGGGCGTTCCTCGTCCACCGATTAAGTTAGTACAAAAAAGTGAGGCCGATGAAACAAAGACTTACGCGGTTGATGCAAAAAATAATGAGCTAGATTACACCACTGATTTAACTGAGTATGCACAGAAGGTGGCTAAAACTTACTTGTCAGACATCAGCGGTTATATCTTTAAAAAAAATTCACCCAGTTGTGGCATGGAGCGCGTTAACGTCTACAGTCCAGAAGGTCAGCTCTTGCACAAAGATGGGACTGGTATTTACGCACAAGTCATCAAAGAATATTTCCCCCATATGCCAATGGAAGAAGAAGGCAGGTTGAACGACGTTAATCTGCGTGAAAGTTTTCTAACTCGTGTTTACTTATATAATGATTGGCAGCTTATACTGAAAGAGGGCATCACAGCACGTGATTTAGTAGAATTTCATGCGCAGCAAAAGTATTTATTTATGGCATATAACCAACAGTTAGCCCGTAAACTAGGGCAAATGGTTGCTACCGCAGGAAGCCAAGACATAAATAAATTGGCAGAAAACTACATTGCATTAGCGATGCAGGTGTTAAAGAAACAACCCAACCGAAAACGTCATACCAATGCGTTACAGCATATTATGGGTTATTTAAAAAAGCAGCTAGATAACACCGATCGTCAGGAGTTATTGCACAGTATTATGTCTTTTCAAAAAGGAGAAATACCATTAATAATGCCACTAACACTACTCAAACATCACTTTGCAAAGCACCCTAATGAATACATTGCCAAACAGCGTTATCTATCACCTTTTCCAGTAGAACTACGTTAGCCATATTACTGTGACCGCTGCGACCATCGACGTTATTGCAAGCAGTCTGATATAGACTTCGCCATATTGCTAAGCCAGTTGAGATAAGCCTCTTGATCTGGCTTTATTTTTTTCCCCAGCACATCAATTTCAACAACATGCATGACTTTATCTTTCTGGTGTGACAGCAAAGCATCGACTTGTGATTGTGCAATATCAGGGTCGGTAAAGAGACACTGTATATTGAGCGCTGCAATTGTTTGGCGTGTTTTACTTATTTTTTTAGCACCACTGTTTAGCCCTTCATGCAAATTAAGAACAACAGGATCAGCAAGACCAAATTCATGTGCGAAATATTGCCATGAGTTATGAAACACAACATAAGGAATGCTTGTTTTACCATTTAAGCGCTGGCTAATCTGCATAGATTCCTGACCTAATTTACGATCAAATGTATCCAGATTTTTCTCATATATTTTTTGGTTTTTAGGGTCTAGCCTAGACAGTTCCTGTGCTATTTTTTGCGCCATTAGCATGGCATTTTTAGGTGATGTCCAAATATGCATGTCTTGACCCGAGTGATGATGCCCATGTTCTTCAGCGTGATTATACGTCGAGTCTGCTTTAGTCAGTGGTGGGCTTTTCTCTTCGGCTATTGATTCATGCTCATCATGGTCATGCCCTTCATGATTTGCAGAATGCGTATCTTGTACCGCTTCTTTTAATATTTTAGTTTTAGCCTTATGTAAATCAGCCCAATTAATCAGTGTAATTCCGTCAACATCTGCCAGTGACACCAACTTGTCTTGGTGCTTTTCAAGCAGTGGATTCAACATCACTTCCATGTGCTCATCAATACGAAAAATAATATCTGCTCCCGCGACCTTGCGAATATCAGAGGGTTTAAAACTGGCACTGTGTGGGGATGAGTGGTCGGGTATTAGCTGAAAACTACTGGCTTGATTGTCTAATTGATCCCCCAAAATTGCCAATACAATTGATTGCAACGGCTTTATTGTGGCAACAATTTTTAGGGGTTTTGAGTCCACTGATGTGTTGGTATTTGTGTGACTTTCAACTTTCTCTTTGCCTCCACACGCAGTGAGCATTCCAGAAAGTAAAAAAAAGAGTACAATACGACGCATGTCTGATCCTGTCCAAAAAAATGATGGTGAGTTACTGGCTTCGCTAGAGCATATCAACCTGAGCCTGCAAGGGAAGACGATTCTGCATGATGTCAGTCTTACTTTGCAAGCAGGAAAAATTCTAACCATTATCGGGCCAAATGGTGCTGGTAAGTCTACACTTATTCGCATTCTTTTAGGATTAGAAACGGCTCAAAGTGGGGGGGTGCATCGTAAACCTAAACTACGTATTGGTTATGTCCCACAAAAAATAGCCATTGATTCACTCTTGCCTCTTACTGTAGAACGCTTTGTGTCGCTATCTTCCAGATCATTCAATAATACGACAAAAGCTAAAGATGCACTCAAAGAAATAGGGGTTGAGCATTTGGCTAAACAAGCTATCCAAAAATTGTCTGGGGGTGAGTTTCAGCGTGTGTTACTGGCGCGCGCCCTACTGCGTAAACCAGAGTTATTAATACTCGATGAGCCTGCACAAGGAGTGGATGTAACGGGGCAAGCAGAGCTTTATGAACAAATTGCCGTATTAAAAAATAAATATGGTTTTGGTGTATTGATGGTATCGCATGATTTACATTTAGTGATGCAAAAGACCGATCAGGTATTGTGCTTAAATCAGCATATTTGTTGCAGTGGGAAACCTGATGACGTGAGTAATCACCCTGAATACCAGCGCCTGTTTGGCAATTTACCGACCGAAGGCTTGGCGGTTTATACTCATCACCATAATCATTGCCACGACTTAAAAGGTGATGTGGTGCTAGATGAATGCAAGCACCCTGACCACAATCATACTGAACATAAGCCGACAGAAAATGCCGTCGAGCAAGATGGAAAACATACGCATGGATGATTTTTTAATCCGCGCCATTCTCGCCGGTATCGCAATTACCTTAATTGCGGGGCCACTTGGTGCATTTCTCCTTTGGCGTCACATGGCATATTTTGGTGACACACTTTCGCATTCAGCGATATTAGGCGTGGCACTTGGAATGCTGATGTCTATCAATGTAAATATCGGCATTCTGATTTCAACCGTCTTGGTTGCTGCTTTATTAATACTTTCGCAACGGCAAAAACGCTTGGGTAGCGATGCTTTACTGGGGATTATTTCGCACAGCGCATTATCGCTAGGCTTGGTACTTATCAGCTTTGTTCACGGGATACGGATAGATTTGAATGCCTGGTTGTTCGGCGATATATTGGCTGTCACATGGTCGGATTTAGGCTTAATCACAATCAGTGTAGCGGTGGTTCTTGCGATACTGTCGGCTATCTGGAAGCCATTACTATCGCTTACCGTTCACGAAGAATTAGCCTTAGTAGAAGGTGTGAATATCTCATTGATTAGCGCGATCTACACGCTATTAATTGCAGTACTTGTCGCCATTGCAATGAAAATTATTGGTGCATTGCTCATTACATCACTCTTAATTATTCCTGCCGCTGCTGCCAGACAGTTCTCTAAAACTCCTGAACAAATGGCTGCACTCGCTGTTGTTGCTGGCTGGATTTCAGTTATTTTAGGATTAACTGCATCATTTTTGTGGGATACACCAGCCGGCCCTTCGATTGTCGTTGCCGCATCTTTCTTATTTTTAATCAGTCAACTCACGGGTAAGCGCATTGAATGAGTGCTTAACTCACTCAATGTGCATCTATTTACTATCAGAGACCTTTGCACGCAGAGGGATAGCCAATAAGAATGGCTTGAATCCCCAGCTTTAATCAAACAACCACAAGTAGCTAATAAGAAAAGTTAAAGCCAACAATATAATAGCGATGACTTTACTCATTACAGATTTTTCTTCGCTTCAGCGACTCTTGCTATCACTTGTTCTGGTGCTGTACCGCCTAAATGGTTACGTGCTGCCACGGAACCTTCCAGCGTCAATACCTCAAAGACATCTTGATCAATTATGGTTGAAAACGTCTGCAACTCTTCGAGACTCATTTCACTCAGGTCCTTACCCGTTTCCACACCATATGCAACGGCACTGCCAACAACTTCGTGTGCATCACGAAATGGCATATTTTTACCAACAAGGTAATCTGCCAAGTCTGTTGCGGTTGAAAAACCCTGCATTGCTGCGGCACGCATGGCGTCTTTATTGGTCGTGATATTCGGCACCATATCGGCAAATGCGCGCAAACTTCCCAGTAACGTGTCTACGGTGTCAAAGACTGGCTCTTTGTCTTCCTGATTGTCTTTATTATAAGCCAAAGGCTGACTTTTCATTAAGGTAAGCAATGAGAATAAGCTACCGAATACTCTGCCACTTTTTCCACGTACTAACTCTGGTACATCTGGGTTTTTCTTTTGCGGCATAATGGATGAGCCTGTACAAAAACGATCAGGTAGATTAATAAAATTAAACTGTGCCGATGTCCACAGCACTAATTCTTCCGAAAACCGTGATAAATGCATCATAATAAGTGAGGCTGCCGAGATAAACTCTATCGCAAAGTCACGATCACTCACGCCATCCAGTGAGTTATTGCACGGTCTTTCAAAACCTAGTAGTTCAGCAGTGTAAGCTCTATCGATGGGGTAAGTGGTTCCCGCCAGTGCCGCCGAGCCTAGCGGCATGATATTTACGCGCTTACGGCAGTCTTGTAGGCGCTCGAAATCTCTCACTAACATTTCATACCATGCCAGCATGTGATGCCCAAAGGTAATAGGCTGTGCTACTTGTAAATGAGTAAAACCGGGAAGAATAGTTTCTGCTTCCTGTTCAGCTATTTTTAACAAGCCACTTTGCAAACGTTTTAATTCCGCAGAAATAGTATCTATTTCTTCACGCAACCAAAGACGAATATCAGTTGCTATCTGATCATTGCGTGAACGCCCAGTGTGTAATTTTTTCCCTGTAATGCCAATTTTATCGGTCAATCGTGCTTCAATATTCATGTGAATATCTTCTAGCTGTACTGACCATTCTAAATCACCTGACTCAATATCTGCCTGAATCTCTGTAAGCCCCTGATGAATATCATACATTTCTTCATCAGTGAGAATACCAACTTTGTTTAACATTTGTGAGTGTGCTTTTGATCCTGCAATATCGTGCTTATATAAACGCTGATCAAAGCCGATAGATGCCGTAAATGCTTCTACAAAAGCATCTGTAGATTCGGTAAATCGACCACCCCAAAGTTTATCTGCACCTTGGTTATTTGTGCCATTTTGAGGATTATTTGAAGAATTTTTGTTATCAGTCATGATTGTTCAGTTTCCAGTCAGTAAGATTTTCATACAATGTGACGAACGCTACAAAAAAAGCGACGAAAATAATAAAAAGTAACAGTCGTGATGTTAGTGCTACTTAAAATATGTAGGGAGGCCTTTGCACAAAGAGTATGGCGAAAGAAAAGTGAGCATGATTTTCTCGCTTTTTCATTCATCCTATCTCTTCGTGCAAAGCTCTCATAGAATACTATTTAAAGTATATGCTCTCAGGCTCGGCATTATAGCAGAGCCTGAGAGCGTAAAATCTAATAAAAATAAATAAGATTAATAATAATAAATGAATATAACCACTACTGAAAATTCTATTGGTTTCCTGCCAGAGCTATGCACACCACAAGCAGTGCTACGCGTTATGGTGGGGGCTGAAGTATTAGCATTAGTATTGGCTTTAACCAGCTCTTCGGCGACTTACCAAGCGTCTATATTGCGCATGGGTTTAACATCATTATTTGTACAATGGGTTGTCTTAAGTTCAACATTTACTATTTGTCTTTTATCGAAAAAAATTAAGCAACTGCCTGTTATTAAAATAGCCGCTGTAGTCAGTGGTATCGTTGTTGGATTTACCATTGCTGCTTCGATTGTTGCTATTATGATGGATAGCTACCAGAAAGTTGGTGTGATGTATTTTTGGGATACACCCTTCATTCTTAGAAATATATTTGTTGCACTCGTTATTTGTCTTATGACACTACATTATTTTTATGTACACAGCCAAAGAGCCGAATTTTTACGAGCAGATTCTGGGGCAAAATATGATGCACTTCAATCACGAATGCGCCCTCATTTCCTCTTTAATAGCTTAAACAGTATTGCTCAACTGATTCAAGTTGATAAAAATAAAGCCGAAGATGCTTTATTAGACCTCGCTGACATTTTCCGCTCTACCCTTGATACCCGTAACCGTATCTCATTAGGCGAGGAGCTTGATGTGACATTGCGCTACTTACGGATGGAAGGTTTGCGACTGGGAAAACGCAGATTAAACATCGTTTGGGACATGGATCGTCAGACACTTCCTTTTAATATGGAAATTCCTCCGTTGTTATTACAACCATTGGTTGAAAATGCAATTTATCATGGCATTCAGCCTTGTAAAGACGGCGGAACACTAGGAATTAGCTTGTATGATGCAGGGCCACGCTTAGATGTTGTGGTAACAAACCCTGTGCCACCTGCTGGAACAAATTCACATCAAAAGGGGAATCATATTGCCCAAGAAAATTTAAAGAATCGTCTGAGACTTGCATACGGTGATCGCGCCAATCTAAAAATAACTAAAAGCGACCATCAATACCGCGTCTCATTTTCTATACCGAAGGAGACATAATAATGACAATGAACATCCTAGTCGTTGACGATGAAGAACTAGCGCGACAAAGAATACAAAGCTTACTTCAGGATAATTCTGAATACAAAATTTGTGCCGAAGCAGAAAACGGAGCCGAAGCACTGATGATGGTTGAGCGCCATCAGCCTGATTTGATATTACTCGATATTTCTATGCCTGTGATGGATGGGTTAGAGGTCGCAAAACACTTATCAGGCATGCCAAATCCACCAGCCGTAATATTTACTACTGCATATGGGGAGTATGCATTAGAAGCCTTTTCAACCAAAGCAACAGGGTACCTCATGAAACCAATAAGACAAGAACAATTATTAAAAAGTCTACAACAAGCTCGCTCACTTAACCGTGCACAGCGATCAAAAGTACTGGATGAGAGCGAAATAACTGGCGCTGGGCGCAAACATATTTGTGCCAGAATGCGAGGCAATCTGGAACTCATTCCTATTGAGGATGTTTATTATTTTCAGGCCGATCAAAAATATGTAACAGTAAGACACAAACAAGGCGAAGTGATTATTGAAGAATCACTAAAATCATTGGAAACGGATTTAGCAGATAAGTTTATTCGTATTCATAGAAATGCATTAGTCGCCAAAAGCCGTATTACAGGTTTAGCTAAAAATAATATTGGCCGCGTACAAGTTAAAATCGAGAAAATTGACGATCAGTTAGAAGTAAGTCGTCGTCATGTAGCGGAAATCCGCCGCTTTGTACGAAATCGCTAATACTATTAGAAGGCTTATTGACAGCTACTTGTATCCGCTAAACGGCTCATTTATTGAGCCGTTTTTTTATTGGCTTCCACCTGCTGGGTTTGTAACAACTGCATCATGTCATCAATCGAATTGTCCAGATAAGCACCAAATAACTCAATCGTATTAATACCGACCATCTGCTCTGCGACTTCTTTCCCTTTATAATTTAGAAAAACCAATGTGGGCGTCAAAATCACATTATATTCACCAGAAATATCTGCTGGCTCAACTGTTTTCCCAGAAAAACCAATCACATCTCTTGTATCATCTATCTGTAATTTTCTGATAAAAATACGCTTATCATACTCACCACTAAGTACCATCGGTGATAGTATTTTCGTATCCATTTGTTCGCAGTATGTGCACCCTTCTGCATGTAGCATTAAGACTAAGCCACGATTCTCTTGCTGCATTTGCTTTGCAAGCTGTTGAAAATTACTTTCTTCAATCACAATATTATTATTTCCAGCAACACTACTCTCGAAACTACTCACAGAGACCAAAAATACTAACCATGTGATAAATAATTTCATAGATTCTTTTTCTCTCTAGTTTTGCCTCTCAAGACTAATTGACGTAAAGTCCAAGAATAAAAATAGTGTGAATTGTGTATCACCTTAATTTCACAATGATTGTTACCCAGTGATAGAATGAATATATGACGAAAACCATACGCATAGCAACCAGAAAAAGCCCTCTCGCTCTATGGCAAGCAGAGGAAGTTGCAAGACAATTAAAGCATCATCATGCCAACCTTGAGGTTGAATTAGTCACGATGAAAACGCAGGGTGATATTATTTTAGACACACCCTTAGCAAAAATTGGTGGCAAAGGGCTGTTTGTAAAAGAACTTGAAACAGGCATGCTCGAAGGACGTGCAGACATTGCCGTACATTCAATGAAAGATGTGCCTATGCAACTACCGGAAGGACTGCATCTATCCGTTATTATGCAGCGTGAAGATCCAACTGATGCATTCGTTTCCAACACCATCAACTCATTAGATGAATTACCACAAAATGCAAAAGTAGGTACGTGTAGCCTACGGCGTCAAACGCAATTAATTGAGAAAAGACCTGATATTGAAATCCTTAACTTACGTGGCAATGTAAATTCACGCTTAGCTAAGCTGGATAATGGAGACTACGATGCAATCATTCTTGCCTCTGCCGGCCTTATCCGATTAGGTTTTGAGAAACGTATTAAACATAGCATTTCAGTTGAGCAAAGCCTGCCAGCAGCAGGCCAAGGCGCTGTCGGCATTGAATGCCGTAGCGATGATGACGAAGTTAACGCACTCCTGGCTCCCTTGCATGATGAAGAAACAGCCACCCGCATCTACGCTGAAAGAGCACTCAATGCTCGTTTAAATGGGGGTTGTCAGGCTCCTATTGGAGGCTTTGCAACGCTGCAAGATAATACAATACACTTGAGTGGACTAATTGGCTTCCCTGATGGCTCAATAATCTATCGCTGTGAAAAAACAGGCCCACGAACTAACCCTGAAGACCTTGGAATAGCCGTAGCTGAAGACTTAATTGCTCAAGGTGGTGGAAAAATTCTAAAGCAATTAGGAATTGCTACCTAAGCCTGAAATGGATGCCTCTCTACCGTTAAAAAATAAGTGGATAGCCAATACCAGAGCGGAGCATCAGGCTCAACCGCTAACAAAAAAGCTATTGGCTGCGGGGGCTAATGTTATTCATTTTCCCTTATTGAGTATTGAGCCTCCCAAAAATCTAAAAGAGGTTGAACAACAATTAGCCTTATTAGGCAACTATGATTTAGCTGTTTTCATCAGTAGCAATGCGGTAGAACAAACATTAAATAAAATTGATGCTCGTGTTTTGAAAACACTTAAACTGGCATGCGTGGGGGAAAAGACAGGTTTAGTACTCAAAGCACACGATCTTAAAATCGACTTTTGCCCTAAACAATTTTTTAACAGTGAAGCATTGCTTGCTTTAGATGCTTTCCAGAAATTCATACCGGGGAAAAAAATAGCCCTCATAAAAGGTCATGGAGGCAGAAAGCTACTCGAAAAAAGCCTTCGTAAGTGGGGGGGTGACATTAATACTATTGAGGTTTATCGCAGAACATGCCCAAACCACAATATAGACTTTTTGAAAAAATACCACCAACACCAAGAGCTTGATATAATCATCCTCACGAGTGGTTTCAGTGTATGTAATTTTTTCACGCTTGCTGGTAATCTTTCTGATAGCTCTAAAGCAGGAGCAAATAATAAAGAAGACTGGATTGATTCACTCACCTTATTACTTGGGAGTGAAAGATTGCAAAAGTATGTCCCGGATAATTTTAAAGGCAGGGTAATATTTGCCGAAGACCCGAGTGATGAAACACTCCTAAAAGAGTTAAGTGTTAATAATTAAAATATGAATAATGACGAACAATTAAGACTACTAAAAAAAATCAATCGACGTACTCGATTTACACAGTTCTTAGCATGGCTAGCCTTATTTTTTACAGCAGTAGGCATTGCGGCGGGCTATAAAAACTGGCTGAGAATCCATGATAAAGCAAAATTAAGTCTAAAACAGATTGAAGAAATTCGAGGTGATATGCCTGATTTTGCCAAAAAATCCAAAGTACAATTACTCGAACAAGAAATTAACGACAATATTAAAGAGAATAAAACACACTTAAATAAAGCTATGCATGAATTGCGTAGTATTCAGGATAGTACTCAACATATTGCTGAAACCGTACATATTCAAGTTGAACAACTAACCAAGCAACAAGCACCGATTATTCCACAAACACCAACAATAAATGACTGGTCATTGGGTGAAGTCCACTTCCTTCTACAAACAGCACGACAAAGTTTTAAACTCAAAAAGGACAAGATGGGGGCAATGACAGCACTCAAACTGGCAGATGATTTGCTTTTAAAAAGAGGCGCCATTGAATTGCTACCTGTACGTAAACAAATCAGTGATGATATCGCCACCGTAAAACAATTTAAAGTTGCAGACATTGGTTTACTTTCTAAAAAAATTGATACTCTAATGCTACAACTTAAACCCGTTATAAATAAGCCAATAGAAACAGGTAAAAAGATTGAGTTACTTCCCAGTGATGCTAATAACACAGCAACAGAGAGTGATAAAAGAGCAAAAAAAGATCATTCATCACTTGTTGATCGTGTTAAAAATACCATAAATAATGCTGTTATTATTAAGAAATTCGACAAGCCCCTGCTAGAGGAAATGAATGTAGAGGCTAAAGAAAATTTATTCCAACTACTTTCTTTACACCTTGAAACACTCCGTATCCTGTTATTACAGGGCGATAATGATAATTACCATAAACAAATCTCCAGAATAAAAACATTACTAAAAAAGTACTATTCTGAACCAGATGTTCTTAAATACAACAAACAACTGGATGCACTATCAAAAGTGAATTTAGCACCTGAAGTGCCAGACATATCATCATTAAAACTACTTGAAAAACTAATGGCAAAAACAAATTCAACAGATAGTAATCAAACAACGGAAGCAATAGAACAAGGCACTGAATAATGAAATACATAATATTCTTCTTTTTGGTTGTTGCCGCCTTTTGGCTGGGCATTTTTGCTGTTCAACATTCGTCGGATATCACCATAAACTATCAATGGGACAAAAACCCAATGAGCATCAGTTTAACCAGCACAACCTTGCTCATAGCGAGTGTTGCTGGGCTGATTGGCCTATATATCCTCTTTTCACTATCTAAATTTCTATTTGGTTTACGTAAGCGATTAAAACAAAGAAGAACACTGAAACTAGCAGCCAAAGCAAACCAGGAATTAACCAAAGGACTGGTATATTTTACTGAAGGACATTGGTCTGAATCTGAAAATGCCTTATTAAATAATGTAGACTATTCTGAATCTCCGTTACTGAATTATCTGGCTGCAGCCAGAGCCGCTCACATGCAAGGGGCTTATGATAGAAGAGACCGTTATTTAAAAGTTGCCAGTGAACAAGGCGAAGATGCACAAATAGCAGTATCAGTTTCACAAGCCGAAATGCAATTTAGTAGCAACCAGTTAGAACAATCCAGAGCAACGTTAATACATTTACTTGACGTTTCACCAAAACACCCTTATGCCATTAAACTATTGGCTAAAGTGTATTATCAGCAAGAAGATTGGGGCAATCTATTCAAGTTATTACCAGACCTTGAGAAACTTTCATTAATTAAAGAGCGTGACCAGAAAAAATATCAGAAAACAGCATTATCAGGGATTTTTCACACACTCTCACATAAAAAAGATATTTCAAGCCTCAACGCCTTGTGGAAAAAACTACCCACTAGCTTGCAAGAAAATCCGCAGGCCGTTCTCCTTTATTGTGAAGCGCTTACCGATGCTGGAGATGAAAATACCAGTAATAAACTATTAATTTCACAGCTTAATAAAACATTTGATGAAAAACTAATAGAACGTTATGGACTAATAGAACACCCTGTATTAGGTGATGCCATCAAACAGGCAGAAAAATGGCTAGTAGGTAATGAAAGAAGCCCGATGCTGTTATTAGCATTAGCACGCTTAAATAGAAAGTATCAACTTTGGGGCAAGAGCAAAGCCTACTACAACACAAGTTTAAACTTCTCACCATCGGCCGCTGTATACTTGGAATTGGCTGGTCTTTTAGAGGAGCTTGATGAAGATGAAAATGCACAGACTTGTTATAAAATGGGACTCAATTACAGTATCCATAAAAAGGGAGAGATTTTAACTTTAAAGCAACACACAAGTCATAAGTAAAGAGAGAAATAGTTGCTCAAGAAAAACAACGTTAAACTTTTTGATTATTCATAATGAACACATGTCGAACTGCCCTATTCTAGTACCAAACTAGTACCAAAATATGTCTTCTCACGAAGCAATTTAGTCAATATCAGGTACTGAAAATAATTATCATTATCAATAAATTAGAATAAACCTGAAATATTACTGCTAAGTAATTTACTTTTCATGTTTTTTCTTCTTTTCAATGCTAATCTTATTCCAAAGCCGCACATTGAGCGCTAAACTACCCAGCTAATATACAAACTAGGAATTCCCTCATGCCAGAGTATCGTTCACGTACATCCACCCACGGCCGCAATATGGCTGGAGCTAGAGCCTTATGGCGCGCAACAGGTATGAAAGACGATGATTTTAGCAAGCCCATTATTGCAATTGCTAATTCATTTACACAGTTTGTGCCCGGTCATGTGCATCTTAAAGATATGGGGCAACTTGTTGCACGGGAAGTAGAAAAAGCAGGTGGCGTAGCAAAAGAATTCAATACAATTGCTGTTGATGACGGTATTGCCATGGGGCACGATGGCATGCTGTACAGCTTACCGTCTCGTGAAATTATCTCTGACTCTGTTGAGTATATGGTGAATGCCCATTGTGCAGATGCTTTAGTCTGTATCTCTAACTGCGACAAAATCACACCGGGCATGTTAAATGCAGCATTACGCTTAAATATTCCCGTGGTATTCGTCTCTGGTGGACCTATGGAATCTGGCAAAACCATCATTCAAGAACAAGCGGTGAAGCTTGATTTGGTTGATGCAATGGTTTCCGCTGCTGATAACGAAGTCTCTGATGAAGATGTACTTAAAACAGAAGTTTCGGCCTGTCCTACCTGCGGTTCATGCTCGGGCATGTTTACCGCAAACTCAATGAACTGTTTAACAGAGGCATTAGGCTTATCACTACCGGGTAATGGTTCGATGCTAGCAACACATGCTGACCGTGAGCAGCTATTCCTAAAAGCAGCACGTCAAATCATGGAGCTAACCAAACGCTATTATGAAGAAGATGATGAGACGGCATTGCCGCGTAATATCGCTAATTTTAAAGCCTTTGAAAATGCAATGAGCCTAGACATTACTATGGGAGGCTCTACCAATACCGTTTTACATTTACTCGCAGCGGCACACGAAGCAAAAGTTAATTTCACTATGGACGACATGGATCGTCTGTCCCGCTCTGTTCCAAACCTCAGCAAAGTAGCACCGGCCACTCAGTTATACCACATGGAAGATGTACATCGTGCGGGAGGAGTTTTTAGAATTTTAGGTGAGCTTGAACGTGGCGGTATGCTACACACAGACTGTTATACCGTACATGCACGTACCATGGGCGAAGCCTTGGAAACATGGGATATTGCACGTAACCCATCTAAAGAGGTGCAAACCTTTTATAAAGCAGCACCGGGTAATGTTCGTACGACACAAGCATTCAGTCAAAATAAGCGCTGGGATAGCCTTGATATCGACAAAGTAGGCGGTTGTATCCGTGATGTTGAGCATGCTTATTCAAAAGATGGTGGTTTAGCGGTGCTTTACGGCAATATCGCTGAAGATGGCTGTATCGTAAAAACAGCAGGTGTTGATGAGCATATATTGACATTTGAAGGTCGGGCGCGAGTGTACGAATCTCAAGATGACGCTGTAACGGCAATTCTAGATGATCAAATTGTTGCAGGCGATATTGTCGTTATTCTTTACGAAGGTCCTAAAGGTGGGCCGGGCATGCAGGAAATGCTGTATCCAACGAGTTATTTAAAGTCAAAAGGATTGGGTAAAGCTTGCGCACTCATCACTGATGGTCGCTTTTCAGGCGGCACATCGGGCTTGTCTATCGGTCATGCTTCACCAGAGGCGGCAGAAGGCGGGGCGATTGGATTAGTGGAAGAAGGCGATATAATAGATATTGATATTCCTAACAGAAAAATTTCACTCAGAATCTCTGATGAAACGCTACAGCAACGTCGTGATGCTATGGATGCAAAAGGAAGCAATGGCTGGAAAGCAGGACCTCGTCCTAGAAATGTCACACCCGCATTAAGAGCTTACGCAGCAATGTCAACGTCTGCGGCAAAAGGGGCAGTTAGAGATGTCTCTCAAGTTGAAAAATAGTAAATTTCTCCCTCGCTTCTAAGCACTCACTGTCTGCTTAGACTACGCGGATTTTAGAAAGCCCCAATTTTATCGGGGCTTTTTTATACAAGCAAAAACCACCGCAGGCAATACTTCTACTAATATATCAAAAACTAATTTTGCTTAATTTTTTTATTCTTTATCTGATCTAGCATCTGTCGCATTTCCTCAAGCTCATTTACGTTCGAGCCTGGCAACTTCATTGCTTTAGTTAACTGAATCCTTGCTGCCTTGTAGTGACCAGTACGTATATTTCGTTCTGCAACTGCTCTGTAAGCATAAGATAAATTTCCCTTCAGTCTTGATAACTCTTGTAGAGCCTCAAAGAATTCCAGACTAGTTTGTTCGGAGGTATGTACTTCATTCAGTATTTTCCACGCAGAATCAATCTGCCCTAAAGAAATATAGGCCTGTGACATTGGAATTGCTATCGACTCATTTCCCGGATAAATCTTAGATAATGGGGCAAGTACCGAGATTGCTTTATTAAATCGTCTTTGTTTAATAGCTAATTCCGCCAGTAAAATAGCCTCAGAAATCTTAGTGCCTGATAGCTGTTTAGATGCCAAGTTAAAAGCCTGCTGGAAAGCCCCTTGCTTCTTTAAATGAAGAATTTTTGAATAGTTTTTAATCTGCTGTGGCACAGAAAGAGGCGTATGAGCATTAGCGTTAATAAGCACCCTCACTTTTTCTCGCATATACACATAACTCATATTTTCTCTACCTTTAAAAACACCCAACTGACTCGCTCTAATAGAGGTATCACTTACACGTTTTATTGTCAGAGGATGGTTCTGTAAAAACTCCCTAATTTCTGCGGTATTGCTATCGCCATATTCTTCTAATTTTTGTAAAAACGTCGGCATTCCCTTAGGATTTAAGCCTGCACTGGCCAGTATTCTAAGCCCAACTCGATCGGCTTCAGACTCTGCTTCACGTCCAAAACTGAGTTGTTGATGTGCTGAGGTCGCCAAGGTTGCATTAATAATTGCACTCCCTGCCTCTGGATTTTTTGTCGCGGCTAACATTCCTGCGAGTAATGCAGCACCCGTTGCTAATTTATTTCCTTTTGCCCTTTCTATCATTCGTGGAATATGTCGCTGTGTGATATGTGCAATTTCATGTGATAAAACAGCGGCTAATTCACTTTCTGAACTGGTATTCAAAATCAATCCAGAGTTAACGACAATAACACCACCTAAAGTAGCAAATGCATTAATATCAGTACTTTTTGCAACAGCAAAATAGAAAGGATTGGATGAGTTTGGGGCATGAGCTGTCAATCTATTTCCGAGCGAGCGAATCCAGAGATTAACTTCAGGGTCTTCTATTAAATGCCCGCGTGATCTAAGACTACGTAGCACATCAAGCCCTGTCTCTCTCTCTTTTATTGACGATACAATACTACCCGTATGCCCCCCGAGCTGAGGCAAATTAAAGTCAGGTAATTCTAAATTCAAATCTGCCTTAACCGCTGTAGCGGATAACAAAGAAGCCGTTAATAAGCCATAGAACAATAATGTCTTTATTTTATTCATACGTTTATGATAATACCATCGTTGGTTAGTTCCGTTATGACTCAATTAATTAAATAGCTAACAATTCAAGTCATACAAACAATAGGCTTGACTAATAAACAGGGGAATTGTAGTGTGAAATAATTCATATTCCCCTTACATATTGGTACTTTTAATAATGATGTCTGTAAAAGAAATTGATGCAACAACCCTAAAAGAAATGATGGATAATGAAGATATTTGCCTTTATGACATTCGCTCACCTGCTGAATACGAGCAAGGTATCATAAAAGGTGGAGAACTTACCCCTCCTCATACCATTCCAGCAAAAATGTATGACTTCCCTAAAGATAAAACCATCGTTTTTTACTGTCGTAGTGGCGCAAGATCTGCTCAGGCATGTATGTATGTTGCAGAAAAAGCAGGTATTGAAGCATTAAACCTGCGTGGTGGTATTATTTCTTGGTATCAATCAGGCAATGATATTGTTAGGCCTGATAAAACAGAAAAGACCAGCTAACCCATTAGATAAAACCCACCCCCCTACTTTAGAGGCTTTTTTTAGTAAATACAGATCACTGCTCTGATCTCCTGCTCTTAGGCATTGGTTCAGGAGACTACTCTAAATACCCCCTATTATCTGTTGCTTGTCACGATCATCCTGCAAAATAATGGAAGGCTTTACAAAACCACCTGCGCGAGCCAATTTCTGCGTTACGCGGTGTTCAAAATGCTCATTTACTCTGTGTAAACGCCGCTTTCTGTGCGCCGTGCGCCTTGAAATTGACTCGCTCGGTAGGTTTATCAAAGCCTTCTAATGATTTATTCGCAAGAGTCACGTATCATGCCCTGCTTTTAAAATCACTAGCACCTATTAAATAGCCAATAAACAAGGGGCAATTTAAGTGCAATACAATCAAATGAGGAAATAATCCTTACGCTTAATTTGTAAGTAGCAATAAATCCTAACCTTTAACACATACGTCATAGGATAGGAATCACAAATTAATAACCTAAAGACAGAAAGTCATCAGGAGAGAATATGTCTGTAAAAAATGCCTTTTATGCCCAGTCAGGTGGAGTTACTTCAGTAATCAACGCATCAGCTTGCGGTGTCATACAAACAGCTAAAAAACATAGCGATAAAATTGGTACTGTCTATGCGGGCAAAAATGGCATTATTGGCGCCCTTACTGAAAACCTTATAGACACCAGCAAAGAGTCTGATGATGATATTGCTGGTTTACTTCATACACCTTCTGGTGCATTTGGCTCTTGTCGATACAAGATGAAAAGCCTCGAAGAAAATAAAGCTGAATATAATCGCCTAATTGAAGTATTTAAAGCGCACAATATAGGCTACTTTTTCTACAATGGCGGAGGTGATTCTGCTGATACCTGTTTAAAAGTATCCCAGCTCTCAGAAAAAATGGGGTATCCAATTCAGGCAATTCATGTACCTAAAACTGTAGATAATGATTTACCCATAACGGACAACTGCCCAGGTTTTGGCTCTGTCGCAAAATATATTGCTGTTTCAACACGTGAAGCAAGTTTTGATGTTGCCTCAATGGCCGAAACATCTACCAAAGTTTTTGTTTTAGAAGTGATGGGCAGACATGCTGGCTGGATTGCTGCCGCAGGCGCACTTGCTGCGGATGAAGATAACGACATCCCTGTTATTATTCTCTTTCCTGAAATCAAATTTGATAAAGACAAATTCTTGGCATTAGTTGATTCAAAAGTTAAAAGTCATGGCTATTGTAGTGTTGTCGTTTCAGAAGGTACTGCTTGGCCAGATGGGCGATTTTTAGCAGAACAAGGAACACGTGATGATTTTGGTCATGCCCAACTGGGTGGAGCAGCGCCTGTTGTTGCCAATATGGTCAAAGAAGCACTGGGTTACAAATTTCACTGGGCTGTTGCTGATTACTTACAACGTGCCGCACGCCATTTAGCCTCTAAAACAGATGTTGAACACGCCTATGCATTAGGTAAAGCAGCCGTTGAAATGGCCATTACGGGTAAAAATGCTGTAATGCCCACAATTATTCGTACCTCAAACAACCCTTATCAATGGAAAATTGGATCAGGTGATTTAGCTGATGTCGCCAATGTAGAGAAAATGATGCCGCTGGAATATATCAGTGAAGATGGGTTTGGTATAACGGACGCTTGCCGTGAATATTTACTGCCGTTGATTGCAGGTGAATCTTACCCACCCTATAAAAAGGGTATGCCTAACTATGTCACACTAAAAAAAGAATTGGCGGAAAAGAAATTGGCTGACTTTATCGTAAAATAAGCCCGCTATTCAGGTCAATAAAATATTCATTAAGACCTTTGCACGAAGAGCATGGTGAGAAAAAAACTCAAACCATTTTTTCATCATATACCTTCGTACAAAGGTCTCTCTTTATCAATAAACTCTAGGAGGACAGGAAGACATCCTTTCAGGGGTTATAACCCAGCCGAAGAATGAAGTCGTAAGATAGTTTAATTTAAATACTTCTGTAAATTAGCTTCTTTGACTGTATTTTCAAATGCTTTATAAGCTTCAAAATCTACACCACTAATTTTAGGGACATCTTCATAAGAGAGCTTTTCTAATTTCTCTTCCATTTGTTTCAACTGCAATTTAAGGCGCGCATTTTCTTTTATCGACTCACCCAAATAGTCTTTAACTACTGTGAGATCTTTATCTGATTTTTGTTGCTTATTTTGCCCATAAAAATAATGTAACCACCAACCTATTAGCGAACCGGTAACAATAGCAATGGTACTGATAAGCGCTATTTGAAATAAAAAGTGTGTCATAAATATCATCCTTGATTATTAATTCTGAGTCGAAGTCATGACTCATCCCTAATTTACTGTGTGTGTTTGCCTTTCAGCTAATAGCTGCCAGCAATCCTTGCTTGGCTGTCTTTTCTGTCGCTAACTTTATTCAAATTAAGCCAGCAACATTATGTCTATATGTTCTATATGCAAATGTATACTCCAACATCCCCCATTTATAGTTAGTAGAAGGCTTTGCAAAACCACCTACACGAGACAATTTCTGCGTTGCTCGGTACTCGAAATGCTCATTTACCGTGTATAAACTCCACTTTCTGTGCGCCGTTTTCCTTGAACTTGACGCGCTCGGTGAGTTTATCAAAGCCTTCTAATAGTTTAGCAATGAAAAGCAAAAAATGTACGCTGTTCATCAGTACTAACGGCTGGTCTATCAGAGATTATGAATAGTTTTATTCATTTGTTTGGTTTTTAACCACTAATTGGTTCTTAACCTGATTTATACCACGAATATTATTAACGATACTTTCAGCCTTTACCCAATCTGCACGATTTAGGGTAAACCCTTCTAACAACACATCTCTGCCATCAACACTTACTTTAACTGTTTCTATACCCCCTTTCCTTAAATCACTTCGAACCTGATCTTTGATACTTAATTCTAAACCAGGGCGTAAAAAGTAGTTTGAAATAACAACGAGGGTGGCAACTACCAAAATGCCTATCAATAAAAATAACATTAACGGACTCTTTGATGTTGTACTCTTTGCCTGCATTATTAAGTACCCATTTAATTCTAAGTAGAAGCTCGTGAATTTAACAATAACTTAGAAGAAAGTTTGAAGGAATGAGACAGTAGGAGGAAGAAAAGAGATTACTGGAAATTTACTAAATAAATACTAAATAAATCTTACCGAACCTCATTAACTGAGCCTATTTGCCAACAAATTTTGATGCAATAGCAACCATTTATTTTGAATACTATCGGATAAATTTAACTGATTGCAAAAGCTATGAAAAGCAGCGGTATCTAATGCCGATATTGTAAAATCCTCAGTGCTTACTTCTTCAATATCACACACAATTCCTGTCAACTGACGAGATAACAAGATAGTTTCCTGATGCTCTTTAATTAACTGCTGGATTCGGGCAGCCCCACGAATATGCATTGATGAAATCTCAGAAATGTTAGCCAAAAGATTTTCCAGTGTTTCAAACTTTCTTAGTAATTTCCCCGCTGTTGACATACCAACGCCCGGTACTCCCGGGATATTGTCTGACTTATCACCAGCTATTGCTAACTGATCAGCAATTTGACTTGGCTTTGCGCCAAACCGTTTAGTAATTTTTTTCTCATCAAGTTTCTCACCGCGTAAATACTCCCACCAATGATCGCCTGCTTTTACTAATTGCGCTAAATCTTTATCTGCGGTAATTAAATTAACAGGAATCAAACGTGTATTGAGCTGTTTAGCCCATGTACCCAATACATCATCAGCCTCATAGAATGTACTGGCTTTTTCCAGAATACCAAAATGCTGTAAAAACGCTCTGCACAGACGAAATTGTAATCTTAAGGAGTCAGGAGGAGTTGCTCTATTCGCTTTATAGGCAGGATAAATTTCACGACGATGTGATGTTTGCAAACTTTCATCAAAGGCAAAACCGATAAATACTGGCTTTTCGGTTGATAATAACGTGTAAACAAAGTTCATAAAGCCAATCACTGCATTAATTGGATGACCATCAACGTCATAAATCTCTTTATGAGTAAACCAAGCTTTAAAAACATAAATACTGGAGTCCACTAACCAAGCTGTATTTTTCATAATAAACCGTAAAATATTAAAATAGTCATGTAAATCCTAAAGCAAATTTAGAAAAATTAGATTAAATTACAAACGGTATAATCCGCTAGTCTGTGAAATCTTGTTATACCAAATAAAATTCTATATATTTATACGAAACCCTATAAATACAAAATAACAATAAAAATAATAAAATAAAAAAGGCAAACCCAATGAATAAAGTGTTACCTATAGTTGCTCTATGCAGTGCGGCGATTCTAACAACAATTCTATTGAATGGTTGTGATAAATCAGTGTCCAAAAATGCACAGAATCCCCAGCCATATCTGTCTACATTTTTATCTCTACATAACCAATATTGTGAAAAGAAGTATGACAATCCAGAGTCACTTCAAAACTCTCTAGATCAATCACCAGAGCTAGCCCCTGCAAAAGATTTTAACGGTGTCTACGAAGTCCATGTGGATGGCATTAGCTTTGCGGTATCTCCTGAAGAAGACGGATGCACCACTGATGTTATGGTACAAACCAGCGATAAAAAAGAATTGTTTTCTTTTGAAGATATTAATAAAGCATTATTAAATATAGGTTATGTAGAGACTGGTGAACCTGTCTCTCGTAAAGACTTAGGCACGGACCAGTCTGAACTTAGTATTATTGAGAAAAAATATATTTCACCAGAAGGTGAAATTACAATACTTGACTTTCCTTTAGAAAAGAAAGACAAATATTACATGACATTATTTGCTGAAAAATTCTCAGAAGCCAAAAGAGAAACAAAAGAAAAAATTATCCAGTCGCTAAAAATGGCAGCAAGATAAATAAACCGTAAGCATTGCTTGGCTTACCAAAGAATCTTATCCCCTAATCTTTGGTAAGCCAACACTCATTAACGGTTTCATTGTCGTTAATAAAGTTCCAAATAAATTGTCTATCTGCTGCTCTTGTTGAGCAAGCAGTTGCTTCATGCTCTCACGTTGAGTAGGCATAGAAAAACAGGCAGGGCAGTTTTCTATTATGACAGGTAATTCCTGCTCTTTAGCAAAGCTTGCCAGCTCTTTTTCTCGAACGTAGACCAATGGCCGAATAATTCTAAGGTCACCCGCATCATTTAAATAATGTGCTTTCATCGTCTTTAATTGACCACCATGAAAAGCAGACATTAAAAAACTTTCCGCCAAATCATCCAAGTGTTGCCCTAAGGCAATAACATTGTAGCCATTGTTTCTTGCTATTTTGTAAATCAGACCTCGTTTTATTCGCGAACAAAATGAACAATAGGAATCACCTACCATGTGATCATCCGCCATAGCTAATATTGGTTCTTGTACAAAAAAATACTCAATACCAAGTGCTTTCAGGTATGGAATTAATGGTGAAGGATCATATTCACCTGACTGCGGATCAACAGTAATCGCACCTATATCAAACTGTACAGGTGCGTGTCGCTGAAAATGCAACAACAGGTGCAAGAGGCTCAATGAATCTTTACCGCCCGATAAGCCTAGTAAGATTCTATCGCCTTCCCTAATCATGTCAAAATCAACAATTGCCTTGCCTGTATTTTTTCGAAGCTTTTTAGGTAAGTCTGTACTCAGTATATATTTACGATTCTCTGTCATAACGGTATTATGCATAAAACTTTCTATAAATGTTAAGGACATCTCTTATAAATGAGTGAACTATATCCACCAATTCATGAAAACCGCCATTTTTACCTTGATGTTGGTAATCAACACAACATCTATGTGGAAGAATGTGGAAACCCAGAGGGTATTCCCGTTATCTTTCTACACGGTGGCCCTGGGGCTGGCTGTAGTGAATCCCATCGCCAGTTTTTTGACCCTGAAAAATACTGGATTATTCTTTTTGACCAACGCGGTTGTGGTCGTTCAACCCCGCACGCGTCAATCGAACACAATACCACTCAAGACTTAATTTCTGATATTGAAAAAATCCGTAATGAATTAAATATTGATAAATGGGTAGTTTCCGGTGGATCATGGGGTAGCACCTTATCCTTAGCCTATGCTCAAGCCCACACAGAAAATGTACTGGGGCTTATTTTGCGCGGTATTTTCTTTTGTACGCCAAAAGAAATTCGTTGGTTTTACCAAGAAGGTGCTAATCAGATTTTTCCTGATTATTGGGAAGATTTTGAAGAAGCCATTCCAGAAGAAGAAAGAGATAATTTCCTACGCGCCTATCACAAACGACTGAATGGTGATAATGAGATAGCAAAAATGGGGGCAGCCAAAGCGTGGTCGCTCTGGGAAGCAAGAGCAGCAACCTTGCAACCGAGTCCATCTGGGGTCAAAAAATACCATGATCCTAAAAACGCGATGGGCATTTCTCGTATTGAAACGCATTACTTTATCAATAATGGCTTTTTAGAAAAAAACCAAATTCTTAATAATATGGATCGACTTCAAGACATTCCAGGCTTTATCGTGCATGGTAGATACGACATGGTATGCCCAATCAAACAAGCTCATGATTTGCACAAAGCATGGCCACGATCAGAGTTTTTTGTGGTACAAAGTGCAGGTCACTCAGCAGGTGAAAAAGGCATTACCGCTGCTTTAATAAAAGCCAGTGATGATATGGTTAAGTTACTAAAAAAATGATTGGTCTGATTCAGCGTGTCTCTTACGCAAAGGTTGTTGTCGAAAATAAAGAAATAGCCGCTATCGACCAAGGCATTCTCCTCCTCCTGGGGGTGGAGAAGAATGATGATGATGAGAATGCAAAAAACCTATTGGAGAAAATTCTAAATTTCAGGATTTTCGAAGATGAAAAAGGCAAAATGAATCTTTCCTTATTAGACATACAAGGAAACCTTTTAGTTGTCCCACAATTTACCCTTCCTGCCAATACTCAAAAAGGCACAAGACCCAGTTTTGCTTCTGCTGCCCCACCACAACGGGGTAAAGACTTATTTAAACAATTTATTTCATTGGCATCAGATAGAGTACCCAATCTTCAAACGGGTGAATTTGGTGCTGATATGAAAGTGAGTTTATGTAACGATGGCCCTGTTACGTTTTGGCTCCAGAAATAACGTATCTCACAGCCCCCTACTTTCAGGCACTTTTTCAATGAGTTCTTTTTGGCTAAGATAATAACTGTGTGTAACAATCTACCGCGATAAAACCCTCAGTATCTTTACTTTTTTGCTGAGAATCTGGTTTTGAAATTGAGAGTAAATATCCCACGCCCGATTTCTTCGCCGCTTTAAGTACATCTAAATTATCATCGATAAATAAGCTATGTTCTCTGGAAAATGCTTCAACCTTTTCTAAGCTATCCCAAAAACCATCTTCCTCTTTCGCTATGCCAATATCATGAGAGGTAATAATGCGATCAAAGTAGTGCTCAATATTTACATAAGAAAACTTTAACTCAAGGGTTTTATGATGAGCATTTGTTAGCAGTACAATGCGTTTATCTAGCGACCGAAGATATTCCAAAAACTCTACCACTTTATCCCGTACTGCTATTTTTTCTGCAACTTCATGTTTTAGACTCACAATATCCATGCCCAAATCTTTTTTCCAGTAATCAAGGCAATACCAATCTAATGTTCCAACAATAGTTGCCGCCCTTTCTTCCAGGTCTTTACTCGCTTCAGCGAGTGTTAAATCATATTTTTCTGCATAGCGTTTGGGAATATGCTCCAGCCAGAAGTGATTATCAAAATGTAAGTCCAGTAAGGTACCATCCATATCAAGAAAAACTGTTGATATGTTTTGCCAATCAATGGGAATTGCCTTCATCTGCCTGTAAACTCTCTGTATGAAAAATAAGTTACCAACCATACATCAAATCAAAAAAGTTGCCAGTAGCCGTTTATTTGAAATTGAAGCATTAAACCTCGAATTTTCCAATGGTGAAAAACGTGAGTATGAACGCTTGGTAAGTCGTGGCGTGGGGGCGGTGCTTATCGTGCCTATTTTGCGTCAGGAGGGTGAGGAAGACAAAGTCCTCCTGATACGTGAATACGCGGCAGGAACTGAACGCTATGAATTAGCCTTTCCCAAAGGAAAAGTAGAGGTAGGTGAACAAATTCTCGATGCGGCAAACCGTGAAATTATGGAAGAAGTTGGCTATGAGTCAGCAAAATTAACCGTATTAAAAGCATTAAGTCTGGCGCCTGGTTATTTGGGTCATGTCACCCACATTATTCTGGCAGAAGACTTGTCGGAACGTCGTGAAGAAGGCGATGAACCTGAAGAAATTGAAGTCGTTCCTTGGAAGCTGAGCGAAATAGACCAACTCATCGCAAGAGATGAATTTGCTGAAGGCAGAAGTGTAGCGGCTGTTTACCTAACGAAGCAATATTTAAATAATCAAACCCTTTGATAAGACAATAAAATGCCGACTATAGAGCAAAATCAACTATCCGCCTTATTACCAGAAATTCGCCGTATTGCAGAAGGTGCAGGCGAAAAAATTATGGCAATTTATAAACGTGGTTTCAAAACAGAAACCAAATCTGATGATTCACCTGTAACAACGGCTGACCTTGCTGCCAATACCTTTATTGATAAAGAACTAAAAAAACTAGCCATTCAATTTCCCATCCTTTCCGAAGAATCAGCACATCTTTCTTTTGCAGAAAGAGCCTCATGGGAAACTTACTGGCTAGTTGACCCCCTTGATGGCACCAAAGAATTTATCAATCATCGAGATAGTTTCACCGTCAATATCGCACTAATTCATCAGCATACATCTGTTTTAGGCATCGTACATGCGCCTGCTTTGGGTTTAAGCTACTTTGCAGGAAAAGGGCTGGGAAGTTTCAAGGTAACGGGTACTGGCATAGGCAGCACCGCTGAACCAGAAAAAATCCATGCACGTCACTTACCAGAACATACTGTTATATTTGTAGGAAGTCGCTCTCATACCGGTGAAGATATGACAAACTTTCTGGATAATTACCAAGCAGATAAAGGCGAATATGATCTGCAAAGCATAGGAAGCTCACTGAAAATGTGCATGGTGGCAGAAGGCAAGGCTGATTTATACCCCCGTTTATGGTTGACCTCAGAATGGGATACCGCCGCCTCTCACTGCATTGTAGATGAAGCAGGTGGAAAGATTGTAAAGACAGATATGTCCCCCCTACTCTATAACACAAAAGACTCGCTATTAAACCCTTACTTTTTTGCTATCGGCGACAACTCAGTTGCATGGAATAAATACCTGCCTAAAACACTGAGCAATCAGGCACCATGAGAAAACATTAATAAAAAAGTGCTTTAAAGTAGGGGGGGTGGGTTAGCGTTTCATTACACGTAATATGGCATTCAATATATTATCTGGATCGTTATAATCCAACGGTAAATGCTCATATTTGCCGTCTACTTCCACTATCATGCCAGGAAATCCTTGCGCTCCTATCTCCCGACTAAATTGTATTTCTTTTTCAAGCTGTTGCTGTGTATCGGCTGCATTAAGGTCAGTGGTAAACCTTGCTTTATCCAAACCCAATGATTCTGCAAGAGAAATTAATGTTTCCTCATCAGAAGGATTTTTTGCATTGAGGTAATAGGCTTCCTGAATTGCTTTTATCATACTTTGTTCTATTTCAGGCTGTTGTTTACGTGCCGCGATAATGGCTCGGCAAGCCGGATAAGTAGACCTTTTGGGCTCACACTGCTGCCAGAAATCAAAATTAAATTCTGTTCCGGGAATATGTTGCTGAATACGCCTCCAATAGCCTGCGATCATTTCCTGCATTTCTTTAGGCATAGGCTCTTTAGAATCAGGCGCTAAGCCACCAAGTAGATAATTAACTTCCACAGTGTCGGGCAGTTGGGCACACAGTCTCGTCCATGTGGGACTGAAACCCCAACACCAGCTACACATTGGATCATGTACATAGTAAAGTATCATGTGTTCAAGTATAGGAGAAACCCCATGAAACAGACAATATTGATTCTTGCTGCATTCATCGCCTTATCAGGCTGTACACAGGAAACCCAAAATCAGATAGGCAGAGCCATAAATAACTGGACAGGAACAGATGGCATTCTAGAGATTTATGCAGGAGAAAAATTAGTTAGACGCTTCATTAAAATCGATAAATTAACCACAGCAACCAGCACGAGTAACGGCACTAATCGCCCTTATCGATATGGTTATGGTTACCTTGATAAAAACTTTAATGGTGTTGTCGATGCCGATGAAAAGAAAAAAATCTATTTTGAATTTAGTGACTATTCCACACCGTATATCTTTTATGAAAGCCCTAAGTAGTCACCCCTGAAGTATCTTTAACTTACTGATTAGTAAACATTAAGCCCTATATAGGGTAAAATAAATTGCAAGAAAATGACTCTTTTTCCTCAAAAC
>PDWI01000213.1_pt1 | contig 88939 bp, 82 predicted proteins | sample 1430891 | NCBI WGS metagenome assembly PDWI01 (sample SAMN01162508, study PRJNA174530) | Oral metagenome, whole genome shotgun sequencing project. | biome: Marine environment; feature: Marine mammal; material: Swab sample of the gingival sulcus; isolation source: swab sample of gingival sulcus... | reverse complement strand
TGAAAAAAATACTGTGCCTATCACTACTACTTTGTGCCATTTGTCCCAAGAGTACTCATTTCTGTCCACACCATACCCTGAACTAAAGGTTCTAAATGGTACTTCATCTCCCAAAGGTAGATTTCCAAAGTCTATTGTGTCTTTTAGTGTTGGAACTCCATCTTTTTCCTCCCAAAGCGATTTATAAATGTATGTTGCGATCTTACTTATATCTTTGTGACCATATTCTACACTTATACTATCTACCGGCACTGTAACTTGAGCATTTACTGCGTTTACGTTAAAGAACATATAACTACCAAGCATTAGCCCGAGCGTAGTTTTTGCGGTAAGGTTTATTTTATTATCTAAAAAATATTTAGCATCTTCAATAAAGTATTTAGTGTTATTTACTAAGCTCTTTAGTGAGTTTTTAAGGGTCATTTTGATGTTATGTTTTTTGAACTATTTAAATCTTTAGGTTTTAATGACTAAAAATAATAATTTTATTTTTAACATTGCATTTTTCTAACTGAAGCAAATTTGCATGCTTGTAATTGCACCCTATAAAAGTTCACTTCCGTTAAATTCTACATTATTATATCTGGTACTTTACTACTATGTCTTACAATCTGAAAAAGTATTTGAAGTTTGCACAAAAATTGACAAATACCAATGCAAAAGCTAAGGTTGCCATTGTTTTTATAAAAGAGGCTTTATATGAACTTAAAAGAGCATTTTTAAAATACTTTAATTTTGATATTTTGGATTTCAATAAAATATCAAACCTCGCTTAAAATGGATTAAGTGAGCTTGAGATTTATCTCTTTTTATTTTTTATGGCGTTGTGCAACAGTTATCAATGTTAAAAAGATAAACCGAACTTATTTGTAAGGCTCATTAATTTAATTATTACTTTAGTTATATCAGATTAAAGATTGTTTATAACATCTTTCCCAAGAAAATTTCATTTCATTTCGTTAACTTTATTAAATAAAAAATAATAGAAAGTTTTAGTCTTGAATAAAAAAAGAGTTATAGTTGCAATGAGCGGAGGTGTAGATTCTTCTGTCGCAGCCGCTTTATTGAAAAATGAGGGGTACGAAGTTATTGGGATAACAATGAAAACTTGGGGATTTATGGAAGTTGGTGGTGCACCAAAACATGAATCCGGTTGTTGCTCTCTTGATGCTATTTTTGATGCAAAAAGTATAGCCGATAAATTTGATTTCCCGCATTATACTGTCGATTTTACAAAGGCTTTTGAAGAAACGGTAATTAATGATTTTGTTGATGAATATTTTGCCGGCAGAACTCCGAATCCGTGTGTAATATGTAACAGAAAAATTAAATGGGAAGAACTTTTAACTAAAGCTGACTCTCTTGATGCTCATTACGTTGCCACCGGACATTATGCTAATATTGATTATAACGAAAATTCAAAAAGATATATTCTAAAAAATGCTGCCGATTCTTTTAAAGATCAGACCTATGCTTTGTGGGGATTAACTCAAAAAAGTTTAAGCAGAACCTTACTTCCGCTTGGGAAATATACAAAACTCGAAGTAAGAGAACTTGCAGTTAAACTTGGTGTTAAAACGGCAAATAAACCTGATAGTCAGGAAATTTGTTTTGTTGCTGATAATAATTACGAAAGATTTTTACGCGAAAGAGTTCCCAAAAAAATTCAAGAAATTGAAGAGGGAAGTTTTATTTATAAAAATAAGAAGGTTGGAACTCACAAGGGAATTCCGTTCTATACAATAGGACAAAGAAAAGGTTTGGGAATTGCACTTGGGAAACCTGTTTACGTAAAAAATATTGATAAAGAAAATAACATTGTTGAACTTGGAGATAATGAAGATTTATTAAAACAAAAAGTAATTGCAAAAGATATTAACTATGTAAGTACAGATTCTATAATTTCCGGTTCGATTATAATTGCAAAAATCAGATATTCCGATAAGGGTTCGCCCGCAAAAATAATTTTTGCGGATAATAAGAAAATTGAACTTAAATTTCTTGAACCTAAGAGGGCAATAACACCAGGACAATCTTTGGTTTTGTACGATGAACAAGGCCATTTATTAGCAGGGGGAATAATAATAAAAGAGTAAGCTATTGGAGGAAATTTCGAAACTATAAACAGAAAAAAAAGTGTGCTAAATGCCAGAGTTTTGCTATTAAATCAAAGCTATGAACCTTTAACATTGTGTTCAACCAAAAAAGCCTTAATTCTACTTTATTTGAGAAAAGCAGAACTCATAAAAGAAAATCCTAAATTAACTATAAGAACAGTTAATAGGAAATTCCCTTGGCCCAGTGTAATCAGACTAAAGACTTATATCCATATTCCTTTTAATAATATAAATCTTACTAGAAAAAATATTTTAAGAAGAGATAATCATAAATGTGCATACTGCGGAAGAGGACATTTACCATTTACGATTGATCACATAATTCCGAGAGCAAAAGGCGGAAAGGATACTTGGGAAAATCTGGTAACCGCATGCCTTCCTTGCAATAACAAAAAAGGAAATAGAACCCCGGAACAAGCCGAAATGAAATTAAGAGTAAAACCTCATAAGCCCAATTATATTATGTTTATAATTAATTCTATAACAAGAATTGATGAATCTTGGAAAACATATTTATATCAAAAGTAATTCTTTAAATTTTAATGTGCTTCCAACCAATTTTCACCTATACCTGCATCAACTAATAAAGGAACATCTAACTTTATTGCGTTTTCCATTTTCTCTTTTATCATTGGAATCAATTGCTCTTTTTCATCTTTATGTAAATCAAATAATAATTCATCGTGTACTTGTAATATCATTTTTGTTTTACATTTTCTTTTTTCCAGCTCGTTGTGAATATTTATCATGGCAATTTTTATCATATCCGCCGCAGTTCCTTGTATAGGCATGTTAATGGCAACTCTTTCTTCAAACTTTTTGACAACTCTGTTTTTACTGTTTATATTTTTTAAGTACCTTCTTCTTCCTTTTAAAGTTTCAGCATAACCTTTCTCTTTTGCAATTTCAATAAAGTTATCCATCATTCCTTTTACTTTTTTGAAAGTGTTAAAATATGTATCAATAACTTCTTGTGCGTGTCTTCTTGGTATGCCCAAGCGAGAAGCAAGACCAAAAGCACCAATTCCGTAAAGTATCCCGAAATTAACTTCTTTTGCCTTTCTTCTCATATCCGAAGTTACATCCTTAGGTTCAACACCAAAGACTAAAGCTGCGGTTGACCTGTGTATATCTTCTCCATTCTTAAAGGCTTTAAGCATTGCTTCATCACCGCTTAAATGAGCCATTATTCTTAATTCAATCTGACTGTAATCCGCACTTAAAATTTTATACTCTTCGTTTGTCGGGATAAATGCTTTTCTTATTTCTTTTCCCATTTCTGTTCTTATGGGAATATTTTGCAAATTAGGATTTAAGCTGGAAAGTCTTCCTGTTGAGGCAACCGTTTGGTTATAAGTTGTATGAACTTTTCCTGTATTTTTATTTACCAATTTAGGAAGAGCATCGGCATAAGTCGATTTCAATTTTGTTAATTGTCTGTAGTCTAAAAGCTGCACTATTATCTCGTGTTCGCCTTTAAGATTTTCTAATGATTTAGCATCAGTTGAATAACCGGTTTTTGTTTTTTTAGTCGGTTTAAGTTTTAATTGTTCAAAAAGAATTTCCTGTAATTGTTTTGTGGAATTTATGTTAAACTCATAACCTGCATACTCGTATATTTTCCTTGAAATTTCATTTATTTTAATTTTAAGATTTTTACTGAAATCTTTTAATCCTTTAATATCAAGATTAACTCCGTTTCTTTCCATCGTTTCCAAAACTTGAACAAGAGGAAATTCAATGTGGAATGCCATATCTTCAAGACCATTCTCAGATAACTTTTTCGCTAACTTTTTATATAGCTTAAATGTTATATCTGCATCTTCACTTGCATATTCATTAAGCTTCTCAACTTCAACATTAAATATTTGTTCGGGATTTTTTTTAACATCGTATAATTCCGTTAAAGCAATCGGGCTGTAATTTAAATACTTTTCGGAAAGTGCATCCATGCCGTGTTTTTGATCGGGGTCAATTATATAGCTTGCAAGCAGTGTATCGAAGTGAAAACCTTTTAAGTTAATTCCCAAACTTTTCAAAACTGCGATATCATATTTACCGTTTTGACATATTTTGTTAATATTTTTATTCTCAAAAATCGGTTTGAATATTTTTACAAAATCATTCAACTTAATTCTATCAGGATAATCTTTTGAAAATAAATCAACAGATTCTGCAAACGGATTTATCGGAACAAAATGGGCTTCATTTTCTTTCAAGCAAAAAGAAGCTCCTGCAATATTTAAGTCCAAAACATTAAGCGAATCTGTTTCCGTATCAAAAACGAACTCATTACTCTTTGCCAAAACTTCAGCTAAATTTTTAGCCCCTTCATTAGTTTTTATTAAGTGATATTTAACTTTTGTTTTATCGAACTTATCAGTTGTTGTTTCCGTTAAGGATTCTGTTTCATCAATTTCATTCGAGTTATTGCTGTAAAGTTTTTTAATTTTGTTGATGAAAGATTTAAACTCAAGCTCATTAAAAATTTCTTCCAATTTTTCAAAATCAGGTTGTTCCATTTGATTGTTGAAATTGAACTCCATATCAATATCTGTAACAATCTTTGCTAATTTTTTAGATAGAAAAGCATTTTCTTTATTTACTTCTAATTTATTTCGAACACCTTTTTTTTCTATTTTATCAATATTGCTATAAATATTTTCGATAGTGCCAAACTCAGTAATTAAAGGTTGTGCAGTTTTGGGTCCAATTCCGGCAACACCTGGAATATCATCAGATGAGTCACCGACCAATGCTAAATAATCGACCATGAATTTTGGTTCAAACTTATAGTCTTCTTTTGCTTTCTCTAAATCTGTAATAATTAAATCATCCGAAGCTTTTCCAGATTTAATTAGAGAAACATTTTCGGTGATAAGTTGTACATAATCTTTATCAGGAGTTACTGCAAAAGATTCTAATTTTTTCTCTTCGGCAATTTTTACGGCTGTCCCGATTATATCATCCGCTTCGTAAGTAGGCTTAACGTAAAGAGGAATATTGAAGGCTTCTACAACATCTTTAATTCTTTGTATTTGCGGAACCATATCGTCAGGCATTTCTGCACGAGATGCTTTATATCCTTTGTAAATTTCATGTCTAAATGTTTTTTCTTTAGAATCGAAAGCTACTGCAAGTATATCCGGTTTTGTACTTTCAATTAGTCTTATTAATTGATTTGTAAACCCGTAAACAGCCGAGGTTGATTCTCCTTTAGAATTTTTTAATGGTCTGTTTATAAAAGCAAAGTAAGCTTTATAAGCTATTGCAAGTGCATCAATAATTACAAACTTTTTTTTCTTCATCTAATAAGCCTATTATTTTAATTAATATTATCATAATTTAATGTTTGAAGATATAAATTGTTTAACAGAATAACTATGGAATAATTATTATGAAAAATATTTGTTTTTTCTTCTTTTTTCTTACCTTAACGTATTGTTCAAGTTCAAATAATGATAATAATAAAGGTAACTCCGACCGCTTATATATTGCATCGTGGAATGTAGAAAATCTATTTGATGCAATTGATGATGCAGATAAAATAGACGAATGGTTTTTACCAAGTAGTAAAATTAATTGGACAGATAGAAAACTTGCAACAAAGTTAAAGAATCTTGCAAAAGTTATTTCTCTAATGAATGACGGTGAAGGTCCTGATATACTTGCACTTCAAGAAGTGGAACACAAGCATCTTATTGAAAAATTAGTCCGAGAAATTAAATCGGATAAAAATTATAAAATTGTTCATTTCGAATCACCTGATAAGAGAGGAATTGATAATGCGATTATTTACAACTCAAATATTTTAAGTTTAAATTTATCTGAAGCGATAAGAGTTAATCTGAAAAGAACAACTACACGTGATATTCTTTATGTTGAACTTCTTTATCGCAATGAGGGAATACATATTTTTGTAAACCATTGGTCCTCAAGAAGGGAAGGATTAAAGAAAACCGAACCGAAAAGAATAGCAGCTGCAAAAACTCTGCTTAAAAAAATTAGTTCAATTAAAAATCTAAGCAAGAAGAATATAGTAATTCTTGGAGATTTTAATGATTTGCCTGTAAATATTTCTATCAAGAAAATCTTAAAAGCTAAAGACTTTAATTGTGATTCAATTTATAATGATTTCAAACTTTTTAATTTAACATTAAAGAGTTTTAAACAAGGTTTAGGGACTTATAAATACAAAGATAATTGGAATATGTTAGATCAAATGATTATTTCAAATTCGTTATTAAATAAAATTGGTTTGGATTATTATTGTAATTCCTTTGAAATAATTAAACCCAAATTTATTATACAGAAAAACGGTAAATATAAAGGAACGGCTTTACCGACATTCGGCGGGAAAAAATACCTCGGTGGATATAGTGACCATTTTCCTATTGGGGCAAAGTTTATCTACAAATAAATTAGATAAACTATTTATTACATTTATCAAAAAATTTTGTAACTTTGTCTAAATGTTATTTGAAACAATTGAGTATTATAAATAAGAAAGAAGCTTCTGAAAAATTAAAACTAACTTCGGAACGATAAGTTATTGATAATTGAGCAGATGTTACTATAACGGAAGAAACAGTTCTAGAATATTTAGAATATAATAAAAAGACGAATTCAGAAAAAGGAAGTTGAATATTTGTTAGAATAAACTTTAATTTTATAATTTGTACTATAGATTACAACTTTATGGGTTAGAATAAAACTAAAGTTTTAGAATTTTCTTTTAATTATTTATTGACTTTTTTTTAGATAATAGTTAATGTTGATAAATATAATTTTGATTTTAATTTAAGCAAACAAATAAAAAATAATTTTGGAGGAACCTTCGCATGCAAATTACAGAAATATTAGGATCACTTTCTTATGTTATAGCTCAGGCTGAATCAAGCAGCCCTTTATCATATCTACAAGAAAAATTTGTACAAGGCGGCTTTTTTATGTGGCCTATTTTAATAGTACTCGTAGTTGGGTTAGCTTTTTCATTTGTTAAATTGTGGTCACTTTCTCGTTCAACCATGAATACAAAAAAATTCATTGTTCAAGTAAAAGAAAAACTTTCTAACGGTGGTGTTAGTGAAGCTATGAAATTATGTGAAAACACCAGAGGTTCAATAGCATCTGTATTTCATGCAGGCTTGTTGAGAGCAGATGAAGGTGTAGAAGCCGCTGAAAAAGCTATTATGACTTATGGTGCAATTGAAATGAGCTTCTTGGAAAGAGGTCTTATATGGATTTCATTATTTATTAGTGTTGCCCCTATGCTTGGTTTTACTGGAACTGTAATGGGTATGATTGGTGCATTTGATGATATTGCAGCTGCAAACCAAATGTCTCCATCGATTGTTGCAAGTGGTATTTCTGAAGCATTGTTAACAACATTATTCGGTCTTATTGTTGCTATTATTTTACAGTTTTTCTACAATTATTTTGTTTCTAAAGTAGATAGAATTGTTGGTGACATGGAAGAAAGTTCCATAGAACTAATTGATACTTTATATGAAATGAAAAAATAATTAAATAGAAGAGAAGAATTAAAATGGTAAATCTAAAAAGAAGAAAAAGAGAGGGTGGCGAATTTTCGGCAGGATCAATGGCTGATATAACATTTTTACTGCTTCTGTTCTTTCTTGTAACTACAAACATTGATGTGGATACGGGTATCGGTTTAGTACTTCCGGAATATGTACCCCCGGATGAAAGAGTGGAAACTAAAATTAGCCCCGAAAGGTTAGTAACAATTTTAGTAAACGAAAATGGTGATGTTCTTCTAAATAAAGAAGTTATCGCCATACCACAGATTTCAGAAGTACTTAAAGAAAAAATCAGAAGCAAAATAGAGCTTCCAAAAAACAAAAAATTAATTGTTTCCATCAAAGTAGCTAGAGAAACAAACTATAACCTTTTTATGCAGACATTAGACCAAGTTGAAACATCATTCAACGAAGTAAGGGATGAATATTCAATGGGTAAATTCGGTAAAAAGTTTATGGACTTAAATGATGATCAAAAAGATGATGTAAAAGAGAAAGTTTATAAAGTTGTTTCTTTTGCAGAACCTGAAGTTGTTAAATAGAAAATTAAGGATAATTTTATCATGAAGTTTGAAAAGAAGCGTTCAGAAACTAAACAAGAAATACCAACATCGTCTATGCCTGATATAATTTTTATGTTATTACTTTTCTTTATGGTAGCAACTACTTTAAGGGAACAGGAAATTTTTGTTAATTTCACATTGCCCGAAGCTAAAGCAGTTCAAAAAATAGAAAACAAAAGACTTGTTTCCTATATTTGGGTCGGCGATAATGAAAGAATACAAATTGATGATAATATTGTTGAATTAGAACAAGTACAAAAAATTATGTACGATAAAAGAGTTACTTTACCAAGTGTTATTGTTTCTTTGAGAGTTGATAAAAACTCCAGAATGGGATTGGTAACTGATATTCAACAAAGTTTAAGAAAAGCTGATGCTCGTAGAATAAACTATTCAGCAAGAGCTAGACTATAATTATTTGTATTTTTTATTTAATTTTGAGCAGGTTATTTTGTAACCTGCTTTTTTTTTAAACCGAATAAAATGAGTTGCTAATGAACTTAAAAGAAAAAATAAATGCTGACCTCAAAGAGGCAATGAAAAATAAAGATAAAATAAAATTAAACACAATCAGATCTATAAGAGCTTTAATTTTGGAGTTTGAAAAAAGTGGTGCCGGAAGAGAGTTAACTGAAGATGATGAAATAAAAATGTTAAGTAGTGCTGCTAAAAAGAGAAAAGAAGCAGCTGAACAATACGAAAAAGCTAATAGATTAGAATTAGCTGAAAATGAAAAGAAAGAATTACAAATTATTGAAACTTACTTACCTAAGCAGCTTTCTGAAGAAGAAGTTATGCAGAAAATAAAAAGTTTAGCCGGTGAAATTGGTGCTGAATCTAAAAAAGATTTTGGTAAGCTTATGGGTGCTTCAATGCAAAAGCTAAAAGGGAAAGCCGATGGTAATTTAATAAGAAGAATTGTAGAAAATTTATTATCCTAATTCCCAAATGAATTATTTAGATTATATTTTATTTTTCATTATTTTTATTGGATTTATACTTGGTTACAAAGATGGTATAATACGTAAAATCATTGGTTTATTTGGTATAGTTATTGCAATTTTTGTAGCGGTAACTTATTCAAGTAAATTGGGCAAATATTTATTACCAATGTTTAACAATGAAGAATATCTCGCTAAAATTATTTCTGGCGTGATTATTTTTTTTGTTACAATTTTCATTTTTGCAATCTTAAAAAGACTCATACATCCTTCGGATAAAGTTACAAACTTTATAAATCAAATCTTGGGCGGAATTGCCGGAACGATACAGATTTTATTTATGGTTAGCCTGATTTTGTTATTTCTCAATTTGATAAGCATCCCTTCAGAAGAAGATAAAACAAATTCGACTTTGTATAAACCTGTTTATAGTTTGATGCCTACAGTTATTGATTTAATTGTAGGTAAAGATTTTAAAACTGAAGGTTTCCTTAAAGATTACATAGAAAGTAAAAATAATAAAGAACTCCCTGAAGAATTTTCAAATCCTATAGATTTAGATACATTACTAAATAATGATAACTAAACCAATACTTGATAAACTAGAATACTCAAAAGTATTAACTTTTATTGCAAACTTTACATCCACGGAAATCGGTAAAGAAAAAATACTTTCTGCTAAACCTTTTAACAAACTTGAAGAAGCTGAACAAGAAGGGCAGTTTGTATATGAAGCCAAAGAGATATTAATAAACGCTGATTATCCTCCTTTCACTTATATTCCAAATTTAAATGAAGATTTAGCTTTAAGTCAAATTTCAGGAACAATTTTAACTCAAAGTTCAATAAAAAATATTTTAGGACTAGCTGAAAATTCCCGAAAGATTTTTACTTATTTAAAGGTAAATGGAAGTGATACTGATTTTTTCAATTCAATTAAAGATAATTTTTTTATTGATAGAAATTTTGAAAATTTAATTTCTAATGTTTTTAATCCTTCCGGTGAAATTAGTGACAATGCCAGCAAAAAATTAAAAGAGATAAGAAAAGAAATTATTTTCAAAACCAATAATCTTAAAACTGTAATTGATAGAATATTAAAGAGTTTTAAGGACTCTTATCTTGTTAGAGATGAGTATGTAACACAACGAGACGGAAGATTAGTGCTCCCGATCAAAGCGGAGCATAAGAGACATGTAAAAGGCTTTATCCATTCCGAATCGAATACAGGACAAACAGTTTATATAGAACCGGAAGCAACACTTGAATTGAACAATGAAATACTTTCATTAAACTTTGCTGAAAAAAGAGAAATAGAGAGAATATTAAAAGAATTAACTGTAATTATTGGTAAAAATGCTATTCTCTTAAAAAAAACATTAGATCTTATTTCTTATTTGGATGTCGTTTTTGCAAAAGCTAAGTATTCTATTGAAATAATCGGTTCATTTCCAAAGCTTAATAAAACAAAAAAAATAAATATTATCGATGCAAGACACCCGATTTTATTAAAGAAAATTAAACGTGATAAAACGATTCCTCTTAATTTTAATTTCATAGATAATAATGTAACTTTAATTACCGGACCAAATGCCGGAGGGAAAACTGTTGTCTTAAAAACAATTGGTTTATTAACTGCACTAGTTCAATCGGGAATACACATTCCGGTTGCTCCGGACTCTGATTTTTATTTTTTTGAAAAAATTATGTTAGATATCGGTGATGAACAATCAATTGAAGACGATCTTTCAACTTTTAGTTCTCATTTATCTAATATCAAAAGTATTTTAGAAGAAGCTGATAATTCTTCTTTAATTTTGATTGATGAAATCGGTACGGGAACCGATCCTAGTGAAGGGACTGCATTAGCAGCTGCATTTTTAATAAAATTGAAGGATAAAGGAGCAGTTACAATTGCTACAACTCATCACGGAAATTTAAAAATAATTGCATCAGAATTAGAAAATTTCCAAAATGCTTCGATGGAATATGACTTGAAAAAATTGGAACCTACTTACAAATTTAGGCAGGGGACTCCAGGTTCTAGCTATGCTTTCGAAGTTGCTCATAAAATCGGGCTCGATGAAAATTTGTTAAACTCAGCTAAGAAATATCTTGATTCCGATAAAAATAAAGTGGAAAATTTTATTATTGATTTGGAAAACAAATCATTAGAGCTTAATAAAAAATTAAACGAACTTGAAATAGAAAATTCAAGATTAAAAGGACTTTCCAATTTATACGAAAAAGAAAATCAAAAACTTAAAGAGCAGAAATCCAAAATTTTAAGTGAAACAAAAAAGGAAGCCGAAAGTTTTCTTAAAGATGTAAATAGTAAATTTGAAAATACTATAAAAAGAATAAAAGAATCTAAAGCAGACAAAACTACCATAAAAGAAGAAAAAGAAAAGTTAACAAATCTTAAAATAAAAATAGCAGAAAAATATTCAAATACTACAAACGAAGATTATAAATCTAAAAAATTTAATGTAGGAGATTATGTAAGAATCAAAGATTCCTTAACTTCAGGAGAAATTAAAGAGATTGATTCTGCAAAAGGTAATGTAACTATCGATGCGGGAGGTTTAAGAATTAAAGCAAAAATTAAAACGTTGGAGCATACAAAATCCAAGAAAGAAACCGTAAAGCAAATTGTAGATAATTCATCGTTTGTATCGTTAGACTCAACAAGATTAGATATCCGTGGTAAAAAACCAGAGGAGATAGATTTTGAATTAGTTAAATTTATTGATGATGCTCATTTGAGCGGTGTTAAACAAATAGAAATTATTCACGGAAAGGGAACCGGAGTGCTTAGAAAAAATGTACATCAAATATTAAAAAATCATGAATTTGTAAACACTTTTTCTCTTGCCGAAATAGAATTTGGCGGTGCCGGAGCAACAACGGTGATACTTAAATAATATTTGTTATCCAATTAAAGATTTAATAAATTAATAATTTTACTAACAAGAAATAATATGTTTAAAAAAATTCTTATTGCCAATAGAGGTGAAATAGCTGTACGCATAGTAAAAGCATGCAGAGAACTAAATATTACTTCAGTAGCAATTTATTCTGATGCCGATAAAGATTCACTTCATGTACGAGTTGCGGATGAAGCATACAGAGTTGGTGAATCTAAAGCAACAGAATCATATCTCAATGTTAATAATATCATAAATTTATCTAAGAAAATCAGTGTTGATGCAATACATCCCGGTTATGGATTTTTATCCGAAAACTCTGAGTTTATCGAAGAACTAAATAAAAATGGAATTAAGTTTATTGGTCCAAGTTCAGATTCCGTATCCTTAATGGGAAATAAAACTGCTGCCAGAACTTTAATGAAAAGAAATGGTGTCCCAATTGTTCCAGGAACAACCGAGCCGATAAATTCTTATGAGGGAGCTAAAAAAATTGTTAAAGAAATCGGATTGCCGGTAATGATTAAAGCTTCTGCGGGCGGCGGCGGAAAAGGAATGAGGAAAGTTAATTCTACTGATGAACTTAAAGATGCAATAATGAGAGCACAAAATGAAGCACAAAACTCTTTCGGTAGCTCTGAAGTTTATATTGAAAAATTTATAGAAAATCCTAAGCACGTAGAAGTACAAATCCTTGCTGATGAACATAATAATTATATTCATCTCTTCGAAAGGGAATGCTCAATTCAAAGAAGGCATCAAAAAATTATTGAAGAAGCCCCATGCAGTTCAATCAACCAAGAATTGAGAAACCAAATAACAAAAGCGGCAATTGAAGCAGCTAAAGCATGTAAATATTATAATGCCGGAACAATTGAATTCTTATATGACCAAAAAGATAATTTCTATTTTTTAGAAATGAATACCCGTCTGCAAGTGGAACACCCAGTAACCGAAATGATTACGGGGATTGATATTGTTAAAGAACAAATAAAAATTACTGCTGGAGAAAAACTTACAATTAAGCAAGATAAACTTAAAATTTTTGGTAATGCAATAGAATGCAGAATCTATGCCGAGGATGTCGATAATAATTTTTCTCCTTCAATAGGGAAAATTCTTCATCATCGTTTACCGAGTGGCCCGGGAATTAGAGTTGAGCGAGGCATTGATGTTCTTTCTGAAGTTTCTGTTTATTATGATCCGATTCTTTCTAAAATAATTACGTGGGGGAATAATAGAGAAGAAGCAATTATTAGAATGAAAAGAGCTTTATCTGAATATCAGATAGCCGGTATAAAAACCAATATTAATAGTTTTTATTGGATTTTGGATCATCCTAAGTTTTTAGATTTATCTTTTGATAACAATTTTATTGATAATCAGTTTTTGCCTTTAACTCCGAATAAATGGAGAAAAGACATAAAATTAGATTATAAAAACATTGTTGCAATTCTGGGAGCCGTAATCAAGACAAATGAAAAATCTTTAAAAACATCAAAAAATTATGTATCTGATAAAAATAATTGGGAATCATTAAAGTATGAATAACTATATAATTACAATCGATAATCAACACTTTAATGTTAATACTGATAATCTTGGAAAAGTAATCTTAAATGGCTCGGAGTTTAATGTGGATGTTACACGTTTATCCGAATATACATATAAACTAAAAGTTGATGATAAGATTTATCATATTACAACAAATAAGATAAATGATCAAAATTATAATTTTTTAGTTGATGGTCATTTTTTTGAAACGACAATAAGGACAACCTTAGAGGAAAAAGTCTCAAAAATATTAATTAAAACTACTGAACAAAACGGAAATATAACCATAAAAGCTCCTATGCCCGGTTTAATTTTAAGTATTGAAAAAAATATTGGAGATAAAGTACAAGTTGGAGATGCTCTGTTTTTATTAGAGGCTATGAAAATGGAAAATGAAATCAAATCACATGTGAAAGGGGTAGTTTCTGAAATTTTAATAGATAAAGAGCAATCGGTAGAGAAAAATCAAAGTATAATAATAATAAAATCTTAAACTATTATTTTATTATATTTATAATTATTATATAAACCATTTTATGGAGGGAAAGTGAAAAAAACAGCATTGATTTTAATATGCCTATTTATAATTTTTAGTAAAAACATACTTGCTAGTGGTTTTCAAATAAATGAACACGGCTCTAAAGCTATGGCAATGGGAGGTGCTTTTTCCGGCTTGGCAAATGATCCATCAGCACTTTATTTTAATCCTGCTGGAATAACACAACTATATGGAACTCATTTTTTGGTAGGTAGTACTTTAATTTTTCCGAGTATGTCTTTTAGAGGACCTGCGCCTTCAATAAATGAAAGTACAACTGAAAGTCGTGTATTCTTTCCTTTTCATCTTTATGCATCCCATCAAGTAAATAAAGAATTGTTTCTTGGGTTTGGACTTGGAAATAATTACGGACTCGGAACCAAATGGGACGAGGATTGGGTAGGTAGATTCTTAGCTGTACAAACAGAAATAAGAACATTCTTCTTTAATCTAGCTGCTTCATATCAAATTATACCCGAAATATCTGTTGGTTTTGGATATGCTTTTGCCTACGGTGATGTTTTGCTCGGTAGAAGAGTAAATTTAAGTCCTTTTAACAATGAAGCTTATCTTGAACTGGAAGGTGATGGAATTGGTTCAGGTATTACTGCCGGGGTTTTATTCCATGTAACCAGGGCAATTTCTGTCGGTTTATCTTATAGAAGTCAGGTTACAATAGAATTTGAAGGTGATGCTACACCCTCAAAATATCCGACACAATTTGAGGGGAGATTACCTAATGGAAATATTAGTGCCCCACTAACTACACCTGAAAATATCACTGTAGGAATAGCTTTAAAGCCAACAAAAAAGTTAAATATTACTGCCGATTTTCAATTTGTAGGATGGGATAGTTATGATAAATTAGAAGTAACATTTAACGAGTTTAAAGTTCCGGGTACTGAACAAAATTATATTTCAACTTCTAAAAGAGATTATGATAATTCTTACATTGCAAGATTAGGTGCTGAATATAAATACAGTAGAAGTTTAGATTTATATTGCGGATTACTTTATGACAAAAACCCAGTAAGTGATCAAAAATTAGACCCTACCTTACCCGATTCAGATAGATTAGGATTGAGTCTCGGATTTGGTTATAAATTAACTCCAAGTTTAACACTTCAAGCAGGTTATTTATTCTTAAGATTTGATGAAAGAAAAATTTCTGATTCTAAAGAAAATTATGGAGGTACTCCTAACAACATCGCTTATCTGAATGGTGTATATAATTCATCGGCTCATTTAACTTCATTAACACTATCATATAATTTTTAATAAAGGAGTAATTAAAAATGAAATTTAAGAAGTATATTTTAATTTTAGTATCATTATTATTAATCTTTTATGCTTGTGAAGATAGATCGGATTTAACAGCACCAACTCCTCCTAATACAGGTAGTGCTGATTTCACAAAATTTATTTCAATAGGAAATAGTTTAACAGCAGGTGTACAAAACCATGCTCTATATGAATCTGCTCAGAACTATTCTTTTGGGAAACTTATTGCTAACCAAGTTGGTGTCGATTATGTACAGCCTACTATAAGCGACCCGGGAATAGGTGGTAAAGTAGAAGTCGCTTCTCTTGAGCCTTTTTTAACGAATATTCAACCCGTTGATAGTGGAAATCCTACAAACTTAAAGTATCAAGGAATCTATAATAATTTAGGGATACCAGGTATTGTACTAGCTGATTTAGATTTAACAACAACTTCACCATCTCAATTTAGTGGTAGGAATCCTTTTATTGATATTATATTACGAGGACAAGGAAAAGTAATTGATTTAGCACTTACAGCAAAGCCAACATTAATCACATTGTGGATTGGCAATAATGATATACTAGGATATGCAACCAGTGGTGGTTTGGGAAGATATACTCAAACCCAAGATTTTGCCAGGCTCTTTGATTCATTATGTGCTAAGCTTTCGCAATCTGGTGCTAATGTTGTTATAGCTAATATTCCTAATGTTACAATTATGCCCTTTTTTACTACTGTCAGTAACAAATTACTTCAGGATAGTATTACAGCCGTTTTTGGGAAAAACTCTAATAACAGTATTACTGTTATGGATTTAAAGCAAAATTTACTTACACTTAGAGCACAAATTGAATTAGCACAAGGGAAGGGAACAAGTTCTACCAATCCTCTTTCAAATAGTGTAATTTTGGATTCTGAAGAAATTGCAATAACCCAAGGAGTTATAAAATCTTATAATGATAATATAAGAATAATTGCAAAAAAATATAATTTTAAGCTTGTGGATATAAATCAAATCTTTAATGAGATTGCTGCAAAGGGAAAAGAAGGAAAGACCATTGACGGAGTTCATGTTTCAGCAGTTTATATTAATGGTGGATTATTTAGTTTAGATGGAATTCATCCTACCTCTAAGGGCTATGGAATTATTGCAAATGCATTTATCAAAGTAATTAACAAAGAGTTCGATGCAAAAATCCCTCTGGTAAATGTTGCAACATTACCGAGTGGTATTGATTTCTATAATAATAAAAAGATGAACTTAAATAAGCAAAAACTACCGATATTTCCTGAAGGAGCATTTGATAATGATAATATTCTTTATTAATTGATTATTTGTATTATGCTGATTATTTTTAAGTACCTATAATTTTTGGGAGTTGTAAAATGAAAAAAATAATTATTTTATTCTTAACATTAGGTTTAGCTTCATGTTCAATTTTTCAATCTTCTAAATCTGAAGATTCTGTAACTGAAGAAGAAACTAACTCTGATGAAGTCTATGTTTTTAACGATGTATCTGAACCTAAAAAAGAAGATACAGAAATAAAAAATTTAGAAAAGGAAATTGATAAAACGTTAATCGAAAAAAAAGATAAAAATGAAAATAAGAATAAATATGAAGAGAAAAAGGAATTTGAAAAATCTAACAGAAAAGAAATATTGAATGAAAATCTCCCCGGAAATAATTTTTATCTTCAACTTGGAGCTTTCTCTACATTAAGCCGTGCTGAACAATTTGTGGAAAATATTCGGAGTCAAGTTCCTTTTAGACTATCTATCATTTATAATAAAAAGAATAAATTTTTTACAGTTCGCAGTATTGCCTGCAAAACTAAGCAAGAAGCTGAAAACATTAAACGAGAACTTAGAAAGAAGAGTTCATTTAAAGATTCATTTATAATAACTGATTAAAATAAATAAGGAGTTTTAATGGCATTTTCATTAAATAAGATAATGTTGATTGGTAATTTAGGTCAAGATGCTGAACATCGGTTTACACAAAATAATACTGAAGTTTCATCATTTTCACTTGCAACTCAAAACAGTTACAAAGGAAAAGATGGTAACTGGGTTAACGAAACTACTTGGCATAATATTGTACTTTTCGGAGCCTCTGATTTTCTAAAAAGTAATCTTAAAAAAGGAAAGAAATTTTATGTTGAAGGACGTTTAAATAAACGTGATTATGAAAACAAAGACGGACAAAAAGTTTATATTACTGAAGTAATTGCTGATAAATTCAACATAATACCTTTAGATTCAGCAGGTGGCTTGGATAATTATAACAATAATTATTCGCAACAAAGCAACAATCAAGTTCCAATAGATTCTTCTGAAAAAGAAGAAGATGATTTACCATTTTAATTTTTAATAATTTAGGATATTAGTTTTTTGGAAATAGAATGGTTTTATCAGATAACCGTGCTAATTATATTGTTATTATTCTCAGCAATGTTTTCCGGTTCTGAAGTAGCTCTTTTTTCTTTAGACAAAAAAAAAATTGCTGAGTTTAATAATAATTCCAATTTAATCGGAAGATACATTACATATCTTTTAAAGTTTCCCAAAAAATTATTAGTTACAATTTTAATTGGCAACACAATTACAAATGTTGCTGCATCAATTATTTCCGTTTCAATTGCTCTCAAAATCGCAGAATATTATAACTATTCAGTTGATATTGCCTTATTGATTCAAATTGCAGTATTAACTATTATTGTGATTCTCTTTGCCGAAATTTCTCCAAAAGTTTGGGCAAATAAAAATCCTATAAAATTTTCGAAAATTGTTTCTATCCCACTTTATTGTATACATTTTATTTTCTATCCTATTTCTCATTTTTTAGCTGGAATAATAAAGTTAGCGACTTCTAAAGTAAAATACGACAAATCTAAAACAGCATTATCAGCCTCAGAAATTACAGAATTAGCAGACATTGTTGCCGAAAAGGGAACAATAGAAGAAGAAGAGCATGGTTTAATACATGGTCTAGTAGCGTTTAAATCAGTAACTGTACGCGAGGTTATGACACCGAGAGTAGATATAGTTGCGGTTCCGCTAAATATTTCCTTACAAGATTTAATTGTAGTAATTAAAAAATCAGGGCACAGCAGAATACCTGTTTACAAAGATGATTTAGATACAATACTAGGAGTTTTATATGCCAAAGATTTGCTTCCGTACTTAAAAGGAAATTCAAATGATTTTTCTTTAGATTCACTAATTCGTGAAACCTTTTTTGTGCCTGAAACAAAGTTGATAAATGCACTTATGGAAGAATTTCAAAAGAAAAAAATGCACTTAAGTATGGTAGTTGATGAATATGGTGGAACAGCAGGACTCATTTCACTTGAAGATATTCTCGAAGAAATTGTTGGGGAAATACGTGATGAATTTGATGACGAAGAAGAAGATATTGTTGAATTAGATGAAAACAGATTTTTGATTTCAGGTAAAACCGATTTAGAAGAAATTGAAGAAAAATTGAATATTAAATTCGAAGTTCCTAATCAAGATTTTGAAACACTCGGTGGTTTCATTTTCAATTATGCTGGAACTATTCCACAAATTGGTTACCATTTCGATCAATATGGTTTCACTTTCAAAGTTGCAGAAACAGAAAATAATAGAATACATAAAGTAGAAATCTCTAAAATTTTTGAAGATAAAAAATGAAATTTAAAGGTTGTTTTATAAGTGTATTGATTTTTCTTGCTTTGTTATTTGCTATTATTTATTATTCTATCACTAATTACGGCGATGAAATTTTAGATTACGGCAAAAATGAAATAGTTGAACTTGCTATGGAAGATTTAAAAGATGATATTTTAAAACTTAAAACCAATGTTTATTCTGATTCAATATTAAGTTTAACAAATAATTTCTTAAAAATTCAAAAGCAAAATAAGTCAGATAAAAAACAAGCTATAAAAAATATTGAAGAATTTATTTCCCTTTTTAATATTATTGTAAAAGATTCACTTGTAGATTCAACAGAATATAGATTCCTAAAAATGAGAATAAAGAATAAATAATTATGAATAAAGAAAAAATAACTGAAATAAAAGTGGGAGCAACTGTAATTATTGCAATTATTATTTTCATTTTTATTTATGGTTGGGCAAATAATTATTCTTTTAGTTCAGAAAAAAATAAACTTTTAATACAATTTCCCTCTGTAGCCGGTTTGGAATTAGGTGATATAGCTACTATAAATGGAGTTAAAAAAGGATATGTAACCTTAATTAAAACAAATAATAATACAGTTTTAGTTGAAGTGGAATTTAATAGTAATGTTGAATTGAATGAAGATGCTGATTTTCAAATAATGATGTTAGATCTTATGGGAGGAAAAAAAATAGAAATATATCCCGGAGTTTCGCAGCAGCCTATAAATTTTTCTGAAATACAATCAGGTAAATTTGCTGGCGATGTTGCTACGGCAATGGCAGCGTTAAGTTCTGTACAATCTGATTTAATAGCTGTAATTGAAGATTTAAGAAAAACTTTAACGATTGTAAACAAAGTAGTTAGCGAAGATGATTTTATAAATAACTTCAAGAATACTGTGCTAAAATTAGATAATATTACTCAAAATCTAAGTGAAATTATTGTTGATAATAAGGGAAACTTTAGAGAAAGTATCAAAAATATAAAAAATATTACGGAAAATACTTATAAATTTTTGTCAAAAAATAGTAATGTTATTGATTCATCTTTCACTAATCTTAATTTTACACTATCAGAGTCTAAGCAATTATTTTCTAAGATAAATAAATTAGTAAGTGAAATTGAAAATAAAGAAAATAATATTGGTAAGATAATTTACGATAAAGAACTTGTGAATGATTTAAAAATTTCACTTACTCAATTAAAAAAACTAACTACAACAATAAATAAACAATTAAATTCAGAAGGCTTAAAAGTAAAAGCTGATGTTGATATTTTTTAATGGTGGTTAATTATTATGATTTTCGGAATTGGGATTGACATAATAGAAATTGCAAGAATACAAAAAAGTATAGAAAAATTTGAGGATTTATTCTTAAATAAAATTTTCACTGTAACAGAAATTGAATATTGTTTGTCAAAAAAAAATCAATCTCAGCATTTTGCTGCGAGATTTGCAGCTAAAGAAGCTATTGCAAAAGCACTTGCAACCGGCTGGAGCAAGGGTTTCAAATGGAAAGATATAGAAATTTACAATGAAAAATCGGGCTTACCTAAAGCAAGATTATTTGGAAAGTTAAAAGAATTTTTAGCTGACGATAAGATCTTAAAAATTACTATGAGCCATTCCGAACATTATGTTACTTGTTTTGCAATTATTTATTCTAATGATTTATCTTTTCATAACAAAACTTAATGATGCTTGCAAATGCCAGCTAAAATAGTTTTTATCGTAAATCCTTACTCAGGGAAGGGAAGAGGCAGAGAATCAATTCCTTTAATAAAAAAATATTGCAAAGCTAATAATATTATCTCGGATATTATTTCAACAGAATATCCGAGACATGCTACGGAATTAGCAGAAAATTACAATAATGCTGAGATTTTAATTTCTGCCGGAGGAGATGAAGCATTAAACGAAATAATAAATGCTTTAAATGATTATGCTCCGGTCCAAATAGGCGTGCTCCCGATTGGTTCCGGTAATGATTTTTCTAGAAATTTAAATTTAGTGAAAGGAATTGGAAATAATCTTTTGTCAATTTTTTGATAAGGAAAAAAGAGAAATAACTACTGTTGATTTGGTCTCGACAATTATTTATGAACAAAACAATAAAATCCCGATGAAACATAAATATATCAATTCATTGGGCATTGGTTTCGATGCTTATGTTGGCTATTTAACTAATAAAAGTAAATATTTTCCTGGAATTTTCGCCTGTTTATTATCTGTTTTAAGAGCGTTAGTAAACTTAAAGAATATTGAAGTAACCGTAAATGTTAACAAACAAAAAATTTATGGTGAAAAATTATTGTTATCACTGGGTAATGGAATTGCCAGTGGAGGTGTTTTTTATTTGAATCCTATTGCTGTTATTAATGACGGAGCAATTGACTTGACAATTGTTGACAAGGTATCTGTAACACAAATATTAACTGCCTTACCATTCATTTTGTTTAATAAATTGAAGAAAATTCATGAGGCAAAGCAGTATTGTGCTCCTGAAATAACAGTTAATTTAAAGACTCCTTATTTTGTTCACCTTGACGGAGAAATTATATCAACCAAAGCGAAAAAAATAATTGTAAAGAGTTTACCAAAAGCTATAAAAATAATACAAATGAAGAGCTAATTTTATGTTTATGAAAAAACCTAAATATCGGAAATTTGACTACCAACCAAGATTCTATAATCCAATAACAGATGAAGAAGAAAAAAGAAAAAGGAAACTTGGTTTTAGAAAGAAACAAACAAGTTCATATTCTTCATTTAAAACCAAGTCACCAATAATCTACATAATTATGTTTGTGTTCATCTTATATTTATTTTTGAAATGGAAGGGAATAATGTGAACAAAGCTGTTGATGCACTTTAACGACATACAATGAAACAATTGCAAAAAACTTAAGTTTACATAATATACATTATAAGACAAACGTGTATAGTCTAATAACACTAAATATTTAAACAATTAAGTGAGTTTTATAATTTTTTTAATCATATTTAAAAAAACCTTCTCCTGTTTTTCTACCAAGTTTATTTGCTGCGACCATTTTTTTTAATAATGGACAAGCTCTGTATTTTGAGTCGTTAAATCCTTCATAAAGTACATTCATAATTGCAAGACAAACGTCTAAACCAATAAAATCAGCAAGCGTTAACGGACCCATAGGATGAGCCATACCAAGTTTCATGACAGTATCTATATCATCTGCAGTTGCTACATTTTCATAAAGAGTAAAAATTGCTTCATTTATCATTGGCATTAAAATTCTATTAGAAATAAATCCTGGATAATCACTTACCTCGACAGGAATTTTTCCTAATTTTGTTGCTAATGTTTTAATTGAATTATAAGTTTCCTCAGAAGTAGAATAACCTCTAATTATTTCAACTAATTTCATTATTGGAACAGGATTCATAAAGTGCATTCCAATAAATTTATCCGGTCGTGAAATTGCTCCAAGTTCCGTTATCGAAATTGAAGATGTGTTAGAGGCAATAATAGTTTCTTGTTTAACTAAATTGTTTAATTTATTAAATATATTTAGCTTAGCTTCTTTATTTTCAACAATAGCTTCAACAACTAAATCTACATCAAAAGAGATATTTTCAATGTCATTAATTGGGGTTATTCTTTTAAGGATTTCTTTTTTTTCTTGCTTGGTTATAATTTCTTTTTTGATTTGTCTATCTAAATTATTGGAAATGTTGGTTAATCCCCTTTCTAGTAATTCTTGAGTTAAATCAATAAATTCCACATTAAAATTATTTTGAGCAAAAACATGAGTTATTCCGTTCCCCATTGTTCCGGCACCAATAACAGCTACTTTTTGTATATCCATTTTGCACTCCAAATATTTTTGTAGTATAAAATTTACAAATAATTTTAGAAAATATTAAGTGGGATGAAATTTCATTCAAGATTAATTATCAACTTCAAAATAAAGACAGCATTTAAGTTTGCCACAAGGTCCCGTGTATTTGGAAATGTTTAATGAGATGTTATTTCTTTCAGCTATATCAGTAGTTATTTTTTTAAAGTTATTGATAAATGTAGCACAGCAATATTCTCTGCCGCAAGTTGCTATACCTCCTAATCTTTTTGCTTCATCTCTAACACCAATTTGTCTTAATTCAATTCTCGTTTTGTAGTGTGCAGCAAGTTTTTTGGCAAGTTTTCTAAAATCTACTCTTCCATCAGCGGTATAAAAGAAAAACATTTTTTTTCTATCAAATTGATAATGAATATCAATAAGTTTCATTTCTAAGGATAATTCTTTTACCAATTTTTTGAATAATTCTTTTGCATTAGTTGCATCAATAATGTTTTGTACATTTTTTTCATTATCTTTTTCCGTACTTATTCTTTCAACACTAGAAACAATTTTATCAGCAATACTTTTTTTATTCCGCCTGAAATTTACTATTTTTCCTATTTCAAGAATTGTTGCAAAATCATACTCATTATCAATTTTAATTATTATTGTGTCATTTGTGTTTAGTTTCAAATTCTTAATGTTTTCACATAAGTGAATGCCAAGATAACCTTTGCAATGAGCTAGAATAATTTCTGTTACATCTTTTTCTTCTTCTTTGTGTTCAACATCAGGAAATAATTCTTTAATGATTTTTTTTAGGACTAAATTTTTGTATTGGCTCGTTAAAAGGAAATTTACGAGTTGCGAATCTGATTTTGTTATAAATTGATTTGAAGACATTTTATTTCATATTTCTGATTGTTGATAATTCGAAAATAATATTCAATATTAACAGATTCAAATTTATATTATTTTTGATTGAGTTTCTTAATTCTACTAAATTTTTTGTAATTTTCGTGATATCTACATCACAAAATTTTTTATTAAATTTTTCTATTGTATCTTCATACAGAAAAAAGTTTATTTTTTTTGTATGATATTTATTTTTTAAGGTATCATTAAACCAATACGTAATAAGTTCTGATATAATTTCCAGAGATTCGTCTTGATTATTAGTATTGTTTACGATTTCATTAAATACTTTTGTTGCTGTTAAGTATTTCCCGGCTAGTGAATATCTTAAAATTATTATTGTGTGTTCAAGGAGACTCTTAATATTGTGTTTTATCAAATAAGAAGCTTTTGTAACGGAGCCATTAGAAAATGGTATTGCAGCATCAATCTCATCAGCATTGTAACCATAGTTTTTTAATAAAATATTTTTAAGAGTTGAATTATCTAAAGGACTAAACGAGATACGCCAACACCTCGAGGCAATAGTTCGTAATAATTTTTTTGGTTGATCAGTCAATAAAAAGTAGATTATTCCTTCAGGAGGTTCTTCAAGATTTTTTAGAAAAGAGTTTTGAGCTTCAGTTGTCATTTTATGAGCATCATCAACAATAATTCCTCTAAATTTAATTTCATCAAAATTCAGAGAAATAATTTTTGAAATTTCGCGTATGCTATTAATTTTTATATTATTAGCATTCTCCAGTGTAATTTTATGATAAGGATTTTCAGATTTTAACTGTAGTTCACTTTGTATTTCTTTTACTTGATCATCACTTAACTTTTCTGTTGGTAAGTCGCTATTGGTTTCACCTCTTCCTCTCGGTAATGGTAAAATGATTTTTACAAAAGGTTCTTGTAGTTGAGATATTTTCTTTAATTTTGTTTCTGAATTTTGAGAGTTAATTAATTTCAAAAAATTAATTGCAGTATTAAACTTTCCACAACCTTTAATACCAGTAAAAAGAAAGGCATGAGGTATCCGTTTATTTTTATAAAGCTCTTTTAGAATATTTGATACTTTCTCTTGCCCTTCAAGATGGTTCAGATAATCATGCAATTTAACACTCGTTTAATTAAGAATCATAATCATCGTCATCATAATAGAAGAAGTCTTCATCGGTAGGATAATCAGGCCAAATATCTTCAATACTTTCGTAAAGTTCTTCGTCATCTTCTAATTCTTTTAAATTTTCAATAACTTCAAAAGGACTTCCAATTCTATCAGCATACTCAATTAGTTCTTCTTTTGAAGCAGGCCAGGGAGCATCAATTAAGTAAGATGCCAATTCAACTGTCCATATCATTTTAATTATTCCCTTTTAGACTTATTTTTTATTAGAAGCAATTAAATCAAAAATTTTTATATCATCAAAAATAAAATTTGAAGGATTTAAGTGAATTCCATTATGTTTCACTTCATAGTGTAAATGAGGACCAGTAGCTAAAGAACCTGACGAACCGGATTTTCCAATTAAATCACCTCTTTTAACTTTTTGTCCTTTTTTAACATTAGCTTTGGATAAATGAGCATAAAGCGTTGTATATCCAAAACCGTGATCTATCTCAATTGTTAAACCGTAACCACCTCTATTCCCTACTTTTAATATTTTACCATTTCCGGGAGCATAAACATTTTCACCTGTATTAACTCTAATATCAATACCTGTATGCATTCTTCTTATTTTTAATATCGGATGCATTCTCATACCAAAGCGGTCTCCTACTGCACCTTCGGCCGGAAGTATAGCAGGGATGGATTGATACAATTCAATATTATCTTTTAATGCTCTTTCTATTTTACTATAATTATCTTTAGTTGCGGTAAAGATAGATTTTAATTTATTCAACTTTATATCAACATTGGTTACAATATCTTCAATTCCATCTAAAGATGTTGATGTAATCTTTTCGTAAGATGTTCCTCCAATACCATAATTTTCTTCATCATATTGTAAGTTAACAGATAAACTTAAATCTTTTTCTTTACTTTTTAAGTAATCAACATCGTTAAACAAAGTTTCTATTTCGCTTGAAAGAGCTAAGTATTTGTTTTTTAACTTTTTATTTTCATTCTTTAAATAATAATATTCAGATTCAGGATAAACATAATTTTTAACAGCAGTATATCCACCGAGAATAATAAGTGAAAACAAAAAAGATGTAAGTAAAAATGCACTTATCACTTTTGTATAAAATGACTTTATCTTTTTGAATTCAAACGTTTCCTCAGCGAAATAATAAATATTCTTCTTTTTCATACTCATAATGTTTTAATTTCGGTTCGGAAGATAACAAAAGACAATTATTATGTCAAGTTACTTCAGGGACCATTTTTGTTGAATTTTTTATAAAAAAATGTAAAAAATAAATTTAAGCATATTTTAATAAAAAGATTCTTTTAGTTCTTAATATTTAGTATTAAAAACTATTATATTATATTTTTTAAGTTTACTCAAAATCGTGTTCGAAATAATCTACTGACCTGTTAGTGTCTTTATTTCTTGATTGAATTTTTTTTCTTAGTCTTTTGTTTAGAACTTCAGCAGCATCGTAACCGTAATGTTTTAGCACATAGTTTAAGGCAATTACTTCACAAATAACCGTAATGTTTTTGCCAGGTACAATTGGAATTTTTACGTATTGAACTTCAACCCCCATAATGGTTGCTGTTTCCGAATCCAAACCTGTTCTTGTATATTCACTTTTATCGTCCCAAACTTCTAACTCAATAATAATTTCTAATCTTTTTTGAAATCTTATGGCTCTAATTCCAAACATACTTCTTACATCTAAAATTCCTATTCCTCGTATTTCCATAAAATGCTTTACTAACTCGGTACCTGAGCCCATTACGATTCCTTCACCTTTTTTAGTAAAAATAACAACATCATCGGCTACAAGTCTATGGCTTCTTTCAACTAAATCCAGAGCAACTTCACTTTTTCCAATTCCCGATTTGCCTGTTATAAGCATACCAATTCCGTAAACATCAACAAAAGAACCGTGGACGGAAAGACGAGGAGCAAAGTGGTCATCTAAAAAATCACTTACTAAATAAGTTAATTTTGTTGTTGTTAATGCAGATGCAAAAAGCGGAATATTAAATTTTGTAGCAAGTTCAATTACTTCTTTTTCAGGTCTGTTATTATTAGTAAAAATAACACAAGGTATATTAAAACTTAGCAATTTTTCTATTGCTGTAATCCGTTTTTCTTTAGTTAATTTTGCAAGGTACTGAACTTCAGTATTACCGCAGATTTGAACTCTCTTATAAGAAAATAAATCCACAAACCCGGCTAATGCTAATCCGGGTCTGTGTAAATTTTGTTCAACTATTGGTCGCTCCAAAGGAACTTCTTTATTTATCAGTTCTACTTTAAAACGTTCTTTAATTGAGTTGTAAAAAAAATCAACTGATATGCTTTGCTTTCGAAAAATATTTTTATCGGAAATTTTCATTTATGTATTTGTGATTTTTTTTTAGTCTTCAATTTTTTTAGTTGTCTTTCTAATTTATCAATTGTACTGTTAAGTGATTTATTAAACTCTTCACTTGTAACTTCCGCCGAAAGCGTTTTACCCGGAACGTTTAGAATAATTTCAACTGTTTTTAAGCTATCTTTATTATGCAAATAACTCAAAACAACATTTGCATCCAAAATATCGTTGTTAAACTTTTCCAACGATTTCAATTGTTCATTAATTTCTGTTTTTAATGATTCTTTTGCTTTGAATTTTCTTGATGTTATTTGAATATTCATATTCTAACTCCTTTTATGATTTTGGATGTGAGCTTTTGTATGTTTGTTTTAGTCTTTCTACACTTACTTGTGTATATATCTGTGTTGTAGATAAATTTTTATGTCCCAATATTTCCTTTACTCCAAGTAAATCGGCGCCATTATCCAACATATGCGTAGCAGCGGAATGCCTGAGTATATGCGGACTTTTTTTCTCAATATCGCTTACTTGCGATATATATTTTTCAACTACTCTACTAATATATTTGGGATAAATTCTTTTCAAATTTTTTGTTACTATTATTGGATTTGTATTTTTAGGTGATTCCAAACTATCTAAATATTCATTATAAATCTTTATAAGCTTATTACCTATGGGAACTATTCTCCATTTATTTCCTTTCCCCTTTACTTTTATTACTTTATTTTTGGTATCAACATCACCAATGTTTAAACTGCATAATTCAGAAACTCTTAAAGCAGAACCGTAAAGTATTTCAAAAATAATTTTAGCTTTAAAGTCTTTTTCTTTATCTAATAATTTAAAAATTTTTTCATAAGAAGCAACATTAATTATTTCAGGAAGTTTTCTTCGTGATTTTGGATTTTTTATATCCGATAAAGGATTTTCTTTAATTAAATCGTATTTAATTAAAAAATTAAAATAGCCTCTAAGCACAGAAAGCTTTCTGGAAATAGAAGTTGTAGTAAGATTTTCTTCATTTAATTTTATCAAGTATAATCTAATAGTCTTTTCAGAAATTTCATCGAGTGTAAAAATTTCTTTTTCTTCTAAAAAAAAATAGAAATTTTTCAGATCTTTTTTGTATGCGGTATTTGTATGTACCGATACTCTTTTTACTCCATTTAGTTCAGCTAAATAATCTGCTATTGTTTTCTTTATATCAGAATTATTCATTACTAAAAATTCCTTGAAAAGTATTAGTTATCCTTTGCAACTTTCTCTTCTTTCGGTTTGTTCCAACTTGCATAATCACAATCAGGATAATTGCTGCAACCGTAAAAAAATCTGCCGCTTTTTGTTCTTCTTGTTACAACATCTCCTTCCTTACAAGTCGGACATTTTATTCCGAGTGTAATTTGTTTTGTGTAATTACAATCAGGATAATTTTCGCAACCGATAAATCTTCCAAATTTACCAGTTCTATAAACGGTTTTATTTCCACATTCCGGACATTCTTCTCCGGTGTATTCTACCTCGGTAGCTTTTATTTCATTAGTCGATTTAATGTTTTTACAATCCGGATAGCCCGAGCAAGCAAAGTATTTACCGAATCTGCCAATTTTCAATTCCATTTCGGAACCACATTTTTCGCATAAAATTTTCTCTAAAGTTTCTTCAACTTTTATAAGCTGCTCGGAAAAAGGTCCGTAAAAATTATCTAAAACTTCTTTATACTTGTTTTCACCTGAGGCAACTGCGTCCAACTCCTCTTCCATTTTTGCAGTAAAATTAACATCCAGAATGTTTGGAAAGTTTTTGATTAAAACGGAATTTACTCTTTTACCGAGATCAGTTGGTACTAATTTTTTTTCTTGAAATTCAACGTAGTATCTATCTTGAATTGTACCAATGATTGAAGCATAAGTACTCGGTCTTCCTATTCCATTGCTTTCCAATTCGCGTATTAAAGAACTTTCGGTATATCTCGGCAATGGCTTGGTAAATTGTTGTTTTTTATAGAACTCTTCTAAGTTTAATTTTTGATTATTTTCTAATCCCTGTGGAATTTTAGAGTCTTCGTTTTGATTATTATCTTCGTTCTCTTTTATTTCGTTATAAACTTTCAGGAAACCATCAAAAGTAACAACAGAACCGGATGCTTTTAACAAATACTTATCAGCCGTTACCGAGACATTTGTTGATTCAATATCAGCCGATGCCATTTGGCATGCTATAAATCTTTGCCAGATTAATTGATATAATCTAAATTGATCTTTCTCAAGACTCTCTTTAATTGCTTCCGGTAGATTATTTAACGATGTAGGACGAATTGCTTCATGAGCATCTTGAACGTTTGTTTTGTTCTTTTTATTAAAAATTCTTTCTTTATTTGTTAAATATTTTTTCCCATAATTTTCGTTAATAAAACTTCTTGCGCTTGCAACAATTTCACTGCTTAATCTTGTTGAATCCGTACGCATATAAGTTATTAAACCACTAACTTCACCATTCGGCAACTTAATACCTTCGTACAAACTTTGAGCTATTCTCATGGTTTTTCTTGGTCTGAATCCTAATTTGCGTGAAGCTTCGGCTTGTAATGTACTTGTAATAAAAGGTGGCGAAGGATTTCTTTTAGATTTTTTCTTAGTAATATCCGAAATAAAATATTCCTTTGCGTTTTCTAACTCATCCAGAATTTTTTGAGCGTCCTCTTCATTGGTAATTGCAAAATTCGCTTTCAGAAATTCTTCCCAATCTTTCTCAGTCATTTTCGATTTAGGTTGTATTTGAAGTTTTTTTCCTTCCTTTTCAGCTAATTTAACAGAAAGAATGTCACCCTTTTCTGTTGAAAACTCTGCCGTGATAGTCCAATATTCAGTGGGAATAAAATTTTCAATTACTTCTTCTCGTTCACAAATTAATCTTAATGCAACCGATTGAACTCTACCTGCAGAAAGTGAATTACCAGAAGCTTCAAGAATAGCACGCCATAGGATAGGACTTATTTTATAACCAATAATTCTATCCATTACCCTTCTTGCTCTTTGTGATTCGACAAGATGAGCATCAATTTCCAAGGGATTCTTCATTGCTTTTTTAACAGCTTCTTTAGTGATCTCGTTAAAGAGAACTCTGTAAATATGAGCATTGGTTTTACCTTCAAGAATTTCTACAACATCTTGTGCAATTGCTTCACCTTCACGATCAGGGTCAGTTGCCACAAATATTTTTTCTGATTTTTTTGCTAACTTTCGGATATTCTTTATTAAATCACCTTTCCCTCTGATATTAAGCAATTTAACTTCATAATTATTTTCAATATCAATACCAAGTTTAGTTTTAGGTAAATTTTTTATGTGCCCAACGGTAGATTCAACTTTATAGTTTCTACCCAAATATTTATTAATAGTTTTTGCTTTTGATGGCGATTCCACCAAGACAAGATTTTTAGCCATTTTAAAATCCTTAATTTATTTTGTCAGATGAGTGCAGAAGAAACCTGCTGCCCGGCAAAATGTCCGATTCGAAGTCAACTAAAGAAAATAGAATAATCCAGTTAATTTCATCTTTCGATATTCTTTCTTCAGGAAACATTTTAATATGATTCATTAGCAGTTCAACATCCAGTGGATCTATTAAACCAACATTTACAAGATGCAGAATGTAATTATAATTTTCTTGTCCTACAATTTCAATTTCTTCATCTGTTAAAATCCTAAAACTTTTGTGATCTAACAGCCACTCTTTTTCAATTCCGAATTTATTCGATAAAAGTTTATCGAATACCAAACCTAAAGCTGCACTTACAGTTTGAGGATCAAACTCTTTGGTTATTTTTAAATTTTCAGAAATTTTTTCTAAGGATGAATTAGTTTGTAATTCTTCCAGAATTGTAGCAAGTACTTCAACAATTTTAGCAGTCATATATTTTTAACTAATTTGGTTGCGTAATTTTGGTATTTTTTTACCAATCTGTTTTCTTCTTTTTTCATTATAGTTCTATCTTTAGTATTGGTATCATCAAAGCCTAACAAATGTAAAAAACTATGTATTACCAATCTAAGAATTTCTATATTAAAATCAATTTTAATTTTTTTTCCATTTATTTGTGCATCTTCTAAAGATATGAAAATTTCACCGTCTAAGGCATCGTTTCTACCGGAATAATTAAAGGTAATTGTATCTGTAGAAAAATTATGGTTTAAAAAGTTTTTATTTACTTCTGTTATTTCTTCTGATGTAACAAAATTTAATTCAACCGAAATTATGGAAAAGTTAAGTTCGTCTTTAAGCTTTCCCAAAAGATTGTGAATTTTTCTTTTATCTAATTTAATTTTTGTTGAATTATAAACAGTAAAATTTTTTATCAATACGCTTACTTATTTATTTAATGATTCCAATGTTATCTTAGTATATTTTTTATATCTTTCAGCTGAAGCCTCAAAATCATTCATTTCCGCTTCGGTTAAATTTCTTATTATTTTTCCAGGAACACCTGCAACTAACTTTCCGGTTGGAACGACAAATCCGGGTTTAATTACCGATCCTGCAGCTACAAGCGATTTTGTTTTTACAACCGCTCCGTCTAAAACTATTGCTCCAATCCCGACTAAAGATAAATCCTCTATTGTGCAACCGTGTAGCTTAACACTATGCCCTATTGTTACTTGATTGCCAATATTGAGAGGGAATCTGTTATTGGTTACATGCAGCATACTTAAATCTTGAATATTAGTATCATAACCGATTTTTACATAGTGAACATCACCTCTTATAACGCAGTTATACCAGATACTTGAGTTTTCCCCGATTTCCACATCACCAATTATTTTTACTCCTTCAGCAAGAAAAACGGATTCATGCAGATTAGGATATAATTCTTTGTATTTAAATAATTTATTTTTTAGAGTTTCCATTTATGATTTTAATATTTTGTTTGGTTAATTCCATAGCTTTTAAAAATTGCTTATCGTAATTTAACAAAATTTTATAAAAACCTTCATTTTTCCACAAGTTTTTAGCAATTTCAGATTTTATTTTATATGCTATATAATCTTTATCGGTATTAAAGCTTTCCTTTGCAAAAACCACATCATTAGCTTCTGCAAACATAATAAATAATTTCATCTCATTTCGGGTAATTGCAAAATTATTTTGAAAATCAGAAAAATTATTGGCATATTTTTGAATCAATTCTTTACCGTTTCTATCAAGATAATTTATTGAGAATCTATTAAATAAATTTTTACTTTTTAATAAAATTGTATAATATGTTAGTTCTCTATTCTTGATAATGTAATCGGGTGTTATTCCGCCATTTGCTTTAATTTTTCTTCCGCCTCTAGTAAAAAAAGTATTATCCGTAGAATCTGTTTCAAGATTATGCTCAATATTGTTTCCTTCTTTTTCCTGAGCCGGAACAATTGCAAAATAGTTCGGGTTGTTTTCATAATCTCTTTGTATAGCCCTTCCTGAGGGGGTATAATACTTAGAAATTGTTAATCGGACAACAGAACCGTCTTCTAAAGTAAAAGGTCTCTGAACTAATCCTTTGCCAAAAGTAGTTTCGCCCACAATTAAACCTCTATCCCAATCCTGAATTGCTCCTGATAAGATTTCACTTGAAGAAGCGGAACCATTATTGACTAAAATTATTAAAGGTAAATTTTCGTAGGGATATTTTATTTCGGCTTTATATTCAGCAGCTATCTCATTTTTTCTGTTTTTTGTAAAAAGAAGAAGTTTATTATCGCTGATAAAGAGATCGGCTATTTCATAAGCTTGCTCCATGTAGCCGCCGGGGTTATTTCTTAAATCAAGAATCAGCTTTTTCATTCCTCTTTCGGTAAGGTATCTCAATGCATTTTTTACTTCATCCGTAGATGTTGCTATAAATTTGTTCAATATAATATAACCGATTGAATCATCAATCATAATTGCTGTTTCTACGGAATTAAGGGGCACAATATCTCTAATAATTTTGAAATCAATAATATTGTTTGAGTATTTTCTAAAGACGGTTATATTAACACTTGTTCCCTTTTTGCCTCGTAAATTTCTTACAACATCCAATTCGGAAAATCCGATACTGCTTTTGTTATTAATTTTAATTATTCTATCGCCGGGCATAAGTCCTACGGCTTCACCCGGTCCACCGGGAATTGCCGAAATGACAAAAATTGTATCTTTAATTATTTGATACTCAATACCAACTCCGTCAAACTGTCCTCTAAGTTGTTCTGCTATGCCGGCTTGTTTTTGCGGAGGGATATATATTGAATGCGGATCTAATTCCTCCAGCATTCCTTTAATAGCATTCTCTACTAATTTTTCTTTCGATGTTTCTTTATGATAATACTTGTTGGTGAAAGTTAAAACTTCGTCAAATTTTTTACTTTGGAAACGGTCTTCATCTGAAAAGTTTTCATTAAATATTAGTCCTAAAAAAACTCCGATTGCAAAAATTGCTACCAATAAAAAAATGGAAAATACTTTATTTAATTTCATAAAATTAAATTTTTGTTAAAATAGAAAAAGAAGTAAAAAACTCTTTTTGATGTTGTGAATTAGATAATAAGTTATAGAAATAATTTAGATTTAACACGAAATGCCAATTCTTAATCGGTTCATAATTAAGAGTTAATCTGTATTCTCTGAAGTATTCTTTATCTCCTTTCAAGAAAAATACTTTTTCCGCATCACCAATTCTGTGTCCGTTTAAGATATTTCCACCAAGATTCTTAATTAACTTATTTTGGTTATCGTACAAATTATTTCCGTGCACAGAATATTTGAAATTTCCTTTAATTGAAAATCTGTAATGTGGATAATAATTAAATCCGAGATTTATTGAACTGGTATTTGGCTGAAGTGTTGTTCCTAAGCTGTAATTTAAGTTTGTGTAATTATTATCAGAAATTCTGTGAGTAAAAACATAAGGATCAATTCTGGTGTATTGCAATTCCAGATCCAAAGGGAAAAAATTATAAAAAATGCTTGAATTTGCTCCTAAAGTAAATAAAATTTGGTTCCCATACCAGCCGGTGCCTAATTTTCCAAAATCAATATCGTCAATTAAAAGTGTGGAATAAATTCTTGTTCTATAGATAGAATTATTTTCTACATCGATAAATAACATTGAATTATCTCGATCACGATTAGCGTGCTCCGCACTTTTGTAAAAATTTATTGGATTTAGATAAGAAAAATCAATATTTCTGTTCCCGTAAATTATTATTTCTCCAATACCAAATTTAAAGTGTCTTGAGAAATTAAGACCAAATCTGTGATAAACCCAATATTTATCAACAACTTTGTTAACATTACCTTGAAGCGAATCAAAAGAGAAAGATTCTGAACCAAGTAGTTTTCCGTGATAAAAAGTAAAGTTTAGCGTTTTGTATTTAACATTAAAATTCAAGTAATCCATTCGTGGAGCATTGTTGCTTAATAAAAATTTTTCTTTTCCATAACCGATTAGGTTTCTATCATTACCAATCTTTAAATTCATAAAATTATTTTCAAACACCAAATAAGAAGATGTTTCATCAAAAAAATCATTCCCTAAGTTAGAAGATGATGTTTGATGAAATTTATAATTATACCTTAAACTGGAGTAATTTTGTGCTAATTCTTTATTTCCAAAGAATGAGCCATTGGTAGAATTTATGTAAAAACCAAAATTGTTATAAAGTGAAGCTCTAACTTTTCCGCCAAATTTATAGATAAGGGAATTTTTATTTTTATTATTTTTTGAAAGATTAATGTTTTTAAGTTCGCCAACAAAATTTATAAAGATTGAGCTACCTGATGAATCATATATTTGATATAAAAATTTATTCTTATCCGTTAAGATATAACTTAAATTAAAGTCAGGTAAAAGTTTATAATCATTATGCATTTCTGAGGTAAGTTCAAGCTCAAAATCCATAAAATAATCGGTTAGCTTATTAATATCCGTTTGATGTAGTTTATCTTTATTATTCAATATTTTTTTTAAGTATTTAGCTATTTCTTTTCTCGTTTTAGGAATTTGGAAAGCATCATAATTCTTTATGATATGGAGCCTACTCATTCTTTCAAGGAATTCATAAATATCATCCTCAACTTCTACGTAACCGACTTGAGCAAAAGTAGTAAGCTGCAAAAAAATAAAGATAAAGGTTAACTTAACGGATTTTTTTAACATTTTTTAATTTTACCTTATAGGTTTCCATTCATTTGATTTCGATTTTTTTGTAAAAATAATATAAATACTATTTATTAACCATGTAAAAAGGATTCTAAAATGTCCTAATTTTCTGTAACGTCTTGGTGATTCGTAAACTATTAAGTCTCTCGCCGTATAAATTTTATATTTTTTTCTTATTCTTTTGTATAAATCAAAATCTTCCCCTGCTGCAAGATTTTCATTGTAACCGCCGAATTCTTCAAAAATTTTTCTGCTTAAAATATGGCATTCTCCCCTTCCCATTCCCAAGCCAAAAATATTTAATGACCAAAAATAATAACTATAAAATGTAGAAAATATTTTATCAATAAATTTTTCTTCATCAGGGAAAACTTTAACAAAAGAACTTATAGCAGCATAATCGGAATTGATAATTTTATCTTCAATTTTTTTGAATACTTTTTCTAAATTTTTAGGATAGATATCTCCGTTGAAGAAAATGAAAAATTCACCAGAGGCATTTTGGGCACCAATATTTCTTCCCATAGCAATATTTTGTTTTTCATCATTATTTATTTCTATTATTTTATCCGCATATTTTTCAGCAACAAGAATAGTTGAGTCCGTGCTCCCTCCATCGGAAATAATTATTTCATATTCATATTTTTTTTTAAATTCAGAATCGGATAAGGTTTCAAGAAGATTTGGGAGCAGTTTTTCTTCGTTTAATGTCGGTATAATTATACTGTATTTAATCATAAATTAAAAAATAATAAGTGCAAACTTAATTCCTTCTTTAGAAAATTCAATGCCCGGCATTGGAAAATGAATGTAGTTCAATGTGTTTTTTATAAATGACCAAAATTTTCCATAAAGTGGAATTACTTCGGCATCAAAATCTAGTGCAAGATAATAATGAGGCTCAATATCCTTAACAGTAGAATTCTTATCAATTCCACTTACATGATAACCAAGTGATAACATTAAGAATTGAGGCCAATATTCTGAAATATTTTTGGGGAGTAAGTTTTTCATTCTAACTGCTAACCACAATTTTTGCCCTTCGTAATCATCAGAAAAATTGTTATCGGGTTTTTTCCCATTTAACAAATCATCCGAAGGATAATAACTTACTCGCATCTGAAAATTGTTGAGAAACGGGTAATAATAACGTGCCACAAAATAACTTGCTCCCAATAAGTCAGCGATTGCATCACCCGGGCTAAATCCCCACTTTGGCTTACCGGTTAACTTATCTTTGGGAGAATAACCATCCTGAATTTCAACATATAATTGCATTCCAAACCCACCTATAGCTCCAAGCCAAACTGCAGTTTCTTCCTCAAAATTGGAAGCCTCAAAACCTGCAGACAAAAAATGAGATATAACAGCAGAACCAAAAGCATGTCCGAATTTATCAATGTTCAAAGCATATTGGTTATCAGAAACTACATTAAAACTTTTATCATAAATATAATTTGAATCTGTTTTCCACCAAGTATTTTTGTAGTAATTAGTAATTTTATAGATACTTGCTGAATATCCGAGAGTTATTCCTGCCAATACAGGATAATTAATTTTTGTCCGAAATGAATTAACATTTGCTGGAATTTTTCTGCTCATTAAACTTAACGGAATTCTTGGAGAATTTGTAAAATGTACTGAATCTTGTTGAGCAAATTTTGGAAAGCTTATAAAAAAAAGAGATAAAAAAAATACTTTTGCTTTATAATGCAATCTTATTTTTTTATGCATATAGCTATCCCTTTTTTATAAATTATGTTTCTCTTCTGCAATAAAATAAAGCATTCCATTTATTTTACATTAATTCTTTAATGAGGAACTCTAACTTTTCCATAATAATTTACTTTGTTGTTTTCATAATCAAGAATACAAGTTAGAATTCCATTTTCATTTTTTAACAGAGATAAATCTTTATTTCTCAGGTCTCATTTGTGGAAATAAAATTACATCTCTGATTGAAACTTGATTTGTGAACAACATTACAAGCCTGTCAATTCCAACTCCCAAACCAGCTGTTGGCGGCATTCCGTATTCTAAAGCTCTTACATAATCTTCATCAATTTGATGAGCTTCTTCATCACCTTCATCTTTAAATCTTGCTTGCTCCACAAACCTTTCTTTTTGGTCAATCGGATCGTTTAACTCACTAAAGGCATTGCAGATTTCTCTTCCCATTACAAAACCTTCGAACCTTTCTACAAGACCTTTTTTTGTTCTGTGCTTTTTAGCAAGTGGAGAAAGTTCAACCGGATAATCTGTAACAAATGTCGGTTGAATAAGTTTTGCTTCAACAACTTCAGAAAATAATTCATCTATAAGTTTTCCTTTACTTTCACTGCCCGAAAGTTTAACTCCTCGTTTTTTAACTTCTTTGGCTAATTCCTCTTTTGATATTTCCAAAACATCAATTCCGGTTTCTTTTTTAAGTTCGTTAACCATAGAAACTCTATTCCAAGGTGGTGTAAAATCAATTTGTTGACCTTCAATATCAACTTTGGCTGAACCTACAACTTCCAGAATTATATGGTGAAACATTTTTTCTACAAATTTCATCATCCATTCATAGTCTTTGTAAGCGACATAAAGTTCCATCATTGTGAATTCGGGATTGTGGGTTTTATCCATTCCCTCGTTTCTAAAGTCTTTTGCAATTTCATAAACTCTATCAAATCCACCGACAATTAATCTTTTTAGATAAAGTTCATCAGCAATTCTCATATACAATTTCATATCTAGAGCATTGTGATGAGTTACAAACGGACGTGCGGCTGCTCCGCCATAAAGTGATTGGAGCACGGGAGTTTCAACTTCGAGAAATTCATTATTATCCAAAAAAGTTCTCATTGAAGAGATAATTTTTGAACGCTTCACAAATACATTCTTAATTTCCGGATTAACAATTAAATCTACATATCTTTGTCTGTACCGTAACTCTTTATCGGCAAATTGATCATGAATAACTTTATTACCATCCGCATCTGTAGTTTCTTTGGCAATAGGAATTGGTCTTAATGATTTTGCCAATAGCTTCAATTCTTTTGTATGAACAGAAATTTCTCCGGTTCTGGTTTTGAAAACAAATCCTTTTATTCCAATTATATCACCAATATCCAGAAGTTTAAAAATTGTGTATTGCTCATTAAGTTCATCTCTCTTAAGATAAATTTGAATCTTTCCCTCTTTATCTTGTATTTGTGCAAAAGAAGCTTTGCCCATTTTTCTTATTGCCATTAACCTTCCGGCAATGCTAACATCTTTATTTTCAAAGTTTTCAAAATTATTTTTTATCTGCATTGAATAAGAATCAACATCATATTTGTATTCATAAGGTAAAATCCCCATTTTTTGGATTTCATCCAATTCTTCAAAACGTCTCTCAATCAAGGTATTTAATTCTTTTTCGTGGGATTGGTTTTCCAAGTATTCCTCCAACAGTATTTATTTTATTTGCATTATTTTCTTAATTTCTTTTTCAGTTAATTGTATATAACTTCCTCTTTCGATATTTCTAATATTAAAATTACCGAATCTTATTCTTTCTAACTCTTTAACTCTATAACCTAAAAGGTTGAACATTCTTTTAACAAAGTGATTTCTTCCTTCAATAGTTGTAGCACTAACATAAGAAAAATTATTTCTCTTTGGATAACTTATTTTAGTAAAAAAACTCTTTCTTTTATCGAGATAAATTCCTTTAAGTAACTTTTCTTTAGCCTCTTTTTCTAATGGTTTATCAAGAATAGTTAAATATTCTCTTTCAATTTTATTTTTAGGATGTGTAAGGAAATTTGCAAATTCTCCATCGTTTGTAAGTAAAAGTAAACCGGTTGTATTAAAATCCAATCTTCCTACCGGAAAAATTTTTTCTCTTGTTTTTATTAAATCAACGACAGTTGTTCTATTTTTTTCATCCTTCGTTGAAGTAATTACACCTTTAGGTTTATTAAGCAAAAAGTATCGTTTCTTTTGAATTTTTAATTTTTCGCCGTCAATTTTGACTTCATCATTATCGGAATCAATTTTGGTGCCAAGCTCCAAAACCATGCTCCCATTTACAGTAACCCTTCCTTCTAAGATTAATTTGTCGGACTTTCTGCGGGATGCTGCTCCACATTCAGACAAATATTTATTCAACCGAACTATCATTTTCACTATCTGTTAAATCTTTTTCTAAATTTTCTTCTATATCATTCATCATAATTTTTCTTTTCTGCTCTAAAAAATCGGCATCTTTAACAATTTCATTAATTTCTCTCGGTTTAGGTAAATCAGTTAATTTATTGAGACCAAAATACATTAGAAATTCTCGAGTTGTTCCGTAAAGTAACGGACGGCCAAGTGATTCAGCTCTGCCAATAATTGTAATGAGAGTTTTTTCCAAAAGTGTATTAATCATATAATCTGAATTTACTCCTCTTATACTCTCAATCTCAGGTTTTGTAACCGGTTGTTTATAAGCAATAATTGAAAGAGTTTCGAGTGCAGCCTGACTAAGTTTCCGCTTACTTTTTTCTGTCGAAAGATAACCTACATATTTTGCATATTCTTTTTTAGTACCGAATACAAATCCATCAGCTATTGATAAAATTTTGAATGATGTATCTTCATTGTTATATTTTTCATTTAATTCTGCCACGCTTTTTTGTACATCGGTATTTGTAATTTTGGTATCGTTCCCATCGATTTCTTTTATGGCTTTTATAATTTCCGATGAATTTATAGGGTCATCGGAAGCAAAAATAAGAGCTTCTATTATTGATTTATATATATTATCCATTTTGCAAAGAATAAATTTCAAAATCGTTAAAATTTTGGGATTCACGCAAACCAACTTCACCCATTTTTATTAGTTCCAAAAGAGCTATAAAAGTTATTACAACTTTCATTTTTTCTGTTATTCCTTTTACTAACTTAATGAAATTAAGTTTATTTTCTTTTTTAATCATATTTTTTATATAAATAATTTGGTCATCAATACTCACGTTTAGTTTTTTAACTTCGTGTATAATTTCCTTTGGTTTTTCTGCAATAGCCGATTGAAAAGATTTAATCAAATCATAAAGTGTAATATTCTTTAACACAATATCCAAATCGGGCAAATTTTCTTTCTCATCTTTCTCGTAATTTCCTCTGTAATAAATTTTCATTTGATTAGCTTCAAGATAAGAAAATTCATCTGTCATTTCTTTATAGCGTTTGTACTCAATTAAAGCATTTACTAAATCAGTTCTCGGATCAATTTCCTCGCCCTTCTCATCAACTTCTCGTGGGAGCAGCATACGGACTTTTATCTGCATCAAAGTTGCAGCCATCAGTAAAAAATCACCTGCTATTTCTAAATCTAATTGCTCTAAAAGATGCAGATACTCAATAAACTCTTTTGTTATTTTAGAAATGGGAATATCGTAAATATCCAATTCATCTCTTCGAATAAAAAAAAGTAATAAATCTAAAGGACCTTCAAAAGTATTTAATTTAATTCTATACAAAATTTATCCTAACTGCATTGCTTCTCTAACTTCAATCATTGTTTGAGAGGCAACTTTCTTCGCTTCTGTTTCACCTGCACTCAAAATATCTTTAACTAAGTTCAAGTTTTCTTCGTAATACCTTCTTTTTTCCAAGATTGGTTCAAGAAAGCTATTTATTTTTGCAGAGCATTCCGTTTTACAATCGACACAGCCTAATTCACCGGATTTACAACCACTTTCAATTTGTTCGAGTTTTTCCAGATTAAACTTTTTATGGTAACTGAAAACAAGACAAACTTCTGGTCTTCCCGGATCATTTCTCCTTAATTTTTGAGGATCGGTTTTAGCTTTTTTTAATTTTTGCTGAACATCTTCCGGTTTATCAGACAGCAAAATTGTATTATTTAATGATTTACTCATTTTAGCATTTCCGTCCAAACCAACTAATCTACTAAACTTTGTAAGCAAAGGTTTTGGCTCTCTAAAAACTTTACCATATTCTTTATTGAATTTGCGTGCTATTTCTCTTGTAATTTCCACATGTGGAATTTGATCTTCTCCAACAGGTACAAATTCACCTTTGTACAAAAGAATATCCGCAGATTGTAAAATAGGATAACCGAGATGACCGTAAATTATATTTTCAATATTTAAATCTCTAACTTGGTCTTTAAGCGTTGGATTTCTTTCCAATCTGGCTTTTGTTACAAGCATCGAGAAAACTAAAAATAGCTCGTAATGCTCCTTTATTTTAGATTGCCTAAAAAACGGACTCTTCTTCGGATCAAGTCCAACTGCCAACCAATCAATAACCATTTCAATTGTATTATTATAAATATTAGATGTATCCAAGTTAGTAGTTAAAACATGTAAATCAGCAATTAAGTGGTAACTTTGATACTCATCCTGAAGGTTTACCCAATTCTCTAATGCTCCCACATAATGACCAAGATGAAGTTTCCCTGTCGGACGCATTCCACTTAATATTCTTCTTTTTCTACTTTTCATAGACCTTAATAGTAAAATTTAGCAAATACAAATTTAACAAAATTATAAAAATAATATTGTGGTATTTTAGGTGGTAAAAATATCGTAATATGCAAAGTACGGTTTCAAATCATCATATTGTTGTAACGCATATTTATTTAATTTTTCTGTAGAGTTGACTTCTTAAAGCCAAAATTTTATAAAATTAGTTCATATATTGTATCAATTGATAGATTTTTTCTTTTAGATTTTTTCTTTCAACAATAAAATCGATAAAACCATTTTCTAATAAAAATTCCGAACGCTGAAATCCTTTAGGTAAATCACGTCCAATAGTTTGCTTAATAACCCTTGGTCCCGCAAAACCGATAAGTGCATTTGGTTCGGCAATAATTACATCACCAAGCATGGCATAACTTGCTGTTGTTCCACCAGTAGTTGGGTCTGTTAAAATGGAAATGAAAGGCAAACCTGCTTCCGAAAGACGAGCAAGGCGACTGCTGGTTTTTGCCATTTGCATTAAAGAAAGTGCTCCTTCCATCATTCTTGCTCCACCACTTTGAGAAATAATTATCATAGGAATTTTGTTATTATAAGCTTTATCTATTGCACGAGAAATTTTTTCACCGACTACAGAACCCATACTTCCGCCAATAAATCTAAAATCCATACAAGCAAAAGCCGTTTTCCTTCCGTTGATATTTCCTATTCCAGTTTTTACAGCATCATTTAATTTACTTTTTTTAATAGTTGCAGAAATTCTATCGTTATATTTTTTTGTGTCTTCAAATTCTAATGGATCGCTCGATTTCATTTTTTTATCAAGTTCTTTAAATGAGTTTTTATCGAACAACAAATCTATGTATTCTTTGCTTCCAACTCTAAAATGGTGATTACATTTAAAACAAACGTAATAGTTTAGTTCTAATTGCCGGGCATAAATTATTTCTCCGCATTTAGCACACTTACTCCATTGCCCATCCGGAACATCTAATTTTTTACTCTTTGGAGAAATATTTTCTTTAGACCTTTTGAACCATCCCATAAAATTTAATCCTTTTTAATATTTGCTATTAATGTAATTACCCTCGAAGGGTGTTTCGAATCATTAGAATATATTGTTATTGTTCTGGCTATTTGTCCGCTTAATCCTTTGCTATTAAATTCTATTTTCAAATCACTCGATTGATTGGGTGCCAGATTTTTATCAGCCATTAAAACGGCTGTACATCCACAAGAAGACTTGATTCTTTTAATTACTAAATTTTTATTGCCTATATTTTTAACTTGAATAGTTAAATCCAAAACCTGTCCCTCTTCAATATTTCCAAAATTATGCGTGTATTTGGATAACTTAATTTCAGGCATATTTAGTTTGTCCGTTGCTCCAGTTAAAATATTAGCAGTAAATTGAAGTCGCTTTTGTTTATTCTTGGGATCATTAGAAAAAATATAGATGAACTTTTTTTGTTTACCGAATCTTCCCTTAGAATTAAAAGTTACTTTTACCGAAGTTGAATCGCCCGGAAGCAATTTATTTTTTATAGGCTTTGCTGCAGTACATCCGCAAGATGCTTTAACATTAAGAATTTTAAGTGTATCACTTCCGCTGTTAAATAAAACGAAATTATGTGTAACAATTTCTCCTCGCTTTATGTCACCAAAATCAAAGGATTCTTCTAAAGTTGCTATTTGGGGATTTGCAAATTGAGCTATTCCGAGACTAGTAACAAATAAGAAACAGAATAAAAAATTTTTCATTGTTTTGTTTTTACCTTAAACTTTTTTAAATAATTTGGTTCTAAATAATCGTAATCCAAAGTTACTAAATCTTCCCCAAATAAATAAATCCATTTTGCCAAAGAAGTTGCACGAGGGGAACATATATTTTTAACATTATTATTAAACTGATAATTCCCGTAAATTAAATTTTCCGCATCAATTTTATTTTTTAGCTCTTCTTTTTTAACTAAAGAATTCTCTATTAAAGTTTTGAAAGTATTGCCTTCTGTTTCATATTTTGAGAAATAGCATTCTTCACTATTTGCATTATTTATAATACAGAATGTTTGGGAATCAGGAAGAAAACTTGATATTTCCAATGCAAGTGCTTCGAAAGTGGGTATAGGAATTATCGGTAAATTTGCAGCAAATGCAATTCCTTTAGCGACTGTCATTCCTATTCGTAATCCGGTAAATGAACCGGGACCATTAGAAACAGCAATAAGATTAAGATCTTTAGCTTTAATATTGTTCGAAGTTAAAATACTTTCAATCATTGGAATTAATTTTTCCGAATGAATATGCTTCATTAGAATATTTCGTTCATCAAATTTATTTTCATTATACACTAATGCAATGCTGCACAGTTCGCCTGAAGTTTCAATAGTAAGTATTTTTCTTTCTTTCATTTATTTAGGCTATGAATTTTTAATATTCTTTTTTCTTCATCTAAGAGTTCAATATTTATTTCATATCTATTCTTAGGTAAGATTTGTTCCATTAAATTTCCCCACTCAATAAAAATTATTGCTTGATTATCGTTAAGATAATCTTCAAAACCAATATCATAAAGTTCTTCAATCTTTTCTAATCTGTAGAAATCAAAATGATAAACTTTTTTTTCTCCGTTATATTCATTAACCAGAGAAAATGAAGGACTGTTAACTTCAAAGATAGAATAATTTTTACAAATGAGTTTAATTAAGGTAGTTTTGCCTGAACCAAGAGTTCCATTTAATATTACGACATCACCTTCGGAAAATTTTTTTGAGAGTGCATAAGCTATTTCTTCTATTTCATTAAGATTTAAAATATTTTTTTTTAAGGGTAATTCCAAATTACGCTCTACTCTCCATTGTAATTACAGGTAAAATCATTTCTTCCATAGAAATACCGCCATGCTGAAATGTATCTTTGTAATAATTTAAATATTTATGGTAGTCAGTAGGATAAATGAAATAGTAATCTTCCTTAGCAATAATATAACTGGAAGTAACTCCCCTATTTGGTAATTTATATTTTGCAAAGTCATTAATTTTCATAGCAAATTTAGAATCAACTTGGAGATTTCTTCCATGCTTAAACCTTAAATTTTTAGAAGTTTTTCTATCTGCAAGAACCTTAGCTGCTCTTCTTGTAATTATGCTTCCATGATCAGTAGTAACAATAACTTTTGCATTTTTCATATTTGCAATTTTACGAAAAGTACCAAAAAGTGATGAATGAGTAAACCAACTATTTGTAAGCGACCTAAAAGCAGCTTCATCTGGAGCTATCTCTTTTATCAACTCAGAATCGGAACGACCGTGGACTAGCATATCCAAAAAGTTTACAACAACAGCCATAAAATGTGTTCTTTTGTGCGAAACTATATTTTGTTCAAACGCTCTACCCACATCAGGATCAATAATCTTCATGTACTTAAGTTCATTATCCAATTTTATTTTTTTACGATCCAATAGGTATTGCAGAAGTTCTTTTTCATATTTATTTCTACTTCTTTCATCATCATTATCACCTGTCCATAAGTCCGGATAATAGTTCTCAATTTCTGAGGGGAACAAACCGCTGAATAAAGAATTTCTGGCATAAGGTGTAGCTGTTGGCAAAATGGAATAATAATAATCTTTTTCTAAACTAAAAAAATCAATTAAATGTTTTTCTATAATTGCCCATTGGTCTAATCGCAAACAATCTAAGACAAATAGAAATACTGGTCCATCAGCAGTATCAAGATGTGGAATTACAAATTTTTCAACTATATCGGTTGTAAGAAGTGGTCTGTTTTCTTCGTCTTTGTTTTCTATCCAACTTAGATAATTTGTTTCTACATATTTTGAAAATTCTTTATTGTATTCTCTTTTTTGTTCATTCAGAGTTTGTTTCAATTCAATATCACGATGATTATCTAACTCCATATACCAATTTACAATTTTATTATTTATATCAATCCAGTCTTCAAAGTCTACTTCTCCCATTAACTGAGATGAAATGGAATTAAAATCTTGCAAATAATTTTTTGTAACGTATTCACCGGATATTTGTTTTCCGTCTAATATTTTTTTACAAACCATTAATATTTGTGAAGGGACAACTGATTTTATTAAGTAATCCGTAATTTTGCTGCCAATGGCATCATTCATTAATGCTTCTTCTTCATTTTTTGTTACCATCACAACCGGTATATTTGGATTTATTTCTTTAATGACGGATAAAGTTTCCAAACCTCCCATCCCGGTCATCATTTCATCTAGAAAGATTAAATCATAATCTCTATTTCTAACTTCGGAAATTGCATCTTTTCCGTTTGTTACTGTTGAAACATCATATCCTTTCTCTTTTAGGAAAAGAATATGGGCACGCAACATTTCAATTTCGTCATCGACCCAAAGTATTTTATATTTTTTTCTCATTTTTATTTATTGTTATTGTACTGAAATATGAACATCTAATCCCGCCTCATTGGTGGTGGTAGGAGGTATTCTCGATGCACCTTTAGGCTCTACAGATGTTCTTTTGTAAAAAATAGAAAGATTAACTTTACTACTCAAAGTATATTTTATTCTTGGCTCTAAAATTGTTCTGGTTGTACCGTCTTGCGGTGTTCCCTTTTTATTAAATTTATCCATTTCAAAAATTACAACCGAATTGATAGCTTTAGTGTATGAAAGAGACATTTCAATATCGTTTTGCAAGTCTAAACCGAACATTGGCAAAGAGAAACCGGATTTTGAAAAACTTGCAGTAAAATTAATATCACTCGTCGAAGATTCCGTAATGTTTTTAGTAGCAATTGATAAATCGTAATTAGTTTTAGTCGAATATTTTAATGAACCTCTTAAGTTACCATCCCATAATTTATCGAAAGAAATGTTAAGCCCTAGTAAAGGAGAAAATCCATAGCTCACTCTTTGAGTTTGCACTTGTTTATTTCCATCGGAATCTACTTTCCATCCTTCTGTGTAGGTTGAACTGTAAGAGTGATTTAATGAAATTGTTCTTGCAACATTTTTAAGGAAACTTATTTTTTCCAAACCACTCCAAGATATTCGCCAATTTGCTCTGGGAATAAACTTAACAACATCCCTTAGTATTGGAAGTTCTCCTAATACTGCGATACTTTCAAACCCGTCTAAAAAAGCGTTTGTAAGATCTTTACCATCGTTGCTCGCATAAAGTTCATGCACTTTTTCAATTCCGGCATCTGAAAGAAAAATTGGAAAATATAAAAATGATCTATTTAAATTTCCGCTTGAAGTTACATCTTCCAAAATTATAGCACCGTTTTCATCGGTTGTGATTCTTGTTTGTTTTCTAAATCCCCAACCTACATTCCAATTTAAAGAAATTTTTGCACCTTTCCAAAGTGGACGAGATGTACTGATTCTAACATTATTTTTTTGTGTAAAATTATCATTAAGTGTCCCTAAGGGTGCACGCGATCCTTTATATCTACCAAAGCCAAGCATAAATAATCTACTAGGTCCGTTTGTGTTATCATTCCCTGTTACCCAAAAGTTAGAAAAGCCGGTACCGTTAGCCGTAATGCCCGAACTGCTTGCAGAATTATTTTGCGAAAAATCCGTAGAAATATTTTCATAATCAAACAATAACCATTTTATTGCCGATTTCATTGTGCTTAGAGCTTTTACATAAAACGGTTCACCTTTTACGATAACTGTATCCAATTCACTTTCAACATTATTCTTATCGGATACATCTAAATCATCTTCCTCGTCAATTGTCTTATTAGCTCCACGTCTTGAGCTTCGAGGATTATTTCTCTGATTACTAAAAGTATTTGCATTTTTATCTTTTTTCTTATCTTCCTTAAATAAAGGTGCAGTTAAAGATTGCCACTTCAAATTCATACTTGCTTTTATATTATTTGAATAACCGATACTTTTACCAAAATTTTTCTCAGCAAAGTTATTTGCCCATCTGTAATTTACCCCGTAACCAAAAGTAAGTGATAAATAATTTCTTAAATTCCAAATTGACGGAAGTGCCGGCTGTGTTCTTATATCAAAATTTTGGTTATAGCTATAATCCTTACCAAAAATCGGTCCGTTTATTATCTCATTCCACAGGCTGCCGGTGTAACCTAAACTATCTTTTTTTGTTAAAAGATGAGTATAAGAGGATGCTACATTCACACCATAACTAAGACTTAAATTTAACAATCCGCCTTCTGTTAATTGCCAACTAAAGCCTAAATCTCTGTTACTTGTAAAATCTCTTTGAGTTTTAATTCGTGCCGAATCATCTCGACTAAGCGAAGACGAACGTCTTCTGTTTGCAGAAAAACCTGTTTTGAAAGATTGAGGTGTGTAATAAAATTTCACATTTTTATAATCATCTAATATTTCTATTAAATAGCCTAAGAGAGGAATATCTGAGAGATAGAAATAATTTTCTCTGCTCAAATTAAGTGAATAATTTCCGCTACCTTTCCAATTCCAATTTTTAGAAAAAACTCGTGAAGGATCTCTACCATAATTTTGATTATAACTAAAAGAAAATGTTAGATTATTTAAAATATCTTGAACATACCAGTTCTTGTTTTCTAATTGGAATCTGATACCGGAAAGAGAAACAACATCTGAAACATTTACAGTTTCAGTAATAAGTCTAGCTTGCTCCGATATATTTTTTGCTTCAGCTTCTGTTTTTTTATCTTCTATACTCTTATCATAAATAGCTTTTACCGCTTTATCTACTTTTATATCCGTTCCCGGTTGATAAAGAGGTTTACTTACCGATTCGTTATGTGAATAACTGATACTAAGGTTACTATTCGATAAATTCCATGGTAATAATTTAAGAACATTAAAGTTTACTGCTCCTCCCCAACTGCTTTGATCTACCCTACGCCCGAATCTTTGTCCAAGTTTATGAAAGTAAGGATCAGTTTTACTTGTATTTAAGCTAACTGTAAATAAATCGGCAAAATTCATTTGTGAAGAAAATTTATAAGCCCAGCCCGGCGTATCATCCGCACCAAGTACTCTTAATTCGTTTAACCACAGTTCACCTGAAATTTCCTGATCCGGGAATCCGACATCTTTCGGGTTTAATATCCCAAACATAAAAAAGCTAACATTAGTTAAAGTGGGTCTTCCCTTTATTCCGTAAAAATGCCCTTCTTTACTATTTACAGGAAAAATCATTAACGAATCAACTTCATCCGGATTTCTTTTTTGTTTAATTGCAGTTAGTTCTTCAAAAATAATTTCTATTTCTTCCCAGCCCCGATTTGCAGGTTTACCGGCAGTTAATGGCTGCCTATATTCATAAAAATTAGATGTATCTGTTCCAAATCTGAAGTATATTTCGGAAGCATAATTATCAAGACTTTCAAAAAATGATATGGAACCGAGTTGGTTATCTTGCTCTCCTCTTACGAAAAGTTTCATCTTCCTATAGTTAAACAAGTATAGCTTTCTTGATTCAGGCAAATATTTTATAATTTCTCTCCGGTCACCATCTTTCAAATCGTTTATTGTTAATAGCAATGATTGTTCATTCTTATACACAATTTCACTAGTTTTCATTCTATCTCTTTCTTTCTTGAGCCCGGGGGGTTTCACATAGCGTTCGTTATCTTCGAAGTTAATTGTAGAGATAACAAGGGTGGTATCTTTTTCCGTAACAGAACCGGGTACAAGAACTTTTTCCCATTGATTACCAACTAAATTCATTTCAACGAACCTTAAACGAATCGGTTCATCTGAACCTGCAACCCAAAATCTGATTGTTTCAACTAAAGATAATGTCGGATTTCCAATTTTACTTTTAAATTCTTTAATTGGAATTCGATATTGATACCATTCAAGTTTTCGCTCGGTTCCATCAATAGTTGCAGTATTTCCACCACCGGAAATATATTTATTTGTGGCTCTAATTGTATCTAACGGAATTTCGTAACGGAAGTAGCTATTTACATTATCTAATATATAATTTCCATTAAGGTCTTCTGAATTAGGAATAATACCGGAACCATCACGTAGTTTTCCATTTCCTTGAGTTTTATTGATAGTTGAATAATCGTTACTTCCGGGGAAATAATTAAAATCATCATTACTTGGATCACCGGTTCCATCAAAATCTCCATATCTTTGAATTTCTTGGGTATTAGTTAAACCGTCAATACCGGTATCTTCGCCCTCATCCAAAATATCATTGTTATTTCTATCTTCTGTACTGTAATCTCTATCAGGAAAAACATCTTCGCTTATTTGCCCAAGGTCAACTATTAGTTTTGCATTTTTAGGAGCATTTTCTATCTTCATATAAAATTCAACAAATTCAATTTTTTGTTCAACTAAATTCCTTGCCGATGAAGATAAAGGATACATCATACCACCCCAATTTTTTGCAGGAGTCATTTCGGGATTATAATTATAAGTACCTCTTTTTTTGGGATTATATACAAAATCCAATACTGTAACCCTATCGTTATTTCTTGTTACATTATCTTTCTTTCTATCTCCCCAGATTTCTACAACCGGAGTTTGTGCTGGCAACATGTTAAACCAGTATGTTTCAGCTTTATAATTCATTTGTTCCAAAAGCGGCAAATCATAAATTCCGGGAATGGAATCTGGGATACTAATATCTCGCCATCCCACATAACTGTTAGATATTGGGATTGTAGTTTTGGCTCCTTCAAAATCATCAATGTATGCGATACTTTCTTTGTCATCTCCGGTAATTGTACTTTTCTTTGTATTCGGATCGGGATTCATATAAGCAAATTCTCCATTCAATGAAAAAGCAGACATTTTCTTTGTGGATATAACTTTGTTCAACCCCTTTGTAATAAAGGGTAAATCAAAACCCGTTTTAAAGTCCATTCCGAAAATTGAATTACTCGAAGGTTCCTCACCTATCCTTACTTTATCACTAAGTGTGGTTTGGTTCAGATTTAAGAAAGAAAATCCTAACTTGGTTCTTTCGTTAAAATCATAAATACCTCTTAACCCGACCAATGTTTTAGATGCTAATTGAAAAAGATCATTTTTCTCATAAGTTATTTTCAAATCGGCACCGGAGACAAGAGCATCTTGATTAAGAATTGTTACTTGTCCGATGCTATAATCAACCTTATAATCATATCCGTTGGTTAAGGTTCTGCCTCCTAGGGTAACTTTTACAGAGTTTTCCACAACATTAAATCCAATATTGTAAACAGAAGTAACACTTGCGGAATATTCACCTTTAAAGAGGAATCTGTCTTTCGTTTTATCTTGTTGAGCGTAGGTTTTGGTTGTATCATAAATTGCTTGATATGCTAAACTTTTATCGAAAGGAAAATCTCTGCCAAAAGGCTGTAATGTTGGAAAAATTATCTCACCTGTGTTAGTTAAGATTGTTCTTCCAGGGTCCCAATCAAAAGCTCCATCAGGATTACTGGCACCACTTTCATCTATTTTATCCAGACCAAATTCTTCTAATATACTCTCTCCTTGATATGTATTTAAAGGTTCTTTACCTGGTTCATCAAAATAAATATCAAAAGTAAAACCTTCTTTATTTATATTTCTACCACCTATGGGATAAATATTTTTTAGTTGTAATTTCCAGGCTTGTTCAAAATCTCCACCCGGTTGTAAATACTTAGGTTTAATTAATTTCAAGACCATTACTTTGGAAGTGTCATTTTGTACTTCTCTCAAAAATTCACCGCAATAAAGATCGTTATCACCAACTGGACCTTCAATACGATATGCAACAGCTATTGCTTCATCTTGGCTTATTTGAGTATTAAAACTTATAAAACCTGCATCTTTATTATAAGTATAATCTTGACTTTCGGTTAATAGAACAAATCTGTCGTTATTAATAAATTGACCCGGCACTGTATTTCTATCTGTCGTCGTTCTATAAGATTCTTCGTAAGGAGCAATACTGGAAGCATCGTTACTTTCTCTATATGAAAGATCAATATAAGCATTTGCTCTTCTGTACTTGCTGTTATCAGATCTTCCTTTAGCCGTTTTCCAAACTTCAATATCTTTAATTACATATTCTGCAATCGGCTGAGGTGTAGGCTGACCGAAGATTTTACCAAAAATATTTAAATTCTCATCGGCGTATACTGTATCAATAAAATAATGATTTGTAGAATAATCATACGCTCTAATTTGGTAAGGGCTAGATTTACTACCACCGGAAACCGATACCTCTTCCACTTCACTTTTCTTTTGCGATGCTAATGCGGTTAATGTAAAAGGTCCGAACTGAAATAATGCTTTAATACCAAAGAGAGCTTCACCACCACCTACGAGCGAAGATGTACTGAGTGATACATTACCAGCTTCTACGCTTTGAATAATTTCATCTTTATAACCTTGATAATGGAGCTTCAATTGATTTTCAAATTCAAAAGTACGCTCTGTATTCCAGTCAGCAGCAATTGTAAGCTTATCACCTATCATTCCGTTAACATTTATTTGAACCTGTTGCTTAAAGTCGGGTTCATTTTTTGTATTCCCAAGTAATGATGCAGTAACTCCTTCGGTTTTTTCATTTCTCCAAGCACCATGAATATCTACAGCTCCGTTTATTTTCAAACTGATTTTTGGTGGTCCGAAAATACTTAAGAAAGAAACGCTTGGCAGCGGAATTTCTATATTGGTAATACTACCCAAAAACTTACCGAGATCGTCTTTACCAACTTTTAACGTATAATCATACCCTAGATATTCCCAAGAATCACGAGCTACTAAATCCAATTTCTGTTTAATATATTGATCGAGTGGAATTTTTAAAGGACTTCTAACTTCGTTTCCGGCAATACGTTCTTTTATTATCACATAGCTTCCGGTTGAATCTAATTCAACTGTACGTGACAAAAGTCTTTGTGAAGGTTGAACAAAAAAACTTGTCTCTCTTCTTTTATCTAATTGTAAGAAGCGATTATCTTTTCGTTTATATTTGAAATGTTTAATTCTGGCGGTGGAATCAATTTTTGTTGAATCTGATTTTATTAAACCGAATGCAAGGGAATCTTGATAAGTTGTATCCGCAAGTTGCTTTGGATATAAAATATTACTTTCCAAAGTAGATTGCAATTCATAATTGGCGTTGAGATGTAAATCATCTTTATTTATTTTATCATTAAATATTTTTTGCAAGTTGCTTGTATGCAAATCTTCGTGAAAAAAGAAAAAACTTAAAATGATAAATAAGAACTCTATTCTTTTCTGCAATTTCAAAATTATTGTATTAACCTAATTTTTTTGTTAACCATAAATTGTTATTGTAAAAGTAAAGCCTATAATACCTCCAATTAAAAGAAATGAAAATTATCTTTTATATATTAATTATCAATATTTGATTAAACCAGTCAAAAATATCTACCTCTACTTTAATACAGATCCTTTTCGATAGTCTCTACAAATAATATATCTTTAACATCACTCATTTCAATGATAGCTGCAGTAAGTTTATTTCCTCTACAAGCTCCGGTATCTATGTAAAGAGCATTTGCAGATTCATCCAAATAAGGTTCTTTAGAATGTGTATGTCCTACAACTTGAAGTTTACCAAGATCCAGAAGTTTATCACGATTCCACATAACACCGTGTTCATTATAATGTTCATTATCTATAATATGTTCCAGCAAATTAATATCATCTTTAACATTTTTAGGTAAATCTTTTTTGTAAAATCTCGATACTCCTGCATGCGAAATAAAACAATCAAATAAATTATAACACAATGGCTGATTATTGATTAGTTCAATATGCTCCCAAACTTTATCGGGTTCAAACTCATAAGCGGCTAATGTAGGAGTGTGGTCATTACGAATCCAAGTGCGGGCAAAAATACTACCAGGACTTTCAAAAAAATGTGTAAACATCAAATCGTGATTGCCCGGTGTAAATTTAATTCCCATCCTCTTAATAAACTCTATTGATTCCAGACTATACTTTCCCCTATCAACAAGATCTCCTACAGAATATATTTCTATCTCGGGATAGTTCCTTTTAATTTTTTGGTGTAGTTCCTTTAAAGTATGAAAGCACCCATGTATATCTCCAATAACTGCAACCATCAAGCTTTACAAGTTATAAGTCTTTTTAGCAAAATTTTTAAACTCATCTCTAAATTTAGGATGTGCTATATTAATGAGGGCATTAACTCTTTCTTTTATTGTTTTACCAAAAAGATTTGCAACACCGTATTCCGTTACCACATAATGAACATCACCTCTGGAAGTAACAACACCTGCACCTTCTTTAAGTGTTGGAACTATTCTCGAAATAGTATCTCCTTTAGTAGTTGCAGGTAAGGCAATAATTGGTTTACCACCTTCGGAATGAGCAGCTCCTCTAATAAAATCAACTTGTCCGCCTATACCACTATAGAATTTAGTCCCAATTGAATCGGAACAAACCTGTCCTGTTAAATCAACTTCAATTGCAGAATTAATTGCAATCATTTTATTATTTTGAGCAACTATAAATGGGTTATTCACATATTCTTGCGGATGAAATTCAAATATCGGATTATTATCAATGTAATCAAATGCTTTCTTTGTGCCCAGAGTAAATCCGGCAATAATTTTACCGGGGTGCAATGTTTTCTTTTCACCATTAATAATTCCGGCTTCAACCAAATCAATTACACCATCGGAAAACATTTCCGTATGAACACCTAAATCTTTATGGTCGGTTAAGTATTTCATTACAGCATCCGGAATTGCTCCTATTCCCATTTGTAATGTTGAACCATCTTCAATCATCTCTGCAATATATTGTCCGATTTTATCGTAGGCAGCCAAAACTTCAGGCTTGGCGTTAGGATCAACTTGATGAACTTCTACTAAAGGTTCATCATGCTCAACGATATAATCTATTTTATTTATGTGAATAAAGCTGTTACCAAGTCCTCTTGGCATTTCATGATTTATTTGAGCAATTACAATCTTAGATTTTTCCGCAGGTGTTTTAATATTCCCGACATCTATTCCGTAACTGCAAAATCCGTGCTCATCAGGCGGTGAAACATTTATAAGGGCAATATCGGGTACAATAACACCTCTCTTAAAGAGCATTGTTACTTCCGAAAGAAAAATCGGAATAAAATCGGCTTTACCTTCATTTACGAATTTACGTGCATTTCCGCCAATGAAAAAAGCTTTGTGATGAAAATGTTGTTCCATTCCAGGTTGTAGGTAAGGAAGATCGCCCACTATAAGAATGTGATAAATTATTACATCCCGCAATTCTTCTTTTCTTTTTACCATTGCTCTAATCAATTCCATTGGAGCAGCACAACCAGGTTGTATGACAACTTTATCACCGGATTTAACAACTTTGAGAGCTTCATCAGATGAAACTACTCTGGATTTATATTTGTCTTTCCAACTTTGTTTATTTGTTTTGTTTATTTTTTTTTCTTCAGTCATTATCTTTTATTTTTTTTAGTTTGTTGAAAAAATATGCAGTCTTCTATACTCTAATTCAAAAGTGTCTGCAATAACTTCGTTTGAACATGTACCGTTATGTGTGCACACACCTTTTGAAAGTCCAGTATCACTTAAAAGTGTATTTGCTAAACCATTATCGGCAATATTCAAAATATAATTAATAGCTGAATTTGTGATTCCGTAACTTGAAGTTCTTGCAACTATTGCCGGAATGTTTGGTACACAATAATGAATAACATCGTGCTTAATAAATACAGGATCAGAAATTGTTGTAGGGTAACTTGTTTCTATACATCCGCCTTGGTCAATAGCAACATCAACAATTACAGAGCCTTTTTTCATTGTTTTTACCATTTCTTCGGTTACCACATGAGGAGATTTTGCTCCCATAACCTGTACGGCTCCTATTAACAGATCGGCAAACTTGACACCTCTAGCAACAGTCATTGGATTAGAAACAACAGTAGTTATATTTTTAGAAATATAACGTTCTATGCGTCTCAATCTTTTAATATCGCTATCAAGTACAATTACCTGTGCTCCTGTTGCATAAGCGGCTCTTGCTGCATTTAACCCAACAACACCGGCACCAAGTATTACAACTGCTGCAGGAGCTACTCCGGGAATACCTCCCATTAAAATTCCACGACCATTAGGAATGTCACTTTTTAGATATTTGCTTCCAACTTGAACGGATAGTTGTCCGGCAATTTCACTTATTGAGTGAAGAACAGGTAGCATTCCGTCCTTTTCTATGAACTCATAACCTATTGCAGTGGCTTTCTTCTTTATGAGGTGATCTACTACATTCTTTTTACCAACGGCAAGATGCAGAAACGAAAAAATAATTTGATTTTCTTGAACCAATTCAACAGTTTCATCTGTAAGTGGTGTAACTTTTGCAATCAGTTCAGCTCTTTGATAGACTTCTTCAGGACTATAAACTATTGTTGCTCCTGCATCAATATAATCTTGATCAGAAAAATGACTTCCTTGCCCTGCTTTAGTTTCAATAAAAACTGTATGACCCGATTTTACGAGTGTGTTAACAGCAACCGGAGTTAAACCGACACGTTTTTCTTCTCTTAGAGTTTCTTTTGGTATTCCTATTCTCATAATTCATATATTTTTATTTTACAATTAAAAAAAATAATCAGAATTTAGTGTTAAATCAATAATAATCTTTAAGAAATTATAGAAAAAAATTAACTATTTCTTTTTTTAACAAGATAGATAATGATTTAAGTAAGATTATTTAGGTGCAAAACTTTCCGTAATCACTTGATTCTCTTCTTTTGCAGATCAAAGACTAGAGAGCTTTTCTTTATTACTTTTAAGTTTTTTGAATAATTTAGTTAGTATTAGTGAAATCAGGTATATTAAAATAATATCAAGTCCAATAATCAAAATATAACCTAGTAAATTCGGTACTTGAAACCATCCAGTCTTTGTAGTTATGTTAAGTCCGATTAATTCAAAAAGTGCAAGAGGTAGAAAAAACACAATGTTAACCAAAATATCTGTTCCAAAATTTAATGTATTCAAAGTAATCAGATTCAATACAACAATGAAAATAATTACGACAAATATAACCCATGTTAATTTTGACGGTTTAAGTAAAGTTTGTAAAGCCATAATTTTTTTAGTTCTTGTTAAATATGAAAACTCCTGCAAAAAAAAGTTACTAATTTATTTCTTCTTTAATTTAAGAGCTAAAAAATCGATCTAAATCTAGACCAAAGGTGTAAGGGCTTTTTTACCCTCTAAGACATTAATAACATTTTTAGCTGTAAGTTCCGCCATTTTATTTCTTGTTTCAATTGTTGCACTTCCAAGATGAGGCAGTAAAACTACATTTTCTAGTTCTAATAATTTTGGATTAACATTTGGTTCATTTTCATAAACATCAAAACCTGCAGCAAAAATTTTTTTATTTTCCAACATTTTTATAAGATACTTCTCATCTATAACTTCTCCTCTTGCAGTATTTACTATAATTGAAGTTGACTTTAAGAGACTTAATTTTTCGGCATCAATTAGGTTCTTAGTAGATGAAGTTAGTGGTAAGTGAATTGAAATTATATCAGAAACTCTAAGTAGTTTTTGTAGTGATAGTTTTTTAGCACTTGTTTCTTTTTCAAATTCAAGTTTTTTGCTTCTATTAAAATATACAATATTACAACCAAAAGCTCTCATCCTTTTAGCAGTGGCTCTGCCAATACGTCCGGCACCAATTAAACCAAAAGTTTTTCCGGTTAGTTGTTGACCAAGCAACATTTTCGGCTCCCAGCCCTTAAACTTTTTACTACGCATTATTTTTTCACCTTCAGAGATTCTTCTTGCACAAGCTAATATTAAGGAAACCGCTATTTCTGCTGTTGCATCGGTTAGAACATTGGGTGTATTTGTAACCACAATCCCTTTACTCTTAGCATATTCAACATCAATATTATTATATCCCACAGCATAGTTAGCAATTATTTTACAGTTTGGAAGTTTATCAATAAGCTTCTTATCAAATTTTTCGGAGAGCATAGAAATAATAGCATCAGCATCTTGGGCTTCTCTTATAAGTTCACTCTTCTTAATTACTCTATCAGGTTCAAATATTTTAACATTAAATCTTTTTTTTCTTAACAATTGTTCTGCTGTTTCCGAAATTTTTCTTGTGATATAAACGTTCATAATTTATCCGAATAATAATTTTACAATAAATACTGCTCCAAGAATTCCTGCTGTATCTGCAAGTAAGCCTGCTGCAAGAGCGTGACGTGTTTTTCTAATATTAACCGCTCCGAAATAAACGGCAATAACATAAAATGTTGTTTCAGTACTTCCAAAAAATGTAGAAGTTAAAATTCCAATGAAAGAATCAGGTCCGTGTGTAGCCATAATTTCCGCCATAATTCCCAGCGAACCTGAACCTGAAAGCGGACGCATTAACGCCATTGGTAATGCTTCTGCCGGCATTCCAATAAAATTTGTTAAAGGTGTAAGTGCATAGATTAAAATTTCCATTGCACCGCCTGCCCTAAATATTCCTATAGCAACTAACATAGCTACTAGATAAGGAATAATTTTTACTGCTACGTCAAATCCCTCTTTGGCTCCTTCAACAAATACTTCGTAAACCTTAATTTTTTTTATTGCTCCATACCCAATAAAAACAAGAATAAGCATTGGTATTGCCAAAATTGAAATTATTTGAATAATATCTTTAAACAATTCAGGATTAAAAAAAGACAACAGACTTGACATTAGTCCTGTTACAATTAACAAGAAAACCGCAAGAATTAGAAGTCCTAAAATTATAAATCCCTTTTTGCTTGAATTAAATAGCCCTGTAATGCCTCCTTCTTTCAAGGGAAATTTCTCCATGATTTTTGAAGCTGTAATACCAACTGTTGTTGCACATAAAGCTCCAAAGATAGAGGTTCCGATTATGATAGCAGGATCGCTACTCCCAGCGGCAGCTCTAATTGCAATTGCAGTAGCCGGAATAAGAGTTAAGCCCGCTGTATTTACTGCAAGGAACGTACACATAGTATTTGTTGCAACTCCTTTATTCGGATTTAATTTATCTAATTCTTCCATAGCTTTTAACCCAAAAGGTGTTGCTGCATTGCCAAGTCCTAACATATTTGCTGCAATATTCATAATCATTGCTCCCATTGCAGGATGATCTTGCGGAACATCAGGGAACAAAAATTTTGTTATTGGTTTCACAAAATTTGCAATTATTTTAATTAGTCCGGCATCATCTGCAACTTTCATAACGCCAAGCCAAAGAGCCATAATCCCTACTAATCCTAAAGCAATTTCAACAGCTATACCTGCATATTTTAATGCTGAATTTGTTACGTCTTTCATTTTGGCAAAAGATATATCTTCCAAGATTATTTCACCTTTAAATATTTTAGGTGAAAGTTGTTTGCCAAGCAGAAAAGTTCCGGTTAAATCATCTTCTTTTCCTGAAACCTTTGCCATCTCTTTCCAAATTGCAGGTGAATTATCATCAACTTTGAAGAATAGTAATTTCTTATCGCTTGTTTTGTTAAAAGTAATTTTTGCAGACTGAGTGAAATCTTTTTTTATAGTTTGATTGTAAAAAGAATTAAACCTTCCCGAATTAACATTTAACTTCACTTTATAAGATTTATTTTCAATATTAATAATTGAATCTTGAAACACAACTTCAATTTGTAAGGACTTTCCATTTTGATATTTATTATTACTTTTATCAATTAAGTCAGTTGAAATTGCTACACCGATTCCAAGAATCAACAAACCGAGCCAAACATAATTCAGCATTATAACTCCTTGATTTTAAAACAGAAAAATTCAATTTTGAGTTGTAATTTATAAATTCTTTTTCTAAATGACATTATCATTATGAATTAAAAATAATTTTAAGAGTAACTTTATGAAAATTGGAATAGTACAATTAGACCAAGTTTGGGAAGACAAGGCAGCAAATAAAGAAAAAATATTAAATCTTGTTGAAAAAATTGAACAAAATACTGATGTCCTAATTTTTCCTGAAATGACTTTAACAGGTTTCACAATGAATACAAAAAATGTTGGAGAAGAGATTGATGAGGCAAGTATTATTTTTTTCTTAGAACTTTCAAGAAAGCTAAAGACAAATATTTTTGCTGGAATTGTTGAAAAGGATAATAATTATTTTTACAATTCCCTTTTCCATTTTGATAAAAACGGATTGATAAAGGCAGTTTACAGAAAAATTCATCCGTTTACACTTGGAAATGAACATAAACATTTTATCAGTGGAAATGAAATTGTAACCTCAAATATTGAACTTCATAAAATTGGTCTTTCAATTTGTTATGATTTAAGATTTCCGGAACTCTACAGATTTTATGCAAAAGAAAAAGCTGAAATTATAATAAACATAGCTAACTGGCCCCTGAAAAGAATTGAACATTGGCAGTATCTCCTAAAGGCAAGAGCAATTGAAAATCAATGTTATATGATTGGCGTAAATAGAATAGGCAAAGATATCTGCAATGATTACAACGGTTCTTCTGCTGTTTACGGACCTCTGGGAGAAAAACTATTACTTGCAGAAAATTCTGAACAAATATTCTACATAAATTTAGATTTTGAAAAGGTTAAAGAAGTAAGAAAAAAGTTTGGTTTTCTTGATGACATTAAGTTGATTTAAGCTAAATGATTTTGGGATTATTATACAAAACCACAATTTAGTTTCAGCTTATTTTATCCCAAAATTTTTTAGTGTTAACAAATGAGCAGAATAATACAACTACTTCGGTTAACGATTTAATATAACCTTGTTTGTTATGCTTTAATACATTTGGCAAAATCTCATTATTCCATAGAAAAATAAAAATAATTTTGTTACAAACCGACAAACAATTATTCAATAAATTGTCTTAAAAAACATACGAAAAAGAAAATACGAATTTGTTTGTTTTTATTTCTTGATATGTTCTTGAAACATTATAATCATAGTTATCACCTACATTTTGCCACCAGCCATGAATAAAAGCAAAATCAAATAAAAGTGATTTGGATAACGGCAAACCGACACCTGCGGTTACAAACTTTTTATCGAAGCTACTGTCATCTTCTTTGTAAGGAGAAGGTAAGTAAATAAATCCGCCTCTTAATTTTAATACGGGAGAAGGCAAAGAAAATTCCGCCCCGAAATTTAATTTAAGAGTACTTGTAAAAATATCTTTTATTATTTTATTTTGTTCATTTAATTCATCATTATCAGACACATTATCAAATTCCATTTGTGTATAATCTGTATAGGTTACAGCAGCATTAAGAGAAAAAAACGGAAGTGTTGCAGAAAAACCTCCGCTAAATTCCATAGGAGTTACAATTTCATATTCTAAGTTTTGTTCGGGAAAATCCTTTTCGAAAATATAGTTTTTAAAATAAGATTCGCCATCAACAAGATACTTTTCTTTCACAGTATAAAAAGTAGGAAATTTTACTGTACCACCAATGCTGAAGTTTTTATTCGGGTAATATAAAAATCCTAACCTGGCATCCCAACCTGATAAATCCCAGTCTACAATATCTTTAATTGTAAACCACTCAAAATCTTCCGTTTGAGCATCTCCTGGATCTAGAAATCCCTGATATAAGTAACTAGCATCTTTTTCGGTATATCTTCTGTTGTTTAAATAATTTCCACCAATAAAATTAATTGTTGCGCCAAGATAAAGATTTTTACCTGCTTGGAAAGCTGTTGAAATTACCCAGTTATTAATTTCACCTTCTTCAAAAGTTTCACCGTTTTGGTTTAATTTCCCATTTATCAGTGTTTCATAAAAAAGTGTGTTATCATTTGAATCTTTTACAGGATTACTTAAATAAAGTTCAAAAGGAATTTCATTACCGGCAGCAGTTAAAGTTTGAATTAAAGATGTATTGGAATTATTAAAACCGTCAAATTTTATTGTGGAATTAAAGTCTCGTACTTGATTATAACCAAAAGCAAAAACAACATTTCCTTTTTTAACATCCAAGGGCATGACCAGACTTATCGCATTAATATTGGCACTTGTTCTTTTATCTTCACTTAAATTACCAAAAAAAGTTGTGTTGTTATTAAACGTATTTGAATTAAAACTTATTGAAAAAATATCTCTTCTGATAGTTCCGATACCTGCCGGATTTATTAAAGCACTTGAAAAATTACCAAGAGAACCAATTGTACTATTTCCCAAAGATAATGTCCTGGCATCATAATCAATGTTTTGCTGCCCTAATTTGTAAACATCATTATACGTCTGCGAAAAAAGAGTAAGTGAACTTAAAATAAATATTACAATTATTTTTTTCATTATCTTCTACTCCTTTTACTGCTGCTTCTGTTTCTCGAACTATTTGAAGATGTACTTCTTGAGCTTGAACTACTTTTGCTAGATCTTGAACTCGGAGTATAACTCCTTGATGACGAACTACTGCTTCTTGAGGCAGGTTTTGAGTAACTACTTCTTGAAGGCTTCGAATAAGATTTTCTTGACGAACTTCGGTTCCTCTTGGAAGTATAAGTTTTCTTGCTTGAACTACTCCTTCTGTTACCGTAAGATTTGTTAGAAGACCTTGATGATTTAGGAACAGTAAAAGATTTGCTGTTATTTTGATAGCTTCTTCTGCTTTTATAAGTTTTAGTTCTTCTACTTCTTTTGTTACTATTACTTTTTACAGAAGTTTCGCTTCGTGGCATATTCTTTCTTATAGTTCTTTTAGATGTTCTTCCTCTTACATTTCTATAAGTTTTAGAGCTTCGGGTTCTTGAATTAACCGTACCGGAATTTCGATTGGTAACCTTATTTACGGTTCTGCCGCTTCTTACTTTTGTATTTGAATTTTTATTTACCTTACCTCTCGAAATTGCAGTTGAAGTTCGACCTGCTCTTTCTGTAGTTATTCTTCTGCCGTTATTACTTCTTGTTCGTGTTACAGTTCCGCTTGATTTACTTAGAGATGTTCTGTTTCGGGAACCGCTGTTATTGTAGGAACTTCTTACTCCCCTTCCGCCTCTGTTGGTTCTTAATGTTGCAAATCTATTTGTTCTCTGTTTAGTTTTACCTAAATAGAAATAATTATTATTATGGTAATAAGGATTATAATTATAACCATAGCCTGGCGAGTACCATCCCCAATATGAATAATAGTATGGACGATAATATGGATAATAGTAATAGTCCCAATCCCAATAATAATTTCTCCACCAAGTATAATCCGTAATCATATAGCGTGAATAACTTGGATAGTAGTAGTTATAGAATTTTCTATGGGAGTAACTATCATAGTGATATTCATCATTGTCATCATAATACTCTTCATCTTCAGGGTAATAATCCTCTTCTGCATAATGATCCGATGTATCATTTTCATAATTTTCACTTTCATATCCATCATCAGTTTCAACTTTATCCCAATACGCTTCTCTTTCATAATCATATCCAACCTCAGTGTAACAACCTGATAAAGTTATAACTAATGCAAAAATCGCTAATAATATTTTCTTTTTCATTTTTTCCTCATTATATAATAATCATTACTTCTTAGGCAAAAAATAAGCCAAAAAAATGTTGAATTTTCTAATTTTTTATTTGCTTTACTCTCACTTTTGTATTATAAAATAAACTATTTGTATAATAAATTATACATCAATAAATGTTTAATAAATATTCAACTCTTACTGCTCTTTCAACTCCTCTGTATGGTTGATTCTTTTTATTTTCAAGAATATTTCTTAAATCCATACCAAGCGATAATCCAATTCCAAGAGAAAATCTTAAACCTACATTTAAATAACCAGAACCTTTGCCGTATATTTCATTTGAGTTATCGTTTAATGCAAAATCATACTCAGACATTACTGATAAAAACGGTCCTATAGTTTTTTCAAAACCTACTCCAAAATTTATATAACTATCACCATCTTTATTTTCATAGGAATAATTTATCACTCCGTGTAAACTTAAATATCCTAATAAATTATAATTTTTTGTAACTGCTGCATAAAACCCCTTCGATTTTATTTCATATCTTTTTAAGCTTTTGTCATATTTTCCGACTCCTTGAGAGTTATAGCCTAAAGTAATTGACGGAAAAAGTAAACTTTCTTTAATTAGTCTAAATTTAATATCAAATCCGGGATGAATATATAAATCAGGTGTACCCGCTCCAATTATGTTTGAGCCTCCGTAAGAAATTCCAAGACTCAAATTATCCATTACGGCGAGCTCTAATTTTGAAATCAAAATACCATTTTGAAGAATATCGAAATTAAGACCCATAGTTCCACCCGATAAAATTCCGGCTGTGGGCAAATCAATTAGTTGCCTTAATTCTTCCGATGCCTTTGCTCCTGAGGTTGTTTGAGCAAAGGTATAATTTGAAAAAGCAAACAAAATTACAAGAAAAATATTTTTAATAATTTTATTCATTTCAAGAAAAATTAAATTGAATCTTTTTTTATGGAACAAAATAATTGTGCCGGACGAAGAGAATATTTAGATTCTATTTCTATCACTAAACTACCTGCTTTTATTGTTGAAAATAAAAGAGAATTATTTTCTTTTTCATCCAAAATTTTAATATTTTCTTTTCCTTCTATTATTTCAAATTTACATTCCAAATTTCTAAAACTCAATTCATTTCCTTGTGCATTCAAACCCACGCACTTAACAGTATATTTTTTCTTAAGCTTAAGTTCTTCAGGGTTAAATTCAGATATAATTTTAACTTCGTATATACTTAAAAAAAAATGCCAAACTATAAGAAGTATAAAAAAGATGCTTGCAAAAAGAAGTAAAAACTTAACTATAGTAAAGCTACTTTGCAATTTTGTATGTTGTCCCCTCTTTACTATCGGCTAAAATAATACCGATTTTATTCAAGCTCTCTCTTATTTCATCGGCAAGAATGTAATTTTTCTCTTTTTTAGCTTTGTCTCTTACACTTATCAAAATTTCTATTAAGTCGTTTTCTTTTGAAACAATTTTCGGGGAATCAGAAAATATTTTAATCCCAAGTACATCGCTCAGTGTACTTTGAAGAAAATTCTTAGCATTATTTATTACATCTTCAGAAATCTTGTTATTTTTACTCAGAAATTTATTGAAATCTCTTACAAAATCATAAATTGCCGAAAGTGCCTGCGGAGTGTTAAAATCATCATCCATAGCACTTTCAAAAGCAAAAATATATCTTTCAATTTCAAAGTCATTCAGTCCGCTGCCTTGCGAAGTTTGAAAACTTTTTATTCTATCAGCGAGAGAATATATTTTTTCCAAACCTTTTTCCGCACTTTCCAACAAATCTTTAGAAAAGTTTAACGGACGACTATAGTGAGTTTGGCTAAATAAATATCTAATTGCATTTGAACTGTGTTTTTTTAGAATATCCCTTGCAGTAAAAAAATTACCGAGAGATTTAGACATTTTTTCTTTATTAAAATTTAAAAATCCAAAGTGAATCCAATACTTAACAAATTCTTTAGTGCAGCAAGCTTCACTTTGTGCAATCTCGTTTTCATGATGTGGAAAAATCAAATCATTACCGCCGGTATGAATGTCAATAGTTTCACCAAGATGTTTCATGCTCATCGCGGAGCATTCGATATGCCAGCCAGGTCTGCCTTTTCCCCAAGGACTATCCCAGAAAGGTTCGCCAGATTTAGCTTTTTTCCATAAAGAAAAATCACCGGGATTTTTTTTCTCGCTGCTAACTCCAATTCTTGCACCCGCTTCGAGAGCATCAATATCTTTTCCACTTAGTTTTCCGTAATCTTGAAATTTTTTAACATTAAAGAAAACATTCCCATTAACATTATATGCAATTTTCTTATCAATAAGCTTTTCAATTATATTTAGAATTTCATTCATGTGATCGGTAGCTTTAGGGTAAACATCGGCTTTTTTTATACCGAGTTTTTCTATATCTTCAAAAAAAGCAGCAGCAAATTTTTCAGCTACTTTTTCTACCGTTGTATTTTCTTCATTGGCTTTCTTTATTAGCTTATCATCAATATCTGTTAAATTCATAACAAATTTAACTTTATATTTTTTGTATTCTAAATATTTACGTAAAATATCAGACATGATAAATGAACGGGCATTACCAATATGAAAAAAATCATAAATTGTTGGTCCGCAAACATACATAGTAACATTCGGCGGATTTAACGGTTTAAATTCTTCTTTCTTTTTAGTAAGTGTATTATAAACTAACATTCTTTTCTCCAAAATTTCAATTTCAAATATAAAGAATTTTACTTTCGGATATAAAAGATGTAGATAATTTTTATATTTTTACGAATTCAAAAAATTATTCTTCAGAAAAATTACTACACTTTATGATATATTTAATTTTAGTTTCCATTATTTGGTCTCTCTCATTTACTCTTATTAAGGGTAATCTCACTTCTATTGATCCATATTTGGTTTCGTTCATAAGATTATTTATTTCATTTATTATTTTTCTTCCGTTTTTAAGAATTTCCAAACTGCGTAAAGAATTTCTATTTCGGCTTTTGGTTTTAGGGTTTTTTCAATACGGATTAATGTATCTCGCTTATATTTATTCCTACAAATATCTAAAAGCTTACCAAATAGCTTTGCTCACTATTTTTACACCAATTTTCGTTGTGTTAATAAACGATATTTGGAATAAAAAATTTATTGGCTTAAACTGGTTGAAAGCTTTATTAACTATAATGGGAAGTGGAATTATTGTTTACACAACTTCATTTTCATTTGGTTTTTGGAAAGGAATTGTATTAATTCAAGTTTCAAATTTTTTGTTTGCTTTAGGACAAGTCTATTATAAAAAACTTGTTGGAGATGTAAACTTCAAAGAACAATTAAGTAATTACGCTGTAGTTTTTTTGGGAGCAGCTATAATAACATTTATTTTTGCAATGTTCAGTTTTAATAATTCAGAATTAAATATTGAAACCAAACAATGGTTCACACTTCTTTATCTTGGAATTATTGCTTCCGGTTTAGCTTTCTATTTATGGAATTATGGAGCTACAAAAGTAAAGACAGGAAACTTAGCGATAATGAATAATCTAAAAATACCTTTAGGAATTTTATTTGCAGTTTTATTGCTTGGTGAAGATGTTAACTTACTTCAACTTATTATTGGTTCCACAATAATAATATCAGCTTTCTTTCTCGAAAGATTATCGATCAATGAGAAGCAAGTTTAGTTTATATAAAATTTTTTGAAAGAATGACTGCAAAAATTTGACTTTAATATTCTTATCACTTAAAATTAAGTAACAATAATTAATATTATTATGCTATGAAAAAAAATAAAATTATACTTTCTTCCTTTACAATTTTACTTGTGCTGTTAACAGTTTTTTTACTCTCAAGTTTCAGTACGAGTAACAATACATTTAATAAAAAAAGAAGCGACGGTTCGGAAATAACATATTCTCTTCCAAAAATTCCAAAGGAACTTAATTTTTGTGGAGAAGTGGTTCCCACTTATAATTTCGATGTTCATGAAAGATTGGAGCGAGAATTTATTGTGAACACATATTGGCATTCATTAACAATTCTTACTTTGCAAAGAGCAAACCGATGGTTCCCTATTATTGAACCGATTTTGGAAAAATATGATATCCCAAATGATTTTAAATATCTTGCGATAACTGAAAGTACATTGCTGAATATTACCAGTCCCGCCGGAGCTGTAGGATATTGGCAATTTATGAAAAGTGCAGCCAGAGATTACAATTTGGAAGTTAATCAAGAAATTGATGAACGTTACAACATCGAAAAAGCTACGGAAGCAGCATGCAAATATTTATTGAAAGCTTACGAAAAATATAATAGTTGGACTATGGCAGCAGCATCTTATAATTTTGGGATGAACGGAATAGATAGACAAATAGAAAGACAAGAAACCAACAATTATTATAATTTAGTCCTCGGTGAAGAAACTTCCAGATATGTTTTTAGAGTTATTGCTACAAAAGTAATTCTTGAAAATCCAGAAGATTATGGTTTCTTTATTGAAGAAGAAGAACTTCATGAGCCATTGGAAACATTCGAAGTTCAAGTAGATAGTTCAGTAAAAAGCTGGGCAGAATTTGCAAAATCTTTTGGTTATAACTATAAAATTTTAAAATTTTATAATCCTTGGTTAAGAGAAAATTATTTAACAAATAAAAAGAAAAAAACTTATAAAATTAAATTTCCCGTTGAAGGAAGTATTAAAGTTGTACCGGAGTTGCAAAAAAAGTTTTAAGAATTAGCTGAGTTGAAAATTTTCACTAATCTGTTGATCATTATACAATCTTTTATAGAAAGACAGAATAAACTAATAAAACTTTATCAGTTTAATTCCCCTCTAACCTCTTTTAATAAATTGCTAAAATCTTCAGGTAATTCTGAATTAAACAACATTTTTTCTTTTGTTACGGGATGAATAAAACCAAGCGTTTTTGCGTGCAACGCCTGTCTATTAATTAAAGTCAACAAATTTTCTACTCTTTGCTTAATCTTAGGAAATTGAAATCCATAGTTAATTCTTCTTCCACCATAAGTATGGTCACCAAAAATACTATGATTATTATGCGATAAGTGAACTCTAATCTGATGAGTTCTTCCGGTTTTAAGATTTAATTTCAACAAACTTAAAAAATCATATTCTTCCAAAACTTCATAAAAAGTGTGGGCATGTTTTCCGCCTGTTTCCGATACGGCAAAAATTTTCCTGTCTTTTTTGCTGCGGGCAATGTTACCAATAATTTCACCTTTGGGCTCTTTCATTTTTCCCCAGCAAACAGCCCAATATTCTCTTTCGATTGAATGATCTGCAAATTGTTTTGCAAGATGCGAATGGACCTTCTCATCTTTAACAATAAGTAATAATCCTGATGTATCTTTATCAATCCGATGAACAATACCGGCTCTCATTCCTCCATTAGCATTACTCAAATTTTCCGAATGATATTTAAGAGCATGAACCAAAGTTCCCGAATAATTACCCGGTGAAGGATGAACAACCATTCCTGCTGCTTTATTTATTACAATAATGTAATCATCTTCAAAAACAATATCTATGGGAATATTTTCAGGTTCAACAATATCTGGACGAGGTTGGATGGGAATGCGCAGAATAATCTCATCTTTAGGATTTATTATAAAATTTGCTTTTACAATATTTCCATTAACGGTAAGTAAATTATCTTTAATTAATTTTTGTATTCTCGATCTGGATGTATATTCTAATGTGTTAGCAAGGAAAGTATCTATTCTTTTTTTTCTTTCACCGTTACTTATAGTTATCTTTATTATCTTCTCTGATATTATCGCCATCTTTCATTTTTACTTCATTATTAGAGTCTTTTGTGCCTTCTACCTTGTTATCGTTTGCTTCTCTTTTGAGATATGAATTTCCATTAGTATCTTCTGAACTTTCAATTATATCTTTTTCATTTTTCTTTTCTTCAAAACTTTTATGAAAGATAAGTAAAATAAAAACACCTATTGTTACGGATGAATCGGCTATATTAAAAATCGGGAAACTGTCAAACGTTTTTCCGAAAACCGTAAAACCTAAAGCATTAAAGTGAAGAAAATCAACAACTCTACCGTAGAGTAAAGGAGCATAATCATAAAAAATACCGTAGAAAAATCTATCAATTAGATTACCGATTGCTCCACCAAGAATTAGTGCCAGAGCAATACGAAATAATAATTTTTGTTCACGGGATTTATAAATGTAAAACACAATGCCAATGCTTACAATAAAAGAAAACAAAGACAAAAACAATTTTGAATATCCGCTAACATCAATTCCAAAAGCCATTCCGGGGTTTTCAACAAAAGTAAATTTTATTAAATCACCCCAGACATTTATACTCTGTCCGTAATCCATTCCCTTATGGCTTAAATTCAAAAACGGAATATTAAAACCCTTGACCCATAACTTGGAAATTTGATCTAAAACTACAACAACAAAAGAAATATAAAGTACTCTCAATATTTTAATTATCCAATCTTATAATTTTAAACTCTAATCCGTTAATTAACAGACTAACTTTTAATTTTGCTTTTACCTTTGTTTATTTTTACAAGCAACGCAATGCTGAGTATGAGGAACAGCGAGCAATCGGTCTTTCGGAATTAAGTGCGGACCTTCCTTGAGCTCCAGACTATCAATACAAATACCGTAAGTCCCTTTTTCAATTCTTTGTAATGCATCTTCCAAATAACCCAAAAATTTAGTTTCTCTTTGTGCCCACAAGTATAATTTTTCTCTTTCTTGAGCATCAGTACCTTGTTCAGCCATGTGAAGCGAGTAAGGTGAATTTTCATTAACATACTGTCCGGTAGTAGAATCCATCATCTGGTCTTTAAGATTCTGAAGTTGTTCAATTATCTCTTTTCTTTTTTCTAAGATAACTTTTTTGAATTCCTCTAAATCTTTTTTGGAATAACCTTTTATTTTTTTTACCTTTTTAGTAACCTTGGAAACGACTTCAACTTCTCTGCCTGTTTTAGTTTTGGATGTTGATTTAGTTTTATTTATTACCTTCTTAGTTATTTTTGTATCCTTTCTTTTAACTCTCTTCGCCATTTTTTTCTTCCTCCTAGAAAATCAAATAACTTTACTAATAGTAATTTCACATTTATACTCACCTATATCGGCATTTTCACTAAAATCATTATTTGTTGATTTAGTTAGAGTATCGGCGAGAATTTCATTTTTTATGTAATCTTCAAATTTAAACAAATAATTTCTTAATTTATCATCGGCAGAAAAATTCACTGTAATTCTATCAACAATATCAAAATTTGCACTTTTACGCATATTTTGCACTCTGTTAACAAATTCTCTTGCATAACCTTCTGCAATTAGTTCTTCGCTTAATTCACTATCGATTGCTACTGTAACCCCGGCTTCAGATTCAACAACCCAGCCTTCAATTTCTGTACTGATTATTTCCACATCATCTTTAGTTAATTCAATTTCGTTTCCATTTAAATTTATTTTAAAACTATTATTTTTCTCTATTTGTTTTATTTCTTCTTGATTAAGTTCTTTAATCTTTGCAGCCAAATCTTTCATTAGCTTACCATATTTTGGTCCTAAAGCTTTAAAGTTAGCTTTAGCGGATTTGTTTACAATTGAAGAATCATCTTCAAGAACTTCAAGTTCTTTAATATTAACTTCTTCAAGAATTACTTCTTCCATATTTTTAACAGTTTCTCTTTTAGATGCATCAACTGCAATCATTATTTTTCTTAATGGTTGCCTTACTTTTAGATTTGATTTAGCTCTTATTGCTCTTGTTAAATAAACAACTTTTTGAGCTATTTCCATCTTATCTTCTAATTTTTTATTTTCATAAGTTTTCTTAGGGAAATCGATAAGGTGAATAGAAATACTTTTGTCCTTAGAAGTTACATTATTTAAATTTTGATATAATTCTTCGGATATAAAAGGAGCAAAAGGAGAAGTAAGTTTACAAATTGTTATCAAACATTCATACAAAGTTTGATAAGCTGAAATTTTTGACTCATTAATTTCTGATTTCCAAAATCTTCTTCTGCTTCTTCTTACATACCAATTCGATAACTCATCAATTGTAAAATCTGAAACCAAGCGAGCTGCTTTTGTAACATCATAATTGTTCATCAAGTTTTCATATTCTTCTATAACAGAAGAAAGTTTAGCAATAATCCATCTGTCAATTTCAGGTCTTTTTTCATAAGGAATATTTTCAGTATTAAAATCAAACTCATCAATATTTGCGTACAATGCAAAAAATGAATACGTGTTTATCAATGTTCCGAAGAATTTGCGCTGCACTTCACCTATTCCATCTTCATCAAAGAGTGTTGTTCTCCAAGGTGGACTTCCGGTAACAAGATACCAACGAGTAGCATCGGCACCATATTTATCGAATAGAACAAACGGATCAACGGCATTGCCTTTTGATTTAGACATCTTGAGTCCGTTTTTATCTAAAATCAATTCATTTACAATTAAATTTTTGTAAGCAACATTATTAAAAAGCATAGTTGCAATTGCATGAAGAGTATAGAACCAGCCTCTTGTTTGATCAATTCCCTCACAAATAAAATCAGCAGGGAAATTATTTTCAAACAGTTCCTTGTTTTCAAAAGGATAGTGAAATTGTGCAAAAGGCATTGCCCCGGAATCAAACCAAACATCTATTAGTTCGGGAGTTCGCCCAAAAACTTTTCCGTTCTTTTCAAATTTTATGTCATCTACAAAAGGCTTATGAAGATCAATTTCATTTTCATCTAAATCTTTTATGTTTATTTTTTTACCATCTCTTTCAATGTAGCCCTCTTTCAATTCTTCGATGCTTCCAACCGCAAACATATCACCATCATCAGAAACCCAAATAGGAAGCGGGGTTGCCCAGAATCTATCTCTCGAAAGTGCCCAGTCTTTATTCTCTTCCAACCAATTTCCAAAACGACCTGAACCAACTTCCGGTGGATACCAATTTATATCTTTGTTAAGTTGAACCATTCTGTCTGAAATGGAAGTAGTTTTTATAAACCAAGATTCTCTTGCATAATAAATTACGGGAACGTTATCAAAACGCCAACTAAAAGGATAAGAGTGAACAATTGTTTCTTTTTTATAAAGATTTCCGCTTTCTCTCAATTTTTGAATAATCTCAGGATCGGCGTCTTTCACAAACATATCTGCAAAATCTGTTACTTCTTTTGTAAAAAGACCACCGCGAGTTACAGGCTGCAAGAAAGGTAAATCATTTACTTTAGAAATCTCATAATCATCGGCACCGAAAGCAGGAGCAATATGAACAATACCGGAACCGTCTTCGGTACTAACAAAATCAGCACTAATAACATAAAATGCTTTTTTATCAACAGTTAAATATGGGAAAAGTTGTTCATACTCTTGTCCTAATAAGTCCGAGCCTTTGTATTCTTCAATTATTTCATAATCTTCTCTTAAGACAGATAATCGTTCTTTTGCAAGAATTAAATAAACACCTTCCGTTTTAATTTTCACATAAGTTATTTCCGGTCCGACAGCAAGAGCAATGTTTGAAATTAAAGTCCATGGAGTAGTTGTCCAAACAAGAAAATATGTTTCACCATCTTTTGTTAAATCAGATTCTTTTAATTTCATTAAAACATAAACGGAAGGATCTTTGGTTTCTTTATAACCCAAAGCAAGCTCATGCGAAGATAAAACTGTTTCTGACTTAGGACATTGAGGAACAATTTTATAATCTTTATAAATCAATCCTTTATCAAAAAGCGTTTTTAATGCCCACCAAACTGATTCAATATAATCATTTGTGCAAGTTATATAAGCGTCATCCAAGTTTAACCAATAGCCCATTCTATTGGTCATTTTTTCCCAAAGATCTTTGTAGGTAAATACAGACTCTTTACAAGCAGCATTATATTTTCCCACACCAAATTCCGGTATTTCGCTTTTGCTTTTTATTCCAAGCTGTTTTTCAACTTCAATTTCCACAGGCAAGCCATGTGTATCCCAACCTGCTTTTCTGTTTACTTTATAACCTTGCATTGTTTTATAACGACAAACAAGATCTTTTAAGGTTCTTGCCATTACGTGATGAAGTCCCGGTTTTCCGTTTGCAGTAGGCGGACCTTCATAAAAAGTAAAAGGTTTACTATCTTCCCTAAGCTCTATGCTCTTTTCAAAGACTTTTTCGTTTTCCCAGAATTTTAATATTTTTTCCTCAATCTCGGAATAAATGATACTGCTTGAATATTGTTTGTATTTTTTTTCCATATTTCAATAAATGTGTGAACTAATGTTTATCTATTTCGTAATTTTTTATTACTTCTTTTTCTATATCTATAAAATCTTTTAATCTCTGCTGCAATATATTTTTTTGTTCAATTACGGCAGAAGCTTTTTTATTAGCTTTTAATATTATATTTTCCGCTTCTACGGTAGCTTCTTTTAAAATAATTTCAGATTTTCTTTCTGCTTCTCTCAAGAGTTTTTCATTATCTTGATTTTTATAATTTTCTATTTCCCTTTGCTTTGTTATCAATTCGCTAAGAGACATTCCAAAGAATGCAATTGAGCCAAGAAAAATATTCCTCAAACTGTAAAGTATAATATTCTCAAAAACCAAATTTTCAGTTGAGAAAAAATTACTAAAGAACGATACGAGGAATGAGCTTACAAACACCATTGCTACAATTACAGAAAAAACTACTTTTCCTCCGTGAACCCAGTCAAGTGTTGTGTTGGTTGCCCATCCTGTTGCAAAAACAAACAAAGCTAAAATAAACCAAACAGTAAAGTTAATAATCTCTTGATTAAAAATCTCTGTATTTAAAAAATTAGAGATAAAAATAAGTATTGCAATCAGTAAGGGGTATAAATAATTTTTAAGTCTATCTTTCATTTTATTCTTTTTACAATTTCTTTCATAATTTTTGTCATTTTTGGTTCGGCTTTCATAGAAACCGAAATTATTTCATTTACATCAACAGGCATTAGAGAATCAGGAAAACACTCATCCGTTATTATACTTATTCCGAGTACTTTAATTCCCATATGATTTGCAGCAATATTTTCCGGTATTGTTGACATACCTACAACATCCGCTCCAATTGCTCTTAAAAATCTATATTCTGCTTTTGTTTCGAGATTTGGTCCGGGTACTGCCGCATAAACCCCTTTATGAACTTTAATTCCAAACTCAAGAGCAATATTTTCGGCTAATTCAATCATTTCTAAATTATAGGGCTCACTCATATCGGGGAAACGCGGACCTAATTCATCTTCGTTTTTGCCTATAAGAGGGTTATCTCCGAGAAGATTTATATGATCATTTATAATCATGATATCTCCTTTTCTGTAAATCGGATTCATTCCACCGCATGCATTGGAAAGAAGAAGATTTTCAACACCTAGATATTTCATAACTCTTACGGGGAATACAATTTGCTGCATTGAATATCCTTCGTAATAATGAAATCTGCCTTGCATTGCCAAAACATTTTTACCGTTTATTTTACCGAGAATTAATTTCCCTGTGTGTGATTCAACGGTAGAAAGTGGAAAGTACGGTATTTCTTTATAAGGAATTTCTGCTATTATTTCAATTTCGTTTACCAATCCGCCAAGTCCGGTTCCGAGAATAATCCCGATTGGAAAATTCTCTTTGCCCTTTTCTCTTATTACTTTTAGTGAATCGTTTATTTGGGTTATTAATTCGCTCATAGTAATTTTTCCATTATTTTTTCAATATCAATCTCGCTTTCCGTTTTGTGAGCTGCAGCTTCAAGCATTGTTTTATTTAACTCTTCGGGATTAGTTTCTTTTTCAAAATCACTTAGAATACGCTCTTGATTATTAATAATAACTTTTAACCTTACCAACATTATTTCTCGTTGTTCTTTAAGAAAAAGCAAGGTGTCTCTTGTAATTTGAGCTTCTGCTTCAGCTTTATTAATAATTTCTTGAGATTTTTTTTCTGCTTCTTCCAAAATTTTCAATGCTTTATCTTGAGTTTTTGTAAAAGTGTTGCCCTCGTCTTTCTTAATTGAAGTCAGTTCATCGCTCAAGTTTTTTTCATTTTTTTTGTACTCTTTTATTTTGACTCTAAGATCAGTAACATCTTTTTTTAATACTGAATTTTTAACACTTAAATTTTCAAATTCTTGACTTAATTCTTCTAAAAATTTAGTTACTTCCTTTTTTGAATATCCGTTTGTCTCGGATTCAAAAACTTTTTTCGCGATATTTTGGGGATTCATTCTCATTAGATTTTATTGTTATTCTTTAAAAATTGCAGTTCCTATTCTTAAAATTGTTGCACCTTCTTCAATCGCCGTTTCAAAATCGTTTGTCATTCCCATAGAAAGTTCTTTTAATTTATAGCCTTTTTCATTTACTCTTTCTAACATTTCTCGCAACCCTCTGAAAGTCTTTCTTATAATTTCTTCGTCATTGGTAAATGGTGCCATTGTCATCAACCCAATTGGCAAAACATTATTAAGTCCATCACTCGTATTTAGAATTTTATGAACATCATCAAATGTTTTTAATCCGTATTTTGATTCTTCTCCGCTTATATTTACTTCGAGCAATATTTTTTGCACTTTTTGAATATTAGCTGCTCTTTTGTTAATTTCCAATAATAATTTTTCCGTATCAACAGAATGAATTAAGAAAGTGTAAGGAATAATGTCCCGAACTTTATTTCGTTGTAAATGCCCGATAAAGTGCCATCTTATATTATCATTAATTTCCGTAACTTTCTGTTTTAATTCTTGTGCTTTGTTTTCACCAAAATCTAATATTCCAAAGTTCTGTGCTTCTTTTATTTTTTCTATAGTATTTTGTTTAGAAACAGCAACAAGTTTTATTTCATCAAAATTTCTATTAGCATTTAGACAACTTTTGGCAATCTTATCTTCAATATATTTTATATTATCTTTAATCATTGTTTTATTAAATGCGAATCTATCTATATTGTTTGGTAAAATCAACAAAAATAAATAAAAAAGGGGCAAAAAAGCCCCTTTGAATAATTAACTGCATCCAGTTGTTGCACCACATGTTTCACATTTTAAGCATGTGCCGTTTCGCACCATTGTCATACTTTGACATTCGGGACAAATATCACCAGTATAACCGAGCGTCCTTGCTTCTTTTATCTTTTCTATAACTTGTCTTTGAGAACCGTTACCATTATTGTGTGATGCTACAATGTTATTACTTACGGGAGATTTAATTTTTACTTCCGATTTGTCTAAGTGAATTGTCCTTTCACTAATAACTTCTTCACTGACAAATTCGGGTTCAGTAATATTATTTACTTTTCCTCTTGGAGTATTTACTTCGTTTTCATCAACATGAGATAAATCGTTTCTGTTTAGATATGTTACCGCAAGTTCTCTAAAAATGTAATCGATAATTGATGTTGCCATCTTGATTCTGTCGTTACCAGTTACCATACCGCTTGGTTCAAACCTGGTGAATACAAATGCATCTACAAATTCTTCGAGTGGAACTCCGTGCTGCAATCCAAGTGAAATAGCAATTGCAAAGTTATTAAGCAGACTTCTTACTGCTGCTCCTTCTCTGTGCATATCTAAAAAGATTTCACCAAGCTCTCCGTTATCATATTCTCCTGTTCTTATGTAAACTGTTTGTCCGCCAATTTTAGCTTTTTGTGTATATCCAGTTCTTCTATCGGGCAATCTTCTTCTTTTTGCTATATATCTATGAATAATTTTTTCTGCAACTTTTATTATTTCATTATCTTCTTCAAGTTTTTGTCCTTCAATTTCATCAACATCGTCTTCGGACAATGAATTTAACGGTTGCGAAAGTTTTGAGCCATCTCTATAGAGAGCATTTGCTTTTAATCCTAGTTTCCAAGATTGCATATAAGCATCTTTAACATCATCAATATCCGCTTCGCCTGGCAGGTTAATTGTTTTGGAAATTGCACCTGAAATAAAAGGTTGTGCCGCCGCCATTATTCTTATGTGTGCTTTACTCTTTATAAAGCGAGTGCCTTTTTTACCGCATTTGTTTGCAGTATCGAAAACAGGATAATGCTCATGCTTTAAGAAAGGTGCTCCTTCAATTGTCATTGTTCCACAAACATAATCATTGGCTAGTTCAATTTCTTCTTTTGTAAAGCCGATATGTTCCAATACATTTAAATCAAAGCTGTTTAATTCTTCTTCCGATAAACCGAGAGTATTTATGCAAAAATCTTCGCCTAGGTCATATTTATTAAAAGCAAATTTAAGCTTAAACGAACCAGGTAAAACTTTATTGATTTTATTTAAAATTTCATCGGTAAAACCTTTTGCTTTTAATGTTTCACTATTAATATACGGACATCCGTTTAAGGTTCCCGTGCCTTTTGCATACTTAACTATTTTATTTATTTGCTCTTGATTATAGCCAAGCTGTTTTAATGCCGGTGGAATTGATTGGTTTATAATTTTAAAGTAACCGCCTCCGGCTAATTTTTTAAATTTAACCAAGGCGAAATCAGGTTCAACTCCTGTAGTATCACAATCCATTACAAGTCCGATTGTTCCTGTTGGTGCAAGAACCGTTACTTGTGCATTTCGGTAACCATATTTCTTACCGAGTTCAACAGCATTGTCAGAATCCTGTTGAGCAGATTTTAATAAATCGGACGGGCAATATTTTGGGTTTATTCCCATTGGATGAATTGATAGTCCTTCATATTCTTCAATAGGAACATTATAAGCAGCTCTTTTGTGATTTCTTAAAACTCTAAGCATGTTTTCTTTATTATTTTCATATTTTGAAAAAGTACCGAGTTCTTTGGCAATTTCAGCGGAAGTTGCATAAGACCTCATGTGCATTATTGCAGTTATGGCTCCTGTTATAGCTTCTGCTTCTTTACTATCGTATGGAATGCCTTGTCTCATCAGCAAAGAACCGATATTTGCATAGCCTAATCCTAGTGTTCTGTAATCATAACTATTTTGTGCAACTTCTTGACTCGGATATTGTGCCATAAGTACACTAATTTCAAGAACAATTGTTAAGAGTTTTGTTGAATGCCTAAATGCTTCAATATTAAATTGTTGTTTATCGTCATTATAGTATTTAACAAGATTCATAGAAGCAAGATTACATGCGGTATCATCTAAGAACATATATTCACTGCAAGGGTTTGAGGCATTAATTCTTCCGTCATTTATGCAAGTGTGCCACTCGTTAATTGTTGTATCGTATTGTAAGCCCGGATCGGCAGATGACCAAGCTGCAAAACCAATTTGTTCCCATACATCTTTTGCTTTTAAAACTTTGCAAGGTTCAGGTTCCCTATTTTCTTTTTGGGATTTTTTAAGTTCAGTCCTGTAATATAAATTCCAATTAGCATCATCTTCTACAGCTTTCATAAACTTATTAGATACTCGAACTGAATTATTTGAATTTTGTCCTGCTACAGTTGCATAAGCTTCTGAATTCCAATCGGTATCATACTCCGGAAATTCAATTGAAGTAAATCCTAATTTTGCAAGTTGAATTACTCTTTCGATATAATTTTCGGGAACATAAGCGCGTCTGGCATTAATAACAGCAGCTCTTAACTTTTTATTTGTTTTTTTATTAAATCTGTTATTTTCAGGGTGTTCTGCATAGCATGCTTTTATAATATTATTCAAATGCAGATTACAAATTTTTGATCCTACTACAATTGAAGCAACTTTTTGTTCTTCTTTAACCTTCCAATTAATAAATTCTTCTATGTCAGGATGATCTATATCTAAGGTAACCATCTTAGCGGCTCTTCTTGTTGTGCCACCTGATTTTATTGCTCCTGCTGATCTATCACCGATTTTTAAGAATGACATTAATCCCGATGATTTTCCACCTCCGCTTAAAGGTTCATCTGCACCTCTTATGTTTGAAAAGCTAGAACCTGTTCCGGAACCGTATTTGAATAATCGTGCTTCTCTAACCCATAAATCCATTATTCCGTTTTCATTTACCAAATCATCTTTTATGGATTGAATAAAACAAGCATGAGGCTGCGGATGCGTGTAAGCATCTTCTGCTTTAGTCAACTTTCCGGTTTTATAATCAACATAATAATGCCCTTGCGAAGGACCATTTATTCCATATGCCCAGTTTAATCCTGTATTAAACCATTGCGGACTGTTAGGAGCAGCCATTTGATTTGCCAGCATAAAACAAAGTTCATCGTAAAAAGCTTTGGCATCTTCTTCTTCATCGAAGAAATTTGCTTTCCAGCCCCAATATGTCCATGTTCCTGCTAATCTGTGAAAAACTTGTCTGGAATCTGTTTCACTGCCAAATCTGTCCTTTTCTGGTAATTCACTTAATAATTCTTCATCAGCTTGGGAAGGTTGTAACCATTTTGGAATATTCTTTTCTTTTATTTTTTTTAAAAGTTTAGGAACACCTGCCTTTCTGAAATATTTTTGCGTTATAACATCAGTTGCAACTTGCGACCACGATTTAGGTACTAAAACATCTTCCATTTTAAATACTTCCGTACCATCAGGATTTCTAATCTCTGATGTTCGCTTCACAAATTCAATTGATGAGAAGGGATCTTGATCTACTGTTGTAAAGTAGCGAGATATCTTCATAAATACACCTCCTATCTTAAAAGTTCATAAATTTAATTTGTTGGTATGTAAATCCTTTTGCCCAAAGTATGCTGGTTAGTATGCTAACAAAAATAACATTGGGCAGTAAAGTTATAGCAATTGATTGATAAATCCAAGTTTAAAATTCAAAAAAAAACTTTTTGATGAATTTTTTATACAAATTTTTCACAAAAGAACTTTGATTGGCCCTCTTTTTTAAGAGAAACAATATTTTAGAATATATTTCGATTATAATTTGTTTTTTAACTAACTGACATAAAATCAAAAGTTAATTCTTATGAAGAAAAATATTTTTTATTATAGAAAAATGAGGAAACAATGAAATAATTTATAGTTATAAATTATTAAACTAAATATCTTTTTTGACAAATCGCAAAAAACCACTTATAACAATATTACAATTCTGACTAAAAAATAAGTAAGCAGATTTTAGATGTTAATTTCCCGCAAAATAAGAGGAAAGCAATTATTGAGATTTTACATTTTTCATATCTTTCAACTTTGTTTCAAAAGCTGGGAAAACTACTCTCCAAAGAAAGTAGTTTTCGCTTCAATCTTTTCTATTTATAAGTTTTGAGTAATTACGATGCCAATCTGATATTAGCAAATTTAAGCAATAAAGTTTTAGTACCTTTTTCTTCAAAAGCAATTGTTACTTTTTGGTTATCGCCTGTTCCTGTAATTTTAAGAACTTTTCCTATTCCAAACATATCATGAGTTACTCTGCTACCAACTCTAAAGGAACGCCTTTCTTGGTTGAATTCATCAAAATCTTCTTGATAAAGTTCATCGTAAAAGGCTTTTCTTCTTCTTCCGCCTTTTCTGGTATTTCCTTTATTAAGCTCATGAACAGTTGCAGGGTCTAATTCCTCAATAAATCTTGATTTGCTTTGATATGCGACTTCACCAAATCTATATCTTGATCTTGCATAAGAAATAAACACTTTCTTTTCTGCTCTAGTTAATGCCACATAAAAGAGTCTTCTTTCTTCTTCAATCTGACTATTAGAATCAAATCTTTGATTAAGCGGAAATATATCTTCTTCGCAGCCGGTTATAAACACCAATGGAAATTCCAATCCTTTAGAAGCATGAATTGTCATAAGCGTAACAGAATTTTCTACATCGGAGTATTGATCTAAACCAGTAATTAAAGAAACATCTGCAAGGAAATCGTGAATTGTGGCATTGGGATTTGTTTTACTAAACTCTGCAATACCGGATAACAATTCTTGAACATTATCATATCTTTGCATTGACTCTTGAGAGTTTTCTTCTTTATACATTCTCAAAATACCAAGTTCATCAACTAAAGCTGATGTAAGTTCCAATAAAGATAATTCATTTTTAAGATTGATATATTTATCAAGAAACAATTTGAATTGTTTTACATTTTTCTGGATTCTTTCTTTAACTTCAATTACCTCAAAAACTCTTAACATTGTTGTAAAAAGAGGTATGTCAAGTTTACGCGAAAAGTCAATCATTTTACTAATTGAAGTGTTTCCAATTCCTCTTTGCGGATAATTCATAATTCGTAACAAACTTTCTTCATCATCTTGGTTTGCTATTACTCTTAAATATCCAACAATATCTTTCACTTCTTTTCTTCTGTAAAATTCAACTCCACCTATTATCTTATAAGGAATTTTTTCTCTTCGCAGTGCTTCTTCCAAAGCTCTGGATTGCGAATTCATTCTATACAAAATAGCAATTTCGTTTAATGAAATTTTTCTTGATGTAATTTCCTTTTTAATTCGTTTTGCGATTAAATAAGCTTCATCTTTTTCATCTGTACATCTAAGGACTGATAATTGTTCACCGTCATTGTTTTCAGTCCAAAGTGTTTTCCTAATTTGTCCTGAATTATTTTTTATAATAGAATCGGCAGCTTTTAAAATATTTCCTGTTGAACGATAATTTTGTTCTAACCTAAAAGTTTCTGCTTTAGCAAAATCTTTTTCAAAATTGAGCATATTTTTTATTTCTGCACCACGCCATCCGTAAATACTTTGAGCATCATCACCAACTACACAAATTTTTATTCTTGTTGTGGTAAGATGTTTAAGAAGTTCGTACTGTGCTTTATTGGTATCTTGATATTCATCAACAAGAATATACTTAAATTGTCCTCTGTATTTTGAAAGAATTCTTTGATGATTAGTAAATAGATCAATAGGTTTTAGTAACAAATCATCAAAATCCATTGAGTTATTTTCTTTCAAACGCTTGTTATACTCTAAGTAAACTTCAGCAACTTTCTTCTCAATTAAATCTGTTGCAATATGTTTGCTATATTCTTCGGCAGAAATCATCTGATTTTTCAAGTAGCTTATTCTACTTTGTATTTTAGAAGCATTTAAGCTATCAATACTGATATTTAAACCTTGTAAACAGCTATTTACCAAAGCAACTGAATCTTCTCTGTCGTAAATTGAAAAATTTTCTTCATAACCTATTTTTTTAGCTTCTGCTCTTAATATTCTGGCAAAAATTGAATGGAAAGTACCCATCCAAATTTCATGTGCTTTTTTCCCAACAAGCTGAATTATTCGGTCTTTCATCTCTTTAGCTGCTTTATTTGTAAAGGTTAGGGCTAATATTGAAGACGGTTGAAAGCCATTTTCGATTAAATAAGCTATTTTGTATGTTAAAACTCTGGTTTTTCCTGAGCCGGCTCCGGCTACAATCATGTGTGGAGCAGTATTGAACTTTACTGCAGTTTTTTGTTGTTCATTTAGATCATTTAGTATTTTCAAAGTTAACCTCATTTTTGCAAGACCGCAAAGTTAAGCATTTTCGAAAGCAATTTCAAAAATAATGTATAATTTTAAGAAATTATTATTAAATAATCAGAGTTATTAAAATAAAAAATCTGTCGGTTTGTCGATTTTTTAATTATTCGCTTTCTTATGATATTCATATATTATTGTTAAATCGGAACTTTAAATTAGCTCGGAATATATAAACAAAAAATCCCGCAATTGTTTACGGGATTTTTCTTAACACTAATTTTGTTGTACCGCTTTTACAGCTTCTTCAGACATTTCCATGCCCCGCCGTAAAGCTTGCTCATTAAGAGGAATAAGATGATGATATCTTTCGGGCAATACTTGTTTTAAGCCTTCGAGAATATTCGGTATTTCAATAATGGGTCTTTGCTGCAAGTAAGCACCAAGCATAATCATATTCATAATTTTGGTATTTTTCATTTTGGCAGCTTCTTTAGTTGCATCTATTGAAATAATTTCTATATCAGTTCTTGTAGGCGGATTAATTATATTATTTGATTCGTAAATTAATAATCCGTTTGGTTTAACCGCACTTTCAAATTTATCCAAAGATGGTTGATTGAGTGCTATAACTGTATCAAATTTAGAAATAATAGGCGAACTGATTTTTGTATCGCTGATAATTGCCATACAGTTTGCTGTTCCGCCACGCATTTCGGGTCCGTAAGAAGGCATCCAACTTACTTCTTTATTTTCAATCATTCCGGAATAACAAAGTATCATTCCCATAGAAAGAACACCTTGTCCCCCAAAACCTGCAATAATAATTTCTTGAGTCATTTTTATTTCCTCCTTTCGGGTTTTTTAATATCACCGAGCGGATAGAACGGAAGCATATTTTCGTCTAACCAATGATTCGATTCAATTGGTGTCATTTTCCAGTTAGAGGGACAGTTAGTTACAACTTCAATAAAGCTTGTTCCTTTTTTATCTTTTTGATATTGAAAACCTTTCTCAATTGCTTTCTTTGCTTTACGAACATTAGCAGGCTTATGAACTGATTGACGTGTAACATAATAAGTTCCGGGCAATTGAGCAACAAGTTCAGTAATTTTTAATGGAGCACCCATTGTTGCAACATCTCTACCGTAAGGAGAAGTTGTAGATTTCATTCCGGGCAATGTAGTGGGAGCCATTTGTCCACCGGTCATTCCGTAAATACCGTTATTAATAAAAACAATAAGTACATTTTCTCCTCTGTTACAAGTGTGGATTGTTTCACCGGTTCCTATTGCTGCAAGATCACCATCACCTTGATAAGAAAAAACATATTTTTCGGGCATTACTCTTTTTATTCCTGTTGCTACTGCAGATGCTCTTCCATGTGCGGCTTCGGACATATCAATATTTAAATAATTGTATGCAAGTACGGCACAACCAACAGGAGCAACACCAATTGTTTCGGATTGAATTCCCATTTCATCTATAACTTCTGCAATTAAACGATGAACTACTCCGTGACCACATCCCGGACAATAATGCATTGTAACATCTATTAAAGTTCCCGGTTTTTCATAAACTATATTTTCTTCTTGAAATAATTCTTCATGAACTTCTCTTAACTCATGTTCATAATGTTGATCATCCATTAACGCTCTTTCATTCATACAGCAACCCCCACTAATTTTTCTTCGAGTACATTTAATATTTCTTCAGGATCAGGAACAATTCCTCCCATTCTTCCATAAAACTCAACAGGCACTTTTCCGTTTACTGCGAGTCTTACATCTTCAACCATTTGTCCGGCATTCATTTCCACATCAAGAATCCCCTTTACTTTTCCGGCATAATCGTTAATAATTTGTGAAGGAAACGGAAAGAGTGTAATTGGTCTAATAACACCGACTTTAATTCCCTTTTCTCTTGCAAGTTGAGCTGCTTTACTACAGATTCTTGCAACTAATCCGTAAGCTGTTATAATGTAATCAGCATCTTCACAATCGATTGTTTCGTATCTTATTTCGTTTTTTTCTATTTCTTTATATTTCTTTTGAAGTTTTACATTAATTTCTTCCATTTTTTCTGATTTCAAGTGCAGGGAAGTAATAGAATTTTTAGGTCTGTCTTCGATTTTGCCTGTGATAGCCCAAGGCAGTTTTTCGAATGTTCTTTCTTCTTGCGGAGCCAATTCAACTTTTTCCATCATCTGTCCGAGAGCACCATCAGTTAAGATCATTGAAGGAATTCTATATTTAAATGCAAGTTCAAAACCGAGTTTTACAAAATCAGCCATTTCTTGAACTGTTGCAGGAGCAAGTACAAGCAATTTGTAATCTCCGTGTCCTCCACCTTTAACCGCTTGAAAATAATCTGCTTGGCTTGGTTGGATTGTACCGAGACCTGGTCCACCTCTGTTTACGTTTACTAATAAGCAAGGTAACTCCGCACAAGCGATGTAAGAAACTCCTTCCATCATCAAGCTCATACCGGGGCTTGATGAAGATGTCATAATTTTTTTGCCTGTTCCGGCTGCACCATAAACCATATTAATAGAAGCAACTTCACTTTCCGCTTGAAGCACAACCATTCCGGTTCTTTTTTCCGCTTCGCGACTTAAATATTCCAAAACTTCTGATTGAGGAGTAATAGGATAGCCAAAATAAGCATCGCAGCCTGCCCTAATGGCAGCTTCTGCCATAGCTTCATTTCCTTTCATTAATTTGAGGTCTTTTTTCATTCATTCACCTCAATTCTCATATCTCTATTAACATTTTTAACTTCAGCTATTTTCTTTCTACCTTTATTTGTACTTCTGTAAACGGTTATTCCTCCTTCGGGACATACGAGTGCACAATTTGTACATCCAGTACAATTATCATCAACTTTTACGATATATAAATAACCTTTACTATTTACTTGGCGAGCTGTTTCGAGACTTCCTTGCGAGCAAGCTTCCACACAGAGTTCGCAACCTTTACATTTTTCGATATCAATTATAATATCGCCTTTAACTTTTGCCATAAGTTCTCCTATTTTTAACCTTATATAATCTAATGATATAAGTTTTATGCCAAAAAACCTAATAAATATTCATATTTTTTATTTTTTTTATAAATCTTTGTTTAAGAGTTATAGGAGCAATTTTTTCGGAAAACTGATAAAGTTGATTTAAAAAATATTAAATAATAATTTACCAATTATGAGAAAAAAAGAATTTCTGTTGAGAATACTTAATAATTTTAAATGTTATAATAAATATTCGTTAAAATATTATTCTCACTTTTAGAATAAATTTCTAACAATAATTTAACTTTGAATATTTTATCAATATCCTTAACTTTGAATTCGATCAATTAAATATAGTAGAAAAGGGCCTATAATTCTTAGAAAAATATGAGAAGATATTTAATAAAATACTTAACTCTTATCTTTGTACTTTTTACAAACTATTCCTTTAGTCAACACAACTTACAAAAGAAAACAGATAGCATGTTTACTATTATTGTTAATAGACCCGATACAAAAAATAAAGTTGATGAACTTACAATTTTGTTTAAAAATGCTGCAAAAAAGGGATATGTAAATTACGAGATTATAGATAGTGCTATCAGCATAGGTGATAAATTATTTTATATTGAAGGATTAGGGAAAGCTTACCAAAGGAAAGGTTTAACAGCAAGGTATAACTATGATTACTATACTGCTATTGAAAATCATAAGAGAGCATTAACTTATCTGGAACAAACTATTGATACAATTGAAACTATAAAATGTCTTAACAATATTGGAGTTGCCTACAGAAGAGTAAATATAGAAGATAAATCCTTTGATTACTACTTTAAGGCTTATAAACTATCAGAAAAAATCAATTTAACATCCAGTCAGGCTATTGCATTAAATGGAATTGGAAATATATTTATCGACATTAAAAAATATAAAACTGCTCTATACTATTTTAAAAAAGCTTTGCAATTAGAAGTTTCTAATAATAATAAACAAGGTATAGAATATGATTTGGCAAATATCGGAGAAACTAACATATACATGGGGAATTATGATTCCGCTAAAGTCTATTTAGAAAGAGCCTTGCAATATGCAAAACAACGAAAAAAATGAATAAAGCCGGACCTGAACTAAATCTGTTAGGTTTGCTATACCAAAAACAAGAAAAATATAATATATTTTTATTATAAGCAGGCAGCTAAGTTATTTTTAAAGGATAAAAATTATCGATATTTATCAAACACTCTGATAAATATAGGAAACAATCAAATACACCAAGCTAATTACGAGACAGGATTAAAAAATATACAAACATGACTAAAATACGCAGCGAAAATAAGTTCTAAAGAAAATGTATTACTTGGCAATAACGCACTTATAAACTACTATGAACTAAAAAGAAATTTCAAAAAGGCTTTTGAAATACAAAAACTTACAATAAACATAAAAGACAGTATTCTTAATGAAACTTCGCTAAAAAGTATTATCAGTTCACAAATAGAACAACAAAGTTTAGATAAAGAAAAAAAATAAAAAAATTATCCAAAGAGAAAAAAGAATTTGTAAACCAAGCAAAAAACAATTTCCAAAAATTAATTTATGCTATTGTACTCGGTATTTTAGCTTTTGTATCAGCTATAGCCATTTATTTTATAAATAGACGCAAATCAGAATTAAAATTGAAAAAAATGAAAGAGGAATTGCAGTTTTATGTAAAACAGATAGAAATAAATTCCAAATTTCCCAAGGAGGAAAAAACACTAAAAGAACAACTTAAAGACTTTCAACTCTCACAAAGAGAACTTGAAGTACTTAAATTTCTCTTAAAAGGAAACACAAATAAACAAATATCCGAAGAACTTTACATCTCTATAAATACGGTAAAATCTCATATAAAAAACATTTACGGCAAAATGGATGTACGAAATAGAATACAAGTTATCCAAAAAATAAAAGAAAACACAAACTTGATAGAATAATTAAAATGCTAAAACTCGCATTTCAAACTTATTATCATTTAGTTCTCATAAAAACATAACCCCATATATTCTAAATAAATTAAAACTGAAAAACTACAAATTCACCCTTACGGGTGATAAAAATCACCTACTATTATTATAAAAATATCCTAAAATTTTTCTACTTTTACATTTGATTAATTTCTTATCAAACATTTTAATAAAAAAAGAGAACACTTATGAAAAAATTTTTATTAATTTTCGGAACAATAATATTAAATCTTGCACTCGCACAACCAACAGAAGCCCAATTTTGGAAAAAATTAAAAGAACACGCTAAAAAGAAAATTGAAAAAGAAGCGGAAGAACGCACACAAAAACGTGTAGATAAAGGTATAGACAAAGTATTTGACGAAACTGAAGATGCAATAGATGGAAAAGGAGAAAAAGATCCTCAACAGAATAGCAATGATAAGGAACAACAAGACGGTAATGCCCCAGGACAGGAAGAAAACACAAATAACCAACAAGCTCAACATAAAAAGCATACGCCCAAAGTGGTATGGAGTAAGTTCGACTTTGTGCCCGGCGACGAGATCATTTTTGAAGACGGTCCTTCACCGATGGAAGAAAACGGCGAATTATATGAGAGAGCGTTACGGCACTATTATTCCTTATCTTAAAAACAGAAAAGAAGATTACCTGCCCGATGTGTTTACCATAGAAATGGATTTGTATTTTGCTCCGAGTTATACTGCGTATCATCTTTATTTGTTTGATACTAAAAATCAAGAAAATCAAGGTATGGAAACAGGGGATTATGGTGATTGTCAAATATCTGTTTATGCGAATAATGTTTATACGAGAACAACCGGCAGCAAAAATCTTCCGGGAACAGATAGCGATAATTTAGAAGAAGGAGGAAATCCGGTTTGGAGACATATATCTATAGCCTATACCAAGGGTAAGTTAAAGGTATACATGGATGATACCCGTTTGGTAAATATTCCTCATTTTGAAGGTAATCCTTCAGGGTTTACAATTGTTGGTTCAGGAAATGGTGCTCCCGAAGAGATGCGTTTTATCAAAAATGTACGTATTGCCAAAGGTGGTGTAAAATACTATGACCGCGTGATGCAAGATGGTAAAATT
>PDWI01000211.1_pt1 | contig 89047 bp, 83 predicted proteins | sample 1430891 | NCBI WGS metagenome assembly PDWI01 (sample SAMN01162508, study PRJNA174530) | Oral metagenome, whole genome shotgun sequencing project. | biome: Marine environment; feature: Marine mammal; material: Swab sample of the gingival sulcus; isolation source: swab sample of gingival sulcus... | reverse complement strand
AAAACACAAAATATGCCGAAAAAATTCATCCTAATTATGATTTTACAAAAGCAGAGATAATTTGGGCTGTAAGAAGAGAAATGGCAATGACAGTAGAAGATGTTTTAGCGCGCCGTGTTCGTCTTTTATTTCTTGATGCACGTGCTGCAATTGATTGTGCACATAAAACAGCAGAAATAATGGCAAAAGAATTAGGATACGACAATAACTGGATAGAAACACAAACTAACGAATTTAAAAATCTCGCAAAAAACTATTTACTTGTAGAGTATATTTAATTAGTTTTAGGAAAAATAATCAAGTTAAAAAGCCTTTCTAAATTTTAGAAAGGCTTTTTTATGCTTTTAATTTACTTATGTCTCATTTTCTTTGATACAGTTAGATAACAATTTATTTGATAATGGATAAAACTATAGATACTTATTCTAATGGTAAAGAGAGATAAGAGCATAATGTATTTATAGTTAATTCTTGTTGAGGTAATCCTTTATAAAAGCACATTTCTTGCCGATTTCTTCTCTTTAAAAAGAGAAATAGCTGACCGTTAAAAGCCAAAGGCTTATAGTTTGTTTTTAAGAATTTATTTTGCTTTTTTACATGCACAGAATGAAAAGGAATTTAATTATTAGTAGGTTTCTAAATCTTTACTTTAGTAAATAAAAAAAACTCGCTTCCGAAAAGGGAAGCGAGTCTTAAAGGTTCTTTCAACAAATTTGCTTAAAAATTAATTTGTACTCTTCCTTTAAATATTCCAATATTTTCATCAAGAGGAGTTTTTTGATTATCAACATCCATATAATCATAATTCATACGGAACATAACATTTGAACTTAAATAGTAGTTAACAGCAAAACTATAAGTAGTTGCTTTACCACCTTGAATACTCATATTTCCATAACCACCTAATGCTGCATTTAAATCAGGATCTCCATAAGCCCCATTAAAATAAGTACCATCAATATCATTTAAGTTAGTATGATCGTAACGTACCAAAAATTCAATAGAACCGGCTTTTGGTCTATGAATATATGATGTTGAAGAATTGTATTTGTATTTATCGCCTAATAAAAATCCTAATTGAGCATAATAAGCTTTAGTCTCTATATCTCTTAACTCTCCGTACCAATCTGGATAATCTTGTGGTTTTATTGGCCATGCATATCCGCCGCCGCCATCGGTGAATGTCCAGTAAGGATTGTCTTTCATAAGTCTTAAAGCATAGTCATCGTCTCTTGTTACAGTAGCTTGTGTATATTCTGCTTGCAACATAAAAGGTCCGCTTAAAGTAACGGTTTGGAAATTAAATCTCATATCTGTTTGGGCACCCTTCATTGTAGCATTTAAGAATTTGTGTTCAGGGCCTGCCGCATAAGTAACTACGCGATTAAAATCGTCATCATTAAAATCTTCACTAAAACCGTTTGCTTCTGGTTCTCTGTAAGTAAATGAACCACCTAATTGCAATGTGAAGTCTTTATTTTGAAAAGGAGCGTAAGCAACTTTAGTGGATGTAGAAAAACCTTGGTCGCCTTTATTATGGTTATTTACTGAACCAGCAAATAAACCTGTTGATAAGTATATTTTTTGAGTATAGAAAGTGTAGCCTAAACCAATACTACGACCAATACCCATTGCTTGAGTTGTGTTAGAAGAACCAATAAATCTTAAGTTCTTGCTTGTTTCTGATGCTTCAATACCAAAAGGTTCAAAGAAATTACCAACAGTAAAAACACTATTTTTTTTGTGATTAAATCTTAAGAATGCATCTTTAATATTAACTTTATTATTACCAAAGCCAATATTTACTTTAGCATTCCATTTTCCCCATCTTATACTGGTTCCAAATCTAATATCATCAATTGATAAATCTGAACTTAAATCTGTAGCATCATCAATGTAATGAACACCATCCATGTATATTCTACCGTTAATACTAACTTGATATTCATTGTCAGAGGAGGTTAGTTTAATTCCTCCATTAGGATTTTCTACTGAAATATTTTTTTCTTGAGCATTTACTCCTAAGAAAAATATTATTGAGAAAATAGTTGTCATATATAATTTTCTAAACATAATTTACCTAAATTTTTATTGTTTATAATATTGTTATAGTATAGTAATTTATAATATAGATTAATATCCTAAATCGTTTAATACTGCTTGAGCGGTTCCTATAACTTCACGATCCTGATAATTCAAAGATAAATCAGTAAGATTAGTAAATGCACCATCAATAAACATATTACGGTTTACATCATATTGAAAATCACCTTTTACTTTTCTTTCAGGATTTGTAAAACGTGAAATTCCTCCATAAAAATAATCTCCATTATACTTTCTTAACTGATCTTCTGTATCAAAAGAATAAGCATGAACAAGCATTCCTGCTCTGTGGTACATTTCACACATCCAAGGCTCAGTTAAATCCGGATAATTATTAGGTTTTCCTTTGATAGAAGGACCAACAATTTGACAATTATATTCTACAGAAAAATTAATAAATTCAGCTAACGATTCAATGCTATTAGATGGTCTTACATAGGAAGAACTTTCAGACTCCCAGAGTAACATACATTTTGGTATTCCAGGCAATTCTTTTTCTAATGCAACAATTGACTGACGAGAGAAAGATTGTAAAATAAAACGACCTTTTGTATTAGCTACTTGAACTTTCCCGGGTACTGTTGCAATAGTTTTTGGATTTGCAGTAATATTCCATCCTTGTTCTGTTAATACTTTTGCTAAATCAGCTTCCATATTTGGGAATAAATAAGGTTCTTTAGTTTCAGCATAAACGCCTGGTCTGTTTCCATTATCTTGAGGATCTATTTCAAACTCATAATATCCTGCCCATTGACCTTGATCATTTAAGCGAGTCATATCTTTCACAGGTTCTCCGTTTGCATCACGTTTAATTTTATAACCTTCAGCAATCTTAAATACTTCTTCTAAAGTTGCAATTTTTTGTCCAACAAATGATTGACGAGCATTTTCTGGTACTTCAAGGTTAAACCAAGAACCTGCGTCAAGTTCTCTTATTTGTGCTAGAGTAAAATAACTTACAGGATAATCTTCTTTACCCGGAAAAGTACTTTCAATATTAGAAGTTCTTCTTAAATTATCATCATGAAGAGCTAACAATACACCATCTTTAGTTCTTTGTAAATCAATTTCAAGATAATCTGCACCCATATTTCTAGCCCACCTAAAAGCAGCTTCAGTTTCTTCAGGAGTCCAGAAAGTAGAACCTCTGTGTGCAATGATAATGTCTTTTTTTACATAATCTCTAACTATTTTTGCTTCTGCACTTAGTTCTTTTATAGGATAAGTTTTGTAGAGATTAAATTCATTGTAATCAGGAGTGTTAACATCACAACTGACTAATCCTATTGTACAAAAAGCTATTAAGCCTAGACAAAGGTTTTTTAATTTAGTTTTGTTCATAGTTCCCTCATTTTATTAAGAAGTAATTTTACTTAATTTTAATTTGTATTTTTTTTACTTACAGTTGATTATTCTAAAGTCATTAGGGTAAATAAAGATATTTTCAAAAAAGTTTCCCCTAAAAGTATTTGCAAAAAGTAAAGAGATAGTAATTATTATATATTTATCTTCTTTTCTTAGTTACAAAAATCTTTATGGTTTTATTTTTCCATTATCCTCCATTTTGTTATATATTAATCTATTTATGATTTTTTAAATAACATTTAAGTAGTAACTCTATTTTCTTGTTTCCATGCTAATGCAATAAACACAATAGATAATATACACGCAGCAAGCAATACTATAAAACCACCGTCCCAGCCGAAACTATCTACAACAAAACCCATTGCAATATTTGCAAACAATGCTCCGCCTAAATAACCAAACAAACCTGTTAAACCGGCAGCCGTACCAGCAGCTTTTTTAGGAACTAGATCTAATGCGTGAACACCTATTAACATTACAGGACCATAAATCAAAAATCCTATAGAAATTAAAGCTATATTATCTATTAATGGATTTCCCGGAGGATTTTTCCAATAAACAAAGACAGCAACTGTAACAAAAAGCATATAAAGAATACTTGCCGGAGCTCTTTTTCCCTTAAAGACTTTATCACTTATAAAACCGCAGAGAAGTGTTCCTGGTATCCCGGCATATTCATATAGGAAATAAGACCAACCAGTTTCTGAAATGGAAAAGTGTTTTGCTTCTTCTAAATAAGTTGGTGCCCAATCTAAAACCCCGTACCTAACTAAATATACAAAAGCGTTTGCAAATGCTATTGCCCAAAGAACTTTGTTCTTAAGAACATAGGTAAGAAAAATATCTTTTGCAGAAAATTCTTTTTCTTGTTTTTCTGAGTAATTTGGGGGATAATCATTTTTATATTTTTCGATGTTTGGCAATCCACAAGATTGTGGTGTGTCTCTTACAAGTAAATAAGCTAAAAGAGCTACAAAAATTGCTACAATTCCCGGAAAATAAAATTTACTGTGCCAATCACCAAAAATTGAAACACCTAAAATAGCAAGTGGTCCAATAAGTCCACCACCAATATTATGTGCAACATTCCAAATAGACATTTTGGTTCCGCGTTCAGTTGTAGAAAACCAATGAACCATAACTCTTCCTGAAGGAGGCCAGCCCATACCTTGAAACCAACCGTTTAGCAGTAAAAGAGCAAACATAATCATAATGGAAGATGTAGCAAAAGGGAAAACTCCTATTGATATCATTGTTAGAGCAGATAAGAGTAATCCGATTGACATAAATTTACGGGCATCACTTCTATCGGATAAGTTGCCCATAAAAAATTTACTAAATCCGTAAGCAATAGAAACACCCGAAAGTGCTATTCCTAATTCTCCTCTAGAAAAACCTTGCTCTATTAAATTTGGCATAGCAAGTGAGAAGTTTTTACGTACTAAATAATAACCAGCATAACCAAAAAAGATTCCAAGAAATACCTGTAATCGTAATTTTTTATAATTCTTATCAATTTCTTTTTCAGGTAATAATTCTTTGTGTGCAGCAGGTTTAAGAAAATTTATCATTTTGCTTCCCTTACTAATTATGAAAATTTTGATTTTATTTACTTTCGTTTGCTTATTTTAATTATCATATATGCAACTAAGTGAAAGTAAAAATAAGCTTTTTTATACAAATTACAAAATTATTTCAATATATTTTTCTATTAAAATAGCACTATTTAGTATTTAAATTGGGGAGTGTTGGGTTTTTATGCTTTTTTAGCAATAAATTCGTAAATTTTATTTTAAGAAATTTTTTTTATTTATTATTTATTTCTGCTTTCGTTTCAAAATATAAAACTAATAATATACTTTTCTTATATATAATTAAAATCTATTTTATACAGTATACGAAAGGAACCAATAATTTTATGTTTTTGATGGATTTATTTGAAGTGTGTAACTTATTTTTATTGGGTACTTAAGTTTAACGATAAAAGTAATTCATAATTACTTTTTTTAGCAAAAAAAGAAAAGTATTTTGGTAACTCAGACTTTCCAGTCTGAGAGAGGATACCCAGATTTAAAAGTCTATGCTACCAGAAAGCAATATGCCGGAACAAATCCGGCATAGAAAATAGTTTTTTATATTTTAGAAAATAGATACTCTGATATAAAGTATTAATGACAAAATAGAAGAATTACTCTAACGACTCAGAAGAGGGAGTGTTTGCTTTAATATTTTCAAATTTATCTTGAAGTTTATCGGGATTGTGAATTAATGTTGGTAAACATTGCGTACAAATCCAAGTTGGTGTTTGTGAGTAAGTTATTGATACTAATGGAACAATATTTTCTTCTCTTTCACAACTTATACATTTATGTATTTTACTCATTATTTCTCCTTTATATTATTTCTCTTTCAACTTCATAGTAGTTCTACTTTTTTGTTTAAGTAAGAGTATATTTCCCAACTTTATAAAATCTTAATAACAGCATTTTTAGAGAATGTTTACTATCTCAATTTTAATATGATTTACCTTGTTAAGAAAATAACATATAGCTAAATATTTTTTACAAAACTTAAAAGTAAATCTTCTTCAAATTGATTAGCCATAAGTTGCATTCCGATAGGTAATCCTGAACTGTCTTTTCCAATTGGAATATTGATTCCGGGAATTCCTGCAAGGTTTGCTGATGTTGTATAAATATCTCCCAAGTACATTTCCAACGGATCTTCCATTTTTTCGCCTATTTTGTATGCGGTAGTTGGAGTTGTAGGTGCCAAAATTATATCAACATTTTTAAAAGCTTTCTTAAAATCATCTCTAATCAATCTTCTTACTTTTTGTGCTTTTTTGTAATAAGCGTCATAATATCCGGCTGAAAGGACATAAGTACCAAGCATTATCCTTCTTTTAACTTCTGTTCCAAATCCTTCGGATCTTGATTTGGTGTACATTTGTTTTAAGCTTACTTTTTCTTTTGTTCTGTAGCCGTATCTTGCTCCATCATATCGTGCAAGATTTGAAGAAGCTTCGGCAGTAGTTAAAATATAATATGTAGCAATTGAATATTCTAAATGGGGAAGTGTAATTTCTTCAATTGAATATCCTTTTGTTCTAAGAATTTCTATTTGCTCGTTTATTTCTTTTTTAATTTCAGGGTTTAATCCTTTGCCAAAGTATTCTTTTGGAATTCCAATCTTAATATTTTCAATAGATTTTGAAAATAAGCTATAATTTGGAACTTCAATATTTTCAGAAGTGGAGTCATTTTCATCATATCCTGAAATAACTTCGTGTACTAATGCTATATCTTCAATATTGTTTGCAAAAGCTCCAATTGAATCGAATGATGAGGCGAATGCAGTTAATCCATATCTGGAAACTCTACCGTAACTTGGTTTTAATCCATAAACACCACAAAAGGAAGCCGGTTGACGAATTGACCCGCCAGTATCTGTGCCTAATGAAACATCGCATAAATTTGCTGCAACTGCTGTTGCTGAACCGCCACTTGATCCACCAGGTACATATTTTTTATTTATTGGATTTTTTACTGAACCAAAGTGTGAATTTTCATTTGAAGAGCCCATTGCAAATTCATCACAATTAGTTTTCCCAATAATAATTGCATCTTCGTCAATTAATTTTTGAACACTGGTTGCTGTATAAAGAGATTCGAAATTCTCTAATATTTTTGAAGAGCAAGTAAGTTTTTTCTTTTTTATCGAAAGAACATCTTTGATCGCAATTACCATTCCGGCAAGTCTTCCTGCAGTTCCATCTTTAATTTTTTGTCCTATTTTTTCGGTACTATCTAATGCTTCGTTATATATATAATTAAAAACGTTAAGATCTTTTTTCTCTTCAATTTGATTAAGAAAATATTGTACGTTTTCTTTTAAAGACAAATTTCCGTTTTTTATTTGTTCAAGTTTTTCGGGGTAATTATTATAAGTAATCAATCAGCACTATACCTTTATTTCTTCGTATCAGAGTTTACATCTTCTTTAATTTCTGTTATATCTTCTTCAACTTCTTTAACAGCTTTTTTGAATTCTTTCATTCCTTTGCCAATACCTTGAGCAAGCTCAGGTATTTTTTTAGCTCCAAAAAGTAAAACTATTGCAACAATTATTAGAATTACTTCTGTTGCTCCTAAACTTCCAAACATATTTTCCTCGTATTTATTTTGTTATTAGTTAAGATCAAAAATTCTAAGAAAAAATCTTTTTAAAAAAATGTCTAAAAATGCCTAATAGTACAATACCTAAAAAAATGTAAAAAAGTGCTGTTCCATCTGTTAGGAAAGTAAGGACTAAACCAACAATAGCCAAAATCAAGTATAAAGGTTTACCTCGTAAAGTTGATTTATTAAGTTTGGGGAAAGCGGCATATTTGATACTACTAACCATAGCTATTGAAACTAGAATAATTAAAGGTATTGAAACATAATGCAATGGTTGGTAAAACTCGCCATTGTTATGTACATAATAAACAAACATAGCAATGGTAATTGCCGAAAGCGGAATTGGTAGTCCTGTAAAGTCTCCCTTTGTTTCAATTTCTTCTAACTGAGAATTGAAACGAGCAAGACGAAATGCTCCAAAAATTAAAGGCATTGCACTAATTATAATTCCAATTACATCAAATTTATTTAAATGAAAGCTATAAATTAAAAATGAAGGAGCTGCTCCAAAACTAACTACATCTGCTAAGGAATCTAATTCTACACCAAATTGACTTGTAGTTTTTAATAATCGTGCTACAATGCCATCAAGTAGGTCAAAAATTGAAGCACCAAAAATCATAATGGCTGCAAGTTGGAAATCACCATGACTCGTAAAAATAATGGAGAGGAATCCACATAATAAATTAAGTGCAGTTATAGTATTTGGGATGTATGATTTTTTTATCATTCTTTTATCTCGAATAATATTGTTTCTCCGGCAGTAGTTACATCTCCTTCTTTAACTTTTAGATCCCATTTTTTAGGAACAATTACATCTACTCTACTGCCAAATTTTATCATCCCAAAACGTTCGCCAATCTTAACAGAATCACTTTCTTTTAAATCATAAATAATTCTTCTTGCTACCATTCCTGCAACTTGAGTAAATAGAATTTTACCGAATTTTGAAGTTATTCCAATTTCAGATCGTTCATTCCTTTCATCGGCTTTATCATGCGATGCAACCAAATATTCTCCATGTACATATTTAAGATAATCAACAGTTCCATCAATAGGTATTCTATTAACATGTACATTTAATGGCGACATAAAAATAGAAATTTGAGTTGCTTCTTCATTAAGAAACTTTTCTTCATTAACATCTTTAATAATAATTACTTTCCCATCTGCCGGAGAAACTAAAATATTATCACCTTTAGGTGTTATTCTTTCAGGATCTCTAAAAAATTGCAGAGTAAATATTAAAATAAAAATACCAACAGCAAATAAAGTATATTTGCCATATTGATTTTGAATGAAAAAAGATACAGCAATTAACAAAAATGAAATTAATGAAAATACTCCAATCGTATTATAACCATATTTGGTTAGCATTAAATATCTCGTCTTTTTTATTTAAATAACAAAACTAATATATAATTACTAGAATTTCATTAAATTTAATTATATAAAAAATAATAAAAAATAAAATATAACGGAGGAAATATGAAAGGTAATATGGCTGGTATGATGAAGCAAATTCAAAAAATGCAAGCTGAAATGCAAAAAACTCAGGACGAACTAGCAAATAAAACCGTTGTAGCTGAAAGTGGTGGTGGAATGGTTAAAGCAACTTGTAATGGACAAAAAGAAATTGTTGCTTTAGAAATTGATGAAGAAATTGCAAAATCGGGCGATAAAGAAATGATGGAAGACCTTATTGTTGCTGCTGTTAATAAATCTTTAGAAGCTGCTGGTAAAATGGCAGAAGAAGAATTGGGTAATGTTACAAAAGGTATGATTCCACCAGGATTAAACATTCCGGGATTTTAATTGGAAATTGCAGAACCATTAAGAGTAGTTATTGAAGAACTGAGCAAACTTCCTTCTATAGGAAAAAAGAGTGCTCAGCGTTTAGCTCTTCATTTAGTAAAAAAAGAAAAGCAAGAGTTAGAAGAACTAATTTCTGCGTTAACTGAATTGAAGGATAATATAAAGTTTTGCGAAATATGTTATAATATTTCTTCAAACGAAATTTGTAATATTTGTAATAATCCCAAAAGGGATAATTCTACAATTTGTATTGTGGAAGAGGCAAGTGATGTAATTGCAATAGAAAACACTAATGAATTTAGTGGGAAATATCATGTGTTGGGTGGTGTTCTTTCACCACTTGCCGGAGTTGGGGTTGAAGATTTAAAAGTAAAAGAATTATTAGATAGATTAAGAAATGATGAAGTAAAAGAAATAATTCTTGCATTAAATCCTAATACTGAAGGTGAGACTACAAGTCTTTATTTAGCTAAATTGTTAAAATCATTAGGTATAAAAATAACCAGATTAGCGCGTGGATTACCAATTGGTGGAGACCTTGAATTTACAGATGAAGCAACAATAGGCAGAGCTGTACTAAATAGAATAAATATGTAGATGAAAAACGAATGGTATAAAGATTGGTTTGCATCGGAAGATTATTTAGATGTTTATCATCACAGAAATTCTGAAGATGCAGATAAATTATTTACACTTATTTTGGGAAATACAAATCTTAGAAAAAGTGCTAAAGTTTTAGATGCAGCTTGTGGGGCAGGAAGGCACTCTCTTAAATTTGCAGAAAATGGCTTTGAGGTTGATGGATTTGATTTGAGTGATACTCTTCTAAAAATTGCTAAAAAAGAAGCTAATTACCGAAATTTGCCTATTAGCTTTTATAGAGCGGATTTAAGAAATTTTAGTTCTGATAAAGAATTTGATTTGGTTGTGAATCTCTTTACAAGTTTTGGATATTTTGATACAGACGAAGAAAATTTTGAGTTTCCGCTTAATGCTTTTAAAATGTTGAAGAAAAATGGCTATTATGTTCTTGATTATTTGAATAAACTCTATGTTGAGCAGAATTTAGTTGCTTCTTCCGAAAAGAATGTTAATGGAAAAGAAATTTTTGAAAAACGTAGAATAGAAAAGGGAAGAGTAATAAAAAATATTTGTATTTCAAAAAGAAATGAGAAATACGAATATCTAGAATCAGTAAAACTATATTCAAAAGATGAAATAATTTCTGAATTTGACAAAATTGGATTTTCTGTGAAAGAAGTTTTTGGAAATTATTTAGGAAAACCATACGAAAAAAATACTTCGGAAAGATGTATAATTATTTTTCAAAAATAGTATTAGGATTTCTTTTCTTAGTTCAGCTCTCATCTTGTGATCTTTTATCAACAAGAGATGCCGAAGAGCCTGAGGTTGGCAGATCATCATATATAATTGCAACAACACCGGACCAACTATTTACCAATCTTAGAAATGCCTTTGCAGAAAAAGTTGAAAAAGACTATATGAGCAGTTTTGTAGATAGTTCATTTCTTAAAATTCCATATCAATTTATTCCATCATCAGAAGCTGCATATAAATATTCTTCCTTAAATGAATGGGATTTAGATGCGGAAGAAACGTATTTTAGAAATTTGATTACAAAAATTGGTGAGAATTCTAACGTAGTTTTAAGATTAGAATTAATTTCAAATTCTATTGAAGGAAATGTTGAAAACAGAAATTATAATTACACAATTTCTATTCCTTTTATTGATGAAACAACTTCGCAGTTTTATGAAGGAAATGCTTTTTTTAAAGTCATTTTAGATGAAAATAATCAGTGGGTAATTACTGAATGGAGAGATACAAAAATAAATGAAAATCCTTCTTGGAGTGAATTAAAAGGACTTTTTTATATATTTTAATCTATGCTGAAAATTAAGTGGTTTATATTATTATGTTTGTTAAGTATTCAGTTTGGATGTGTAAATCCTTTTGCTCCCAAATTAGATGAAGATCTAGGAAGCGAAGGTTCCTTAATTAGTGAACTTAAAGATATTGAAGGTGTTTTTCAGAATTTGCAGTATTCTTACACTTTTAAGGATACAACAATTTACGGTGAATTATTAAGTAATAATTTCACATTTAGTTATAGAGATTATGATAAAGAGATTGATGTTGCTTGGGGTAGAGATGATGAAATGCACTCTACTTACGGATTATTTAATAATTCAGAAAGATTGGATTTAATTTGGAACAATATTGTTGCTATTACTAGTGATTCAACAAATGTTGTAAGAGGTTTTAATTTAACAATAACTTTTAATCCTACAGATGTTATTTTTGTTGATGGCAGAGTAAATTTACAATTAGAAAAATCAGCTGAAACAAAAAAATGGCAAATAATTACATGGATTGATGAATCAAATTTTTAGTATTTTGTAATTTACTTTATAAAAAAGATATTATTATGTTATTCTATTACTTAAAAGAAACAATTAATTCACTTCTTAATTCGAAGTTAGGTTCACTATTAATAATTTTTACAACAGCTATTGCAATTATTTTTGTATCGCTTTCCGCTGGGTTGATAGTCTTTTCATCTACAATTAGCAATAAATTAAAAGATAATATTAGAATTAGTCTCTTTATTAACGATTCTGTGTCTGGGGCTCAATTTGGTAGGTTAGAAAAGGACTTGAAAAATAATGAATTTATAGAATCTTTTAAGTTGGTAGATAAGGACAAAGCTTTAAAAATTATGAATGAGAAAACAGGAGAAGATTTTCTTTCTGTTTTAGAAGCCAATCCGCTTCCTGCATCTTATGTTGTAAAGCTATACTCAGATAGTGTATCTACTTTTACTATTGATCCGATTATTGCTAATTTAAGCAAGATTGCAGGTGTAGATGATGTAGTTTATGATTATAGAATGACACTTAAAATATTGAATTATATAAATTCCTCAAAAAAGATTATTTATGGAAGTGCAATTTTCTTATTCTTGCTTTCAATTTATTTGGTTTACTCCAACAACAAGTTATTAATAAATTCTCGTGTTAATCAATTTAATACAATGAAGTTAGTTGGTGCAAAATTAAGGACTATAAAAATTCCTATTTTTCTAAATGGAATTGTAATGGGAATAATTGCTTCAATAATTTGTATTATTTTGTTTTATTTCTCATATTCATTTCTCTCAAAGTTGTATAATCTTTCACAATTTAAATTCAATCTTTATTATTTCTTAGCTTTTATTGTAGTATTAGGAATGTTATTAGGATTTTTAGGAAGTTATCTTGCAACATTAAATGTTTCTCTAAAAATCAATAAAAAGGTCTAGTTTATTTACAAAGTGTAATTTTTACAGGTAATATTGAACTACTCAGTAATTTTTTTTTCTAAAATGTACTGTTTTATAATGTACTAAAATAATACAAACCTCTCACTAATCACCTCTAATCTTGAGTTAAATCACAAAAATACGCTATTTTTGTAATGGCACAATTTTGGCGTTAACAAACGAAAAAAAATGGGTATCAAATATGTTGAGACATAAGCCAGCAATTCGTGACTTTGAATCAAATCATTCATTATTTTTAGATGATTTGCATGAAGCGGTAACTAAGTTGACAAAGGAATATTCAGAAAAAGCAAAATCCGTTAATATGAATCATGTAAAAACTCATCTTGGAATAGGATATTTTCTAATAATGTCCTTTCTATTTTTGACACTCTTTTTATAGAAATAATAAATTTTCATTTCATTCTTATAAAAGAGTTTTTTACATTACATCATAGTAATTGATTTATTTTGCCCCGTGGTGTAATGGTAACACACAGGTCTCTGACACCTTTGTTTCGGGTTCGAATCCTGACGGGGCAACAGATGATACTAAGAAATTTATTACTGATTGTTTAATTATTGATTTGAATATAGATTTTTTAGAATTGGTATGATACTAAATTTTTTATAAAATTAGAATGATTAACAAAATAATCAATCCAATAGTATAAAATATTTTTTCTGAATGTTTTATTATTTTCTCTTCTATTTTTTCCATATAATTACCTTATTCTGTTCTTACCAATTGTACAATAATCAAGAAAAATATTGTAATAATAAGAAATAAATGGTAGACTTATGTTGATTGCGATCACACAAGGGAGTAATTAATAAATCTGAAAACTCGATTGAATAAAATTTTAGTAATTAACCACTTTCAGAGTTATAATACAATTTATAATAATTCATTCCTCTTACTTTGTCGAATCCTTTTTCTATAAATTGTTGATTTGTTTCGGGATCATTGCTGTTTAATTTAATTTGAATGTCTGTATCAAGTTTTATTAAACTTTTGATGGAGCGTTTTTTACTTTTTACAGAGTTTTGAGCAATAGGGAATGATTCTTTTAGCTCGGTATCTTGTTCACTCTCAAATTTACTTTTATAATTAAAGAACTCGTTTCGCATTAAAGGTTCGTCAAAAATTTCATTTGCGAATTCATTGATATCTAGTTCTTCATTTTTAGAAAGATAATTTATCGATTTGTTAAGAAACGCGATTTGCTCGTCTTTACCTTTTTCATTTACTAATACGTCTTCAGAAAATGATTTTACAAAATCCACATAATTAGAAGTATGGTAATAAAAATCCTTTACAAATTGTAGCTTAAGAAATTTATTTTTCCAATATTCGGTATCATAATTATTATTATCCAAACTTAAAACACGATAACCGTCATCAGCAGAATTATTGATAATCAAACACCCTTTATCAATTCTTTTTGAGCTTACACCTTCATTAATATTTATATCTAGTTTATTACTATTACCGGTAAATTTGAAGAAATTTTGACGTCTTTCAAATTTAAAAATTCCAATTGCATCTGTTAACTTATCTTCAAAAATCATATCACTAAATAGTGCAATTATTACTTCGCCAATTTTTATATGCGGATGTTCCGATTGTTCATATAAATGAATAAGAATATTTTCTGAGATTTTCTCAAAATTACTTTGTTTGTTAAATAACTTGAAAGCATAACTATAAAGATCGTTTAATTTCAAATCGGAGTGATGATGAAATTTATTAATCTCAATTTGCTTAGAAAAAGGTGTAAAGAAATAATTTATAAGATTTGTTGATAATTCATCATTAAGATAGCATAGTTGCTGAGAGATATTATTCTCAATTTTTTTATGTTTATTTCCAACCTTATGAATTATGAGTTTTTCTATGTTTATAGCAGAGTAATCAATCATGATAATAATTTATAATTTTTTTAAAGAGCTGAAAGATAGAGAATTGGCTGGATAAAAGAAAAGAATACCACTAACTAAATTGCACAAAATTTATATATTTTTTTTATTGTGTAAAAATACAATTAACAAAAATAAACTTTGAAGATAAAATCTTAATTAACTACATTAAATTGTTGTTTAATATTTCTCAAGTACAAACCGTTTATATTAAATATTTATGTTATTATTGAACATTATATTTTAACTCTTTTCTTATGGAGAATTATGGTAAATAAAGAAGATTTACAAATGCTAAGAAGTATGGTTAAAGAATTTACTGATAGTGAAATCCGACCACTTGCTTTTTCAATTGATCAAAATGAAGAAATACCAAAAGAATTAATTGAGAAATTGGGAGAAGTTGGATTATTGGGTACAGCATTTCCTGAAAAATATGGTGGTGGAGGATTTGGAGAATTTGGGTTCTGTATTGCACAAGAAGAAGTTACTAGAGCTTGTGGTTCAACAGCAACCTTAATTGGAGCTCATCAATCAATTGGTACAAATGCTATTTATTTAGGTGGAAGTGAAAAATTAAAACAAAAATATATGTTCGATCTTACTTCTGGAAAAAAACTAGCAGCCTTTGCATTAACTGAACCTGAAGCTGGATCAGATGCTTTTAATTTACAAACAGAAGCTAGGTTTGATGGTGATAAATGGATTTTGAATGGTCAAAAAATATGGATTACAAATGCAGAAATTGCTGATGTATATTCAGTATTTGCAAGAACAGAAAAAGGAATAACCGGCTTTGTAGTAGAAAAAGATTTTCCGGGTGTAGAGATTGGTCCTAAAGAAAAAAAACTTGGAATTAAAGGTTCTGTAACAAATACTATTACATTTAATAATGTAGAAGTTCCCGCTGAAAATATAATAGGTACAGATGGGCGTGGTTTTGTTATTGCCATGAAAACACTTGATGCAGGACGTATTGGGATTGGTGCTTGTAGTCTTGGTGCTTCAAAAGAGATGTTGGAACTTTCAGTAAATTATGCTAAACAAAGAAAACAATTCGATAAACCTATCTCGCAATTCCAAGGTATTCAGTTTATGATTTCTGATATATCAACAAAAATTTATGCAATGGAAAGTATGCTATACAGAGTTGTGGAAAAGTATGATGCAGGTGATGATGTTATGCAAGAGGCAGCTATTGTAAAACTTTTCTGTTCCGAAGCTGTATCGGAAGTTGCAGATTTGGCATTACAAATTCATGGTGGAATGGGATTCTCAAGAGAACTTTCAATAGAAAGGTTTTACAGAGATGCAAGAATTTTGAGAATTTTTGAAGGGACAAGTGAAATTCAGAAGTTAGTAATAAGTAGAAAATCTCTAAAAAATAATGGCGTTTGGAAAATATAAATGCAGAAAGTTTTAGTAATACCATCAATTGATATTAAGGATAGAAAAACCGTAAGAGTTGTGCAAGGCATTCCTGAATTAGAATCCAATTCTTATGGAGATGATCCGGTTGAAATGGCAATGATATGGAGAGCCGAAAATGCAAAAGTTATTCATGTTGTTGATTTTGACTCTGCTCATCAGCATTCTCATAAAAACTTTGATATTCTTGGTGAAATTTGTAGTTCAGTAATAATACCTGTTGAATTTGGTGGTGGAATTAAGACTATTGAAGATGCAGAAAAGGCTTTTGATTTAGGTGCATTTCGTTTAGTTATTGGTTCTTTAGCTTTTACGAATAAAAAAGAGTTTATAAAAATTCTTGAAAAATTTGGACCACAAAAAATTTCATCAGCAATTGATGTAATTGAAAATGAAGTTGTTATTCACGGTAGAAAAGAGAGAACAGGAGTTTCAGCAATTGAGTTTGCCAAAAAACTTAAAGACTTTGGTATTCAAAGATTTGTTGTAACAGATGTAAATAGAAATGGTACCTTGAAAGGTCCAAATATAGATTTATGTATAAAGATTGCTGAAGCTACTAAAACAAAAGTTACACTATCTGGTGGTATTAGTGGATATAAAGATTTAATTGAAGTCCAGAGAAACTCAGATAAAGGAATCGATTCGGTAATTGTGGGTAGATCATTGTATGAAAATAAATTTTCTTGTCAAAAATTATGGAGAGTTGCTGAATCAGGAATATTTGATTAATATAAAATAAATTATTACACTATATCATATTTTTATAATATAGGAGATTAGGTTATGTCAGAGATAACAAAAATCTTAGTTCCTATCGATTTTTCTGATTATTCAAAACAAGCGCTTCGCTATGCCACAAATTTTGCAAAAAAATTTGATGCAAAAATATTTCTTATTTATGTAGTTGAACCTGTAATTTATCCTTCTGATTTTAGTATTGGACAAGTAACATTTCCAACAAATGATTCGGATATGAATGATCGTGCGAAGACTGAATTAGAAAATTTGGCAAAAACTGAAATAGGTAATATGATCGATGTAGAGACAATTATCAAAACCGGAAAACCTTTTGTTGAAATTAATGAGATTGCTAGTGAATTGGATATTGATATAATTATTATTGCTACACATGGTCATACAGGAATGGAGCATTTACTATTTGGAAGTACTGCAGAAAAAGTTGTAAGAAAAGCTCCTTGTCCGGTTTTAACGTTAAGAGAACCCATTAAAGGATTTAAATTTGAGAAATAAATAATTACTTGTTGTCTATCATAATTACTTTTAGTTTATGTGTAATATTAAATTTTTCATATATGGAAGAGAAAAAAAAAATCTTTCAATAAAGTAGCAGAAGAGGGAAGTAGGTGGTAGAGTAATTTTTGTAGAAGTACCATATCTATAATTCATTCATTTATATTCTAACAAATATTATTATTTTTCGTTTTTACCTTGAATAGGACAAAATATCTTATTATACTAGGTTTATACTTAAAACAAAAAGGAATAAATATCATGAGAATTAAAGAATTATTGTTAACCTTGGCTATATTACTATTTTTTGTTTCTACTATATCAGCTCAAGTAGAAAAATCAGTAAAGGAAGCTAAAGCAAAAATAGAAAAAAAAGCTGAGAGTGATTGCTGTTCTTCTTCTAATGGAAAAGAAGTGAAGAAGAAAGCGTATAAAACTGATCTTAAAAAAGAAGCTTGTGGAACAGAAAAGAACAAAGAGGTTTGTAAAACTGAGAAAAAGAAAGAAGCTTGCGAAACAGGATTAAAAAAAGAAGTTTGCAAAGTTGAAAAAAAGAAAGAAGCTTGTGAAACAGGATTAAAAAAAGAAGTTTGCAAAGTTGAAAAAAAGAAAGAAGCTTGTGAATCAGAATTAAAAAAAGAAAGTCATTCTTCAGCAAAAGCAGCAATAAAAAAAATAAAATAATCCATTAGAAAATCTCTCAAGGTCGTGAAAAAAGATTTGGTGTAAATGGATTAAAGATAAATTTGAGGCTAAGCAGTGCAGAACATAGCTTAGTCTTATAAAAAAATACTGATATATTTACTATCATACTTTTTTACTCTTATGACTTATCTAAATCCACTATATGAAATTTTTTATCTCAATGAAATCATAGAGCAAATAAGTTTTTTGAATAGGTGATAGAAAATACCTTTTTGAAGAAATTCGAACAGATTTATTTCAACACAGATTATTATTAAAACTTCTTTAATAACTAAAAAAACTAATTATAAAAAACAGAATTATATTTTTAGATAGTTAAGAATTTTTTACCAATAGAGTTATCAATGTAATTCAATATGTTTTTATCTAATTTCTAACAACAGGGTAAGTTATTGGTTCAGGATTATTTAAGTCTAGAAATTAGAAAAAACCTTCACAATAGTTAAATTGTGAAGGTTTAAGATAATTTATTTTAATATCCAGGATTCTGTGTGAAATCTGGATTTTTGTTTATGTTAAATTCTCTTGCGGGTATTGGCCATAGATTATGTTTCCCGGGGTCAAAAGTTCTTTGTTCAAATTGTACTTTTTGTGTTACTTCTTGTCCTATTCCCCATCTTCTTATATCTGAATAATAATATCCTTCACCTGCAAATTCAATTCTTCTTTCGTGTCTTATAAATTCTCTTAGCTCATCTTTACCAAGAGGTGCTACGTCAGGCATACCTGCCCTTTGTCTTACTAAATTAATAGCATCATAAACAGGTTGGCTTGGTCCGTTTGCTTCATTTTCAGCTTCTGCAAACATTAACAATACATCAGCATATCTAAAAATCAAATAATCATTGCCAGACTTTCCATAACTAATTGCTTCTGATGCTTCAGCATCGTATGAAGAATATTTTTTATATGTGAATCCGGTATAAGATTTATCAACACTAAAAGTAATTCCATTCCATGGACCACCTGCATAAAAAATTGTTTGATTAAATCTAGGATCCCTATTTTCGTAAGGTGTTTCAGAATTAAATAATGGAGATTCTGTAATTGACATACCATCAATCATATGATAATCATCAATAAGATTTTGCATTGGAACAATAGATGCCCAACCAGTAACACCAGAGCCCATTGGGGCAAGATATACATCCCAAGCATTTAAGAATTCAGGTGCTTTTTTCTTCATAGCAAAAATAACTTCTGATTTACCTGCACTTGAGCCGCGAAATAATTCTCTATAATTATCATATAATGAATATTTTCCAAGATCCATAACAGCTTTGGCTGCAGCAGATGCTTCTTGCCATTTACTTTCGTATAATAGAACTCTTGTTTTTAATGTTAAAGCGGCTCCTTGAGTAGCTCTACCATCTTCAACTGCATCAAGTGGTAAATTAGTAATAGCTTCATCAAGGTCTTTTACTATTTGTGCTATACAATTTTCTCTTGTATCTCTTGGTAACTGTCCATGTTCTTCTTTTGGTGCTTCAAGTATTATTGGAACTCTACCATAGTAATCAACAAGATTATGATAATATAATGCTCTTAGGAACTTGGCTTCTGCAATCAATTCTTCCTTCAAGGTTTCATTCATTTCAACGTTACCTATATTATCTAAGAAAGTATTTGCTCTTCCTATTCCTTCCCAACACTTTTTCCATTTATTACCTACTATCCAAGGACTTTCTGAAGTTAATGTACCAGTTCCAACATCTTTATATCCTTCCCAAGGATAATTACTGTATGCGTTCGGTCCGCAAACTTCTAAATATATAGCACTACCATATAATTGATAACTATCTAATGGATCATAAATAGCAACTAAAGCCATTTTGGCATCAGTTTCAGTTTTCCAAAATGTAGCCGGAGACAATTGATCCGGTGGATTTGTTTCTAAAAAGTTTTCCTTACAACCGGTTACAAAAGCAAACATAACCAGCAAAAGAACAATCGATTTCTTTATATTTTTATTCATTTTGTAATTCCTCTTTAAGTTATACTTTTAACATAAATTATTTTTACAATCTAACATTTAAACCGAAAGACCAAATTCTAACATTTGGATGCGAATCTGAACGTTGTTGTTTAATACTTCTTTCGGGATCTATTCCTTCAAAATTTGTGATTGTAAGAATATTATTTGCATTAACATAAAGTCTTACAGATTCCATACCATAATTCTTAATAAAATCTTGTGTAAAAGTATATCCGAGTTGAATATTTTTTAACCTAAAATATGAAGCATCTTGTAACCAAAATGTAGATGGCCTTTTACTAGGATGGTTATGACCAAAACTAGCTGTGGTTAACCTTGGTAATTCAGTTGATTTATTTTCAGGTGTCCAAGCATCTCTCCACTTTGTATCTATACCTGCACCATTAAAGAAAGGTTCAACTAATTCCATTCTTGGCATTGATTCAACACCTTCAACTCCTTGCCAAATCATTGAGAAATCAAAGTTTTTCCAATTTGCATATATATTCAACCCAAATGTCCATTCAGGAATTGTGTTACCGACAATTTTTCTATCTTTATCAGTTATTTTTCCGTCTCCATTTAAATCTTTATAACGAATATCACCAGGTTTTGCATTTGGTTGTACCCCATGAGCAGTTACTTCTGCTTCTGATTGAAATATTCCGTCTGCAACATATAAGTACCACGAATCTATTGCGTAGTTGGTATCTAATATTGTATTTCCTGATATAACTTCTGCATCTATTTTTGATACTTCATTACTAATGTTTGTAACATTAAGTGATGCACCGAAGTTTACATCACCAAATTGTGTATCGTAACTTAGTGTCGATTCCCAGCCTTTATTTGTTACTTCAGCAAGATTTTTTACAGGAGCCTTTAAGTTTCCAACCATAGCTGAAAGTTCAATTGGTCTTAAAATACCGTCTGTAACTTTTTGGAAATAATCAAAGCTAAATCCAATACTACCAAGTAAGTTTGCATCAAATCCTATATTTGTAGTTGTAGTTGATTCCCAAGAGATTAAAGCATTTGCAAGTGCAGTTTGAGCAGCGCCTGATGCTACTTTACCATCTAGAGGATAATTTTGCCCTAAACTAAGTAATGTTAAATATGCCCAGCGTAATTGATAACCGTTAGCATCTCTAATATCTTGATTACCAAGTTGCCCCCATGACCCTCTTATTTTCAATTCATCTAAGAAATCAGGTTTGCCAATAAATAATTCTTGTAAAGGTCTCCATCCAAGAGAGAATGAGGGAAATAGTCCCCATCTTTCATTTTCTTCAAATCTACTTGAACCATCATATCTAAGGTTGGCTTCAAATAGATATTTTTTATCGTATGTATAATTAATTCTACTAAATACTGATTGAAGTGCATCTCTGTAACTACTGCCTGATACTAATGGATTAGCAGAACCTGCATCTATTTCCTGTAATTCATTATTAGGGAAACCATCTTTTGAAGCTCTGTTCCAACGAGCATTTGTTTCTTCTTGTTGGTAACCAACCATTGCTTTTACTTCATGTAAATCGATAAAAGTTTTATCATAAGTTAAAGTTGTAAAGGCTGTTATTTCTTTAACAAAAGCTGCATCTTCTCTTGTACTTCTTGGATTATAATAGTTAACCTTTGTTCCAACAAGTGTTTTAGGATTATATACATACTCTTCTGGCCAAAATCTATGTCTTAAATCTGTTCTACTATTTGCTGCAAAATTTCCAGCTAATGTTAATTCCGGTAAAATTTTAAATTCAGCTCTAAGATTGGCAGTATAGTACTGTCTTTCAAAATTATTTTGTCCACTATTAGTATAAGGTAATGGATTTACATCTTGCGGACCAACAGGAACCCATGAGCCACCATATCTTCCATCTTGTAGATATGGAACATGTAATGGAGTTGCTCTAAATCCTGTTCTGATTGTTCCGGTTGTACCATATATTGGTTCATCATAATCTTGAAAAACTCCGGAAAATTTACCTGATAATTTCAATCTACTTGATATTTGTGATTCAATATTTGCTCTAAGACTATATTTCTCTTGGTTTGTACTTAGCAATATTCCTTCATGATCTAAAAACTTCAAAGATAATGCATAATTAGTTCCCGAGCCGGAACCTGCAATACCAATATTGTGTTCTTGAATATTTGCTTGTCTAAATAATATATCTACCCAATTTGTATTTGGATATACATATTTATTATTATTGTTTTTAAATTCATTTATTACTTCTTCACTATAAGCAGGATCTCTACCTTCATTTTTCATCGCAATGTTATATAATTCCATAAATTCAACTGCATTCGTAACAGGCTCTGGTAACTTAGTTGCTTCTTGCACACCCAAATAAGTATCATAAGTTACATTAAAAGCTTTACCTTTAGTAATTTCTTTGGCACCGCTTTTAGTAGTAATTAATATAACACCATTTGCAGCTCTTGAACCGTAAATTGCAGCGGAACTTGCATCTTTTAGAACTGTATAGCTTTCAATGTCATTAGGATTAAGTAAGTCTAATCTTCCTACAACACCATCAATAAGTACCAAAGGATTGTTGTTGCCTAATGTACCAATACCTCTAATTCTAATTGAAGGATTATCTCTACCAGGCTGTCCTGAAGCCTGATTCAAATATACACCGGATGTTAAACCTGCAAGTGCTTGTCCAGCACTGGTTAAAGGTCTGTTTTTAATTTTGCTAATATCTAGACTGGAAACTGCACCTGTAAGGTTTTCAATTTTGGTTGTACCGTAACCTACAACAACAACTTCTTCTAGATTCGTAACATCGGGAACTAAGTCAACATCAATTCTTGTTAAAATACCCACTTCTATTACTTGGGTTTTATAGCCAATAAAAGAAAATCTAAGTGATTTTACATTTTCAGGAACACTTAGTTCGTAATAACCATCAGTATCAGTACTTGTTCCCATATTTGTACCCATAGCTAATACACTAGCTCCAAACAATGCTCCACCTGTTTCAGCATCGGTAACAATACCTTTTACTACTTTTTTTTGTTGGGCATATAATAAATATAATTCTGTTGAAACGATTTCATTACTAAACAAAATTATAACAAGTATTATAAAAACATTTTTTAATAATGCTTTTGTCCTAGAAATCTTGTTCATATCTGAACCCTCATTTTGATTTAAAAATATGTTCCTTTCTTAAAAAGAATCAATTGTTTTTATTTCATTAGCCCTCCCTGCTTATTATATAAAAAAATCTAAAAATAGATGAAATTTGTACAAAAATAAAAACACGATAATATTCTCTTTTTTACCTCAGTTTATTTAAACGTTCCATATTTCTAAAAGAATATTTTATAAGCTATATAATAATAAAAAAAAACAAAAAGTACTACTTTATATAAAAATAAATTTGTAAAATAGTATTTAATAATATAAAAATTTATTTAAAAGATAGCTGTTTAAGGAATTAAAAGATTGGTTAATTTACCTTCAGAAGAATTTGAAAAGCCAAATTTTCGTGCACTAAAATATTTGTCTCACCTTATCAATTTAAAATATAGAATAGCATTCAAATATCAATGTTTTGTTCAATAAAATAGTTGTTAAAGAGGTTATTACAAATGATATTGAATTTGGTGTATTTAAGGTAAATAATTATAAGGGTAAATTAGCAGTTGCAGTTTATTATTATCATTTAATGAGTTGTAGATTTAAAAAAAATAGTTAAAGTTGAGATAATATTTATTTAAAACTAAATTCGGAGAATATATGAAATCATTTAACAGACGTGATTTTTTAAAAACTGCTGCATTAACCGGAGCTAGTTTAGCTATGTCACCAAGCTTAAAATTTGCGGAACCAAAAGTAAGATTTCAACGTTCAAAACCGGGTGGGAAAGTTAATATTTCTTTTATTGGTGTTGGTTTACGAGGTCGAAGTCATGTTGCTAATATTGCTAAAAGAGATGATGTTACAATAACAGCCATTTGTGATTTAGATCCAGATGCAATTGCGAAAACTCAAAAAATTCTTCGTGATCATTCAAGAAAAGAAGCTGATGTTTATACAGGCGATGATTTTGCTTTTATGAAATTGTTAGACAGAGATGATGTTGATGGTGTTGTTATATCAACTCCTTGGCTATGGCATACAAGAATGGCCGTTGCTTCAATGAAAGCGGGGAAATATCCGGGTATTGAAGTTAGTGCAGCAAATACTTTGGAAGAATGTTGGGATTTGGTAAACACATCTGAAGAAACCGGCGTGCCTTGTATGTTGCTTGAAAATGTTTGCTTTGCTCGTGAATCAATGGCGGTATTAAGAATGATTAGGGAAGGAGTTTTTGGTGAATTGGTTCATGCAACTTGTGGGTATAGACATGACTTAAGACATGTAAAATTTAACAATGGGAAAGAGCCTTATGGTAAAGGAGTTGAATTCGGTAAGAAAGGCTTTTCTGAAGCAAAATGGAGAACAGAGCACTCCTTAAAACGAAATGCAGATGTTTATCCCACTCATGGAATAGGACCTGTGGCTGGATGGTTTAATATTAATAGAGGTAATAGATTCTTTTCATTAACAGCTACTGCAACAAAATCAATTGGTTTGCATAATTATATTGTTAATCATCCTAAGGGTGGAAAAGATCACCCAAATGCAAAACTAGAATGGAAACTTGGTGATATAATTACTTCTGTTATTAAAACGACTAATGATGAATCAATTATTGTTACACATGATACAAATTTGCCGCGACCATATTCTTGGGGTTTTACATTGCATGCTGCAAAGGGAGTTTGGAATGGACAGTTTGAAGGAAGAAGGGTTTATATTGAAGGTAAATCAGAACCACATACTTGGACAGAAGGGGAAGAATATAATAAGCTTATGAAAAAATATGATCATCCTTCATGGGTAGCAGAAGAGAAGAAAGCTAAAGATACTGGGCATGGAGGAATAGATTATTTTACTGCAAAAGCATTTGTAGAGAGTGTAAAAAATATGGTTCAACCTCCAATTGATGTTTATGATGCAGCTGCGTGGAGTGCAATTACTCCATTATCCGAAGCATCAATTGCTAGTAATAGTTCTCCTCAGTTTTTCCCAGATTTTACTCGTGGAAGATGGTTAACTAATAAACCGATATTTGCAGTATAAAAATTGGTGATAAACTAAAAATGATTAAATATTAAGACTTCTTGCTGTGGTTTGTGTCTTATTGTTGTTGTTAAGAATTATTGAGATACAAACTACATGTAATAACGATAGTATTGTTATGATATTGATATTCACTTTCATAAATGAACAATTTATAAAAGTAGTTTGAATTTATATTTTTATATAGCTATATGCTTTATTAAAATACAGCTTCAGAAGCTGGAAATTATTATAGGATTTAAAATTTTTTTTGTTGCAATAATTTAAAAACTTATTAGACTATAATGGTGAGATTATAATATGACAAATATAGAGACCAAACCAACACTTTTAATTCTTGCAGCCGGTCTAGGTTCAAGATATGGTAGTTTAAAACAGATTGATAGAATTGGTCCATCCGGAGAAAGAATAATTGACTATTCTGTTTATGATGCAGTTAGAGCTGGATTTGGAAAGATTGTTTATGTAATTAGAAAAAGTTTCGAAGAAGAATTTAAAGAAGTTATAATAAATACTTTACCAAAAAAAATTGTAGCTGAATATGTATTTCAAGAATTAGATTCAATTGAAACTGATATTGAAACAAATCCCCAAAGAGAAAAACCATGGGGAACCGGACATGCTTTGTTATCAGCACGTTCAGCTATTAACGGCTCATTTGCTGTTATTAATGCAGATGATTTTTATGGTGCTTCTTCATTTAAGCTTGCGTATGATTTTTTAACAAATAAAAATAGTAATCCAAGAGAACATGCTCTAATTGGTTATAAGTTATTCAATACAATGTCAGATTATGGTTCTGTTTCTAGAGGAATATGTGAAACAGATTCTAATAATAACATCATTTCAATTGTTGAAAGAACTGAGATTAAAAAGGAAGATGGTGGAATTGTATTTAAAGATGAAGAAAATAATTGGAAACCATTAACAGGTACCGAAATAGCTTCAATGAATATGTTTGCATTTAAGCAATCTATATTTTCTAAGTTTGAAGAAAGTTTTAATTGTTTTATTAATAATCATGGTAACGATCTTAAAACCGAATTCTATTTACCTTCTGTAATTGATGAATTGATAAAGAGTAAAGAAGGTAGAGTTAAAGTAAGTGAAACAACTGAACAGTGGTTTGGGTTAACATACAATGAAGATAAAATTATTGTAAAAGAAAAAATAAATAATCTGGTAAAAGAAGGGAAATATCCCGTAAAATTATGGTAATAAAAATGAAGCATGCTGAACAAATACTGACTAACTTTAGTTTACCCGGTAAATTTATTGAGGCTAAGCCATTTGGTAGTGGGCATATTAATGATACGCTTTTAGTTAGCTTTGAAAATGAGGGTAAACGTGAGCGATATATTTTAAGACGAATAAATGATTTTGTCTTCAAAGAACCAAAGAAAATAATTGAAAATACTTTAAATGTTACTAATCATATTAGACAAAAATTAGTAGAAGCAAAAGAAGAAGAAATCAACAACAAAGTACTAACATTACTTAAAACTAAAGATGGTAAGTATTATTTTCTAAATGGAAAAGATTATTGGTGTTTAATATATTTTATTGAAATAGCATATACTGTTGATAATGTAGATACTGAAAAACAAGCCTATGAAGCAGCAAAAGCTTATGGTAAATTTCAAAAATACTTATATGATTTTGATACTACTAATTGTTATATAACTATTAAGAATTTCCATAATCTACCAAATAGAATAGTTACCTTTAAAGAAACGCTAGAACTTGCAACTAATAATAGATTGAAATGTGCAAAAGAAGAAATTAAGCTTTCTGAAAAGTATATGTATTTAAAAGATGAATTTAACGAGCTTCTAACAAAAAAATTACCTAATAGAATAACACATAATGATACAAAGATAAATAATATTATGCTACATAAAGAGACTAATGAGGGCTTATGTGTAGTTGATTTAGATACAGTAATGCCGGGAACGATCTTAAATGATTTTGGTGATATGGTCAGAACTTTTACTAGCCCTGCCTTAGAAGATTCAAAAGATTTTACTAAAGTTAAGATGAGGTTACCTATTTTTGATGCTTTAGTAAAAGGGTATTTGTATGAATTAAATGATTATCTAACTAAAGATGAAGTTGAAAACTTAGTTTTGGGTTCTAAAATAATTGTATTTGAACAAGCTATCAGATTTTTAATAGACTACCTTGCTGGTGATGTTTATTATAAAGTGGAATATGATTTACACAACTTGAATAGAGCAAGAAATCAATTTGCATTATTAGCAAGTATTGAAGAGCAATCACACGAAATGGAAAAAATAGTAAGAAAATATTATAACAAGCGAATGTTAAAACAGAGAAAAGTATTAGCTAAATAATTTTACGGAGAAATTAATGAGTTTATCTATATGGGATTTAATATTTGTTATAGCTTATTTGCTGTTGATATTTTTATCCGGTACACTAGTTAAAAAATATATAAAAGGAATTGATAACTTTTTAGTAGCCGGAAGATCAATGGGGTATCATCTTGGATTATTATCTTTAATGTGTACTGAAATTGGAATGATAACCTATGTATATTATGCAGAACTTGGTTTTAAAGCCGGATTTGCAGCTTTAATTGTTGCATTTCCTCCGGTTATTGCATATATGTTTTTAGGTAAAACTGGTTTTATTATAAAACCATTGCTAGAAATGAAAATAAGTACCATTCCGGAATTCTTTTCAAGAAAATATAGTAAAGGAGTTCGATTTTATATTGGTATAATTATGGCTGTTGGAGGTATATTGAATTTTGGAGTCTTCCCCGGAGTTGAAGCTAATTTTATAAACATCATTACCGGTATTCCTAAAGATTATTTACTTGTAACAATGGTTGTGCTTTTAACTTTAGTGTTACTCTATACAGTAGCCGGGGGCATGGTTTCTGTAATTATAACAAACTATATTCAGTATGTGCTTCTTAGTTTTGGAATGGTGTTTATCACAGTTTATGGTATTTATGAAATAGGCTGGGGGAATTTAGTAGATTCGGTATCAAAAGAAATAGGGGAGAAGGGAATTAATCCATTTACTCCTTCAATAATAGAGGGGGAGTTTGGGATTGGTTTTATAGTATGGCAAGTATTATTCTGGATAGCTTTACTTGTTGGTTGGCAAGCTATCTCAATGAGATTATTTTCGTCTAAAGATTCTAAAGTTGGACAAAAGATTTATACATGGTCGGGGTTAATGTTTTTATCAAGAGGAATAATGCCAATTCTTTGGGGAATTATGGCAATAGCAGTTGTAGGTACTCAAATTGATTCTTTAGAAGCATTACCTTTATTATTGGTAAAAATAATTCCTTCCGGTTTATTGGGTATTATATTTGCTGCTTTGTTGGCAGCTTCAATGTCAACATATGCAAGTTATTTACTCTCATGGAGTTCGGTTGTCTCTCAAGATATAATTGGTAGTATTGTAACATACATTACTAAAAAAGAGCTCGATTCTAAAAAGCAATTATTAGTTAGTAGAATTACAATGGCAGGAGTAATGATATTTATAATTTGGTGGTCATTATTTCACGAAATGCAAGGGTACTTGTACTTTTACTTAAATATGACCGGAATGTTATTTATACCCGGAGTTTTAATATGTGTAGTATTTGGAATTTATTGGAAGAAAGCAAGAACACTTGGAGCATATCTTGCAATTACTTTTGGAGCAATATTACCTATGTTATATTTAATTTGGCCTAAGGAAGTACAAGATTATGCCTCAGAAATAGGTTGGGGAGGATTTGTAGTATCATTAATCGGAATGCTTATTGGATCAGTGATTCAGAATATATTTCAACCAAAGGTTGAAGGAGGGAAAGTATAATGGATTTATGGGAATTGTTTTGGTTGGTTGTAGTTATTTTTTCAATAATATCTTTTACTTATATGTCAGTAAAAATAGTATATAAAGGTTTAGCTGAATTAAAAGAAATGTTTACATCACTAAATAATGAGTAGTTTTGTTTGCCTTATAAAGTAGGTATAAATAGAAGAAGTATTATTACTTATATAATTAGCCGCACAAATTGTGTGGCTTTTTTTATTATATATAGAAGTTGAAGTAAAAATAATAGACTTACTAGCAATGAACAAAAAATTAGATTTTTTTTAGTTCTTGCTATTTTAAGTATATCTGTTTCCTTATTTTCTTTGAGATAATCTGTCCTCATCACTAGATAATTTTTATTTTCCTAAATTTGCATTTTTCGTATATTTAGTAATAGAAAAATAATTCAGGATGTTTATTTTTCCGTTACAACTAATTACTTATTCTAATTAAGGGAGATTTATGAAAAAAACTTTTACAATAACAATTTTTTTACTTGTAAGTTTATCATTTGTTAACGCACAAGTTAGGGGTAATAAGGTATCTCATATATCCCAAAATGATTCAACTGTAAATAATAACCAAAAAGAAATAGTTAGTGATAATGAAATGGCTGTAGGAATGACTGGCGCTATCAATATTCCTTTAGGTGACTTTAATGACTTTGCTAAAATGGGTTTTGGCTTCTCCGGAGTTTTTCTTTATAAGCTATCTGATAATTTCCAACTTACTGGTTCTCTCGGTTATCTTTCCTGGGCAGGAGATAAAATTTCAACAACTTCAAATACTTATTCCAAAGCAACTGATTCTTATACTTCAGTTTCTCTTTTAGGGGGGATGAGATATATTTTCGAATCTGGAAAATCTAAACTGCTTCCTTATGCAGGACTGGAATTAGGCTTTCATATTTTTAGCTCTCCAGAAGTTCAAGCAGTATCTCCCGGCGAGGTCAATTCTGATAAAGCTGAAACTAATTTTTACTTAGGATACGCTTTGGGAGGAGGAGTTATTTATGAACTTTCTTCTAATATAAAATTAGATGGCAGCCTATATTATAATATTATTAATAGTGATAATTCGATTGGATATTTTTCTTTAAGAGGTGGTTTTATAGTTACAATTAACTAGTTGTTCAATAACACTATTGACTTTACCCAAAGCTATTCTATTCAGTAGTTTTGGTTTTTTTTTTTTTCATTTATTCCATTAAATAATATATTCTATTTAATATTTGCTAAATATAATGAATACTTTTCGTTATATCGCTTTGGGTAAGGATTATTACACTTGTTAGAATTAATTAAAATTAAATTTATTTCTGATTGGTATATGCTAAATATGTATACAATAAATACTGTTTAAGTTTTTCCATATCTCTTTAGAAAACAAAAAGTTGTTCTCTTTTTTTTTTTAGGCAAACTTAAAGCCGAAGCGTGAAAATATTTTTTGAACATTATTATCTTTTTCCTTAAATTATTTCAAAGCTCTTTTAAAATTTTCATGTGGTTAAAATACTTTTATTCTTCTTAAATAAGGAAAAGTGCCATGACAGTTTTTCAAAAACGGAGTAACATTACATTCTTTTTCTTTCATATTTTTCACTACTCACTACTCACTACTCACTACTCACTACTCACTATATCCAAAATTAAGATAAAGAGGTAAGTTATGAAGTGCATATCTAAAACAAGACTAACATTAATAATAACACTAATATTCTTCAATTGTTCATGCGATACAACAGCCCCCATTGAGAAAGAAGAAATAAAAAGCCCGAGAGATTATAGTTGGAGTGTTGATACAGTTTATAAGGCTACATCATTCCAAACATTAATGCGCTCTATTTGGGGGAGTGATGAAAGTAATGTTTATATGTGTGGGCATTCTTCCGGACCGGGAGGTGATGCTTGGCATTATGATGGAGATAAGTGGGAAGAACTGGATTTTAATAAACTTGTAGGTTTTGGAGCATTTCTTACTTCGGTAGATGGTTCAACTGCAAATAATGTGTGGCTTGTAGGTTATAATCCTCTTTCTTGGGATAATACAAATCAACCTTATGCAGTTAACTACAATGGTACAAAATGGAATATGTACCAGCTAAAAGGGATAGACTCCAAAATATTTGATGTATTAGTAGAAAGTGAGGATAGGGTTTGGGTATGTGGCAGTAACGGTATTGTTGCAAATTATAATGGTATTAAGTGGGAAGTTGATACAATAGATGCAGTTACACCAAAAGAAAATGAAGAATATAACTTAACAAACATAAAAATTATTAATGGCAAACCATATACAATTGGGTTTACTATACCGGATGGAATTGTTTATCAAATAATATATTATTTCTGTACAAAAGAGGATAATCAATGGGTTGTAAAAGAACAATATAAATACACAGTAGAAGAAGCAAGGTTTGGTTACAACCTCGATGTAGTTAATGGTAAGTTATTTTCAATTGGAGAACAAGGACTATATAAATACGAAAATAATACTTGGTCAGTTAAAATTAAGACAGAGAAAGAGGTAACAAGGATGTCTTATAAGAATGCAAATGATATTCTACTAACAAGTGGGTTTGGAGTAGCTTATCATTACAATGGGGAAGACTTAATAGAGATAAAGGAATTAAATAAACCTAATATAATTTATAGAGATTTATGGCGAAATGATAAATTAACAATAGTTATAGGAGAATTGACAGAAAATAATCAAGACAAAACCATTGTACTTTATGGTAAATAGAGCAAACAGAATTAAAAATGAAAAAGTAAAAAAAATAAAAAAGTAAAAGTTGGAAAGTGAAGAATGAGAAATTAAAAAAAAAGAGAAAAGTTATGAAGCACATATCCCAAAGAGCAATAGCAATAATAATTTATATTTTTATAAGTATTTCATGCAATAATACAACAGCCCCCATTGAGAAAGAAGAAATAAAAAGCCCGAGAGATTATAGTTGGAGCTTTGATACAGTTTATAAGGCGACATCATTTCAAACATTAATGAGTTCTATTTGGGGGAGTGATGAAAGTAATGTTTATATGTGTGGTTGGGCATCTAGCTTAAATGTTAATCTTTGGCATTATGATGGTGAAAAGTGGGAGCCCTTAACCCAAAGAGAAGACCTTGGATTAGCACATCGTGGAATACTTTCTGCAGTTGACGGTTCAACTGCTAACAATGTTTGGATAGGTGGATATAGAAGTAGAAAAGATGGAAGTAAGTTCCCATTTATAATTAACTACAATGGTACAAAATGGAATATGCATGAGTTAAAGGAAATAACCTCCAGAATATTTGATGTATTTGTAGAAAGTGAGGAGCGAGTATGGATATGTGGTAGTAACGGTATTGTTGCAAATTATAATGGTATTAAGTGGGAAGTTGATACAATAAAGATTGATGTAAAGAATAATGAGGATTTACAACTTTCATCTATCATAGTTATTGATGGAATAAAATATCTGAGAGGAATAAAGAAAATAGAGGGTAGCTCAGAGTTTCACAATTATTTTTATAAAATAAAAGATGATATTATAACATTATTAAAGAAAGATGTTATTACCTCTGGAAACCCTAAAAAACATTTTGGTGATTATTTCCACAGATCAAAAAACAATAATTTATATTAATACGGTTATGGTGGGGTATTTAAGTATCAATATAATAAATGGGAGAATATATTTTACATAGAAGAGCCATTAACAGCGATGGGAGATAATGGAGAGAATAATATAATAATAGGAGATGGTTATTATGGAAGAATACGACATTATGATGGAAATGATTGGAGAAGTTTAGAAGTAGGGATAAAAGAAGGTATTTGGTGGACAGATATGTGGATGAGTGATAAATCAGTAATAATTATTGGTCAACTTTTAGATGAAAGCCCACAAAAAACCATTGTACTTTATGGTAAATAGAAAATCTAGATTCTTTAATAGTTCTTCAAATTGTTGATTGGTTGAAAATGCTCTCTAAAAAGTCGTCATAATTTTGACTACAAAAGCTGATTTTAATGTGGTAAAATTGTGTGAACTGGTTACTATTAGCCACTTTTTTTAGTAGTTTTTTTCGCTTAAAATGGTGCTAACTAAAGTAAAAAGTTTTGTTTAAGGCTTGTTTTATAAGAAAAGAGCGGAGAGGGCGGGATTCGAACCCGCGGTAGAGTATAACCCCTACGTCGGTTTAGCAAACCGGTGGTTTCAGCCACTCACCCACCTCTCCGTGCTAAAACTGAAAAAATATAGAATAGAAATATAAATAATTTACTCGATTAAAAAAATGAAAACATAAAATCTTTTTATTTTATTTCAAAAAAAAATAAGGGTGTAATATGGTTTATAGCTAAAAGAAGTTTAATTGTACTATTATGACTCCAGTTTTTCTTCCAATAATCTTTTTAGTTTATCTTTTGCTTTTTGTGTTCTACTATAAATTATTTCTGCTTTCATAAATTCATGAATTCTTATTCCACTTATTCGAGTGGAAATTAAAATATCAGGTTTAGTTCTTTTCATTTTTTCTGTAATAATAGAATTTTGCATAATTTGAAAAGCTTTAAATAAAATTTCGTAGGAAGGTGGGGGAGTATTGTCTACTTTATCTTTTCTAGCAGAAACATCAATTGCAACAGTAAAATCACATTTATTTTGAATAATGTCGTAAGGTAAAGGATTTGACATTCCGCCATCAATTAATAGTTTTCCACCTATCTCAATTGGTGGAAATAAGCCTGGAAGGGAAAAACTGGAAACTACAGCTTTGTGTAAATCACCTTTTTTTAAAATAATTTCTTTATTGCCCCAATAGTCAGTTGCTACAATTTTTAGAGGAATTTTTAACTCTTCAAAAGATTTAACTTTAATTTTTTCTTTTAGCACTTTTAAGAATTTTTCACCTTTAATAATTCCTCCGGGTTTCAATCCAAAATCCATAAAATTAAGCATCTTTGTATAATCAGATTTTTTATGAATTTCCCAAAATTTACTATTTTTATGAAAAATCAAATCATCAACAACTTCTCTCATTTCTTTAGAATCTGTTCCTGATGCAAAACTAGCTCCCATTATTGCACCAATACTAGAACCTGAAATTATTGAAGGCATTATTCCTAATTCCTCAAAAACTTCGAACATTAAAATATGAGCTAAACCTCTAGCTCCACCGGATCCAAGTGCTAAACCAATTTTTTTCATTTAGTAAGTTCTATTTTATCTTCAGGTTTCTCTTCTATTTTGTTATTTGCTTCTTTAAGTCTTTTTTTCTCAATTTTTTTCTGTTCTGAATTATATTTAATAGAAATTCTAAAAATGCTAAAAACTAAAGAAACAATTGCAAGAAAAAGAACAATTATAAAAAGATAACTTGAATAAATAATTATACTTTCCAAAGAAAGAAAATTATCCATTGGAAGAATATCTTTTATTGTAAGGTAATTTAAAAACTGCCATGTTAGTGCCAACATGGCAAGTATTAATGTAATTATTGATTTTGTTCTAAGCTTTTTTAATTGTTCTATCATTTATTTTTCTACTTTATATACGGAATCGAGAATTGTTCCATCTACCCATTTTATAGCTGCAATAACTTTATCTTTATTTATTTTGGGTTTTGCAGGTTTACCGCCACATAAATCATTTACTTCGTTAAAAATATCTTTTATAGTTCTTATTGGCAAGTTAGAGTTTTTAACAGCTTTTAACAAATCTTTTCTTTTAGGATTAATTGCGATTCCACGTTCAGTAACAATAACATCAATCAATTCTCCGGGCCCACAAAGTGTTGTAACTTCATCAACTATCACCGGAATTCTATCTCTAAAAGAAGGAATTGCTAAGATTGTACATTTTGAAAATAAACAATTTTGCCATCCGCCAATTCCATGCAATAAATAACCATCTGAATGAGATGCTACATTTGCATTAAAATTTATATCAACTTCTGTTGCTCCAAGAACAACAGCATCTAACATAGAAGCAAAGTTTCCTTTACCGTGAAAGTTATAACTTGTAAATGGACTTGTATTTACATGATTTGGATTTTCTCTCATAGATCTTACGCCTTCAAGATCAAAAGTTTGACCATCAAGAATATAATCTGTTAGACCTTCTTCTAACATTTCTACAAGGTATTTTGTGCTTCCGCCTCTTATAAATCTTGCTTTAATATTTTTAGCTTTCATTCTTTCTTTTAGGTTTAGAGCAAATGCTAAATTTGTTCCACCTGCACCGGCTTGGAAAGAAAATCCATCTTTCATAATTCCGGATTCTTCTAAGAATTGAGCTACAAGTTCAGCAATTAATAATCTATCCGGACTTTTAGTAACCTTGGTTGTACCGGAAACAATTTTAGCTGTATCGCCTAAAGATTCTACTTCCACTACATAATCAACATTATTTCCTTGTATTTGCCAAGGCACGCAAGGGAAGGGAACTAAGTTATCTGTTACAACAATAACTTTTTCTGCGTATTCCGAATCAGCTAAGGCAAAACCTAATAATCCACATGCAGATTTTCCACGATCGCCAGTTGCATTACCAAAAGGATCTGCTGTTGGTGCTGCAATTATAGCAATATCAATTTTTACTTCTCCGTCTTGTACTGATTGGTATCTTCCACCGTGAGAGCGAAGAACACCAAGACCTTTCATTTTTCCTTCTGAAGCATATCTTCCTAAAGGGCCGTTCATACTTCCTTCTATATGGTGAATTGTTCCATCGTCTAAATATTTAATTAAATGTTTATGACAAGGAAACGAAGCCGAAGGGAACCAACGAATATCTTTCACGCCAAGTGATTTAACAGTATCGAATAATTTATTTGTTAATTCATCTCCATTTCTTAAATGATGATGAGTTGAAATTGTCATTCCATCTTTTAATCTGGCTTTCTTTAATGCTTCCTTCAAAGTTTTTACAGTTTTATCTCCACTTTCCGGATAATCAATACAAGAATTAATTTTAGGTCTTGCTTTGTTTCCTGTCGGTTTGTATTTATTTACGCCTTTAAAAGGAACTGATTTTACTCCATTAATTACTGTAGGAACTTTTCTTCCAAGTGCATTTTTTACTAGTTTCATATTCTTCTCTTAAGTTTTTTGCCAATTTTTAGGTATCATTTTGTAGTAAAGAGCTAGGTTCACAACTCTTTCCGCTCTTTTTACAACTGGTGCATCTATCATTTTAGAGCCAATTGAAACTACGCCAATCCCTTTTTCTTTTGCTTCATTAAAAGCTTTTACTATTTTTTTAGCTTTTTCAATTTCTGCTTCGGAAGGTAAAAATGCTTTGTTCACTACAACAACTTGTCGGGGATGAATGCAACCTTTTCCTTCAAAGCCCAATTGTTTTGCTTCAATAACACTTTCTTCTAATTTTTTCATATCGTTTACATCAGAAAAAACAGTATCAATTGCTTGTATTCCGGCAGCTTTTGCAGCATTAACAACCTTACTTCTTGCAACAAAACTTTCTGTTCCGTTATCAGATCTTTGTGTGCCAATATCGGCGGTATAATCTTCTAAACCTACAGCTAATGCACAGTTTAATTCTGATGCCGAACCAATTTCATAGGCTTTTTCTACTCCAAGGGCACTTTCAATAATTGGCATAAAGAAAATATCATTTTTAACTTTATGTTTTTTCTTAAGCTCTAATACTTTTTCTTCAACTTGTTTTATTTGATCAGCCGCTTCAACTTTTGGAATTAAAATTACATGAACATTATGTGGTACAATATATTCAAGATCTTCTAATCCTTGTGGAAGTTGATTTATTCGTACCATTCTTTCCGCTCCGTAAAAATCTATACTTCTAAGAGCATTTCTCACTAGAATCTGTGCGGCGTCTTTTTCAGTTGGGGCAACACTATCTTCAAGATCAAGAATAATCCCATCAGGCTTATGCAGACCGGCATTCGGATAGAATTTAGGTTCGTTTCCAGGAAGATAAAGTCTACTTCTTCTTAGACGATCTTTTGTAGTTTTATAATTATTGTTTTTATTGAACTCGGGTAAGTATTCGCACTTACATTTTTGCCACAATCTTTTTATGGCAAGTTCAAATCTGGCAGCAATTGTAAATGGAAGTGCGCCGGCATCTTCTACAGTTATTATTGCATTATGTAATCCAAATTCTCTGCATAAATTAAAAATTTGATCTTCAATTTGAGTTCCGTACATTATTTGTACTTTACTTTTAAGATCGAGTTTAATAGCTCCGGAATTTCTTTCTTCTATTTCTATATAACAATCTGATCTTACTTTTGGTCCTCTTTTTCCTGCTGTTACTGTTTTCATAATTTTTACATTGTTTAATTGCTAAATGGTTAAACTGTTTTCCACCTTTGGTGGTCGAAATATCAATTATACTTTCAATTTTTCGTTTGTGTATTTTATTAAGCTATTTATTGCTTTTGGTAATTTTTGTAATCTATCGTAAATATATTTGTATTCTTCCTCACTTAATAATCCTCTTATTTTTGCTTTTTGATTCCAATCTAAGGCTTCCATCATTGATCCGAAACTTATTCTGTAAAATCTAATTTTGTCTTTTTTTCCATATCTTCCAAATCCTTCAGCAATATTAGCAGAAATTGAATCTACCGATCTTACGAATTGATCGCCTATTGTCTTTTTATGAAATATGTCCCAAAGTATCACAATATCCCAAACTTTATTACTTAAATTAAACGCAAGTTTGTAGGCTTCGATGTCATTAAGTTTTAGATATTTTCTTTCTGTCATAGTTATATTGTTTAATTGTTAAATAGCTAAATTGCTTCATTAACAATGTTACAATTTAGCTATTATCCAAATTTAAACTACTAATTTTGCCATGAATTCTTTACAGGATAATTTTTCACAATTAAATATAACATCTTTTATTTCTTTTTGTCTTTCATCAGAAAGAAGAGCAGATGAAAGTCCATTAAATTTGTTTTCAAGATCTTCCATTGTCATTGGTTCACGTGGATCACCTTTGGGATATTCCATATATTCTTCGTATTCTTTTCCATCTTTCATTTTTATTACTACTTTTGATGGTTGTTTAGCCGGGAACATTTTTTCAAATTCAATAGAAGGTTCACCTTTTATTTTATCTATAACTTCAAATACATTCGGATCTTTTAATTTTTCATCACTAAATGAATTAGTTGTTATTTTTTTATCGACTATTGCAACTGCAAGACAGTAGGGAAGTGAATGATCTGCTGTTTCTCTTGATTCAGGTCTGTATTTAGCAGGATCAAAAAGAATATCGTATGCCTGAGCAAATGCTGTTACTCTTACTTCTTCTATATCTTTGTAATCTAAATTGAATTCTGTCATTGCTTTAATTGCACAAGAAATATGTGTATGCGTTAATGCTTCAGTTGGGAAGGCTTTCATACCACATTCTAAAATTTTCCATGATTTACCTAAATTGCCAATTAATGCTTCAACATCCCAAGACCAATCAGAAAGTCCGTCACGTCCCATCATTTCTGTAGGATTGATTTCCTCTTTTTTAGCATTCCAACCAATGAAAGCATCCATAAATCCTTCTTTGCCTTCAAAAACTTTTTCAGTTCCACTAAAACCTTTTTGTGCCATTAGTGCTGCAAAAACTCCAGATTGAACAGCCATTGGATCAACTGTATTTTTCATCATTGTTAACTTTCCTGCAGTAGGGCAACCAATTGTATGGTTGTGCGATCCATTAATCCCAATTGCCATTACCATTTCATCAACTGATAATCCTAAAACTTTTCCGGCAACTATAGGAGATACAAATTGAGTAAGAGTTGCATGGTGCCATTTTCTTTCTCTTACACCTGGTTTTGCAAATAAGCAAATTCTTTGTTCAAATTCGTAAGCAAGAACAATTGCAACAATTACATCTTTCATAGATGCACCAACAATTTCTGCAGTAGATAATGCTGCTGGAATGATATCGGAAGGATGCGAAGGATCATCTTTCCAATAAATATCGTTAAAGTCTAATGCTCTTATCATTAAAGAGTTTATAAGTGTGGCATTTACAGCAGGCATTTTATCACCAAAGCCAAAAGTAGTTGCTTCTTCTTTTCCGCCCATATCTTTATAAATATCTCTAATTATATTTACATCATTCGTTTTAGTAGATCCGTAAGCACAACCTACTGAGTCGTACAAATATCTTTTAACTTCATTAATTACTTCTTGTGGTAGATCTTCATATTTTAATTCTACTGCAAATTCTGATATAATTCGAGCAATTGATTTTTCCATAATTGGAATCCTTTATATTTGTTTAATAATTATTCGTTACGTTAGTTTGTCTGTAATACTTTTTGATAGTTTAGAAAAGATGATTTTATAATTATAAATATTTTTCATATAATTGAAAATTATTATTCTAAAGAAAAATAATTAAAGAGTAATAAAATATCAGTCAATAAAACTAGTTTAACGGAATATTTTTTTCTTTACAGAATTTGGTTAATTCGTCTTTAAATTTAATAACTCGTTTTAGGATGCATTTCCAAGAGATATTTTTTCTTTGTTATCATTAAATTCTAAAATAATATAAAGATTTTTTATATCTATTATCTTTAACGTTTATTTCAAGATAACGATTTTTATTAGTGTAAGAAAAGAATATAGTACCAATCCCAGTCCACAACCAAAGTATACCAAATGCAACTTTACCCAAATTAAAATAAACAACAGCTATTACTATATAAAGCAATCCTAAAAGCATCAAAAAATAAGGCTGATATTTTTGAAATTTATTATTTTGGTCTAATTCATTTGCCAAACATAGATAGACTTTTTCCATGTTTACCTCAAGCTATTTTTAATCCAACTTTCTAATCCGCCAAAAACAACTAATTCTTGTGCTGCAGCTCCAACCGGAGTGAATTTATAAGTTTTATCATTAAACTTAAGCTCTGAGTTTTTGTAATCTAATTTTACTTTTGTTTCTGTATGAACTGTTAATTTTTCAGTACCATACTTTTCTTTTAAGTCATTTACAAATTCGGGTATTTCAATAACTAAAAATCCATTGTTTAAAGCATTTCTTTTATAAGTTTGACTTGCAGAACCAACAATTACTAATTGAATTCCTCTATACTTTAATGCTGTGGCAGCTTGTTCCCGTGAACTTCCGGTTCCAAAATTATATCCACCAACTAAAATATTACCTTCTCTCGCTAAATTTTGAAATTCAGGATCATAGTTTTCCATTGCTACTCTTGCTTGATCTTCAGGTTTGAAGTCATCTACATAAGTATATTTTCCGGGATAAATTCCATCAGTATTCATATTATCTATATGGCAGAAAATTATATCGCCTTCAATTTTCTCCGGAAATCCTTCTAAAATTTTTATTGGTTTAGAATCAATAGGCTTTGGAGGATTTACATTTATGCTTCCTTTTAATTCCTGAATATTTGTATCCCAATCAAAATCAACTTCACCTTTCATTGCTGAATAGGCTACTATGGCTGGTGATGCTAAATAGGCTTCTGCATTTGGAGAACCCATTCTACCTTTAAAGTTTCTATTAGTAGCTGAAATACCAACTTCATTATCTTTTAATAATCCAGCGCCTAAACCAATGCAAGGACCACAACCGGGTGGAAGAGGAGTAGCTCCGGCTTCTAATAATGCTTGCCAATCACCTCTAGCTTCACTTTGTTTTTGTACCTCATCGGATGCAGCTGCAATATAGAATTCTACATCATCTGCAATTTTATTACCTCTTAAAACATTTGCTGCTTCGGAAATATCTTCCAACCTACTATTTACGCAAGAAACCAAATATGCTTTATTTACTTTTAATTTTCGGTTCTTCATTTCTGTAATGCTTGTCATAGTTTTTACATTATGAGGTCCCGAAATGTGTGGCTCTATAGTTTCTAAATGAAAGGAGATTGTTTTTGCGTAATATGCATCATTATCTGCTTTAAGAATTTTTGCTTCTTCTTTAAGCTCTGCAATTCTTTTAGCATTTAATCTGGGGTGTATACCGTTTCCGTCTTTATCAGATGGAACGCCTGCAAGTCCTCTTTTATTAATGTAATCAGCTCTATTTGTAATCCATTCAATTGTTATATCGTCAATAGGAAAGACACCTCCTAACGCACCCCATTCGGTAGTCATATTTGCAATTGTCAATCTTTGATCTACATTAAGATACTTTACTCCTTCACCAGTAAATTCAATAATGTGATTTAGAACTTCATCATTATTGAAATAACCACACAATGCAATAATAACATCTTTACCAACAACTCCATTTTGAAGTTTGCCTTTTAGCTCAACTTTTATAATTGGAGGAATTTGCCACCATGTTTTTCCTGTTGCCCAAATAGCTGCTGCATCGGTTCTAACAATAGGAGTTCCTAGAACTCCTAATCCGCCATACATATTTGAATGGCTATCAGACGCTACAACTACAGTTCCCGGAAAAGCATAACCTTCTTCACACATTACTTGATGTCCGATTCCTCTTCCGGCACTATAAAAATCACATCCCATTTGCTTGGAGAACGCTTCAATACTTGCATATTTTTCTAAATTCTTTTCACTTGTATCCTGGATATTATGATCAAGAGTATGAACCACTTGTCGTGGATTTGCAAATTTTTTTGCTCCAATTGATTTAAATTTGGGAATTACTGCACCGGTATTATCGTGTGTCATTACATGAGCAGGTTGAATAGATACAATATCTCCACTTTGGACTATTTGTCCATCTTCTAAATCAACAGCAAATTTTTGAACAATTTTCTCAATCAAATTTTGACTCATTGTTGTATCCTCTTTTGTTAAATATTTATAAAGCTTTGTTAACCTTTCTCATGTTTTTTACTTTTAGTGTCTTTTGTCTAACGGTTAAATATTTATTCTCTTAGCATCTTGAAAAGGCTCGAAACTAACAAAATCAGCATGATGAACTATTATTGATTCAATCGTTCTTTTCCCGAGATCACCTTCTTTTGAATGATAGGCAATAATATGTTGAATATCAAAAGGCAGTCCAAATCTGTCTGCAAGTGAAACACCGCTAAATGGATGACGTAATAATTTACCATCGCGACTAGTGCCAAGTTTTCCATCGGTAATTTCATATTCTAACAATTTACCAACATCAATTAAAATTGCACCAGAAATTAGGTAATCCCAATTAATATCTAATTTGAAATTAGTTTCCATAATCTTAGCAATCTTAATTGAGAGTTGAACAGCAGTTCTTTTGTGATTCATAAAAGTGATATCGCAATTATCAATCAATAGACTAAATGGAATTTTCTCTAAGTCTTCAGGTTCTAATGGTGAATGATCTATAGCATATTCCCAACATTGGTATGTCTTTTCTTTTATATCATCATTCTTAATTAGCTCAATTTCGGGCCAAATATTTTTTATTTTTTCTCTCATTTTTTACTCCCCTTAAAGTGAGACGTGAAATATTTAATGCCAAATGGTCAATGGTGAAAGGTTAAAAGTCAAATGTCAATGGTCAAATGTCAAATAGTTCGCGAAATCATTTTTAGATTATTTATGCGATTTAATTAAATTAGATAACATTGCAAAGACCTTTTTTATCTGACTTTCTAAAGATTTTAAGTGAAATTTCTTATCTAATAAATCAAGAACAATAAGAATTTCTAATTGCGTATCAATTTCAACTAAAGAAGAACGAGAAATTTCATAGAATCTTTTACGTTCTTTGGCAGATCGTCTTGCAGAACTTTCTGATAAATTAGATAAAACAGAAACAGAAGCTCTATTTATTTGAGAAACTAATCCAAATTTTTCTTCTTTAGGAAGTTTATTTGTTAGTTGATAAATCATTCTTACTAATTCTAAAGATTCATTCCAAACATCTAGTTTTTTATGATTTAATTCTAACATCTAAACCTTTTGACTTTGTCTATTTCATGTTTGACTTTTGCTCATTTGGCTTTTGACTTTGACCTATCACTTTTCACCATTGCTTCCTCAACTTTATAAACTACAATTTACTAATTACAGCGTCAGTCATTTCTTGTGTGGTACATGCTCCTTTTTCAAAAACATCTGGTCCACCTCGTAATTTCATCATATCATAAGTTCTTGTTTTACCTTCTTCAATAACTTTTGCAATTGATTTTCTAATTTTATCTGCTTTTTCAGATTCTCCAATATGATCTAACATCATAACTGCACTTAAGAACATGGCAATAGGATTTACAATGCTTGGATTTAATTCTTCATATTTTGGTGCTGAACCATGTGTTGGTTCAAAGACAGCTACTTCGTTACCAATATTTGCACTACATGCAAATCCTAGTCCACCAACTAAACCGGCAAAACCATCGCTGATTATATCGCCAAACATATTTTCCGAAACTATTACTCCGTAGTTTTCAGGATTCTTTGTAAGCCACATCATTTGAGCATCAATGTTTGTATCCCATAATGCGATGTCAGGATACTCTTTTGAAATTTCTTTTCCTACAGTTAAATACATTCCAGAAGTTTCTCTAAGAACATTTGGTTTTTCACAGATTGTTACATTTTTGTAACCAAACTTTTTAGCGTATTCAAATGCAGCTCTAATAATTCTTTCAGTAGCTTGTCTTGAAACTATACGAGTAGATATAGCTAAATCTTTACTTTCAATATGAGCAAATTTTTTCATCTTGGGATGAGTTTCAAAAGCTTCTCTTACATTTGTCGGAGGATTTGTCCATTCAATTCCACCATACATACCTTCAGTATTTTGTCTGAAAACTACTGAGTCAATTAATGGTTCTTCAAATCCACCTTTACCATCTTGACGAATAAAATTTAAAGGATTTCCTTTAAAAGCTTTACAAGGTCTAATACATATATCTAGATTGAAATGTTGTCTCAATCCTACAATTGGACTGAAATAAACATATCCTTTATCTCTTAAAGATGGATCTAATTCAGCATCTGCTTCTGCTTTTGGTTTACTTGTAATTGCACCAAACAAACCAATTTTATGTTCTTCTAAAAGATCAATAGTTCTTTGAGGAAGCGGATTCCCTTCTTTTTGCCAAAATTCCCAACCAATGTCTCCATGAACATAATTGGCTCCGAAACCAACTGCTTCTAATAATCTGATTGCTTCAGGTAAAACTGTTTTACCTATTCCATCTCCTGGTAGTGAAACGATAGTTCTCATTCGTAGCCCCATTATATTATTTAAAATTTATTATAAAAATTATGAATAGAAGTAATATTTAGCAAATTTATTTGAAAATAATTTTACTTTTAACTTTTGCTCGGTATTTAATAAAATATATAATTTATAAATTAACTTATTTAAGTTATAAATACTTAAAAATATAAACTAAAAATATCTTGCTAATAGTCTTACAAATAAAGATCAAGTTGAAAACTTAATCTATTATCTATATTTCCTAAAATTTTTGAATTACCTGATCCAAGCGAGGTTAAATTGGGTTTGTATAATTCAGAATATTTTAAATATAATCTAAAGTTTTTATTAAGGTTGAAATTAATTAAAAAATAATATCTTAATCCTTTGCCAAACATTGGTAAGTTAATCATTATTCCTTTTAAATCATTTTCGAATTCATAAATTCTGCTATTATAAGAATCAGTTTCAAAAAAAATAATTCTACTAGAAATTGTTAAAAGAGAAGAAAGCTTATATTTAATATCCTGAAAAGAAATAATACCGGTTTCAGATTTAGGATTTAAGTGATATTTTACCAGTTCAACTCGAGTTTTTCCGTAAACTTTTTCTCCAATATTATATTTAAACTCAATTCTATAATTTGTTTTTGTCTCATTTTTAAAGTGATATTCTTTGCTATCTGAAGCTAATATTTCTTTTGTTTCGTGCTTGAACTTAAACAATACTTTAAGATTTTTATTTATTTTGGCTGAATAATTTGTCATAAAGTCATTTCCGGAATTAGGGAAATCAGAATAATAGCTTTTTGCTGGTGAGTTAAATATATCGTAGTACAAATTAAAAATTCCTATTGAAGTATTAAGCTTTACACCAAAATAAAATCCAGTTTCATTTTGCGTATTATTTGATTCTCCAAATCCGTTGGAGTAGATATTGTAAAAACTAGCTGAATAATTTCTATATATTGTAACCAATTTAATGTTTTTGTTTAAGCTAAAATATAATCCATTAACTGTTGCAAGTGATTGATTATTGTAGGCTATTTCTCCGAAAAGCGAATAGTTGTTTAGATGTAAATTAAACTTTGCAGATGTAAAGTTAAAAGAATTACCTTTTAATGTATTCTTCGATTGAAAGGGAAAGGAATGACTATAATTGTTTCTAAAATGTAAGATCCCAATATCAAAAAAATCTTTATAATTATAGCTAAGAGACATTCCATAAGAAGTAGCTTGTAAATTATCTTTCTTACTTATTTCAGTTTCAGTTCTATGATAACCCGTTGAATAAAAATTTGTAATTTCGTTTGCATCATTCTTGGTAGCATCAATTTTGTTTTGTGAGTAGTATGGAGTTATTTGAAAATTTCCAAGTTTAATATTGGTTGCGATGCCTCTAAAATAATTATTTTCTTCACTTGAATTGTGTGGGATTATATTTCTTTCTCGTTTTAATGGAGAGTTTATTGCATCACTTCCTTTTGAAAACGAATAAGGACTCCACATTATTAATCCTTGCCCAAATTCGTAATTAAAATCTCCAATAATAATTTTATTTAGAATCCAATTAAAATTAAGTTGAAGGAATCCTGAGTAATGATCAGAATAATTTTTTTCACCAGCATCTTTTTCTGTTAGCAAACCAAATTTATAATAGGAAGAATTTATTTTAATTCTATTATAATTTTTTAATTTATTGCCTTTATAAAAATTATTGCGAAATCCTTTTCTAGATTGAATATCAGCTTGGTATCTGCTTCTAAGTTCAATATTGGTTTTATACATTTTAGAAGTATTATCCTTTTTAATAATAATAAAAGGTTTAATAAGTTTTATTATATCCGGATTTATATTCTTTGATTGATAGAGGTCGTTTATTGAGGTAAGTTTTCTCTTATTACGAGTTTTAATAATCTCATCTACATCATTTGGTGATAAAAAAGGGATTTTAAGAAAATCTTTCTTAGTAGCTGAATTTAAATCTATAGGATTATCTTTTAGTTCTTCTATAAGCTCTAAAATTTGCGACTCTTCAGTATTTTCTGAAATATCTTCAATCAACTCAATAAGTTTATCGTTTATTAAAGCAGTACTATCATACTGTGCATAAGTTACTAGATTAACAAAAAAGACAAAACCTAAAAAATATTTATTCATAAAAATGACTTAAAATGAAATTATGAGATCAAATTGATTTGTCATTCCAAGAGCATGATGAGAAGTAATAGCATAGTTAATTCTAAATATTGAGTAATTAATTCCTATGCCTCCACTATAAAGATCAGGCTCATTTTGTACACCGATTCTTAAATAAAAAATATCTGCTAATGGATATTCAAATCCTGCACGAATAGAAAAAGGGAAATCTATTTCTTTAACAACAGCAAGATTTATAGTTGTATTGTTTATTACTTTATAAGAAATTCCACAAGAAAAATTTGTTTGAGTAGCTTGATATTCTGTCGATTCTCTAAAAGGGTTACGTAAAACAAAACCAATGGAAAAATTATTTTGGAATTGAAATATTGCTCCTAGCGCAAGATTTATTGATGTAGAGTTTCCGTAATTTTTTATTGTTAAATTATAATAATTAACTGTTACACCAAAATGGATATTATCAATTATTTCACTAGCATATCCAAATATAAATTGATTTTCTTTATAGAGTTCAAATCCATATACCATAGCACCTATGCTGAAATTTCCAAAGCTTGTTGGTTCACAATATCCACCAAAGCCATTTGCTAATTCCTTTATTCCAAATGGCGAAGGGGAATAATAAATCCCAATTTCTCTTTGTTTAATTTGTGATATTCCGGCAGGATTATTAAAGAGAGAAAAAGCATTGTTATTGCTTGCAATATCAGAATGAACTAATGAGATTTGTTTTGCACCAGGGGAGAATTGTGAATAAGCAGAATTAAATAATAACAGTAGTAAAAGGAATATAAATATGTAAATATTTAAAAACTTCATATAAAATATGTTTAGAATATGATGAGTTGTTATAATATAATTAAAATTTTAATATTAAGGAAAGATTTAATTGTTGGAACAAAATCATAGTTTTTATGTAAAAAAAATATTAAGATAATTCTGGATTACTTTAGGGAATTAATTTTTATAATTGTAAAAACAAAATCTATTAATTATTTTCAATGTATAATTGATTTATTATTGGGAAAGAAATGAAAAAAATAATTATTCTACTTTTAGTATTCTGTTATGGTGTTAATTTTGCACAAGAATTAAATGCAAAAGTTATAGTAAATTATGAACAGTTAGAAACTTCATCAAAAGAAAGATTAGATTCTTTTGCCCAGTTAGTAGAAGATTATCTTAATAATAATCATTTTGCTGGTGATAGTTGGGAAGGGGATCCGATTACTTGTAATTTCTCAATATTCTTTACTTCTGCTAGTGAAAATAATTATACGGCGCAAGTTGTTATAACAAGTCAGCGTCCTGTATATCAATCAGATAATATGTCATTAATGCTTTTAGTACAAGACCCCAATTGGAGCTTTGTTTACGAAGAAAATCAGACTCTTTATTATGATCAAAATACTTTTGATCCACTTACTAGTTTTCTTGATTATTATGCTTTAGTTATTATTGGATTAGATATGGATTCTTATGATCCTCCGCAAGGTGGAACTGAGTTATTTAGTCAAGCTTCAGATATTGCAGTAGTAGGATCAAATAGTGCTTACTCAACAGGTTGGGCGCTTGTAACTTCTTCATATAATAAAAGAGGTTTAGTTGAAGATTTGTTAAGAGCAAACTTTGAACAATTCCGAATTGATTTTTGTGATTATCACTATAATGGCTTAGATATGATGAATGAAGATAAGGAATTTGCCATTAGTAATGTTGTTAAACTAGTAAAAAATCTTGATGGTATTTATGATAAAGTTGGTAGAATGAATGTTTTATTGGGAGTTTTCTTCGATACAAAACATAAAGAAATATTTGGATTGTTAAAAGACTATCCAGATAAAGATGTGCTGCGATTATTGAAAAAAATTGATCCTTCACACATATCAACTTATGATGAAGGATTGAATGATTAGTCTCTTCTAAATAGTAGAGACTATAAAAAAATTAAATAGCTTTTTCGTATATTCTATATTTTCTATAGATTTCGCCATTCATTGTTTCTGCACCTCTATTCATCATTAGGTTGTCTTCAAGTATCCAACTTGCTTCACCCTGCATTATGCCATGTTTCTCAGCTTGTTTCATTATTGCATAATATAAAGCCCCGTCAATTCCTTTTCTTTGATATTCAGGAATAATACCTAGAGCTATTACTCTTGCCCAAGTTATCTTTTTCCTTTGTGTAAATAGTTTTAAGAATTGAAACGGAAACAATCTTCCTTTCATAGTTTTAAATATCTGGTTATAATCCGGAATTGCGAGTGCCATTCCTATAACTTGATCATTAATCTCAGCAAAAAGAACTAAGTCAGGATTGATTAAAAGTTTTAAATCTGCAGCAACCATTTCAATTTCGTCATTAGATAGAGGAATAAAGCCCCAATTTACTACCCAACTTTTGTTCCAAATATCTTTGAAAAGCTCTAATTCATCATTAAATTTTTTCATATTTATTGGTCTAATCTTAAAGTTGTATCTTTCTTTTACAATATTTGCAACACGTTCAATTTTTTTGTTTTCACTCATTTTCTTATTATCTATTCTGTAAGCGTAAAGGTCTTTAACCTTTTTAAGTCCGTAGCCTTCATATAAACCTAAATAATATTTAGGACTGTAAGCCATAAGCATTCTTGGAGAATCATCAAATCCTTCAAGAAGAGCACCGAACTCGTCATTACTAGTTAGACTTGTAGGACCACGCATTGCATCAAAGTTAAATTGGGATAACCATTCTTTAGCTGTATCTAAAAGTTTATTAGCAACCACTTGATCATCAATACATTCAAAGAAACCGAAGAAACCAATGTTTTCATTATGGAGTTTATTATGAAGCATATTATTTATGGCTGCAATTCTGCCAACTGGTTTACCATTTCTAAAAGCCATAAAAAGTTGCATATCTGCATGTCCTTCATAGAAATATGGATTTTTTTCTTTGCTCAATAGTTTTAGTTTATCAGAATATAGAGGAGGGACCCAATAAGGATCATCTTTATAGATTTCAAATGCGAATTTTAAAAATTTTTTATGATCTTTTTCTGAAATTTTTTTTATAACTATATCACTCATAATATCTCCTTGTAAATAAAAAAAGCATACTGGAGTTAGTATGCTTTTTTTGCAAATGCCTAATTTTATATTAAACCAATTTCAGTACCAACTTTTTTGAAAGTCCCAATAATTTTTTCAAGATGTTCATCTTCATGCGTTGCCATATAGCTTGTACGCATCATTTGTCTACCCTGGGGTACCCCTGGTGCAATAAAAGCATTTACAAAAATACCTTCATCATATAATCGTTTCCACATTTTAAATGCAACTTTATCACTTCCAACAATAACAGGAACTATTCCGGTTCTACCATCTATTACATTGAAACCGGCATCCATTAAACCTGTTCTTATTTTTTGAGAATTGCTTACAAGTTTATCAACTCTTTCAGGTTCTGCTTCTAGAATGTCTAATGCAGCTAAAGCAGCAGCAACAGAAGATGGAGTAGGTGAGGCACTAAAAATAAGAGCTGGTGCTTGATGTTTAATGAAATCAATAACTTTAGCTTCGCCAACAACAAAACCACCTAACGATGCGAAAGTTTTACTGAATGTTCCCATAGTTAAATCAACTTCATCAACAAGGTTAAACTCACTAGCTGTTCCTCTACCACCTTTCCCAATTACACCAACAGAATGAGCATCATCAAGTAATAATTTTGCATTATTTCCTTTCGCTAATTCTACAAGCTTTGGCAAATCAACAATTTCTCCACCAGTACTAAATACACCGTCACTAACAATTAATTTAGGAGTTTTTTTTGGAAGTTTATTTAATACTCTTTCCAAGTCTGCCATATTGTTATGCTTATACCTTAAAAGCTCTACCGTAGCACCACGCGCTATTAAGTTACCCGCAACAATAGAAGCGTGGTTATCTTTATCGGAGATAAGATATTCACCTCTATTAACCAAGGTTGGAATTACACCTTGTGCTGTTTGGTATCCGGTACTAAATAATAATGCAGCTTCTTTTCCTAAAAATTTGGCTAATCGTTCTTCTAGCTCAATATGTAAATCAATTGTACCTGTTAAATAACGTGAGCCTGAACATCCTGTCCCAAATTTATCAATAGCTGCTTTTGCTGCTTCTTTAACTTTAGGGTGTCCGGTTAATCCAAGATAATTATTTGATCCTGCCATAATAATCTTTTTGCCTTCAATAGAAACTATAGGTCCTTCATTTTCTTCCACAGCTCTAAAATATGGATAAACCCCAGCAGCTTTAATTTCATCTGCTCTTGTAAAATCATGACATTTTTTGAAAAGATCCAAGTCTTACCTCCAGTAAAGTAAACTTTATTGTATATTTTGAGTATATATTTTTTTCTAACACAAAAAAGTATAATTATAATTGTTGAAAATCAAATAAAATTAGATTATGGAAAATAAAAGAATAGCAGTAGTAACAGGTGGAAGTGGTTTTGTAGGTAGTCATTTAGTTGACTTTCTTTTAAGTAAAAACTATGAAGTTAGATGTATTGTAAGAAAATCAAGTAATTTAAGATGGCTTAATAATAAAGACGTAAAATTATATGATTGTGGCTTATATGATAAAGATGGATTAAAGGAAGTTCTAACGGGTGCAAGTTATTTGTATCATGTTGCCGGTGTTGTAAGATCTAAAAGTAAAAAAGGTTTTTACCGAGGGAATGTTGATACAACAAAATGTTTACTAGAAGTTATTGATGAAAATAATATTGAATTAAATAGGTTTTTAATTGTAAGTAGTTTAACTGCTTGTGGACCTTCTTTAGATGGAGTTCCTTGTAATGAAGAAACTTTACCTAAACCAATAACAACTTATGGCAAAAGTAAGCTTGCAGAAGAAGAGCTTGCTAAAGAATATATGGAAAAAATTCCTATTACAATCTGTAGAGCTCCAGCAATATACGGAGAAAGGGAAGGCGATATTTATGCAATGTTCCAAGGTGTGCAAAAAGGTATTATGACACTTGTTGGATTTAATGATAAAAAACTTAGTCTTATTCATGGAAGGGATTTTGTTCAAGGAATATATTTAGCAGCAAATTCGGAAAAAGCTAAAGGTCAAATTTATTTTATTAGCTCGGATGTAATTTATGATTGGAATGTAGTAGCCGATGCAATGGAGAAAGCTGTTGGGAAAAAAACATTAAGAATAAGAATTCCACACTTTTTAATATATATAATTGGGGCAGTTTCTCATTTCTTCAATTATTTTTCTTCAAAACCGGCAACGTTTAATCTAGAAAAGGCGAGGGACTTTGTTCAAGATAATTGGACTTGTGATGTATCTAAAGCAAAAAAAGATTTTGGTTATTCCCAACAAATTTCTCTTGAAGAAGGAATGGAAAGTACTGTAAAATGGTACAGAGATAATAATTGGTTGTAATTATTTCTCTTGTTTGAATAAAGAAGATGTGAAGTACATTTATTACAATCTGAATTGCCAAAGCCTTTAATTGGGAGCTCGAGATTCAAGTTTTTAGAGATCTCGGAAACAAGTTTACATTCCATTTCTTTGCGTTTATTGTTTAGGATATAAATGTTTTTCCAAACAATTTTTTGGTGTGTTGTTAAATAATCAATATGCCAATGCTTTTTTTTGTTTGTACGTAAATGTCGGTTAAGTCTGGACTTTAAATTGGTTTGTGCAGAGCCAACATAAAAGTAATAACCGGGTAGTATTTTACAATTTGAAGATATTTTCAGATCTAATACTATTTCTTTTTCGAAGTAGAATTCAAGTAAATAAATACCGGAATTAGTTAGCTTCTGCACCTTCTTCAATCCATGTTTTAATTCCATTAATTTGTTTTTCTGTTAATGGCAATGTTCCACTACCTTCTTTGGGCATAGGATAAGGGGATTGACCGATTATTGAAAGATATAATTTACTTTCTTCCGGATTAAAATCAACTACAATTGGAGGAAAAGCAGCTTTTAATTCTGTCCATGATTCAAGAATTATATCTCCGGCGTTACCTTCTCTACTATGACAAATTGAACTATTACAATAAACATTAAAAATAGGTTGAATATGTCGGGAATAACTAACGTTGGATTCGGGAATCTCAACATCTGTTAAAATTGTATCATCGCAAGATGAAAAGACTATTAAAATAAACGTCAACAATAAAATCAAATTAATATAAGTTTTCTTCATAATCTAAATATTTTTTTTACCAAAGTTATAGTAACTATAAAGAATATTCAATTAATAAATTGATGATCAAATAAAATAAATACTGAATGTATTGACAAATAATTTTATCTTTAATAGTTTTATAACATCAAAATATGGGGCTATAGCTCAGTTGGGAGAGCGTTTGACTGGCAGTCAAAAGGTCAGCGGTTCGAACCCGCTTAGCTCCACATATGATAACTTGTTGTAATAAAATGTTTAAAGCCTTACTTGAGAAGTCATGTGAGGCTTTTTTATTATTTACTTCTTTAGTTTATTTATTTTCGAAATTTTATAATAATTTTAATCGTCTTATATTAACGTAGAAAGAAAAGGTTCTATTGAGAATCCTGAATTTTATATCGCATTAAATTTTATGAAATTATTAATATTTTTTTTATATCAGTAACAAGTTCCGACACAACTTTTTGAAAATTGGTGGGTGTTCAAGAATTATAGTATAATTAGGAACTATTTAATAAAGAATGCGAGAGCTATTTTTGTTTTTTTACAATACTTGAGATATGATTTAAGTTTTCTTGTAATTTATTTAATTCTCTTTCAAGCTTATCAATTTTGAACGATTCGAGAGATTCTGAGCCACTTAAAAGCCAATTTATATCGCAACCCAATTTAAGTAACTTAAGCAGAATTTTTGAGCCTGGTTCACGCTTTCCACTAATATATTGATGTAATTGTTGCGGAGAGATTTCCATTGCTTCGGCTAACTTTTTAAGAGTTCCATATTTTCTTTTTGCAAAAAATCTAATTCTTCCACCAATACCAATTCTTAATTTTTCATCTGCAAACAGATCAAGATTTGGTTCATTTACTCCGTTAAAAAAATCTAATTCACCCTCATTGTTATCAAGTATATCTTTAATTGACTTGTATAAATGATCATCAAATTTTGGACTCTCGTTAAGAAGATAGGAGAGTGTTTGAGGTTTTACACCAAGCTTCTTTGCTAACCAGTTTTGCTTTATTCCATGGTTTTGAATTAGAAATTTAATTTCTTCTTGCGGTGTCAATTGCTACTCTAAAGTTTTTTAAAATCTTTATTAGTCATATATATAAAAATTACTAACTAATTATTAAAATATCAAAACAAATCTATTCTAATTTAGAATTGGTAGAAATAAAAAAAAGCCAGATGAAAATTCATCTGGCTTAATATTTACAAAGAAATTTACTTATTTCAGCAATAACATTTTCTTTGTTACAACATTATTATTTGTTGTTAATCTGTAAATATAAGTACCACTTGCAAGTTTAGCCGCATTAAACTCATAACTATGCGTACCAGCTTTTAAGCTCTTATTACCTATTAAAGTAGCAACTTCTCTACCTAATACATCATAAATAACTAAACTAACTTCCGAAGTAGTTGGTAAACCAAAGTTAATAGTTGTACTTGGGTTAAATGGATTAGGATAGTTTTGGTCTACATAAAATCTATGAGGAATTGTTTCATCTTTAAGACCAACAACAAGTCCATTAATAAAGGTAACACTAAAAGTATCAATACTTGTAACAAATGTTAAACCACCCTCAGCTTCAGTACATCTAACAGACCAATTAACAGTAACAGAGTCAAATGTTGTTCCTAATACATCATAAAGAGTTGTTCCTGTAAAAGTATAGCTTGTATCATTTAAAGCCCCACTAGCTAAACTAGTGTAGTTAGGATCAACAGCAAACCATTGATATAAAAGAGCATCACCGTTAACATCAGCAGCAGCATTCCAATTTGCAGTAATTGAGCTAATTGAATCAATCACTATTCTAGCGCCATCTTCTGGTGTAAGAAGAGCATAATTTGAATTTGGTGCCGCAGCTACGTTGGTATCAATATCAGCATACATTCTCGGTAATATTTGATATCCATTATCAAAAGGTGGATTGGAAGTATATTGAGAAGTTACACCTGTTAAATCAATAGGGAAAGTTGGTTCAGGATAATTTGCTAAATCAAGATCCTTATCAATTCTCATTGTAAATTCTTGTACTCCATCTGTTACAATTAAATTACTGTTCATACCTGCTTCTGGCCAATCACCATTAACTTTTGCTAATCCCTTTATCTTAATCAGCATACTTTCGTATTTTTCCGGATTAGATAACCACTCTAGAACAGTTAATTCCATTGGTTCAAGTGGTTTTGTTTGACCAATTACTTGAATATCTTCAGATGTAGCTATTTTTAATTCGGTTAAACCTTTATAGTGTGCTACAGTTCCGGTAACTTGAAGAATATCACCTAAGTTGTAACTTCCTTCTTCATATAATCCATAAAGATAGATAGCACCAGTTTCATCTTGAAGTGTAACAGGAATAGTGTTTTCTGCTGAGAAACTGTAAGATGTAACAACACCTTTTACTGTAACAACCTCATCAAGTCTATCTGGAACTCCATCATTATCTTCATCAACTCTCACATCTGCAACAGATTCAGAAGGTGAAACATCAATTGAAGTAAAATTATCTGTAAATAAGTACGAGTTATGTCCAGTAGGAGGTGAAATAAGTGTGATAAATTCATTTGAATTTTCAAAGAAAATAATGTTGCCTGCAGCATCAATAGCTACGTCAGCTCTGTATTGTGTCATATTGTCTTCAGGATCTGGATAAACGGAGGAAATTGTTGGTGTTCCTTCAAGATCTGAAACAGTATAAATACCTTGTACTAATGGTGCATGAGGTCTTCTTGCAAATGTGCAATACAATTGTCCGTCAACTTCTGAATAAGTTATTGTTCCTGCTGTTGCAGTATCCGGAGCTTCTACTGTCCAAGCTGCATCAGCTAAAGTAAATGGTGTTCCATTATAAGTTGTGAAATCAAATGCAGCTACACCCGATAAGAAAGAAGTATCTTTTGCTTGATATGTTGCATATAACCATCCTTCTTTAGCACCTGTAGTAATATCCCAAAAAATTGTAGTAGAATCATCTAAAACTAAATTTTTATCATGTGCTTGAGTTGTTCCGTCATTAATAAATGCAAAGACTTGACCTAAATTATTTGACACAATGATTTGTTGAGTATTGCCTACACCACCAATTGCTATTCCTTGTGGTTTACCATTATAACCACCAGAATCAACTATTGATATTGCTAAAGTATCAACATGGTATCTGTAGATAGCAGGAACAGTCCCACTTCTTCTAGCCAAATAAACATATCCGGCTTTATCAGCTTCGGAAGAAAATCTTAAGTTATCACTACCTACTTTAGAAATTGAGTCGGTATAAGCTACTGTTAAATTAGCATCTCCGGGAGTATTGCCCCAAAAGGCCATGTTGTTTGAGTGGCGTGCTACTCCATAAGCATAACCGCCCCCACTAGCTGAATAAGTAAAACCAAATCCTTTTGCGGATTGTGCTTTCATTGAAGTTACACCACGAGTATAAATCTCAGTTTCTTCATTATATAAAACGGTGTATTCATCGTAGCCAGCACTAGCAGTATAAATACTAATACTATATTTACCATCGGCAACTACAGAACCATTGGAATCCATACCATCCCATACAACAATGTTGTCACCCATAGATAAATCAAATGCTGAAATGGAGCTAACTAATTCCATACTACTGTTGTAGATACTAATATGAACCGTATCAGCTTTATCACTTAAAGTAAATCTGATACCTGCGCCGGAACCATCGCTAAATGTTCCATCAAATGGAAAACCACTTGTTGGTTGAGTAATTCTTACATTGTGAGCAAAAACATTTGCAAACAAATCAGAAGAATTAAAAATTGAAAAAAGTGTTATTACTACCATTAGTGTAGTAATTTTTAGTTTGTGCATGAAGCCTCCTTGTTGAGTTGTGTTATGGTTAATAATTTAATTTTACTTTAAAAATATCATTTTTTTTGAAATTGTTACTTTACCATCAGTAAGTTGGTAAATATATGTTCCAGATGCTAAATTTTCTGCATTAAGGGTTGTTTTGTAAGTTCCCGGATTGTAGATTTTATTGCTTATTAGATTACTTACAAGTTCCCCTGTAATACTATATAAAGATAAAGTTATTTCACTAGTCTCTTTTATTCCAAATTCAATCGTAGTTGTTGGGTTAAATGGATTTGGATAATTTTGATTTAGGAAGAAATTATTTGGTATTGTATTTCCAGATTTTTCTATACCTACAATAGTTAATTCAATTGTTGGAAGATCAGTTGAATAAAATCTTTTATCAATTGACCAACCGTAATAAGATTGACTATAAACATTATATTTTTCATCAAAATCAACATTATTTACCGATGCGTAACCAGAAACTAAGCCCAATGTATCTGGATCATCATATTTTCCTTCAGGGTGGTTCTTTCTATTCCATTCCGCAATATCAATGGAATCTAATATGCTTCCACTATTGGGATTTACTAAATATATACGACCATATTGATATGATTCACCAGTACCATAATCTGTATCGTGGGTAACAAAAAGGATGTTTTTATCAAACATATAATTAATTCCATGAGGCCCTACATCAAGATATGTTTGAGATGTTGGAGCCAAGAATGTATCAGGAACATCAAAATTAAAATTTTCGTTAAGACTATACCCGTTAATAGGATCACCAATATAACAATAAACTTTATTGGAATCCCAATTACTTACATAAATTAAAGAACCATTTTCATTAACAGTAATTCCTCTAACAGAACCAAGCTCCGGTAAGGAAAATTCTTGTAGTACAGTTCCAGAATTTCCCATTGTATTCCAAGCTGGAGCTGTGTTTGGATTTTCGAGAATCATTACCGAACCAGGGTTGAGTGTATCAGCACCTTTAAGTAAGTAAATTCTTCCAGAAGCATCATTGTCAATTCCCCAAAGATATTCGTTACCTGTTTTGTATCTTTGTGAGTAAGAATAGATACTATCTTCTTTAAATTCAAAAGCTAGAATTGAGTGATTATTTTCATCATTATTTGCTACATAAATAATATCATCAATTGTGGTTAAATCATTAGCATCAAACATAAATTCTTGATCAAAGCCAATAACCCACCGCATTTGAAGACCATTCACTTGAGAGCTATAGCCGTATTTACCAACTCGTCCTTCACTGTAACTGGCATTTTTATATCCAACTAAATAATTGGTTTTCTTACTAGGTCTATTAACTAGAGCTATAAATGAATTTTCTTCGAGAACTGTAACAGATTGTACCCTATGACCGGGTCCATTATCAGGGGTATCAGAAATTACATAATCAGTAGCCCAATCCCCATCAAAGGATTGTGAAAAAGTTGGTTGCGAAAAGATTAAAAAAATTAAAGCTAGTAATAAAAAGTAGGCTTTTTTCATGAGGTCTCCTTGTCGTGGGTTGAAAATTGTTTTAACAATTTATTATAATAAGTTATTAAAAGCAAGATCAAATAGGGTAGTAAATATTTGAAAATTTTTATTATTATTCGATGATAAATATGTAATTATACATCCTTACGATGTAACTTTAGGAATTTTGCTTACTAATTTACTAAATAAAAATAAATAAAATTATTCTTGATATAAAAAAAATTTTACTATATTTTAACTATATGAATAAGTCTTTCAATATAATAGCTATTTTATTATTGAGTTTTTCGCTTCTTTTTGGCGGTGCTTTTATTGCTGGTGAGTTTATTGCTAAAAGTGAAAACGGTAATGTTGTTTTAACTTGGCAAACAAATTTAGAACAGAATGTAAAGTATTTTGAAATTTTACGTGGTTCAAGTAGCGAAAATCTTGTTCGTATTGCTACAGTTCCACCTAAAGGTTCAAACTCTTCTTACACTTACATTGATGAAAACGCTTACAAAACTTCAGGTTCATTTTATGCTTATGGCTTAGTCATTGTGGATAATGATGGATCGAAATCTGCTGTAATGCATACTCGTACTCTTCATGAGAATGTTTCTAGTGTAAAGCGAACATGGGGAAGTATTAAAGCTTTATTTAGATAATTACCTTTCGAATTGTCCTTTTATGATTATTAGTAAAAGTCCTATTTTTTTAGCTTCTAAATCTCCTCGTAGAAGAGATATGTTAAAAATGATGGGTATTAAATTCCAAGTTTTAGATATTGAATTAGATGAAAGGATTGATCCCAAACATTCACCTTTAAAAAACGTTAAAAGAATTGCATATGAAAAATGCGAGAAAGCGTTAGAAAAAATTAACGATGGAATTGTAATAACAGCAGATACAATCGTTGTATTAGATGGTTGTATTATTGGCAAGCCTGAAAACAAAATTGATGCAAAAAAAATATTAAAAAAATTAAGTGGTAAAAGTCATATTGTATATACTGGTTTTTCTTTGGCAAATAAAACAAAAAATATACTTTTAAATGATTATTCTAAGACAAAAGTCTTTTTTAAAGAACTTACTAATAGCGAAATAGATGATTATATTTCAACGGGCAGTCCAATGGATAAAGCCGGAGCTTATGGAATTCAAGATGATTTTGGGGCTGTTTTTGTAAATAAAATTATTGGCTGTTACTATAATGTTATCGGATTTCCTGTCTCAAAAATTTATAAAGGATTACAAGAAATAATTTAATTTGGTACAACAACTAAAAAGAAGAATAATTCCTGCTATTGTATTTGCATCTCTAATTTATTTAGGGTTGTTAGTTTATTCGGATTATACTTTACTTACTGACGCATTTTTGCAAATTAGTATTATAAATTTTTTTCAAGTACTAGCAGTAATTTTTTTAAGTTTTGTATTAAAGTTTTATAGATGGAATTATTATTTAAGAACTGCAAAAATTCAAATTTCACTCTTTGACTCAATAATAATTTTTTTTTCAGGACTTTTAATGAGTATTAGTCCTGGGAAAGTTGGTGAGTTATTAAAATCCTACTTGATAAAACAAAAATATAACATCTCAATTTCGGAAAGTAGTAGAATAGTTTTAGCTGAAAGAATTATTGAATTTATTTCTCTGATATTTTTGATAATAATTACTTTTCTTATACAAAGCCAGTTTATAAAAGTCTTAATTGCTTGTTTAATAGCAATAGTAATTTTAGTATTGTTTAGTAATCTAAAGCTCAAAAAATTTATAAAGAAAAAAATAAGTTCTATAAAGTATATAAAACAAAAATTAAATGAATTTCAAAAATTTAAAGAACAATTAAAAACTTTATTTAGACCAAAGATTTTTCTAAATATGCTAATTATTAGTACCGTAGCTTGGATAATCGAGTGTTTGGGATTTTTTATGATTATGGAAATGTTTACCGATTCTTTCGGTTTCTTAAAACTTTCAGTTACATATTTGAATTCAATATTTTTGGGTTCAATTTCAATGTTGCCAGGCGGACTTGGAGCAACAGAAGGAAGTTTGGTTTATATGTTAAAGCAAATAAATATCTCAGAAAGTATAGCAATTACATCTACATTTTTAATTAGAATTGTAACACTTTGGTTTTCATTAGTTCTTGGTTTTTTCTCTTTAATTCTATTTCAGAGGAATATTAAAATTATAGAAACAAATTCAGAGTAAAAAAAATATTTTTCTTTAAAAAAAGCATATTTTTTCCCCACGATTTAAGAAATTATGTGTATTTTTAACGACTTAATTAATTGAAAACATAAAGTGGAGTATAAAATGAGTGATGAAAATGGAATGAGTAAAGGTTTAATCTTAGGCTTTTTAACCGGTACAATTGTTGGCTCAATGTTAGGATTGCTTTACGCACCAAAATCTGGTAAAGAACTCCGCGGTGAGTTGAAGGATAGATCAGATGATTTTTGGGGCGAAGCTGAAGATTATATCGAGCAAGCTAAAGGAAAAGCTAATTCTTTAATTAACGATGGAAAGCAAAAATCGGAAAAATTAATAGTTGAAGCTAAAGAAAAAGTTGATGGTCTTTTAGCAGAAGCAGAACAAATATTAGATGAAGCCAAAAGCAAAACAAAAGACTACGTTGAAAACAGTAGAACCAAAGTATCAAAAGAAAGTGATAAATTAAAAACTGCTATTAAGGCAGGAGTTGATACTTATAAAAATGAAAAAGAAGCTTAAATTATGACATTATTAGAAGTATTTCTGTTTATACTAATTATTATTGGAATAGTTTTAGGTGTGTACTTTATTATTTCTCTAGGGAAAATGAATAGAACGTTAGATGCTGTTCGAACGGATTTGAATAGTGTTAATAACAAACTTGGCCCTATTTTAGAAAATCTTAAAGTAATTACCGATAAAGCCGTTTCAATTAGTGATGAAACAGAAAAGCGTGTAATGGATATAAGTGAATCAATTCAAAATGTAAAAAATACCGTTTCGAGATTTTCGTTCCGTGGACCAAAGGAATCTTATTTTAATAGAAATCCAATCCAAGATCTGCTAAAAAATTTAACGGCAGTTTCTAAAGGCGTTTCTACATTTTGGAATAAATTAAATAATTAGTTACTGAATAGTAAAAAATAATTGTGGAGGTATTTTGAGTGATATTACTCCCAATGCAATTAGAAATGTTGCATTAGTTGGCCACGGAGGAAGTGGCAAAACATCCATTTCAGAGTATTTGCTTTATTCTGCTGGAGAAATAAATAGAATAGGAAGTATTTCGGAAGGAAATACTACATCAGACTTTAATCCCAATGAAATTGAAAGACAAATTTCAATAGCCGCATCTCCGCTTCACTTTAATTGGAAAAACCATAAAATTAATTTATTAGATACTCCTGGATATTCTGATTTTATAGGTGCTGTTAAAGCTAGCTTACATGTTGTAGATACTGCAATAGCGGTTATTAAAGGTGCAGAAGGTGTAGAAGTTGGTACTGAATCAGCTTGGGAAACAGTTCAAAAATTAGAAATTCCGGCTGCCATTATGGTAAACAAGTTAGATAATGAACATTCTGATTTTGAAGCTGCTGTTGCAATGGCAAAAGATAGATTAAGTCATGATTCTACTGTAATAAGTTTTCCAGTTTCGGAAGGTACAAATTTTGATTCTGTTATAGACGTAATCAAAATGAAAATGTATACAGTTACAGATCCCAAAAATAGGAAAGCTGTTGAAGGTGAAATTCCTGCTGAGTTGCAAGAAAAAGCTGCGAAACTTAGAGAAGAGCTAATTGAAAAAGTTGCTGAATCTACAGAAGATTTAATGGATAAATTTTTTGAAGAGGGAACTTTGAATGATGAAGATCTTTCTAGAGGATTAAAAAATGCAATTATCGCAAGAACAGTTATTCCTGTATTTGCGGTTTCTGCTCAAAAAGGTGCCGGATTATTTGATTTCTTAGATTTTATAGTTGAATATTTACCTTCACCTACTGATAGAGAAAAAATAATAGCTAAAAAAGTAGATTCGGAAGAAGAAGTTGAAATTAAATGTGATCCTTCCGGTCAGCCTGCATTGTTAGTATTCAAATCAATGTCTGAAGCTCATGTTGGTGAACTTTCAGTATTTAAAGTTTATTCTGGAGAATTAACTGCCGGTATGGATTTAGTAAATACTGAAAGAAATAAAACTGAAAGATTAGGACAGTTATTTATATTAAATGGTCATCACAGAAAAGAAGTTTCAAAGCTTTCTGCCGGTGATATTGGTGCAGTAGTAAAATTAAAAGATACTCATACAAATAATACTCTTAGTTCAAAAGAGTTAGGAATTGTACTACCACATATTGAATTCCCTAATCCTGTAATTCGTGGAGCAGTTATTCCTAAATCTAAAGGTGATGAAGATAAAATTTCTACAGGATTACATACTGTACATGAAGAAGATCCAACTCTTTCTGTTCGGTTCGATCCTGAATTATCTCAAACAATTATTTCCGGACAAGGTGAATTACAACTTTCACTTGCTACAAAACTATTGAAAGATAGATATAATGTAGAAGTTGATCTTGTTGAACCTCGTATTCCATATCGCGAAACAATTCGTGGTGTTTGTGAAAGTGCTGAATACAAACATAAAAAACAATCTGGTGGTAGAGGACAATTTGGTCATGTTTATCTAAAATTAGAGCCTCAACCTCAAGGAGCCGGATTTGAATTTGTTGATGCTATTGTAGGCGGTGTTATTCCTGGTAGATTTATTCCTGCTGTTGAAAAAGGACTAAAAGAAATTATGGATAAAGGTATTTTAACAGGTAGCCAGGTTGTTGATGTTAAAGTAACTTTATTTGATGGTAATTTCCATAATGTTGATTCTGATGAGGTATCTTTCAAAATTGCATCTTCTCAAGCATTTAAGAAAGGTTTCTTAGAAGCTAAACCTGTTTTACTTGAACCGATTTATGATCTTAACATCAAAGTTCCTGAAGAATTTATGGGTGATGTTATGGGTGATGTTTCTAGTAGAAGAGGTAAAATTTCCGGTATGGAATCTGAAGGTCCATTCCAGGTAATTAAAGCAAAAGTACCTTTGGCAGATTTATATAAATATTCTACTCAATTAAGAAGTTTAACATCCGGACGTGGAATTCATACAAGAAGTTTTTCGCATTATGAACCTGTTCCTAAAGATGTAGAAGCTAAAGTAATTGAAGAATATAAAAAAGCTAAAGAAGAAGAAGCATAATTTTTTTTGATGAAAAACTTAAGTAAGAGTTATTTAAAAGAGGTTGTTTTTACAGCCTCTTTTAATAATTAGGAGTAATTTTGAAAAAACTTTGGTCGCCGTGGAGATCGCAATACATAGATTCATTTAAAGAAGCAACAGATGATGGATGTGTATTTTGTTCTTCTCAAAATGAAAGAATTGAAGATGATAAATGTTTAGTTATATATAGAGGAAAGCATAATTTTATTATGATGAACCTTTATCCTTACAACAATGGTCATATAATGATTATTCCATTTCGTCATATTTCTGATTATACTCAGTTAACAGATGAAGAGATGAATGAAATAATGTATTTGAATAAACAAGTAATTATGGCAATGAAAGAAATTATGAATCCACAAGGATTTAACTTTGGTGCAAATATTGGACAAGCTGCAGGAGCAGGCATTCATACACATTTGCATTTTCATTTAGTACCAAGATGGAATGGTGATACTAATTTTATGCCTGTACTTGGTGAAGTTAAAATAATTTCTCAAGAATTATTAGATACAAAAAATAAATTAATTGCAGCTTTGAAAAAACAGGGATTGGAATAGATTTTTTTCATATCTATTGGTATGGAACTTAAAATTTAGAAATCTTTTATTTACAATAATCCAGTTTTTTTGCAAGTTTAAAATTTAATTGTTAAAAGGAAGATAATGTCAGAAGAAAAACAATTTGAAAAGTTAGAACCAACTACTGTTGATTCATTAAATGAAATTTTAGGTGAACCATTTAAAGTATTAGATGATGGTTTTATAAGAGTAGTTGATTATATGGGCTCAGATCAATCTATAGTACAAGCTGCCAGAGTTTCATATGGAGTTGGTACAAAAAGAGTTAGTCAAGATAGAGGATTGATAAGATATTTAATGAGACATCATCATTCAACGCCTTTTGAAATGTGTGAGATTAAATTTCATGTTCGAGTACCGATGGATGCTTGGCGACAATGGATTAGACACAGAACTGCAAATGTAAATGAATATTCAACACGTTATTCTATTGCAATAGATCAAGCAGCAAAAACTTTACCTGGTGAATGGAGATTTCAGTCTACTTCAAATAAACAGGGAAGTGAAGGATTTTTAGATGATCAACTTGGCAAAAACTTTTCGGATGAAGAGGCTGAACTTCATAAAAAAGTTTGGGATATTTATAATAACAGAATTGAAAAAGGTGTTGCAAGAGAACAAGCTCGTAAAGATCTTCCACTTTCTACATATACAGAGGCTTATTGGAAAATTGACTTACATAATTTGCTTCATTTCCTTCGTTTAAGAATGGATAAACATGCTCAATTAGAAATTAGAAAATATGCTCAAATAATTGGAAACGAAATTGTTAAAAGATGGGTGCCTTTAGCATGGGAAGCATTTGAAGATTATAGAATGAATTCCAAATCTTTCTCTGGTTCCGAAATGAAATTATTAGGATTGATTTCTAATTCAAAAAATGATGAAGCGATTGAACTTGCTAAAGAAATAGGCTGGATTAAATATAAAGAAGATAAGCTTATTGGCAATCTTGAAAGAAAAGAATTTGAAGAGAAATTAGAAAGTCTTAATCTTAATAAACCTTGGTGAGAAATAAATTAAGAAGAATTATTATTGCTGCTGTTGCGAAGAATGGAGTAATTGGTAATGGGAATGAGATTCCTTGGTATTCTAAAGAAGAACTGAGTCATTTTAAAAATACTACAATTGGTTATCCTATAATTTTTGGTCGAAAAACATTTCAATCAATAGGAAAGCCACTTTCGGAAAGAGTGAATCTTGTTATATCCGGAAAGCCTCAATATAAAAGTACAGATAATAATCTTTTTCAGTTTCATTCTGTAAAAGATGCTTATGTTTTTTTAAGAAAAAATAATTATGAGCAAGTTTTTATTGGTGGTGGTGAAAGAATTTATAGAAATGTAATTAAACATGCGGAAGAAATGTTGATTTCTCACATGAAGTTTAGTGTAGATGGAGATAGAATATTCCCTAAAATTAATTCCAAAATTTGGGAAGTAGAAAATATGAAAGAGTTTAAAGAATTTACTGTTACATATTATATTAGAAAAATGCTTTCTGACTAACTTAATAATTTTTGTCCCAATATAGTTTTACTATGTCAAATAAAATTAAAATATTACCACAAAACATTTCAAATAAAATTGCAGCCGGAGAAGTTGTTCAACGTCCAGAATCTGTTGTAAAAGAATTGATGGAAAACTCTGTTGATGCCAGTTCAAAAAATATAGAAGTTTATATTAGAAGAGCTGGAAAGGTCTTAATACAGGTTGTTGATGATGGTGTAGGTATGAATGAACACGATGCAATTTTAAGTATTGAACGACATGCTACAAGCAAAGTGAAATCTTTAGATGATTTATATAGTATTAAGACATTAGGTTTTAGAGGTGAAGCATTAAGTTCTATTGCCTCGGTAAGTATTTTTGAATTGAAGACTGAACAAAGTGATTCTGATATTGGTACTTTTATAAGAGTTGAAGATGATGTTCTTAAATCTGAAAAGGGGAGTTTTGCTAAAGGAACATCAATTGCGGTTAAGAATTTATTTTATAATACTCCGGCACGCAGAAATTTCTTAAAATCTCATGCTACCGAGCTTAAACATATTTTAGAAACATTTAAAAGAATAGCTCTACCAAATTATAATATTAATTTTAAGTTGTGGAATGATGATGAGTTAATCTTAAAATATGATGCTGGAACAATTGAAGATAGAATTAAATCTGTTTTTGCAGATAATATTTTTGATGCTTTAGTTAAAGTTGAGGAAATAACAGAATATCTTTCAGTAACGGGTTTTGTTTCTAAACCAACCTATCTTAACAAAAGTAAAGGTGAGCAGTATCTTTTTATTAATGGAAGATATGTAACAAATAAATCGATTAACCATGCAGTATTTAAAGCTTACGAGCATCTTTTAGAAAAAGGGGATTATCCTTTTTATATTTTATTCCTAAAATTAGATCCAAAAAAAATAGATATAAATGTTCATCCTTCTAAACTTGAAGTAAAGTTTGATGAAGAAAAAAATATTTACAATTATGTTCTGGCAGTAGTGAAAAAAAGTTTGGGGCATTATGATTTAACTCCTAATATAGAATTTGATGAAAATGAATCTAATGATAGATTGGTTAATAAATATTCTGCAAAAACTAGTCAAAATGATTTTTCTGATAGACCAAGTTTTTTATCTCCTTCTCCGAATAGAAATGAAAAACCAAAATCTTATAGTGAAGATGAAATAGATTTATTATTTAATTCACTTAATCCAAATATAAAAAGAACAGCACCTCAAGAAGGATTTGAACATCCGTTTGCTGATGACTTAAGTAACGATGAGGGAAAAAAATATAAGGTTAAAACACAATCTGAGCATGAAGAACAGCCTGATGGAAAAATCAGCTTTATTGTTGCACTTCATAATAAATATATTTTAACTCCTATTAAAAGTGGATTGATGATAATTGATGCTCATGTTGCACATGAGAGGATTTTATACGAAAAAGCAATTAATTCTTTTGCAGCAAATATGCCTTTTACTCAGCAGTTACTATTTTCGCAAACAATTCAACTTGATCCGGCGGACTTTCTTTTAGTTAAGGAGCTTGAACCACATTTAACAAAACTTGGTTTTACAATTAAATTTTTCTCAAAAAATGTAATTGTTATTGATGGAGTTCCGGCTGATATAAAGGTGGGAACAGAGACGGAAGCTTTTCAAGGTATTTTAGAAGAATACAAAAAAAATGAAATTGAAAAACATCTTGAGCAAAGAGATAATCTGGCAAAATCTTATTCTTGTAAAGCTGCAATTAAAGCTGGTGATAAATTAGCAGAAACAGAAATGAGAATTTTAGTTGATCAACTATTTGCAACTAAAATGCCTTATGTTTGTCCGCATGGAAGACCTATAGTAGTTAAAATTCCCTTAACCGAATTTGATAAAAGATTTGGAAGAACTTAGTTTATAATATTTAAGTGATGTTTATATCTAATTTGATTTCTGTTACTATTTTTTATTTTACTTTTATTTGTTTTTGTCATTAGATAAATACCAATCTCTTTATTATATTATCCATAATTATCATTATTTATTACAGTTTTTATAAAATTACAGAAGCGGGGCATTAATGAACAAAGATAAATTTGACGAAGCTATGAAAGAGTATAAAAAAAGTTTTGCTGAAGCAAAAAAGCAAGACCTAAAATATACCACTGTTTCTGGTAAAGCGATAAATCCCTTATATACACCAGAGGATTTAGATCAAAATGATTTTAATGAAAATATTGGGTTTCCGGGGCAATATCCTTACACACGTGGAATTCATTCCACCGGTTATAGAGGAAAAGTCTGGACAATGAGGCAATTTGCCGGATTTGGAACTCCGGAAGATACAAATGAAAGATTTAAATATTTATTGGTAAATGGGCAAACGGGATTATCTGTCGCTTTCGATCTTCCAACATTAATGGGCTACGATGCTGATCATGAATTGAGTAAAGGTGAAGTTGGAATTTGTGGTGTCTCAATTTCTTCCTTAAAAGATATGGAAACACTTTTTGATGGAATACCACTTGATAAAGTTTCAACTTCTATGACAATCAACTCACCGGCAGCAATGATTTATGCATTCTATTTAGCAGTTGCAAAAAAACAAGGTGTTCCTTTTAATAAATTGAGGGGAACTTTACAGAACGATATTCTTAAAGAATATATTGCACAAAAGGAATTTATTTATCCACCGGAACCATCGATGCGAATTATTACAGATATGATTGAGTATTCTATGAATGAAGTTACACAATTTAATCCTGTCTCAGTTAGTGGTTATCATATTCGTGAAGCGGGTTCAACAGCAGTTCAGGAATTGGCTTATACACTTGCTGATGGATTTGCCTATATTGAAGCTGCAATTGAAAGAGGAATGGATGTAGATTTATTTGCACCTAGAATATCATTCTTCTTTAATTCTCATTTAGATTTCTTTGAAGAAATTGCAAAGTTTAGGGCAGCTCGTAGAATTTATGCTAAACGAATGAAAGAAAAATATGGAGCCCAAAATCCTCGCTCTTGGTGGCTAAGATTTCACACACAAACAGCCGGATGTACATTAACAGCGCAACAACCTGAAAACAATATTGTAAGAACTGCATTTCAGGCAATGGCAGCGGTACTTGGTGGAACTCAATCATTACATACAAATTCTATGGATGAAACTTTAGCCTTACCGAGTGAGAAAGCTGTAAAAATTGCACTTAGAACGCAACAGCTTTTAGCTTATGAAACAGGTGTAACAAATACAGTTGATCCTCTTGGCGGTAGTTATTTTGTAGAAGCTATGACAAATAAAATGGAAGAAGAAGCTGAAGAAATTTTTGCGGAAATTGATTCACTTGGTGGAGTTATTCCTGCAATAGATACAGGTTATTTCCAAAAAGAAATTGCCGATTCAGCTTATCGCTATCAATTGGAATTGGATAAAAAAGAAAAATTTGTTGTAGGTATAAATGAATTTGTAGAAGAAAAAGAAGAGATTGATATTCCGATTTTACAAATATCACCTGAAGTAGAAGAGAAGCAAAAAGAACAGTTAATAAAATTAAAAGAAATGAGAAACAAGTCAGATGTAGATAATTGTTTAAATATGATTAATGATGCTGCAAGAAACGGAAAGAACTTGATGCCTGTATTTATTGAGGCAGCAGAAAAATATGTTACACTTGGTGAAATGGTTGATGTGTTAAAAGAGCCATTTGGAATTTATGTAGAAACAGCAGTTTTTTAATTGAGAGGAAAGTATGAAACTTAAAATTATTATTACTTTGTTATTTATTGGTAGTTTTTTTGTTGCATGTTCAACATCTAAAGAAACGGTTAAAGAAGAGGTTGGGAAAACTAAGGTTATAAATAAATTTGTTAACGATGTTGAATTGGATATTAGTAAAACTATATGTTGGATAAATTCAATGCCTGGAGCTAAACCTAAATTCCATGTATCAGGAAAATTTGAATTACTTAAAAGTGATAATTACAATTTAGAAAGTACAAAGTTACAGTATATAAAAATCTTTCAAAAAGGAAAGGAACTTTATTTCATTTCGCCTAAAGTAATTGAAAAAAATAATGGTGGAAAGAAAGATGTTACTTATTCTACAATTAGAGGTATGAATATTAACGAAGATTTAGATGTTAAAATTCCTTTACGATTTGAGCTGATATTTAAACAAGAGAAAGAAAAATTGAAATATTATATTAAAGATATAAAAGTTGAAGAGGTTCAATAGATAAAATGACATTTGAATTAATTGGATTGTTCGCATTACTCTTATTGAGTGGTTTTTTTTCATCATCAGAATTGGCTTATATTGTTGCAAATAAGTTGAAGATAGAACTTAGAGCTCGTAAAAATAATCCGGCAGCAAAGTATGCACAATTCTTCATAAAGCATCCACAAACATTTTTTTCAACAATTTTAATTTCTAATAATATTATTAATATTACATTTGCTTCGCTTATTACAATATTTTTAGCACAGATATATGAATTTAGCGAACCAACAATATTATTTATTTCTACTATACTTCTTTTACTTTTCGGAGAATTAATCCCAAAATATTTTGCAAGAGAGTTTGCCGATACACTTATTATTATTGTATCAATACCATTAAAAATAATTTCGGTTATATTAGCTCCGGTTGTAAAATTAACCGATTCCATATCTTTGCTTCTTATTAGAAAGAATGAAATAAGTGATAACAAAATAGAAAGCATTGCCAAAGGTGAAATTCAATCTTTAATTGATGAAGGATCTGAAGTTGGTAGTGTAGATGAAGAAGATTCAGATATTATAAGAAATATAATAGAACTTGGTGATCAAAAAGTATATGAAGCTATGACACCGAGAACCGACATTGTTGGTGTAAGTATAGATACGCCAATTCAGGAAGTGTTAAATATTTTTATTGAGTCAGGTTATTCCAAACTTCCTGTTTATGAGGAAAATATGGATACAATAAAGGGAGTTATTCATGTTTATGATATGTTTAAAAATCCAAAAGACTTAAGTGAAATTATTCGTGATGTTTCTTTTGTACCCGAAACAAAGAAAAGTTTAGATATGTTAAGAGAATTTTTAGATAATCATGTTTCTTTTACTACAGTAGTTGATGAATTTGGAGGAACAGCAGGAATATTAACTGTTGAAGATATAATTGAAGAGATGTTTGGAGAAATTAGAGATGAGTATGATGAAGATCCTGATGTTTGTAAAAAAGTAGAAGAAAATACTTTTGTATTGAGTGGAAAAATTGAGATTGATTTCTTAAACGAGGAATATGATCTAAATATTCCTGATGGTGATTATGAAACTATTGCCGGATATATTACATCTAAAATTGGTAGAATTCCTTTGCGTGGTGAAAAGATAGAGATTGATAATTACCATGTAGTAATACTACATGCAACAAAAATTAAAATTAATCTTATTAAACTATTTGTATTTCCTCCAGAAAAAGAATAAAGAATTTTAAATGTTAGTAATATTTTTTATGTGCTATTAAAATGAAAAGGCGAACCTGAAAGACTCGCCTTTTTTTTTAAAGATTTAATGAACGTATTTCCACCAATAATAATATTCATTTTCTAATTCTGTTTCTGAAGGCATTGGGAAGAATTTTAATTCATCTCCGGCAGCAAACCAGAATCCATGTCGTAAAAATTTATAAGAAATATCTTTTAGTAAACTTCCCAGACTTATTGTTTTTGTTGTTTTACCCGGCTTGTCTCTCAGTTCTGTAATACAATCAAAAAATCTATAAGGATTTACATCAGGCAATTCAATATTAAAAATATCTTTATTTTTATTACTTTTAAAGAAATGATCAATATCAAAATCAATTTGTGTAAAACAAATTTTAGGAGCTCCTTTAGATTTTGTTTCTGAGGTAATAAATCTACCAAAATCTCGTTGATCTTTATTTGTAGCAATTAGAGTTTCTAGAGGTGTAATCTCTTGGAAAATTCTAATCATTCCGGGTTCATTATGTGCTGTATATTCTTGTGGTGCAATTGGTAGAACCTTACCATTTCTTGTACATAAAAATAATTTTTTAATTGCAGAAAGTTCAATATGTTCTAACACATTATATGAACTTACAAATTTTGTCTTTTTAGGAGAACCATCGGAATGGGGAATAGTTGCCTCTAAATATTTTTCAATATCAAAAAAATCGTTTCTGTAATTAATGTCAATTTCAGTAAAGATAACTTTACCGCTAAAGTGTTTTGCACTGCCCATAGTGTAATGTTCACCAAATTTTTCTGGTTCTAATTGGGATGCAACCAATGCGTTAATTGGGAAAACGATCATATACAAATGTTTTTCATATTCTGGCATTTAAGCTCTCCGATTGTAGTTTATGTAAACTTTAAAACTATTAAATCAATTAATCAGTATCAAGACTGATTTTTTATATTTTGCGAATTTAAGTTTGCTCTTCTTGCATTACTCATTTTTACAACAATAGAAATACTATAGATTAGAATTATAACTCCTACCCATTGAATTGCATCTAAAATATTTTTATGTAAAATATATTCAAGAACAACAGCAGTTAGTGGAAACGCTAATTCTAAAATTGTAGCAGTAGAAGCTGTTATTTTTTTTAGACCATAATAATAAATAAAAATTGCCGGTCCACCTGTTGTAAAAGCTATTATTAAAAAGTATACCCATTGAATATTAGAAATTGTACTTACAAATTTAAATTCCGATAAACTAAGTACAACAATTAGCATTACAAGACTGGCAATTCCAAATCTTAAATAAGTGCCAAGTTCGAAATTAACATTTTTTAAAGCACGCTTACTTAAAACTGTAGAAAACCCAAAACTAAAAGCTGCCAGAAGTGCATACATTGCAGCAAATAAATTTTTATTATCAGCACTAATTGTAGGCATCTTTAATCCAAATGTCATTAAATATGCCCCAATAATTGCAAATCCTGCCCAATAAAAGAATTTTCGTGGTAATCTTTCTTTTAGAATAAGTGCGGCTAAAGTTAGTGCAAAAATTGGTTGTAATTTTTGAATTAGAATTACTACGGATAGATTTATATAATTAACATAGAATAGAGCTTTTGTAATGCACATACCTCCAACAGCTCCACCAAAAATAGCAACACCCAAAAATGAAAACCAATCCAATGCGGTTAGATTTTTAAGAGTAGAGAAGTTCTTAAAAAGAATAGGAGACAGATATACTGCAACTATTGAACTTTCAATAAATACAACTAATGCAACAGGTAAAGTGTAAAGTGCGGGACGTAATACTATTCCATCAATTCCCCAAAGCATTGCAGCAATAATAATAAAAACTGGAGCAAATTTGTTCATTAACTTAAAAACCTTTCTATAAATAAGCTTGAAATATACTAAATCCGTATTGGTTTTTGGAGTTAAATGTTTTTATAAGAAAAGATTTTTTCTTACTAATACTACTGTCCAAAATAAAAAAACTTGATTAAAAAACAGTTTAAATTATGGAGCTCTATTAAGCAGCAAAAACTATCCTTATATAAAAGTTAAAAAGGGGATTTTCTAAGTAACTCAGCCTTTTTAGGCTGAGGGAAGAACAAAACTAAAAACCCAAAGCAAACACAGACTGGAAAGTCTGTGCTACAGAAAAAAGTGCAGTCATTGCGAAGCGATTTTTGCTGAAGCAATCTTTTTATGTTTGTTCTTACTTAATCAAGGAATAAAAAAGAGATAGCTTCGCAAGCTCGCTATGACTTAAAAAAAAGACAAAAGCATAAAAACTAAAAGCAAAAGCGTAAAAGCACATACCCCGGCGACTTTGTCGCTTTCAAAAGGGGATTTTTTAAGTAACTCAGCCTTTCCAGGCTGAGGAAAGAACAAGACTAAAAACCAAAGCAAACACAGACTAGAAAGTCTGTGCTACAAAAGTAACTCCAGTTTGAGTTATTTATCAGTTATGCAATATTTTTTTTCTGAAATTGATAAATATTATAAAAATCCTTTTTAAGCAGCATTAAACTATTGAATGATCCAGCTTCTATAATATTTCCATTTCTTAATAGGTTAATTTTATCTACTCTTTCAAGATTATTCAAATCATGAGTAATTAAAAGTATAGTTTTTGTTTTAGACAAATCATAAATTAAATCCATTATAATTTTTGAATTATATTTATCCAAATTAGAAGTAGGTTCGTCAAATATCATAATCGGTGAACTTCTAAGTAGAGATTGAGCAATTCCTAAACGCTGTTTTTCTCCTCCGCTTAATTTAATTCCAAACTCTCCTATAATTTCATTATAGCCGTTTGGCAATGATTTAACATAATCATATAAATTTACTTTTTTCATTACTTCTATTATCCCATCATCACTTGCTTCTAAATTGGCAAATCTTAGATTTTCTTTGATTGATAAATTAAAGAGATGAATGTTTTGAGGAAGAATTGTTATAATTTCAGGAATCTTTTCTTTCTCTATATTCTTTAGGTTAGTATTTCCAATAAAAATATTTCCCTCATAATCCTTCCATCTTTTAAGAAGTATATTTGTTATTGTAGATTTACCCGCTCCGCTTTCGCCAATTAATGCAGTAACCTTGTTTTGGGGAATTTGTAAATCTAAATTTCTATAAATGGTTATATCTTTTTCATAAGAAAAATTTAATTTATTTATTTTAATTGAGTAATTATCAAATTTAGGTTGAACGATAATATTTTTTTCTTGCTCTGTTTTCTTTTCTTCAAATTCAAAAATTTCCTTTGCTGCATGGTAAGAACTTTCTATTGCTTCAACAGATAGAGGTAATGGAAGAACAGCTTCAAAGAAAGCTAAAAGTCCTAAAGTAATTACCGATAAAAGTACGCCATCTAAAATATTTGATGTTACATCTGGAATTGCAATTATAAGAAGAAGTATAACGGCGAGGTACATTAGAAGAATATTTAGTGATTCACTAAGTGAGTTTATTAAAACTAATTTTCTTTGAGCTTCAATATATTTTTTATTTATGTCTCTTAATTTATTTAAGAATTTTTCTTTGCCTCCATAAACTAAAAGCTCTGTCATTCCTTGTAGTTGATCAATTGAAAGTTCAGTAAGTTGTTTTTTATACTTGGCAATTTTTAATATAACATTCTTACGAAGTGAAAAATTAATGAAGGGAACAATTACTGCCGATATAAGGAAAACGGCTCCGGCTACTATTGCATATTTAATACTAAAAGTAGAAAAAAGAATTAAGAGAAGAATAAAAACACAAAACGCTATTAACGGTGGTGAAATCAATCTTACAAAAAATACTTCTAGTTCTTCTATATTGGATACGGATTTGTTCAACAAATCGCTGCTTTTAATATTTCCGGTTTTAATAGGAAATTGAGCATCGACCATTTTGAAAAACCAAATTCTAATATTTTTAATAATATTAAAAGTAATATCGTGAGAAATATATCTTTCCAAATATCTAAAAATACCTCTTGATATTCCAAAAACACGAACGCCAATAATCGCAATTTGCAGTTCAGCAATAGAAGGGTGGAGAGCTGCCTTTGCAATTATGTATGCAGAAGTCATAACTAATCCTATACTACTTCCAATTGTAAAAAATCCAATTAGTGAAGCCAATAGCATAAGAGCAATTTGGTTTTGTGCAAGTTTTAATATTTTAAAAAGAACTTTAAACATATTCTTTTGTGTTTTCTTTAAGTAACTTTTTAAAAAAGCTGTTATTATTTATGAGACTATAATAATCTCCTTCCTCAACAATTTTTCCATTATCCATAACTACAATCTTATCCGCATTGATAATTGTGTTTAGTCTGTGTGCAATGGTTATAACTGTTTTACTTTCTGAGAGCTGTTCCAAGCTTTTTAGAATGTTGGATTCTGTTTTAAAATCTAAATTTGCTGTTGGTTCATCCATAATTAAAATTGGAGAATTTTTTAAATATGCTCTAGCAATAGCAATTCTCTGAGCTTCTCCACCACTTATTTTTATTCCTCTTTCTCCAATTTGGGTGTCGTATTTATTTGGCAGTGAATTAATATAATTATAAATATCTGCTTTCTTTAATACATCATCAATTTCTTCTTTAGTGGCTGTTTCTTTTGCAAGTAAAAGGTTTTCTAATATTGAGCCGTAAAACAGATGTGTATGTTGACCTATCCAACTAATATTTTTAAGCCAATCGCTTTTTTTTAAGTTAGTTAGGTTTTCTTCTCCAATTTTTATTTCTCCATTTTGAGGAGAAATATTTTTTAGTAGTAAATTTATTATAGTTGATTTACCGGCTCCGCTATGTCCGACAAGTGCAATATGAGATTTCTCAGATATTTTAAGAGAAAATTCTTTAATAGTTGGTTCGTTATGATAGGAAAAAGATACCTTCTCAAATATTATATCATTTTTGAGACTTACTTTAATATTGCTGGAAGAAACATTTATAATAGATTTTTGGTTCAATATTTTTTGTATACTTTCAGCTGCACTCACTCCATCAAGTCCCGCATGATATTTTGCCCCAAGTTGTCTAATGGGATTATAAAAATCGGGAGCTAAAATTAAAATAAAAAGTGCTGGTTGAAATTGAATTTGATTGTATAAAAGTCTTACTCCAATTTCTACTGCAATAATGGCAATACTAAGAGTTGAAAATAACTCAAGAACCAATGCCGAAAGAAAAGCAATACGAAGAATTGTTAATGTTGAGTTTTTAAATTCGTTACTTACCAATTCTATTTTTTTTAGAATATGTTTTGACCTTCCGAATAATTTTATTGTATAAAGCCCTTGAATAACATCTAGAAAATACGAGCTCATATTCCCAAGGGATTTCCATTGATTTTTACTCTTTGATTGTGCAAAACTACCAATTAAAACCATGAAGATAATTATAAGTGGAGCTGTTATTAGAAATATAGTTCCTGAAATTAAATCAATTGGAAAAACTATTGCTAAAAAAAGAATTGGAGTTAAAACGGAAAGAAAAAACTGTGGCAAAAATTGACTGAAATAAACATCGAGTCTATCAATACCATTTAATATTGTATTTTGAATTTCACCTGTCTTTTCTGATTTTAAATAATTGGGACCAAGATTAAAAATATGAGTAATAAGTTTATTTCTTAATTCCTCTTTTATTGAAGAGGCAATTGAGTTGGATTTACTTTTTTCTAGCCAATTTAATAATGGTTTAATTACACTAACAACTCCAACAATTACAAGATATTTAGAAATATCGGATAAAGTTTGGTTTTTAAGAAAAACCAGATCAATAATTTTACTTAAATAAAATGCTTGTAGAACTGTAAAAATTGCAACAGATAATCCAATCAATAAAGTAATTACGAAGTGAAACTTATATTTAGAAAGCAGTTGAATTAAATACTTATTAAGATGCATTTAGAACTTTTCTATAATTACAAAAGGTTGTCTTTAATAAAAATGTAATTTCTAACCCAATTATTTTTGTTAGAAAAAAATATTATCCAACAACAAATTAAATCGGATTTATTATTTACTCAAATTATTATTGTAACAATAAAATATCAAGACAACCTATAATAAATTCAATTTTAATATTCTAATTCAGTTTTATCTGTAATTCTTTTTCTAAAAACCCAATAACTCCAAGCCTGATATGCTAAAACAAAAGGAACAAATATTAAAGCAATCCAGGTCATTAGTTCTAAAGTATATGGAGAAGAAGAGGAGTTATAAATAGTTAAACTCCAATCCATATTTAAACTTGAGATCATAACTCTTGGGAATAAACCTATGAAAACAGTTATTGTAGAGAAAATAATTGAAAGACCTGACATTGTGAATGCCCAGCCATCTTTTTTCTTTCCGATAAAATACTTTACAGATAAAATTGATATTCCGGCAAATATAGGAGTTATTCCCGGATTAACACCTAAGCTCACAAACATATTAGTTTCAAAATATCCGTAGATAACAAAAATAAATAATACAGCAGTAGCCGGTAACCATAGTTTTGCTGATATTGCTCTTACTTTGTTGAGTAATTCTCCACTTAATTTTAAACTTAAAAACAATGAGCCATGTAGCATAAAAATAAGAAGTGCAGTAATTCCACCTAATAAACAAAAAGGATTAAGCAATGAGAAAAATGAACCAACATAATTCATTTCAGAATCAATTGGAACTCCTCTTATTAAGTTAGAAATTGCAACACCCCAAAGTAAAGCCGGTAAAAAGCTTCCGACAAAAATTACCCAATCCCACATATTACGCCATTTATAAGTATCATGTTTACTACGGTATTCAAATGCTACACCTCTTCCAATTAAAGCTAAAAGCATTACAACTAGGGCTAAATAAAATCCGCTAAACATGGTAGCATACCAATGAGGAAAAGCTGCAAAAATAGCTCCCCCAGCAGTAATTAACCATACTTCGTTTCCATCCCAATGTGGACCAATTGAGTTAATAATTTGTCTACGTGATTTATCATCTTTGGCTAAGAAGGGAAGAAGCATTCCAACTCCATAATCAAATCCTTCCAGAAAGAAGAAACCTACAAACAAAATTGCAATAAGTATAAACCAAATTATATTTAAATCCATTTTTTTCTCCTATGCCTTATTTATCACTGAGTCAATGTTATCATGTTCGGGAGTGTGAGCATCAATTCCCGCTTTAGCATATTTTTTCCAAAGAAAAACGGTTACAAGCAATAAAATAGAATAAATAGCAGTATAAGCAATTAACGAAAATAAAACATTTCCGGCAGGTACAGTATTAGAAACTGCATCTTTAGTTTGGATTAAACCAAATACTACCCACGGTTGTCTTGCCATCTCTGTAAAAACCCAACCAGCAGTTGATGCAATATGTGGTAAAAATAATGACCAGAAGAGAACTCTTAAAAGGAATGGTTTATAGTTATAATCACCTTTAATTGATTTTAACAATGCGAAAAATATAATTGCAAGCATTAAAGTGCCAGCACCTACCATAATTCTAAAACTCCAATAAGAAATTGCTACAGGAGGAACATAATCTCCCGGTCCATATTTTTCGACATATTCTTTCTGAAGATCGTTAATTCCTTCTACAGGACCTTCAAAAGAATTATGAGTCATAAAACTTAAAACTCCTGGAATCTTAATGGCAAAAACATCTTCAAGTTTTTTTTCATCACCTATTGTGAAAAGTGAAAATGCAGCAGGATCTTCAGTATCCCAAAGTGCTTCAGCGGCTGCCATTTTCATTGGTTGAATTTTTGCCATGTACTGACCTTGATAATGTCCTTGAAGCAGTAATAATAAAATACCGATACTGCCGTAAATTGCAGCAATTTTGAAAGATGCTTGATACATTTCCTGATGTTTGCTTTTTTTCAAAAAATGCCAAGATGATATGCCAATTATAAAAAATGCGGCTGTTGTTACTCCGGCTAAAAATACATGAGGAAACTGAACCCAAAGATGACCGTTGGTTAGTAGAGCCATAAAGTCAATCATTTCTGCTCTATTATTAGCAATTTGATAACCAACAGGTTGTTGCATAAATGAGTTTGCAACTAAAATCCAAAATGCTGAAAGGTTAGAACCAATTGCAACCATCCAAATAGTGAAAAGATGTAATTTTTTTGAAAGCTTATCCCAACCAAAAACCCATAATCCTATAAATGTTGATTCTAAAAAAAAAGCAAGTAATGCTTCAATTGCTAAAGGAACACCGAAAATATCACCCATAAATCGCGAATATTCTGACCAATTCATCCCAAATTGAAATTCCTGAACAATTCCTGTTACAACGCCAATTGCAAAATTTATAAGGAATAATTTTCCCCAAAATTTTGTCATTTTTTTATATTTCTCATCTCCGGTTTTTACATAAATTGTTTCTAAAATTACTATGTAAAGAGTTAAACCCAATGTTATGGGTACAAAAAAGAAATGGTAAATAGTAGTTACTGCGAATTGTGTTCTTGCAAGAATTAAAGGATCCATAAAATAATCCCACTTTTTATTAAAAGAAAATTATTTGCTTCACTATCTCAAAATTTAATAAAAAAAGAAAATTACAAAATAGTTCAAACTAACAAAATTATCTTGTTGTAATCGAAGACTAATTAAGAGCTATTTTTTTTTTTCTATTATTAGAAAACATCACCTTTTTCTGATAGTGTAAATTATTTTACTTATAAAAATAGTTATACTTTTTTTTATATAAAACACAATGATCTATAAAAGATTTTTAATATTTATTGGAACGCAGTCCGCAATGAAGATATTTCTTCTCAGTCTCTCATTCGGCACTTGATGAGGTCATAGGTTTTCCTAAAGTCCAGAAACCTTATAAGTCTTTCTATATTCTTTATTTTGGGCAGATGTGATTTCCAAATTAGATATAAAAAAACTTCAGTCTGTACTTTCTATTAATTTGTATTTTTTGTTTTTTAATATTGTTCCTAATATAATTCCAATTAGCAAAAATAAAGGAATTGTAACAAGTAATCTTGTTATGGTAAAAGACAATCCCAGAAAACTAATTTCAAAAATTGTCATAGGAATACGAAATATTCCTACAAAACCGAGATAAGTAAAAATAATTTTTAATGATGCTCCTTTTGCATTTAAAGTTTCAGCCAATGGGAAAGCGACATATAATCCTCCGACAGAAAAACCGGCTAACAAGAAAACCCATAAGTATCCTTTAATTCCACAATTATTGCCAAGTTGTTTTAGAACTGTTTCTTTTTTTATCCAAACTTCAAATAATCCAATAAGAATAAATGCACATGGCAAAATTATTAACATTTCAAGAAGAACATCAAAAAATGCTTTTGTTGCTTTTACTCCATTTTCGAAATTGAAAAAATATGAGATTATAACAAAACCAAGGAATAGGGAAATGATTCCTATATTTTTCAAATATGATTTTTTCACATTATTCACCAAAAACAATTTTAATAATTATTACTGCAATTATGCAAATAATTAATGCAAGAATATTTCTTATTAATGCAACTGATAATCCAAGGAATTTTTTTTCTATAGGAAAAGTTACAACTCCAATATTCATTAAAGAAAGACTAAAGGCAGCAATTATATAGTAGGGAATTCCTTCTCCCTTTAAGGCGGCACATAAAGGGAATGCTGCAAAACCGGGCATTACTGTTATACTTCCTAACCCAAGTGAAAGAATAATTCCAGTAATTCCGGATTCTGTACCAATATACTTTTGTAATAAATTAGGTGGAATAAATGTTACAATTAAAGCAAATCCTACCATTACAATTAAGAATAATGGCAGAATAGAAAGGAATTTCTTAATTGCTATTTTTAGTGCGTTTAATGTTTTTTCTTTGTTAGTTAAGAATGATAAGCTTAGTAATAAAAGTGTTATTATCCATAAGAAAATATTCATTTTATATAATTATTTATTATTTAGGTTCAATTAAACATACTGATTATATTTAAAATCTACTCTACATAATTAACGATCAAATAATAGCTTAAAATAAAATGATGGTGATTTTAATTTAGCTCGCATATCCAAATCTGCAAACATACAAGTTAAGGTTTCACGTATTGTAGGATTTTTAAGTGCACGATTTACTACAAAATTAAATAACCAATCATAGTTTAATAATTTCTGAATAGTACGACTTAGCTTTAATTCATCCCATAACTTGTCATAAACGTTTTTATCATATTCAGATAAAAATAATGCTGAAAAATTGTTCTCCTTAATTGCTTTTGCCGACATTAAAGCTGCCATTCTGCCACTTATCATTGCATTTCCAATACCTTCACCAGTAAAAGGATCTATTAAAGATGCAGCATCACCAGTTAAGAGAAATCGTTCACCGGAGATTTTTCTTTTAATTGAGCCTAATGGTAATCCCCATCTTTTTATTGGATCAACAAGCTCAGCATTTTTAAATCGTTCTTTCAATGCAGGATTATTATTAATTGCATTCAACATCATGTCTTTTAAAGGAATATCTTTTTGCTTCTTGTTTTGATAGGGGAGACCAATTCCAACATTAGCTTGATTGTTGGGAAGTGGGAAAATCCATAAATATCCCGGCAATGCTTCTTTTATAAAATGTAACTCTATAAAATTTTTAGAATGAAACCCTGTTACATTTTTATAATAAGTTCTTAATCCATGTGCATAATGCTTGGTATCTTTTTTAAGTTCCGCAAGTTTTTTAGTTACTAAGCATGCATCACCGCCTGCACCAATAACCATTTTAGCAGAAATAGATTTTTCTTTTCCTTCATTACTATAAGTAATTGTAATTGATTCATCTTTAGAGGCTACATCTATAACTTTACAATTAAGCATTTTTTTAGCATAATTATCATCAATCAAATTGTACATAAAATTATCGAAATCAACACGTTTTGATGTAAAACCAGGAGGTTCTTCTTCTTTTGATAAATCCATTCTAAACGGAACATCAAGCATTTGACTATCCGGAGAGACAAAACGAATGCCCCAGCTTTCTAAAAAATTATCATCGTCTGTAATTTGTTGAGCTAGTTTCGGATCAATCATTTTTAAAATAGATTTTGTTTTACCACTTAAAGCATCTCCACATATTTTATCTCTAGGAAATGTGGCTTTATCCATTATAATATGCTTTATACCTTCACGTGCTAAAAAAATAGATGCAGTTGTTCCTGCAGGTCCGGCTCCAATAATTACAACTTCTGTTTCTGTATTTGACATTATATATCTCTTAACATTTTAGATTATCGCAACTAGAAATATAAATTATATTTTACATTGTTGTACTTACTTTATTTCTTAAAAAATAGTGAATGAATAGTATTATATTTATGAAGAATGATTGCTCCATGTACTTTAAATATTACTTAAAAATCTATATAAAGCTCTTACCGGAATGATTCTAATATTTTCGGGGTAACTTATTTTTGTTTTTTTTAGTTTAATTATACGAGTTGTAGAAGTAAATCAAGATTTGTTCAATTCACAAATATGAACTGAACAAATCTTATATAAAAAAATTATTTAAAATAATTTAAAAACATACTTTCTTTAACTTCGGCTAGTGTTGTGCTTGCTATTTTTCTGGCTTTCTTAGTTCCTTCAAAGAGAATTTCTTTAACCATGTCTGGATTATTTTCAAACTCTAATCTTTTTTCTCTAATAGGTTTTAGTTTTTCAATAATAGCTTCTGCAAGCATTGGCTTAAATTCTGAATAACGGAGTGTTCCATCTTCTTGCTGTTGATTAACTTGTTTGATAGTTCCTTTATCATCAGAAAATTGTTCAAACAATCCGAGTAAGTTTTTTACGCCAATTTCATTTGTAACTGCTTTTTTAATTTTATTTATTATCTCTTCAGCAGTGTCAGTAAAAGTAATAGCATTACCTAAACTTTTTCCCATTTTTCTTCCGTCCATTCCCAATACTCTTGGAAATTCACCAACCTTTGCTTCTGGCTCTCTTAAAGTTTCGCCATAAATTCTATTAAACCTTCTAACAATTTCTCTTGTTTGTTCAATCATTGGTAATTGGTCGGAACCAACAGGAACTAGATGAGCTTTGAATGCAGTAATATCGGCAGCTTGACTTACAGGATATCCTAAAAACCCAAATGTTACATCTTCCTTAAATAAATTTTTCTTTTGTTGAATTTCTTCTTTTACAGTTGGATTTCTTTTTAATCGTGCAATTGTAACAAGGTTAGAATAGAAAACTGTTAATTCTGCAATTTCCGGAATTAGTGATTGAATAAATATTGTAGATTCATTCGGATCAATTCCGACTGCTAGATTATCCATAGCAACTTCATAAACATTTTTGCTTACTTTTTCGGGATCGTTAAAATTATCGGTTAGTGCTTGCACGTCAGCAATCATTACATAAGTATCGTAATCTTTTTGTAATGCTACACGGTTTTTTAATGCGCCGCAATAATGTCCAATGTGTAATTGACCTGTTGGTCTATCACCGGTAAGAATAGTTTTTTTCATAATAAATTTTTGTTAAGTATTTGTGTAAAAAATAATTGATATAAAATTATAATATGTTTATTTCTCAGCTTTTTTTTACAATTAAAAATTAGCTTTACTAAAATAAGATATTTTTTCTTTTGATTTTGTGTTTAAAATCTTTTTATTGGCTATTGTAAATAATACTTAAAAAAGTCCTTCTAGAAATTCATCAAGAGTTACATTCGCTATATAATCGTTTATATTAATTTTTTCTAATTGAGTTTTAATTTGTTCATGCTCATGTGGCAATCCCACTAAAATATCTTCCAACTCTGAAATATCTTTTATGTTAAAAAAGTCGCCAAACAATTTTGCTTTAATAATTTTCCCTTTATTTACTTCAAGGTTAATTTCAATATTTCCACCATTAGATTTAATACCTTTTTGGAAATTATAATTTGGGGAATAGCCAAAATTCCAATCCCAAGTTCCGTATTTATCTTTAACCAATTTATTTATTGCTTTGGTATCTTCTTCTGTAAGTTCGTAAAGTGTAGTATCATCGTACATTTCTCTTACATGAGCAATAATTCTATTTTCAAATTCTTCTAAAGAAATTGGCGTTGTAAGATGTTCGGAAATATTTGTTACTCTGCTTCGTACAGATTTTACAGCTTTATCTCTATATTTTAATGGATTAACTTTTAACGCTTGAGATAAATCGGGGAGTTTGGAACTAAAAAGTAATGTGCCATGATGAAGTACTTTATCTTTATAAACATGTTCGGCATTTCCCGAAAACTTTTTGCCTTTAATTGTTAAATCGTTTCGTCCTTCAAATTTTGCTTCTATGTTTAAGTCTTGTAAAATATCTAAAATAGGTTTAGTGTATTTTCTAAAATCAACTAATTTATCAGGTTCTCCTTTTTTTATAAAAGAAAAATTCAAGTTTCCAGGATCGTGAAAAACTGCACCGCCACCAGATAATCTTCGTATAACATCAATGTTGTTTTCTTTTATATACTCAACATTTATTTCTGCTAAAGTATTTTGATGTTTACCAACAATTATTGATGAACGATTGATGTAAAGATAGAAACAATCTTCCGATTTATTTCTCATTAAGTATTCTTCAGTTGCTAAATTAAAAGCCGGATTTAGTGTTGTAGATCTAATACAAAGCATATTCTAAAACTTTTGATTATGAAAAAAAATGAATTACTAAGTTAGAATTCTTTTCATTAAAACACTAAGATAATTTTTGTAAATTGTCGGAATGATTTGTGTGTGGTAATGGTGTTGATGTGGTTTATAAAACAGTTGTTTTTGACGTTGGTCGTATTTTATCAATCGTATCGAATAATGTTTTTTCTAATTTTGCTTTATTATTAAATAGTTCGTAATTACTTATAAAAAATTCCTTCCCATTTTGATCTCCATTCTTATTTACATTTCTCATTCCATAAGTCAAACTCCATTCATTTATGTTGGCAAAAGAAAATAGATCTTTAATGTAATCGCTATTATCATAAGTAACTAACCATTTATGATTTGTTCTTCTTAAAACATTAGCAAATCTTTCATGGTCAAATGTTTTGTGCATATTTCCATTTTTTCCGTATAAAGCTGATTTTGTTGCAGAAAAATATGGAGGGTCAAGAAAGATAAAAACATTGTCTCCTTGTTTTTCAATTACTTCTTACTCATAATTTATTAGAATTATTTCCAACACTTGTAATTCTAATAAGATATTAAAAATAATTTAAAGAACTTTCGTCATAAAGAATCAAAAGACACAAATAAATTTAGTTTTGTTCTTAATTTATCTACATCATTCCAACTAAACACATTTTTAACTAATCTGAATATATTGTAAATTTATGTTCATTTATAATGTGAATAAATGATTATAAATAGATTTGTAGATTAAAAATGAAGGAAATAATTATGAATAAAAAGTTAGTTATGTTGTACCTTATTATTTGTGCTCTTAATTTATTTGCTCAAGATAGTTTGCAAGTAAAAACAGTTGACTCTGTTGTTATACAGAAATATATGGGTAGGTGGTATGAAATTTCAAAAATTCCAAATTTCTTTCAAGATCATTGTAAAAAAAATGTAACTGCAACCTATACAATAAATGATGAAGGTGATATTATAGTATTAAATGAGTGTATTAATTTTGACGATGAAATTGATGATTCTGAAGGAATTGCCAGAGTTGCTGATAAGAAAACAAACTCCAAATTGGAAGTGTGTTTTGTTAGTCTTTTTGGTTGGAATATTATATGGGGAGATTATTGGATAATAGAACTAGATGATGATTATAAATTTGTAGCTATTGCAACGCCTTCCAGAAAGTACGGTTGGATTTTGAGTAGAACAAAAACAATGAAAGAAGAAGATCTAAAAAAATGTTATCAAGCATTTGAAAGAAATGGCTTTGATATAAGCGAATTTGAATTAACAATACAAGAATAGATTTTAGAGAAATAATGAATTAACGAAACTAAGTCTCAATATTCTCTAATTTTTTAGTTGTTAGTTATTAAATCTTTTAAGGCAGATTCAAGACTAGTATGCTTAAAATTATAGCCAGCACTTTTTATTTTGTTATTAGAAATTTTGCTTCCTTCCAAGATTATTTCGGACATTTCTCCAAATAACATTTTTAATATTAGTTTTGGAACATTAGGCATAAAGAAAGGCTTACCAAGTACTTTTGATAAGGATTTTGAAAATTCATAATTAGTAACATGATTAGATGATACAGTATTATAAACTCCTTTTATTGAATTATCACTAATTATTTTTTCTATAATTCCAATTACATCATCAATGTGAATCCAAGGAAAGTATTGTTTACCTGAACCGAGTGCAGAGCCAAGTCCTAATTTAGTGGGAAGTAGCATTTTTTTTAGAGCTCCACCTTTAGAAGATAAAACTACTCCCAATCTAAGTTTGGTTGTTCTTATATTTAATTTTGAAAATTGATCTGCGGATTCTTCCCAAAGCTTACAAACTTTTGCTTGAAAATCATTTCCTGAATTATCTTCTTCTGAAAATATTTTTTCTGAAGTAGTAGCACCATAATAGCCAATGGCAGAAGCACAAATAAATGTTTTGGGTTTTACAGATAATTTGGATACTTTATTAAAAAGTAATTGTGTTGAATTTATTCTGCTATTAATAATTTCTTCTTTTCTTTTATCCGACCATCTTTTATTAGCAATGCCTGCACCTGCAAGATGAATTATGTGATCAACATTTTTTAAGCAGTCTTTTTCAATAAATGATTTATTAATATCCCAAGTAAAGTGATTTTTGTTATTGTCTTTTTTATATCTTCCCACGGTTTTGATATTATAATTTGAATTGGAAAGCGAATTAATTAACTCTGTTCCGATTAAACCTGAAGCTCCTGTTATTAAAATAGTTTTCATTGGTTTATAGACTTTTTATAGTGGAAATTAAACTCGTTAATTAAAAAATATTTTTTGCTATTACTTAAAAAAGGTGCTTCAAGATTATTAAAACTATCAGCATAAAAAAAAATATCTTTTAGAAGATAAAAAACTATTTTTAATTATGGAAAAAAAATTATTTCTTCTAATTATTTTAATTACTCAATTAACTTTTCTCTCTTGTGATGATCCAATTTTAAGAGAAGAAGACAAAATAGCTAATTATCTTCATCTCGCTCATACTAGAGCTAGTGTAAATCCCAAGATGGATTCTTTGGTTGAAACTTTAGATTATTCTGTTTTTGATATGTTATGGTTAGGTGGTGATTTGGCATATTTAACATCTAAAGATGATGAAACAATGAATCATGTAGATTCAGTTTTTCAGTTGAGTAGTTTTAACACACTGTTTGCGTTGGGGAATCATGATTATAGTAATCTTGAACGAGTACAAAATTTTACAAAGAGATTACCGTTTTATTCAGCTAATAAAAATGGAATAACATTTTTAATCATGGATACACAAGCGGACTTTAGTAATATTAGTGGAAAACAGTTAGCTTTATTTAACACTATTGTTGATACAATTCAAAATTCTTCTCACTTAATTCTTTTAACCCACAAACTAATTTGGATGTACGATCATCCAATCCTTCATAATAAAATTAATTCCATATCTAATGGGCATTTTGGTAGTTGTAGTTATTGTGTTAACCCAAATAATTTTTATTCTGATATTTATCCCAAGCTGATAGAAGTAAAAAGTAGAGGAATTGATGTTTTGTGTATTGCAGGTGATATTGGAATTAAGGTAAAAGAATTTGAGTATGAAACTGAAGAAGGAATATTTTTCTTAGCTTCCGGACTCAATTATAATGAGTCGGATAATAAGGCTTTATTATTTACTCATAATTTAACTACTACAAAATTGACTTGGGAATTTGTATTCTTAACACAATTATAATTTTTCTTTGAAAAGTATTGCCCTATTTACGAATTTTTTATTTTTATAATTTGTGCAGCAATACTTATTGCTATTTCTTCGGCAGATTCAGCTTCAATATCAAGCCCAACCGGTGTTTTTACTTTGTTTAATAGGTCTCTACTTATTCCCTCATTTTCTAAATCATTAAAAATACTCTGGGATTTTTTTTGACTTCTCATCATTCCGATAAATCTTAAGTTCATATTAACAATTGATCGCAAAGCTGCTTTATCACTTTCATTATTTTGAGTAACTATTACTGCGTAAGATTTATTTGTTTCTTTTATTGATCTGTTAACACTTTCATAGCTTGTTATAATTTTTTGATGAGCAAAATCATTTTGTTTCATAGTTATAATATCTTTTTGTTGGTCAAAAGTAACAACATAGAAATCTAAATTAGACATAGTTCTAGAAAGTGCCAGCCCAACATGTCCGCCGCCAATTATATAAATGGTATTTAACAATCCAATATTTTCTTCATATTGCCAAATCTCATCTGATTCGTAAAATAAATTTATATCCAATCTATTTCCTTTGTTTGGAACATAATTAAACCCGGTAGGATTTATTTGCATAATTCCATTTTCTTGCTGTCCAAGATTATCAATAATTAATTTTATAATATCTCTGTGATCAATGGTTAATGTAACTACAATTAAGTTTTTTGTATCGCTGTCAATCAGTCCGGAAGTACTTTCGTCTTTTGTTTTATTATAACGAATTTTTTTTATAAAACTAATTGATTTGTCTTGGGTAAGTGTTCCTTGCAATTGACGAAGAATCTCGAATTCCATAAAGCCACCGCCAATAGAACCGTAGGTTTCAACATCTTCAGAAACTGCCATCTTAAATCCCGATTTTCCTTTTGATGATAAACCGGCATCAGTAACAATTAGCAGATTGGTTCTTAGATTCTGATTTATTTTGTTATATATAAAAATCCAAAGATCGAGTTCTTTCATAAAAAAAAGTTAGTTCCAGTATATTTTTATAAATATGTTCTTAAATATACCCTAATAAAATTTTGAAGGAAAATAATTTATAATAAAATAGGCTAGTCTAATGGTAAAAGCTCAATAATTATTTTCTCTAAAAGTTTCTTTTACAACGCTCATTTTTTTATTCAGACTTTAAAAAAATAATAGTGAGTAATTATAATTAAGGTTTAAAAGATTTTTTTAGGTGTTTTATTTATAAACAAAAACAAAATTAATACCCAAATTGATACATCAAAAAAAACTACTCTTTTATGCAAAAAAGAGCATTTCTTTAATTTATTATATATAAGAATACTAATTTAATTTTGTATCAACTAAATGTGATCTGGCACACACTTTGAAAATACTTCTGCGAATTGCTAAAAAATCAACAAAATCAAATATAGGGAGTATTAAATGTACAAAGTAAAAAATTCTGTTTTGTTACT